>Ga0214472_10003903_pt1 | contig 15746 bp, 14 predicted proteins | sample RVTome_6_FD_207662 | JGI IMG/M metagenome (GOLD analysis project Ga0214472, IMG submission 207662) | Soil microbial communities from uranium-contaminated site in the Upper Colorado River Basin, Wyoming, United States - RVT140D175 | ecosystem: Environmental > Terrestrial > Soil > Contaminated >...
TTCACGGAGACGGCCATTTTGAGCTATTCGGCCAAGTATGCTTCGGGATTTTACGGGCCGTTTCGCGAGGCGCTGCATTCGGCGCCGGTGGATGCCCCGGACGTGCCCAAGGACAAGAAGACCTATCAGATGGACCCCGCCAACGCTCGTGAGGCGACGATTGAGGCCATGCTTGACGAGGCCGAGGGCGCGGACATCCTGATGGTCAAGCCGGCGCTCCCTTATCTCGATATCATCCATCGCATGCGCGAGCAGACCGCGCTGCCCATCGCGGCGTATCAGGTCAGCGGAGAATATGCCATGATTAAGGCTGCTTCATCCAAGGGTTGGCTTGACGAGCGTGAGTGCATGACGGAGGCACTCCTTGCCATTGCTCGTGCCGGAGCCGACGTGATCCTGACCTACGCCGCACTGGACTACGCCCGTTGGTGGCATGAGGCACCGTTGGGTTAAGAGCCTATCTCAGTTTCAATTCTGGCACGGGCTTCCGGCCCGTGAACAAACCGGCAAGATGCCGGCGGCACACCACTCTGGGATAGGTTCTATGGCTTCGTCGTGAATTACCACCTTTGCGGCGGACGTACTGCGCGACGATCCCCTTTGAGCACATAACACTCGAGTGATGGGCGACCCCCATCGATCCCCCTTGCAAAGGGGGAGGGAGAATAACCAACCATTGTTGGAAACTCTTTTTGTAAACGTATTCGGACGCAGGAACGGTTAGGCCCTCTAAAAAACGCTGTATTTGCCGTGTACTACGGGCGCAAGAAATTTAAAATGAATTCTGAACTTGTGGCGCTTGACTCCGACAAAAAGCAACTTGACCTGGTTTCAACGCCTGCGTAGCATGGAGTGGACACAGCGACATACAGGTGACGCCTGTATCCAAGTACGCGGTTTCTGAATCCGATCCGGGAAACGGGTCATGGCGTGAACAGTCGCTTGGTACGGCCGAAAAACAGAATCGACGGAGATTCATGTGGCTCGGCCGAGCAATGAAGCCCATGTTTCAAAACGTGATCATAACTCGTCCCGCCAGAGGCGTCGCCTCAACGCGAAGAACGCTGCCTAAGGGGAAATACCGATTGACCGCGTGGCATCTCCGGTTCGCGGAAAAGCTGCAATCGCTCAATACATCGAATCAGCTACGGATGCAGCGCTTTGTGGACCAGACGTTCATGCCCATCTTCGAGGAAATTGAAACGCTCACGGCGAATCTGGGGCTGTTTTCGTCGTCGTCGATGTCGCGGTCCGGCACCCTGACATTCCGTTTCGTGCTCGAGAAACAGGCGACCCTCTTGATGACCATTTGTCCGAGGGAACTGGGTTGCGATGTGCTGAGTCAGTTCTCGATCCCCGGCTTCAGGACGATCTCGCCGACGTACGATTCGACCGATACGCTAGACAATCAACAAGACTGGGCACGCAGGGTCTTCGAAGAGGCGCTGGATAACTTCGCGGACGCGCTGGCCGAGGCTACGGGCGAACAATCGTACGGTGCTGATTCTTCCAAACGGTCATGCCACATGGGAGCGGCCTAAGACCGTCAATAACTTCCCATTCCCTTAGATCATTCGCTCACGCCGCGGTCGCGCGACCGTATTGGCGGTGCGGTGTTCAGAGCACCGCGCTCGCATGCTCGTTGTCCTGCACATCTCCGCCTCAGTTATTGCGCATGGCGGCGTCGTGATGGGCTGCGCCAACGGGCCTTGAAGACTTAGCCCATGGTAATCGCTGAGCCACCCTGGGATGTGTTCGTTGTCGCTCTCAGGGAGAATTCTCGCCGTCGTGTTTCGGTCTCGTTTCATGAGAATGACTTTGACTCGTGTAGTGCTACGCGGGCGCAAGCCTAATGACATTGTGACATATAGTGCCCGCAGGCTCGCGCCGGCGGCTCTGACTCGGCGTGCCATTTCACCGGAACGATCCCGGACGCTGCACCCGATCGCTGCACGTAGACATATGCCATCCAGGCCGTTACTCTTTCTTCTATGAAGAACGACACAGCTAGACCTTCGCTGGCCACGGTTCTCGCGGCTCGCCCAGCCGTCTATCGATACGTCCACCGTACGCCCTTGCACTACAATCCGGGGCTTAGTGAACTCGTTGGGGCTTCCGTGCACGTCAAACACGAAAACCATCATGCCATCGGAGCTTTTAAGGTTCGCGGCGGAGTTCATCTCGCAACGCACCTGACCGATGCGGAGCATCGTGCCGGCCTGTATACGGCCTCGACGGGCAATCACGGGCAGTCGATCGCGTTTGCCGGTCAAGTTACCGGAACGAAGGTGCGCGTCGCCGTCCCCGAAGGAGCCAACCCCGCGAAGATCGCGTCGATGCGTCACTTGGGTGCCGAGGTTGTGACGCATGGCGTCGATTTTGACGAGGCCCGGGAGTGGATGTGCGGAGAGGCGGACAGAGCCGGCGCTCGCTTCATCGGACCGACCGATGCGGAACTCATATCCGGCGTCGGGACCTACGCCCTGGAGATTTTGGAGGACTTGCCGGAGACCGACGTCATCATCGTTCCCGTCGGTGCCGGGTCGGGTGCGTCGTCGGTGTGCCTGGTCGCCAAGACCATCAAGCCCGAGGTACAGGTGATCGCCGTTCAAGCGGAACGCGCCCCCGCGGTGTATCGATCATGGAAGGAAGGGGCGGTCGTTCCCGCACCCATGGAGACCGCGGCCGAGGGATTGGCGACACGCGTTGCGTTCGACAATACGCTTGAAATCCTGCGCGATGAGCGAATCGGGTTGGATGACTTCGTACTTGTGGGCGACGAGGCCATGGCAGAAGGCGTTCGTCTCTTCCTTGAGCACACCCGAAATCTTGTAGAGTTGGCGGGCGCGGCCTCACTGGCGGCCGCGTTGAATCTGCGCGACCGCTTGAAGGATAAGAAAGTTGTGTTGGTGGTAAGTGGTGGAAACGTCACGTTGCAGCAGTTGCGCAGTCTTCTTGCCATCGCGTAACCACGTCACAACGGTCGTGTAGTTGTACGGGGTCGAATCGGTTCCGAATGGGTCTCGGGGGGGATGGTGCCCGGTCTTGACCTCGTGCGGTGCAGTTGCTAGAGTCCCACTCCGTCTTGGCCGCATCATGTGTTTCTGTCTATGCGACCGATGAAATACGCGGGAGATGCTGTTCGCCGGCGCACACGCAAGGCTTTTTGCCGGTCACACCGTTAATAGACGGCTTGTCGTTCCTCCGTAGGGGGTGCGATTGCGGCGATCTACATCCGTTCCAACGACGCAGAGTGAAATAGGAAGTTCACGGGAGAGCGAGAAGTTGTCCACCACATCAATCCAAAACGAGTTGCCGTTGGCAGGCAGAGTGACACCGGCTCAGAGCGCGCACGCGGGACCGAGAAAGGACTCTCTCTTGCGTACGATGGCCGGCTGGTTTGATACCTCGGCGAAGACCTATTCGCAAGGGGAGATCGAGGACGAATACAGCGTCGATTGGTTCAGAATCGTGCCGTATGCCGCCATGCACTTGACGTGCTTCGCCGTAATCTGGGTGGGTTGGAGCCCGATTGCCGTTGCGGTTGCGATTGCGTTGTATATCTTCCACATGTTTTCGATCACCGCCTTTTATCATCGCTACTTTTCGCATCGGTCGTTCAAGACTTCGCGTGTCGCTCAATTCATATTCGCGGTGTTGGGTAATTCCTGCGTGCAACGCGGACCGCTCTGGTGGGCGGCGCGGCATCGTCATCACCACCGCCATTCGGACGAGGAGGTTGATGTCCATTCGCCAATTCGGCACGGCTTGTATTGGAGTCACGTCGGCTGGATCACTTCGAAGGGGGCTTTTAAGTATGACCCCAAAGCCGTCGCCGACCTTATGAGATTCCCTGAGTTACGCTTCATTGATCGTTTTGACAATCTGGTCCCCGTGATCCAGGCGGTTTTGATCTTTGCGCTGGGATACGTGCTTCAACAACGTGGATGGGAGACATCGGGATGGCAGATGCTGATTTGGGGATTCTTCATTTCCACGATCGTCTGCTCGCACGCCGCGTTTACCATCAACTCGTTGACGCACATGTTCGGCAAGAAACGATACAAGAATAAGGATGAAAGTCGAAACAGCTTGCTGCTCGCCCTGCTGACTTTCGGCGAGGGTTGGCACAACAACCACCACCACTACCCCGGCGCCGTACGTCAGGGATTCTATTGGTGGGAGATCGACATCACCTATTACGTCCTCTGGTTGATGGCCCGTACCGGCATCATTTGGGATCTTAACGCGGTGCCCCCGCACGTCCGCGAATCGCACCACACCGATTCACTTTCGTGACAAGAGCGTGCCGCGGCCACAATCCAGTCGAGCTTTCCCCGTCTATTGCCCCCTGAGCCGCAGGCATTAGCCTGCGCGAACTCACGTAGTAGACGAAACTCCCTTGGCGGCGTGATCCGTGGCTTTAACCGTGGGGGACACGAATCCGGGATCCAATCGGCTCCCCCACCGCTAGAGCGATGTGCCACCCATCGGACGTAGGTCGCCCACTTACAATCGCTCAGCGATCGCGGCGGCTAGGGATGCGAAGTTGCTGTGCGGCGCTTCGAGCCACGGTTTAAGCTTGACGGCGCGCACCCTGGCCGACGTCGTGGGGCCAATGCTTGCCAATCGAATGGCACTCATATTGATGCCCGACGCGTTCATCGCATCGACCGCCGATGGGCTTGCGATGCACGCCGCGTCGATCCGGCTCACTACGGTCTTGTCGAACGCACGGGGTAGCGTTTCGTACAACACCGGGCTGGTGAGTTCAACGTCAGCCCAGGTGTCGGGCGACTTGGTGCGCGAGGAACGTGGATAGCAGACGCGCCCCGTGGTGACAAGGGTCCGTAGATCGTCGAACAGGCTGACCGCATTCACACCCGAACTCACATGTTCTACGCGAAACCCCCGCGCCACGGCCGCGGTTCTGGACACTTCACCCACCACCGCCACGCGCGGTACACGGGCGGGTTCGCGCGCCACGGCCTCGATGGCGTACACGCTGGTGAGCACGAGCCAATCGCCCGGTTTTAGCTGACGCAGCGCATTCGAGGCGTCGTTGACCACTTGTCGAGCAAGCACCGGCTCATGCACCACGCTCAATCCGGCGTTGCGTAGCGCCGTCGATAGCGGTCCATCCGACCCTTCATCACGTGTCACCCAGATCCTCAAAGTGAGCCGCCCAATTCCTGTATCAAGCGATCGGCCAGGGATGCACCGATCACCTCCGGATCAGTGCCGTTCTCGTGACCTTCTGCGACACGCTCTCCGTCTTCGCTAAACAGTTGCCCGTGTAAACTGATATCGGATTTCTCGACGCAAGACAGGGCTCCGATCGCCACTTGGCAACCCGCACCGACGCGGCGAAGAAAAGCTCGTTCGGCCCGGACACCGCTATGAGCGGTCGGTTCGTCGATGGCGGCGATCAATCGCTCGGTCTCACCATGGAGACGCGTTTGGATGGCCAGCGCACCCTGCGACGGCGTGGGTATGAATCGATCGGTGGGAAGATCGATGCGATGATCGACCTCGATTCCCAAACGCTTGAGCCCGGCGGCGGCAAGCACCACGCCGTCAAGCCCTTCTGTCTCGATCTTGGCGATCCGCGTGGCCACGTTGCCGCGAATGGGTACGATCTCCACGTCGGCGTGCATGCGGAACTGGGCGGAACGCCTGGGACTGCTGGTTCCGATTCGAAATCCGGGCGGAAGGCTTGATAAATCGAACGCGTCACGTGTCACGAGCACGTCATGAACAAGCTCGCGGCCGGGAACCGCAGCGATTACCAGGCCGGGCGTCTCGGCGCTGGGTAGGTCTTTGTAGCTGTGGACGGCGAAGTCAATCTTCTTTTCGCTCAGGGCTTGCTCAATTGCGCCGACGAATCCGCCGACGGGCCAGTCTTGGTCGAAGCGCTGATCGCGGGCCTCGTCGCCGTGGGTTTTAATGATAACCTCTTGGATGGTGAGCGAAGGATGCCGCTTACGCAATCGATCAATTACCCACCGTGATTGCCAAAGTGCCAAATCGCTGCCACGTGTTCCCAATCGGAGTGTGGTCATGCGCCACGCCCTTCCCAAAACGAGCGGGCGGCCGCGACGATCTGCTCAATGGCGTGGTCATCGTGGGCCGCCGAAACGAACATCGCCTCATAGCCCGACGGCGGCAGCCAAACGCCCCGTCGAAGCATCCCGTGGAAGAAGTCGGCAAAGCCGGCATGGTCGCATTGCCGGGCGTCGTCAAAGTTTCGGACCGGCCTGTTGGAAAATGAGAGTCCGAGCATACCGCCCGTGGCGTTCGCTTGTAGGGCCACCCCGTTGGCATTCGCCGCGGTCCTGAGTCCATCCGCCAGGCGTGTCGTCTTATCCTGAAGCGTTTCATAAAACTCGTCGGTGTTGCATAACTCCAGCGTCGCCAGACCAGCGGCCATCCCGATCGGATTTCCGCTCAAGGTGCCGGCCTGGTAAGTCGCCCCGAGCGGACTGACCTGCTTCATCAGATGGCCCCGACCGCCGTACGCCGCCACGGGCATGCCACCGCCGATCACCTTCCCCAGGCAAGTCAGGTCCGGGCGAACCCCACAAGTGTTTTGATACCCACCCCACGCGACGCGAAACCCAGTCATAACCTCGTCAAAAATCAACAAGGCCCCGCAGCCATCGCACGCCGACCGCAATCCTTCGAGAAAGCCCGCGACCGGTTCGACGTAGCCCATGTTGCCGGCAATCGGTTCCACCAAGATCGCTGCAAGGTCCGAGCCGTATTCATCAACAATATGCTCAACTGCGCCGAAGTCGTTGTACGGCGCGAGCAATGTGCTCTGAGCGAATGCTTCGGGTACGCCCGCCGAGTCCGGCGATCCCATCGTAGCCGCACCCGATCCGGCCGCTACGAGTAGTGAATCGACGTGCCCATGATAGCAGCCGATGAACTTGAGAATCTTGGACCGACCCGTCGTGGAACGTGCTAAACGAATGGCACTCATGGTGGCTTCGGTCCCACTGTTGACGAAGCGAACCAGCTCCACAGAGGGCAACGCACCGACGATCACGGATGCCAGATCCGCCTCCGCAGCGCAACACGCCCCGAAACTGAGTCCGCGTCGGACCGCCTGCGTCACCGCTTCTACCACATCCGGGTGGGCGTGACCGACGATGGCCGGTCCCCAGCTTCCCACGAGGTCGACATATCGATTCCCATCAACGTCGTAGATGTAGGCGCCTTCGGCCCGCTCGACGAACACCGGTGTGCCCCCCACCCCCCCGAAAGCGCGAACCGGACTATTAACTCCGCCGACCAGGAAGTCGCAGGCCCGCTCGAAGAGCTTGGTGGAAACGGGGGTACGACGATCCGTTTTCGCTGTCATCAGGGCTCCTTTAGTCAATGCCTCAGCACTTGGCCATGTGTTTCTTCTCGAAATACAATGGGTAGAGTGCCCGTCTGGGGAAAGTGTAGCCATTGGAGGAGCAGCGCCAAACGAACAGTCGTTAAGCGTCGGCCAGCTAACAGCGACTGCAAACCAACACCCAATAGCGCGGGCGGCCCCGCCGCTGGTCTTCCAATTGACGGCCCTGAGCCCAGCAGTAGGGGCGGGATGGCCAAGGGCATTGGCCGTGGGGAACTCTCGCCCTTTAACCCCCTCCCTTTGGGGTGTATAGACCGGGGACATCGGTGACAGGTGTTCGGAGACACCGGCTCCATTTGGCCATTCGCCATTCCATCAAGTAGATCAATTCAGTAGCCTGACCCTTGACGTCGGGAAGGCACATAACTATACTAGTCAAAACAAGCGCTTGTTAGGGTGTGGGTGTATTCATGACCGGATCTACGGTACAACGTCGAGAGGAAGTGCTGCGCACGGCGGAAGAGTTGTTTGCTCTTCGTGGTTATCACGCGACCAGCGTGCGCGATATTGCCGATGCCTTGAATATCAAAGGCGGTAGTCTCTACGCGCACATCGAGACGAAGGAGGATCTTCTTTGGGAGATTCTAGGCGCTGCGGCCGATCGGTTTTTCGCCGCCGCCGACCCGATTGTGGGGTCGGATTTGATTCCCATCGAAAAACTGCGTAAGGCGATCGCGGCCCATGTGGGGGTGGTGACGCGGAGCGCATCATCGGCTTCGGTCTATTCCACACAGTGGCAACATCTCGGCGAGGCGCGGCGCAGGGCGTTTGCGCAGCGGCGTGATCGATACGAGCAAACCTTCCGCTCATTGGTACGGGATTGTATTCGCGAGGGAACGTTTGCGGATGTGGACGAAAAGTTCGCAACGCTGCTGATCTTCTCGTCGATCAATTGGATTTATCAGTGGTATCATCCTGACGGACCCATGACACCAGAGGAAATCGCACGCAAGTTGACGGACATGTTGTTTAACGGACTGCGTCGAGGCGCGTAGGAGAAAGAGATGGTTGCCGAGATCAAACACGAAAGCAATTGCCTTCCCAAGGCGGAGTTCGACGCGAAGCTCGCCGCTTTCGAGAGTCGAATCGAACGCGGAGAGAAGATCGAGCCGGCCGATTGGATGCCGGACGCTTATCGTAATCAACTGATTCGCCTGATTCACGTTCATGCCAACAGCGAAATCTGCGGCGCTCTCCCCGAGGGCAAATGGATTCCGTACGCCCCGACCTTTAAGCGAAAGATGGCCCTGGTCGCCAAAGTGCAAGATGAAGTCGGCCACGCACAGCTTCTCTACCGCGCGGCCGAAACACTCGGACCCAGCCGCGAGCAGATGCTGCAAGAACTCATCGAGGGTAACTCCAAATTCTCCAACGTTTTTCATTATCACGCGGAAACCTGGGCGGATGTGGCCGTGATCGCTTGGTTGATCGACGCGGCCGCCATCATCAACCAGACGATGATGGCCGAGGGTTCGTATGGGCCTTACGCTCGGGCGTTGAAGCGCATCTGCTATGAAGAGGCGTTTCACATGAAGCACGGTTATGAGATGTGCACCGTGCTGGCGACGGGCACCAAGCTACAGCGCGACATGTTACAGGACGCGCTGAATCGTTGGTGGACACCGATCATGATGTTTCACGGCCCCGCTGACAAGGTCTCGACACATACCAGCATCCTCGTCAAGTGGCGTGTGAAGCTCAAAACCAATGACGAGCAGCGCCAGCAGTTTCTGCGGCAGTTCGTTCCGAAGATTTTCGACTTCGGTTTAACCGTGCCGGACAAGAGCCTGCGGTATGAGAAGCAAACGGATACCTGGTTGTATGACGATCCGGATTGGGCTGAATTCAAACGGGTGATTAACGGTGGTGGACCGGCGAGCGCTTTGCGGGTGCAGACCCGCAAGATGGCGCACGAAGAAGGCCTATGGGTTCGGGAAGCCTTGGTGGTCGCCGGCTCAAGCCGCATGCAGCCGGAGATGGCGAAGAATTAGGAGTGTGAATTGGAAGGGCTTTGGTAGATCAGAGCCGCCGGCGCAAGCCCGCGGACCCTGTGTGCCGGTATGTCACCGGGCTTGCGCCAGGTGCTCTGAACTCGGCGATCGCCGAAACTGTCACGGACCCGTCGGCCCGCTTCCTGACGGGCGCGGCTTGAAATGATCGATCCGCACGGCGGACCCTACGATCTTGCCGAACACCCGGTTGATGGAGATGGGAGAATGGTATGATGACCGACACCCAGTGGCCTGTATTCGAGGTATTTCATCAGCAAGCACGCGGTGAACCGCATGTGTATGTGGGCTCCGTGCATGCGCCGGATGCGGAAATGGCGCTGCTGCTCGCCAAGGAACAGTACGCTCGGCGACAGGCGTGTGTCAATCTTTGGGTGGTACCGGCGGACGCCATTACGGCCAGTGCGTATGAAGACGCCGATATTTTTGATCGATCCACGGACAAAAGTTACCGTGAATCTTGGGGCTACAAAACGCCCAAAACGATAAGTTCCGGCGACGGAAAGGATTCGGAGAAGTGAGCACGTTCGAAACGCTTGAAAGTCTAAATGGACGGTTGCGGGGGGCGGTTGTCGATTTGCTGTACCGTTTGGCCGACGACGATTTAATAGCCGGCCATCGCAACTCCGAATGGACGGGGCTGGCCCCGATTCTGGAAGCGGATATCGCGTTTTCATCGATGGCCCAGGACGAGATGGGGCACGCATTGGCGTATTACCAGATGCTCCATGCGCTGGGTGAGCCTGATCCTGATACGCTGGCGTTCACGCGTCAGTCCCGCGATTTTCGGTGTGCGTCATTGACTTGTTTACCGAACCATCATGACTGGGCGTTTAGCGTCCTGCGCCAATTCCTGTACGACGCCGCCGAAACCGTACGCCTGACGGCACTTTCTCAAAGCGCTTTGCTGCCACTGGCGCAGCTCGCGACCAAGCTCCGAAGCGAAGAGAAGTACCATTTGATGCACGGCCGGGGATGGGTATTGCGTTTGGGTGATTCCACGGAGGAGAGTCACCAGCGCATGCAGGCGGCACTGACCAACTTATACCCACATGCCCTGGGACTTTTCGAGCCCACCGCCGCCGACGAACCGCTCGCCCAGGCGAGGATTTGTCCTCGGGAAGAAGAGCTCCGGCGGCAGTGGGAATCGGCGGTTGCGCCGGTGTTGGCTGATGCCGGACTTGATCTCCCGGAGACGGTCCAGCCCATCCACGGCGGTCGCAGCGGTGGGCACCCCGAAGCGCTGGGGCAATTGCTGAACGACCTACAGCTTGTTCACCGCCTCGATCCGGTGGCACATTGGTAGGAGCCATGCACCCGAACCATGACGAAACTTTGGCACTAGAAGACGCCGAGCGATTACGCGCGATTCATGCCGTTCTGGAAAACGTTATGGATCCGGAGATTCCCACCCTCAATGTGGTTGAGATGGGCATGATCGCCGGCGTCAGGATTGAGCCGTCAGGTGTGGTGGTTGACATGACGCCGACGTTCGCGGGATGCCCGGCGCTCAACTTCATTCAGGAAGATATTCTTAATACCGTAACGGGGGCGGGAGAGCCGCACGTAACGGTCAATGTGGTGTATGATCCGCCGTGGACAACGGACCGCTTGACCGACGGCGCGCGGCGCAAGCTAAAGGAATTCGGATTGGCCCCGCCGGGGAAGCGCTGCGCGGGTGGTCAGCCGCCGGATATCGCCGCCGTTCCATGCCCCTATTGCGATTCTGCTCAGACGGATCTCGAGTCGATCTTCGGCCCCACGCTTTGCCGTTCGATTCATTATTGCCGCGACTGCCAGCAATCCTTCGAGCATTTCAAGGCCGTATAGGCGGTTAGGGTTGGGCAAACGCCGCTGCTATCTGCGGCTTCGCGCCGGGCGCGGTGGTTCGGGAGGGCGAGGCTCCTGCCGAGCCAGGCGCTCGCACTCGACCATACGTACGGCTCGCCAGGAGGCTCGCCCTCCCGAAGAACCCGCCGACCACCGCCACCGCATTACTGAGTAGCTGATAGCCGATAGCTGATTGCTGATAGCTGATAGCTGACCACCGCTGACTTCCCCACGCTCAGATTTTTCTTAAATTTCTCATTTTTTTCCTTGCATTGGGGGGGGGTAGTTTACACTCGGCGAATCGAGCTCAATGGTCAATCGGAGGACACAACCCCATGCGACCGAATCACGTCTCTATAGGCCGACGGCATCCGTGCCGCGTGCGCACGGACCACGGCGACCGCTGCATATTATCAAGGAGCGAAACGATGCAAAAAGTGCATTTCAAGAAATGGCTGAAGACAGGAGGGAAGGCGGCTCTGCTCATCGCGCTCGTTGCGGTTCCGGCATACGCTATCACCACCTCCACGTGGGTTCATCCCTGCGCCGACGCAAACGATCTGGTTTGTTACGGGCAGTTCGGCACGCCGCCTTGTGCGTGTAATGGCGACTTTGACAATGACGACCACTGGAGGATGGCTGCGCCCGATGGAAACATTGCCAACATGACGCACAGCAATGATTTGATCTCCGGCGAGGATTTCCTACGCATGGCATTCACAAACGAAACGGTCAACCAACTGCGCGTGATCACCAAAGACACCGGCGGTGACGACGAACTCGATGTTCTCTTCGACGATGCGGCCACCCTTACCGTGTCCGGCGAGTTGAAGATCGACGCCACCAACGGCAAAGCCACGCTCCGCGTGGATTCCGGTGGGGAAATCGTTACCCAGTAACAGGATCAAAACCCTGTCAATGACCTAAACAAACAGGCTTGTACATCTTTCCGCCCGGCTTAGCGGGCGGAGAACGAGATCAAATAAGCCACGAAATGAGGAGACTTTCGTGAGAATTACATGTTTGCTAACGACAATTCTGCTGTTCTCGGCAGTTGGCCAGGCGTTTGCCGTACCGGATTGCACCGCGGGAAACGCTACGACCTTGGACGGCAGCGAGAATAATCTATGGACTGAAGATGACAACTGGAACAACGGGCAACCCGATAAGAACAAGATCGCCTGCATCCCAGCGGGCAAGACCGTCGTTATTGATAGTGTCCTCGGCGTGCCGACCGACGCCGAGGCCGACCTAATCTACATCAAGTCGGACACCACCAACGGTGCCGGTAAGATGACCCTGGAATTGGATAACACACTGACCCTCTTTAACCACACGGATGCTTCGCAGATTGACGGTGAGCTTGAAGTCGAATATGACGGCGCCCTGATGGCCGATGTGCCGGGAGCCATGGATGACGTATCCATTGCGGGTAAAGGCGGTGTGATCGAAGGGGTCCAGTTCTATACCATTCCAGGGTTCATCAAGACCCGAGGAAGCTGTCAATTCGGAAGTAACGACGGCGGCACTTGTACGCAAGCGTCTGAATGCCCCTTAGGCATCTGCACCATGGGCACGCTGACCGTCGAATGCGACGCCAGCGGCGATCAATCCCGTGAAGAATGCCTGGTGATCACCGGCGCTCTGGACATCACGGCCAAGTTGGTCAACAACGCCTATGTCGTGGCCAATCAGAGGATTGGCACCGATCCCTACATCGGCCCCATTTTCTTGACCACACACGCCAAATCCGGCGATGGCTATTGGATTGCAGAGCACGATACGGTTCCCAACCCCGACACCATCGGTCTCCTTGATGTCCAGATTGCGGTGTCAGGTGCTGCGACATGGGTGGTGCAAGGCCACCAAGATGTTGAGCTTCGTCTCAACGCCGCAAGCACCAGCCTCACCGGTGACGTACAAGTAACCAACGGGACATTCTTAATCCGACAGAACTTTGAGACCACAGGTAATCTAACGATGGACGATCAGGGGGGACCGCAGATCGTAGTTCGCCAGGGAAAGATCGCCAAATTCAACGTGACCCCTTAGATTCCGGTGACGCTTGATCCCGGCGATGGAAGGTTCTTATCGGACGCCGGGATCGACTTTGATTGTCGAGGAAGGTTTAAGCATTGGATCGCCGTCGAGACGGGTCAGGGCATTGATATGTCGCATGGTGGGGTTCGTGTTGATAGAATGACACATCGGAGAGGTGCATGATGCGCTACGTATTTACCTTGTCGACACTAATTGTATTGACTACTTGGGTCATTCCGGTGCTGGGCATCGATCCCTCCCTTGTTCCCGTAAGCTCGGGTACACCACAACCCTGTCATACCGTATTTACCGGAGCGCTGAATGACGACGTGATGCTCAGCGATAATTGGAGCAACGGAATACCGCGGCGCAATCAGGTGGGCTGTTTCCCGCCGGAGTCGGCCAAGCTCGCCGACACGTTGTCGGGCATGGTACGCATCCTTGAGCCGCGGGTCACCATAGCGACCGATTCGGCGCAGTCCTTCGATCCAATGCCCAATCCCCCCAATCCCACGGACACCGGAGTCTGCTGTTTGGGCTCAAGCTGCGTCGAAAGCGACTATTTCGATTGCCGGAACCTGGGAGGCTATTTTCGCGGAGATATTATCGAGTGTTCATTATTCAATCCCTGTCTCACCGGCGCCTGCTGCGTGAGTGATCCGGGCTGCCTGGACCTGGGTGGCGGAGCGCTGGACGAAGAGGGATGCGATCTCACTTTCGGAGATTACATCGGGGGGGCGATGTGTGATGCCTCCGACCCCTGCCAACGTTTTCGCATTCCCGAGGGATTCGAGATCGTGGAACTGTCGGCGTCCGACGTCTTTGAGGTCAATGAACCCCGACTTAACAACTGCGGAGAATCCGCCTTCCTCATCAAGAAGGGTTTATCCTGGGCGGATTCGGAGATTTTTGTTTACGACAATGGAAACCTGCGTCAAATTACAACCAACGCCGATCGAGATGTTACACCGAGCATCAACGACCACGGCGATATGGTCTGGAGACGCGGCATTGGGGAGGCCTTCGTTACCCAGACTATCTTGTTCGACGACGGGAGCGAGAGCGTGTTCTATGACACCCACGATATCAACTCTGCTACGGGTGGCATGATCAACAACCCGGGGCATATTGCTTGGATGGTGTTCAAGCCCCTTTCGTGCGTTGCCGAGTCAGACATCCACTTCTACGACGGAATCACGGGCCGGATCCTGTTCGCCGACGGCCTGTCCAACCAGAGCCCTCGTGCCAACAACCACGATGACATTATCTGGCCGCGTTACGATTTCCCTTGCGGCGGCGGCTTCGGCGATTGGACGTCGGATATTCTTGTCTATAAGCAGGGTATCATAACGCCTCTGCTGCCCGCCAGCGAGGTTCCGGATCAGGGTCCGACACCGCAAGCGCCGAAGCTCAACAACCTGGGCGAAGCGGTGATCAGCGGCAGCCTGGGCGTGGAATACTGGGACGGGGTTAACGACCCGATCTTGCTCATCGAAACCATAGGCGGTGGTCCCGACATCAATGATGCGGGAGACATAGTCTTTATGTCTGGGAATGGTGGACATCTCGTTTCAAGCACGGCCAATATATGGCTGCAAACCGCGGAAGGACAACGCCAACTCACCGCCAGCAGCACTTTCGGGCACATACGACCAGATTTCAATGAAATCGGCGAGATCGCGTGGTGGTGGCACAGCGGATTCCTGGTTCCCAACGGCATCCGCTACATGCGGCGGATTCGCAATGGGGACGTTACGTTTGACGGGGTGGTGGACGTCAACGACTTTATTCCGCTGCCGGGGTGCTGGACGGGCTCGGTGGAGACCGACGGGCTCTGCGAGTGCCGATTTTTTGACATCGACCACGACCGCGACGTCGACGACGATGATTTCGCCCTCTTCATGCGCGTCTACTCCGGCCCGCAGGAGGACTGCAACAACAACGGCATTCTGGACCTTACCGACCTTATCGAAGGCACCAGCAGCGACTGTAACCTCAACGGCGTCCCCGACCTTTGCGACCTCACGGCCGGCACCGACATCGACGGCGACGGCATGCTCGACGAATGCTGCGTCGCCCCCACGGTATCCATTGATGTTTCGGGCGCCAGGAATCGAATGCTTGCCATCACCACCGATCCCATCGTCGCGCAACCCGCTGCGCAGGCTACCCCCCCTGAATCCCCCCCTGCGAGGGGGGGAGGTTTTGCCTCCGCCAACACTAAAAGCTTGAATCACGCCTCGTCAGCAGCGGACGGTCCGCTCCCTTACGGTCACGGCTCGGAAACTCCGCTTCCTTACGGGCGCGGCTCTGTAACCCCCCTCCCTTCTAGGGAGGGGTTGGGGGAGGGTGAGGACATGCGGTTGTCATCGGCGTACCAAGCGGCGGGGGGGGGGGGGGGGGCGGCCCCCCCCGCCCGCGGGGGGGGGGCCGGGGGCCCCACACCAAAAGAAACAACACAA
>Ga0214472_10003904_pt1 | contig 15744 bp, 21 predicted proteins | sample RVTome_6_FD_207662 | JGI IMG/M metagenome (GOLD analysis project Ga0214472, IMG submission 207662) | Soil microbial communities from uranium-contaminated site in the Upper Colorado River Basin, Wyoming, United States - RVT140D175 | ecosystem: Environmental > Terrestrial > Soil > Contaminated >...
CCGGGAGCCGTGCTACCGGGGACCCTGGCGTCTCCCCGGACCGGACTCACACCGGCTGGCTGCCGTGAGCTTGTCGCTCGGTTACGCCTCGGTCTTCCTCCTTTCTCTTGGCGCCCGAACTGCTGGACGCACGAAGGGTGCACTTATTGAGATCCGGCCGCTGACCGGGTGTCTTTCGAGGCGGGCGGCCAACTCCTGGGGTAGGGGGAGTCCCCCTGCGGGGGCGACGGGTGGCCCGACTCGGCCGGCTCCGATTGAGGACTCCCGGGTGTAAGCCTGGGCGCCTTCCGCTCAACTTCGAGGGGCCAGCTTCCGTATGTTTGCGGTCCGGGAAACCCGGCAGCTTCCACGGACAGGCCGAGCCCTGCTTCTGAGCCTGGTCCAAATGCCCTGCTCACGAGCGTGAACCGAATAAGTGCACCCCACACGCCACCCAGGAGTTGACCCGACCCTCGGAAGGAGTGCGATGATCAGCTTCGAGCCGAGCCGAGCCTGTCGATGAGCTCTCTCGGCGTCAGGACCTGAACGTCGATGTCGGCCTCACGCAGATCACGATCGCCCGAAACCAATGCGTCTGCGCCGCTGGTTCGGGCGAGTGCCACCAGGTAGTCGTCGTTGGGATCGCGGGTGATCAGTCCCTTACGAGGAGGGTCGGCGACGGAGATCCCGATCCGCGCCAGCCCTTCGACGTACTCGCTCGCTTCTTCCGCCGTGACGTACCGACGGAGCTTGCGTCTTGCCAAGACCGACGCGAGCTCGCCCAGCAGGTGAGGGCTGACCACGATCTCGATCGCACCGGTCCGTGCGCGTCGGACGATCTCGGCTGGCGGTCCCATGGGTGTGATGATCCCCGCGACGAGCACACCCGGATCGACGACGCAGCGCATCTACGATGCTGGTCGGCGGCGCTGTCCGCGTCGCACGGCCTCCAGCTCAGCATAGGCAAGGGCGAGTGCGTCATCGGGGTCCAGAGGCTGGGCCGCGTTCCGCGCCCATACACGGTCGGCCACGTCCAGACGGAGGAGCCTGCGAAGCGCCTCCTCAAACACATCAGAGTCGGACCTGCCCGATCGCGCGGCCTCGATGCGCGCCGCGCGGAGCAGCTCCTCGTCAACGTAGACGGTTGTCTTCTTGCGTCCCATGGCCCCCATCATACCGTCCTGAAGTAAGTCCCTCAAGATGGGGAGAACGCTCCCTCTACAGGCCCCTCGCCACGAGCTCCTCGAGCAACGCCGGACGCCGGCGATTCGCCTCCCGGACCTGCGCGATCAAGGACACCCACTCCTCGTCTCGCTCTGAGCGAGACAGGACCTCACGAGCCTTGGCGAGGTACCCTGCGGCGATCCGGTACAGCTGCCGGTTCCGCCCCTCGATGCAGCCCTCGGCCAGCCGCCGATACAGATCGACGGCCAGGGTCGGATCGGCCTCCTCCACCGCGCGGGCGGCCTCATGCATGGTCCGGTACGCCCAGGTCGGATCCAGGGCGAGCGCCTCGCGGGCGGCCGAGACCAGCTCGCCCTCCTCGAGCAGCGCGCGCACGAGCGTGACCAGATCGCCGGAGGACCGCAGGGCTCGTGGGCCTTTCTGCGGGCTTGCTCCCAGCGGCCCGATCCGGCGAGGAGCTCGCGGAGTCGCGAGTAGGCGGATGAGCCACGCCCCGTGCCGACGGCCTGCAACAGGTGCCGCTCCGCCTCGTCCGCCCGTCCATGGACAAGGGACACCTCCGCCTTCCCCCGGTGGGCCTCCTCGGACCCGGGCGCGTGCGCGAGTACGGCCGAGAACAGCAGATCCGCCCCATCCGGGTGGCCGGCGCCAAGGAGCAACCACCCCACCTCGAGCGCGTCCGGCACCCTGGCGCCCGAGCGGACCCGCTCGGCCACCCCGAGGGGGTCGAGCCCGCGCCGGAGGCCCACGTGCGCATACCGCTTCCACTCGCCGACCTCGACCACCAGCGCCAGGTACTCCTGCCACCGCTCCTGCTCAGCGTAGAGGTCGAGAAGCACCCGGGCGGCGGCGCGGTCGTCGTATCCCCACCGCTTCCTGGACGCCGCCCGCCGATCCGCGGCCCATCGCTCGATGCTCGCGTGAGGAACCGATCGTTGCCAGCGAGAAGCGCCAAGGCCTGTCCGCCCTGGTGATCGAAGCCGTAGTCAGCGTCGGCGATGTCGAGGAGGCTCTGGAGGAAGCGGCCACGCCGCCCCGCGTCGAGACCGGGCTCGATGTGCAGGGGCAGCTCCCCGAGCCACTGCACGACCTCTCCGGAGATCACGCCGTTCGAGTCGTCGATCTGGTCGAAGTGGGCCACGATCTCGGAGGCCGCGGCCACGAGTATCTCCAGCGCCCGCTCCGCCCTCCCGGCCTCCGAGTGGTGCCGGGCCTCGTCGGCGATCTCCTCCAGCTCGCCGCGCACGACACCCTCGTTCCGCCACCCGACGAAGCCGGCGTGCCGGAAGACGTCGCGGACGCGCTTGCGCGTTGCGGCCTCGAGGTCGACCTCCACCTCGTGCGCGTCGTCCTGGGCGCAGGAACCAGCCTGTTCGACAACTTCGGCAGCCAGCCGATCAAGTTGCAACGGATCGAGGTGATCGATGCGCCCGAAGTGGCACACCTTCGGTTCCGGGTCATTGCGTAGCTCGGCGCTCCCCGCCGAACGGGCGGAACGCCTGTGAGTTACATCGCGCCGCCGGTCCGGAATCCGAAGGCTGCGAACCACGCAGAGTGCATGGCCACCGATCGACGAACGACGCCGTTCGTTATTCGAACGGTCCGGACAACTGGTTGCATCACAGGGTCAGTTGCCTGCGCCTTGTGCTGGTGGCGAGACGCAATCAGGATGGCCAAGGGAGGTTCACCGTGTCCAAGCTGATCTACTTGATGATCATGTCGCTCGACGGCTGCGTCGCGGACGAGAACGGCAACTTTGACTGGGCCGAGCCAGACGAGGAGGTGCACACGTTCGTCAACGACCTCGAGCGTCGGGTCAGCACCTACCTCCTGGGGCGCCGGATGTACGAGGTGCTGGTCGCCTGGGAGACGATGGACCTGGCCGACCAGCCGCCCTTCATCCGGGACTTCGCCAAGATATGGCTGGCGGCCGACAAGGTCGTGTACTCCACGACGCTGGAGACGGTCTCCAGCGCCAGGACGCGGATCGAGCGGGACTTCGATCCCGAAGCGGTCCGGCAGATGAAGGGGTCGGCGGAACGTGACATCACCGTGGGTGGCCCCGATCTCGCTACCCAGGGGTTCAAGGCCGGGTTGGTCGACGAGTGCCACCTGTTCGTCGCGCCCGTCGTCGTGGGAGGCGGCATCCGGGCCCTCCCCAACGATGTCCGCCTGCAGCTCGAGCTGCTGGACGAACGCCGTTTCGGCGGCGGCTTCGTCCACCTCCACTACCGGACCAGGACGTGAGGCGACGGCAACACTGCCCTGACGTGCCGTGGTTCGCGCATCATGGCGCCGAGCAGGTCTCAGCGGCGTGTGCGGCCGAAATGACAACGCAGAGCGAAGTGGTGTCCCCCGTCTCATCCCCGTGATGGAACGGGAAACGTCGCGAAACGATGGGATGTGTAGCGACGCAAACGGCCAGCTCAGACGACATCCAGTGCTCTGACCAGCACTCCTGGATCAGACTCTTAATCCGCAGGTTCCGGGTTCGAGTCCCGGGGGGCCCACCACTAGATGTGCAGCTGACGGTGTCCGTTCACGCCCGGGCCCTCGTCTTCTGCCGGAGCCTCTCATACGGGGTCTCGCCCCCGAGGCCCCCATGGGGCCGGTTGAAGTTGTAGAACCTCTCCCACTCCTGCAGGCGGTCGTTGAACAGCTCGGTGTCGTCGATCACGACGCCCTCGAGCATCCGGTAGAACTCCTCCTCGTCGATCCGGTGGGACCGTTCGACCTTGCCGTTCAGCCTCGGCGTCGCTGGCTTGATGTAGACGTGGCCGATGCCGCGGTCAAGCACGTGGTAGTGGAACTGCGAGGCGAACTCGGCCCCGTTGTCGGTCTGGATCACCTCGACCTTGAAGGGGAGCTTCTCGAGCACGTAGTCGACGAACCGGATCGCGGTCTTCTGGTTGAGCCGGTCATAGAGCCTGAGGACCCGGAGCCGGGTGCAGTCATCGATTGCGGTGAACTGGTAGTGCTTCCTCCGCGAGCCCGGCAGCGGAGCGATGAACTTGACCTCGATCTGGACGCGGTGCCCCGGCAGCGGCTTCTCGTAGCGCTTCCATCGGTCGACGTGCCGGCGGTAGCGCTGGGAGGACGGCAGCCGGCTCATGTCCAGGCGCTTGAGGATCCGCCAGATCCCCGAGGGGCTGATCTGGATGTCGTGGTAGCGCCCCAGGTACATCGCGATCTTGTGAGGTCCGAAGTGGTAGCTCCGGCGGAGGTAGATGATCTTGCCGACCACCTCGGCCTTGGTGGCGTTCGGGCTCATGTGCGGCCTCCGTGACCGGTCCCGAAGCGCCTCCACGCCCCCTTCCTCGTAGCGGCGGAGCCAGGTGTAGTAGGCCTGGCGCGTGATTCCGTAGTACCGGCAGGTCTTGGCGACGTTGCCGGTCACCTCCTGGGCGTGGCGGATGATCGCCAGACGACGTGCCGCTCCCCGCGCGAGCTCCTGTTCGGTCACCGGTCCCATTCGATAGGAGGACCCGATGTGTACAGGATCTCCGTCAGTTCCAGACCTAGGTCCGGCGGTAGAGGCGCACGGAGAGCGGCACGAAGATCACCAGGATCGCCAGGAACCACGCCGTCGATTGCCACAGGTGCGTCATGAGGTTCTCGCCGGCCGGGTTGAGCGGCCCCAGCGTGAGGTCCCGGAACGTGTCCACCCAGATCGAGACGGGGTTGACGTGGGACCAGGACTGGAGCCACTGGGGGAAGGTGCTCGACGGCACGAACGCCGAGCTGGCGAAGACGAACGGGAAGATCAGCGTGAAGCTCGCCGCCTGCACCGCCTCGACGCTCTTCAGAGACAGGCCGGCGAACGCGAACATCCACGTGAAGGCGTATCCCACCGCGAGGGCGCCAGTAAGTGCGACGATCCCCTTGGAAACTCCCGCATGGAGCCGGAAGCCGACCAGCACGGCGACGATCAGCATTAGGACAACCTGGAACGCGATCGCGGCGCTGTCGGCGAGCGTGCGGCCGGACAGGACCGCCGATCGGGCCATCGGCAGCGATCGGAACCGGTCCACCAGGCCCTTCTTCAGGTCCTCGGCCAGGCCGACCCCCGTCTGGGTCGCGGCGAAGATTGCCGTCTGCACGAAGATCCCCGGCATCAGGAAGTCGACGTAGGGCAAGCCGCGGGGAAGCGACAGCCTCACCGCGCCACCGAAGACGTACACGAACAGCAGCACGAACATCACCGGCTGGATCGTGGAGAACACCAAGAGGTCGGGCTTCCGCACGTAGGTGACGAGGTTCCGCTTCGTCAGGACCCAGCCGTCGGCGACGGCGTAGCGGAACCGTTGCTCGGTGCCGAACGTTCGCTCCGCGGTTGCCGTTGCGCTCATCCTCGCCTCCCTCGCCGCCCGCGCTTGCCGTTCTCCTTCGGCGGCTGCTCGGCCTCATCGGCCGCGTGCCCGGTGAGGGCCATGAATACGTCGTCGAGCGTTGGCCGGCGAAGGCCGATATCCGCCAGGGCGATGCCGGAGGCGTCCAATCGCCGGACGGCCTCGGTCAGGATGGCCGGCCCCTGATCCCCTACGGGGACCGTGATCTCGCCGGTGTTGTTGTCGACGGCTCCGCCTCCCGGCCCCAACCCCAGCACGGCGCCGGCGGCCTCGCCGACCCTCTTTCGGTCGGCCACCCTGATGGCCAGCACCTCGCCCCCCACCCGGGTCTTGAGCTCGTCGGGCGACCCCTCGGCGATCACGCGGCCGACGTCGATGACGGCGATCCTGTCGGCCAGCCGGTCCGCCTCGTCCAGGTACTGGGTGGTGAGCAGGATCGTGGTGCCCTCGCTCTGGAGCTCCCGGATGATGTCCCACATCTCGGTCCGGCTTCGCGGGTCAAGGCCGGTCGTCGGCTCGTCCAGGAACAGCACGGTGGGTCGTCCGACCAGGCTGGCGCAGAGGTCCAGGCGGCGCCGCATGCCGCCGGAATAGCTCTTGGCCGTTCGGTGGGCGGCCTCGGTCAGCTCGAATCGGTCCAGGATCTCGACGGCCCGGCGCTTGGCCTCCCCGGCGGGGAGGTGGTACAGCCGGCCGACCATCTCGATGTTTTCCAAGCCCGTCAGATTCTCGTCCACCGCAGCGGACTGGCCGGCCAGCCCGATCACGTGGCGGAGCGGCTCGGCGTCTCGTACCACGTCGCACCCGGCGACCTCTGCGTGGCCCTCGTCGGGCGCGAGGAGAGTGGTCAGGATCCGCACCACGGTGGTCTTGCCGGCGCCGTTCGGCCCGAGGAGGCCGAACACGGAGGCCGGCTCAACGGCGAGGTTCACGCCCTTCAGCGCCTGCACCTTCCCGAAGGACTTCCGAAGGCCCTCGGTGCGGATCATCTGGTCGGCCATCCGCGCATCCTAGCGGCCCGCCGAGTTTCCGACGAACCGTCCCGGGGGTAGTGTCAATCCCCGGGCGAAGGGATGGAATGAGGAGAGCAGCCACCGGCGCGCGCGACACCTTGTACCGCGTCGGGTGAGCGCCGATCATCACCTGCGCGCCACGGCGCGAAGCCAGCGGCGCCGGATCAGCGCCAAGAAGGGCCCCAGGACGAGCCAGCACAGGCGAAAGGCGACGTCCACGTCAGCGACACGCGTCTCGGTGACGAGTCGCGAGCCACCGGACGGCCATGCCTCGGCCTCGAACGCGATCGCCACTCGCTGTCGACGCAAGCGACAGGGGCGGGCCACGGCGGTGGTCGGAGTGCGCTCGACCAGCTCGAGACCGAGCTCCTCGATCGCGAACCGCTCGAGTGGAAGGTCGGCTCCGCGTAGTCCGCCCAGACGAAAGAGCGTGCGCACGAGCCAGTCAGGGGCTACCGGAAGCGCGAGCACGCGTTCGAGCGCAACTCAGGCGGCACGTCGAGTGTGATCTCGTGTGACCTGCCCCCCTGAAATTGGTCCACCTCATGTGAGACTCACGACGCCCGAAAGGGCAGGAGGTGAGTCCCATGAAGAGGACCAGACACACGCCCGAGCAGGTGATCCGAAAGCTGCGTGAGGCCGAGCGGCTGCTCGCTTCCGGCAAGGAGGTGGAGGAGGTCTGCCGATCCTTGGAGATCTCCGTGCAGACCTACCACCGCTGGAAGGCCCAGTACCAGGCGATGCGCCCCGAGGAGGTCGCCCGCCTGAAGGCCTTGGAGAAGCAGAACAAGAGGCTGAAGAAGATCGTCGCCGACCAGGCGCTTGACATCGACATGCTGAAGGAGCTGAGCCGGGGAAACTACTAGTCCCCGAGCGCCGCCGGCGGGCGGTCCATCGCCTGCAGGAACGTTTCGGGGTCTCGGAGCGCCGGGCCTGTGCCGCGGCCGGTCAGCACCGCTCCACCCAGCGGCACCACCGGCGCCTCGTCCCCGACGAGGAGCATCTGCGGGCCCGCCTGCACGCGCTCGCCAGACGGAACCGCCGCCTCGGCTACCGCAAGCAGCACGTGATCCTTCGCCGGGAGGGCTGGAGAGTGAACCGCAAGCGGGTGAGGCGGATCTGGCGCCAGGAGGGCCTGCAGGTGAAGACTCGCAAGCGCCGCCGTCGAGCGGGGCGGCGAGCTCCCGGACACGTCGCACCGTCCAGGCCGAATCAGGTCTGGGCGATGGACTTCCAGTTCGACGACAATGACACCGGGGGCGATCGGCCTACCGCTCGTAAGGTCCGACACGGGTGCCTGACATCCCGCGCAGTCGACGCATCGCGGCTGGGCTATGAGAGCGCCGGCCGTTCTGCAGCTTAGGCGCCCGTGTCGTCAAGGGCCGCCGTCTCCGCTGCCTACACCGCCGATCGCTCCGGCGCCTTGGCTGGCGTTCCGCGCTCGACCACTGCTGGGCGCGGACCGGGCTCGTGCTCCCTCGGTAGCGGGGACGAAGGTGAAGCGCTGGTCCTGCGCGGGCCTCCCAGTGCTCCGTCTCGTCGATTGACTCCGGCAACGAAGCCGTACGATGTGGAAGTCGCTCGCATCTCAGTCCAGAGGATCCGTACTCGTCTTGGACGTTTGCTTTCGTGGTGCTCTACCTTGTCCGTCCGGCCTTAGACGGTAATCACGATCTTTCCTCGGGCGTGCCCCTCCTCCAGATACCGGATGGCTTCGGGGGCCTCGCTGAGCGGGTACGTCCTCTCGATGACCGGTGTGACCTTCCCGGCCTCGATGAGTTCTTTCAGGAACAGCAGGTCCTCCCGGCGCTCCGTCGAGGTCAGCCCGCGCAGCTTCTGGCTCACGAACGCTGACAGCACGGGCGCTCGCACGATTTGGCGACCGAAGCCTCCGAACCACCTCCCGCCCCGTTCTCCTCCGACGATCACGAGCGTTCCCCGCGAGGTGAGGGCCCGCCGGAGGTATGACAACGAACGGTTCCCCGCGGTGTCGAGGATGAAGTCATAGCGCACCCCCGACTCCGCGAAGTCATCGCGCGTGTAGTCGATGACGGCGTCGGCGCCGATCGACCGGACCAGGTCCGCCTTCGACGTGCTGCACACGCCGGTGACGTCCGCGCCGAACGCCTTTGCGATCTGCACCGCGAACGTCCCGACGCCACCCGCTGCGCCGATGACGAGCACCTTCTGCCCCTCCTGGACGTTCCCCTTGTCGCGAAGACCCTGGAGGGCGGTTTGGCCGGAGATGGGAACGGCCGCCGCCTGCTCGAAGATGAGGTTCGCTGGCTTGGGCGCGAGCTTGTTCGCTTTGGCACAGGCGTACTCGGCGAACGAGCCGTCGCAGGTGCCGAACACCTCGTCGCCAGGCCGCACCTGGGTCACGTCCTTGCCGACCGCCTCGACTCGCCCGGCGACAGCCATACCCCGGACGCGGGACTTCGGTCTCCGGAGGCCGAAGCCCAGGATGCGCACCAGGTACGGCAGGCCAGTCATGAGGTGCCAGACGCCTGGGTCGACGCCGGCCGCGTGAACGCGGACCAGCACGTCGTCGTCGCCGACCACCGGCGTGTCGATGTCCCTGAGCTCCAGGACGTCCGGCGACCCGTACTTGTTTTGGACGATTGCCTTCATGGTGCCCTTCCCTTCCCCGTCTCCAACGGTGATGACGACCTGCCCGCGTGCGTGGCCCTCCGTAACGTATCGGATTGCCCCGGTGACCTTGCCGAGCGGGTCGCGGGGGTAGGTCCGGCCGCTCGAGGGAATCCTGCCCACCTCCTGGCAGCCCCACGAAGAGGATGATCGAGGCGATGGCGAAGACCTACAAGCTGAGCCTTGTCACGAGGCTGATCTATGGGCGCCGTGACAATCTTGACGAGGTCGAGTGGCGCTCCAGGAGGGCCCGCTCTCCGGGCAGTGCGCGGCCGAAAATGACAACGTGGCGCGCGATCTTGTCCCCGTCTTATCCCCGTGAAGGAACGGGAAACGATGGGAATCGATGGGGTTGTCCAGCGACGCAAACCCGCAGCTCAGAAGCTATCCGGGTCTCTGACCTGTGCGTTTCGACCGGACTCTTAATCCGCAGGTTCCGGGTTCGAGTCCCGGGGGGCCCACAGGCAAACCCGCAGGTGGTCGGCCTATCAGACGAGCTCGAGGCGACGGTCGTCGCCGGTCGTCCCCGTCTCATCCCCGTCTCGGTCTTCGCCAGCGGCGGCCTAGACGAGGCGGACATCGACCGGCTGGTCACCGCCGGCGCCCCGATCGACGCGTTCGGGATCGGAACCCGGATGGGGGTCTCGGCCGACGCGCCGTACCTCGACTCGGTCCCACCCGAGTCCGAGACCCGCTAGGGGCGGACGACCCCCGGACACTGGGACTCGGGGCCCGCTGCTGACGGCGTGCTCGACTTGGTGCCGCCGCGCCAGGGTGTTCCCCCGACGACGGAAGGAGGTCGGAGATCGGTAGCTCTCTCAGAAAGACCAGGGAGATGCCCTGGGCGGCCGAGATGAGACGTCATGGAGTGAACCGAGCGGGCTCAACGCTGTGGTGCCGGACCCGGCTCGCCGTCGTTCCGCCTCTTGGCAGCCCCAAACCCTCGAACAGGCCTGGCACTCGACTGGCTCGGAGGGCATTTCCGAGCGGCCGCGACCCCCCCGTGGATCGCCTAATGGCTCGCGGACTCACTGGACAAGAGCCGGGCTACCTCGTCGCGCTCCGGCCAAGGGATCGGATTGCCCTGAGTGTCGTACAACCCCACACCAGGTTCCGCAATGCCGATGGTCGCTGCCTGGTGGTTTCGGGCAACAAAGGCCTGAAGGGCCGACTCGGCCCGGTCGAGCGGGAAAGCGGCGATCAGGCTCCCAGAGGCGAGCGTAGCCCAGGGGTCGGCGCCGAGTGCCCGGCATACCTCCCAACCTGGCTCGAACCAGATCACGGCTTCCCGGTCGATGCGGATACGGACCTCGGAGGCGTGTGCGACCTCGTGCAGGCCGGCGGCGAGGCCTCCTTCTGTCGGGTCATGCAGGGCTGTGGCTCCGAGCTCGGTGGCCAGAAGTGCTGGCTCCACCACCGAGATACCTGGACGGTCCAGGGCCCCGCGGGCCGCCTCCAGAAGGGTGGGGTCCAGCAAGCCGAGGCGATCGGTCGCCTCCAGGGCCAGGACGGCTGCCCCCTCGATGGGTGCGGGTCCCACCTGGAGGATGGAGTCTCCGGGGCGGACCCCCCCAGTCGCCACGAACCCTCCGGTCTCGGCTAGGCCAAGCATCTGACCCACCACGACCGGCTGCGTTACGGCAGGGGTAACCTCCGTGTGACCTCCCACCAGATGAGCACCGATGGACACGAGGCTGCGCTGCATGGTGGCGAAAAGGTCGTGGATCGCCGCCTCCGTGGTGCCTGGGGGAACGAGGACGACCGCCAGGAACCACCGAGGGCGAACGCCGGTGACCGCCACGTCGTTCGCGCTGACGATCACCGAAAGCCGCCCGATCGCTTCACTGGTGAGAGTGATCGGGTCGGTGGCGGCCACGAGAACTCCGCCGGGGACCTCGATGGCGCAGGCATCCTCTCCGATGCCGGGACCCAGTCGGAGCTCGGGGGGTTGGGGCGGGAGCTCCGCAAGCAGACGCGCCAGCAGGTCGACCGGGAGCTTCCCCCTCGGAAGGCGCACGCTCGAGTCCCAGGCCGGGTTCACTCCGACAGGGTAGAACGTGAGCGACTCGGTCTCGTACCACAGAGGGTGTCCATCTGCCCTGCAACCCCAGGGCCGGAAGGCCCTGATGGCACGTGTCGAGGCAGGGGGAAGATCGTGGGAGAGTCCATGGCCGTTTACAGGGTTGGGCCAGGAGGAGTGAGGATCATGCGGGGCACGGTCAAATGGTTCAGCGATCAGAAGGGATACGGGTTCATCACCGGTCAGGACGGCAAGGACGTATTCGTCCATCACTCCGCGATCGCCGGGGTAGGTTTTCGCACCCTGACTGAAGGACAGGAGGTCGAGTTCGACCTGGTCCAAGGACCGAAGGGTCTACAGGCAGCCAACGTGCACCCCCTGCAGCCGGCGCAAGGATAGCCCCATTACGGGGCTCAATGTGGGTGACCGATCGCAGGAACCGCTTTGTGTAAGGAGAGCGAGTTCCTAATGCGCCTGGATGGAGATGTCCCAGGACGCCCTGCGGATCACCTGGAAGCGCGAGGAGGTCGACGCCCGGCTGAACAAACATCATGAAGGCCATCCACAAGCAGTGCCGGGACACAGCGCAGGAGTACGCACGCCGGGCAACTACGTCAACGGCGCGAACATCGCGGGGTTCGTGAAGGTCGCAAAAGCCGCGTCGGCCCTGGAAGAGAACGATCTTCCGCTCCTCAAGGAAGACCGCGGGGCTTCCAGAGCGGCGGGCGCTCCCTTCCCTCCCGGAAGGTTGGCTCGGCGGCGCCGAAAGCCGTTTCGACCCTCGAAGACGGCGAAGGCCCCCGCCAAGCCATGGAGACGACCCCTCGCCTGCTCGCGATCGTGCGACCGCACGGCAACCCGAAGGGTGCAAGCCCACAGCGGCGACGCGGCCTTGGACAGGATCGCGCGCACATCCCCCTCGACCGTCGGGTCTGGCGCCGGTCGGTGGCCAGCCCCTCCCCGACCAACCCGCCAGGAGAACCGACCCGGTCCGAAAGCAACCCCACCGCCGGGCTGAACGGCCCTACAGCCCTGAGGAAGTGCGGGCCATCCTAGTTACGAGGAGACGAGCGTCGCCTCACCTTTTGCCTAGGGAAGGAGGCGATGGTCATGAGACACATGACCAGAACGCCCAGAAGGATCATCCTCTTCTCGCTCATCGGCGCCCTTGCATTGATCGCTGGTGCCTGTGGCGAGGAAAGGGAAACAACGCCGGGGGCAGCTCCGGAGCCCAAGCTCATCGTCGGCGCCGTCCATGTGGGCTCGGTTGATGATGCCGGCTACAACCAGGCGCAGCACGAGGGTCTCATGGCCATGAAGGATGCGGTGCCCGGTGTGGAGGTGATCGAGGCTGAAAACGTCCCCGAAGGTCCGGATGTGACCAAGGTCATGCAGAACATGATCAACGAGGGGGCGATCCTCATCTTCCCGCAGAGTTTTGGATACATGGACTTCGCGCTTGATCTTGCGAAGAGCAATCCAGACGTGGTCTTCGAACATCCTGCGGGCTACAAGGTCGCGGAAAACTTCGGGAACTACTGGGCCGCTAGCGACCAGCTCCACTACGCGCTGGGCGTTGCCGCCGGCAAGATGACCGAGAGCGACAAGATCGCCTTCATCGGGGCGATGCCGATCCCGCAGGTCATCTACTCGATCAACGCGTACCACCTCGGGGCTCGCTCCGTAAATCCTGATGTCACCACTATCGCCATCTTCACCGGCTCATGGTCGGACCCAGGTAAGGAGGCAGCTGCTACGAACAGTCTAGCGGACCAGGGCGTCGATGTGATTGCCTCATTGGTCGATTCGCCGATCACGGTCGTCCAGACGTCCGAACAGCGCGGAGTCTGGGCCATCGGTTACCACTCCGCAGCCGCAGCGGAGTTTGCGCCCGAGTACTGGATCAGCGGTGTGGACTTCAACTGGGGACCGCTGTTCATCAAGTATGCAAAGCAGGTCCTCGACGGAACCTGGGAACCGATCTTCGACCGCCCCGGCCTGGATCAGGACGTCGCGCTCCTCGCTCCCTTTGGCCCAAACGTCCCTCAGGACGTGCAGAGTGCAGTGAATGAGGTGGTGAACGACTTCATCAGTGGCGCTCTGAAGAGCCCCCTTGCGGGACCGGTTTACGACCAGGACGGCAAGCTCCGCATCCGTGACGGCAAGATCCCCTCTCCTGACCTGACGAACGAGATCGACTGGTTCGCCGAGGGCATCATCGGACAGACGAAATGAGCACGGCCGTCGTCGAGCTTAAACAGCGGATCGACGAGGCGAACCGGGAGGCGGCGACCAGGTTGACCGCCGCCTCCCCCGTCCTTGTGGACGTCGCTCCGGCGAGAGATGTGATCGAGGGGCTCGAAGACCGGATGATCCTTCACTCGGGCCCTCCGATCGAATGGAACCGGATGTGTGGGGCACAGCAAGGAGCAGTCGTCGGCATGACGCTGCTCGAAGGATGGGCGCCGTCCGCGACCGACGCGTACCGGATGCTCGAACGTGGCCAGATTCGTCTCGAGCCCGCTCATCATCATCATGCGGTGGGGCCCATGGCTGGGACCATCTCGCCGTCACTACCCGTATGGGTGGTTGAGAACGGTGCATACGGAAATCGGGCCTGCTGCCGGCCCGCCGAGGAGCGTCAGCAGTTCGGCGACTACGGCGAAGAGGCAATCGAGGGACTGAGACGGTGGCGCGACGTCTTGGCCCCAACGCTCAGGAAAGCGATCGCTCGTGAGGGCGGCTTGAACCTCAAGCCGATCATCGCCAAGGCACTGCAGATGGGAGACGAACTCCACAACCGTCCCAACGCCGCTTCCAGCCTTTTCGCGAACGCGATCACGCCCTCGCTCGTCGCAGCCAACACAGACCAGGAAGCGATCATCGCCACGCTGCAGCACCTCCGCTACAACGAGTTCCTATTTCTGGGGATCTCGATGGCGAGCGCAAAAGCCTCGATCGAGCCGGCCGACGACGTCGAGTTCAGTACGATGGTCACCGCCATGGCCCGCAATGGGACCGAGTTCGGGATCAGGGTCAGCGGCTCGCCCGGCCAATGGTTCACCGCGCCGGCACCGAAGGTGGAAGGCCTCCTGCTGCCCGGCTACAAGGATAGTGATGCCGGCCTCGATATGGGGGACTCGGCGATCACAGAAACGGTCGGCTGGGGCGGCTTCGTTATCGGTGGCGCACCCGGGATCCTCGCCCTTACCGGCGGAACGCCGGAGGAAGCGGTGAGCTACACGCGCGCCATGCACGAGATCACCGTGACGACGAGCCCGGATTACCGCATGCCCGCCCTTGGGTTCGAGGGAGCTCCGGTGGGGATCGACGTCCGAAAGGTCGTCAAGACCCACATCTTGCCGATCATCGACACCGCCATCGCCCATAAGGACGCCGGGCACCCCAAGATCGGAGCCGGCCTGGTGAGGCCGCCGATGAAGTGCTTCGAAGACGCTCTTTCTGCATTCGCTCGTAGGCACGGCGTCTCATGAACGCTCTCGCGTCGGCATGCGCGATCCGGAGGAGCCGGTACGTCGACTCGGTGCTGCTCATGCACTTGAGCAAGCGCCTTTCGCAGGAGCCCGGCGTCGCCGATGCTTTCCTAATCATGGCGACAGAGGCGAACCGCTCCCGGGCGGCCGATGCCGGTTATCCCCGGAGCGAGATCGACATTGCGGGCCCCGACGACCTGCTCGCATGCGTGCGCGCGGTGTCGGATGAGGCTGCCTCGAACGCACTGCAGAAGCTCGACTCACTCCTGGACGAGCAGCGGAGACAACCCACGACGACCGTCGGAAACATCGATGACGCGCTTGTGGCACTTCCCGGAGCAAGAATCGTCTCGATATCGGTTCCAGGGGAGTTCGCTGCCGCAGAGGCCTCTCGGGCACTCGAACGAGGACTCAACGTCTTTCTGTTCAGCTCGAACGTGGCGCTCGACGACGAGATCGGGCTGAAACGCGAGGCGTCCCGGAAAGGGCTGATCGTGATGGGTCCCGACTGCGGGACCTCCATCATCTCCGGCGTGGGCCTGGGGTTCGCCAACGGAGTCCGGCGCGGGCCCATCGGGGTCGTTGGGGCCTCGGGGACGGGCATCCAAGCCATAACAACGCTGGTCCACAGGATGGGATCCGGGATCTCACACGCCATCGGCGTCGGGAGCAGAGACCTTTCCGATGCGATCGGAGGGATCTCGACTCTCGCCGCGCTCGACTCGCTCGATGCCGACGACACAACCGAGGCGATCGTCCTCGTCGCGAAGTCAACCGGAGAAAAGTCGCGAGCCGAGGTCAAGCAACGGGCACGATCGATGTCGAAACCAGTCCTTGAGTGCTACCTCAGCCCAGGAGGGCCTACCCTGGAGGGCACTGCCGCCGAAGCGGTGAGGATTTCGGGTCGCAGCCCACTGGAACTGGAGCTTCTGAACCGCCCTGGGTTCGGTAGAGACCTTCAACCTTTGATTCCCGCCTCTTGACGGGAAGCGTAGAACATCTCCTCGAACTCGGCCGGTGGCACGTGCCCGATCTCGCCGTGCAGCCGGCGGTAG
>Ga0214472_10003905_pt1 | contig 15742 bp, 17 predicted proteins | sample RVTome_6_FD_207662 | JGI IMG/M metagenome (GOLD analysis project Ga0214472, IMG submission 207662) | Soil microbial communities from uranium-contaminated site in the Upper Colorado River Basin, Wyoming, United States - RVT140D175 | ecosystem: Environmental > Terrestrial > Soil > Contaminated >...
GCAGGGAGAGGAGCGCTCACATGTACCGGTCCCTCAGCCTCGTCCTCGTCATCGGCGCGGCGCACGCGCTGGCGCCTGCGGCCTCGGCCCAGCAGCCGGGAGCGGGCTCGTACGCCGTGCCCGCCACGATCGCCGCGGACTGCTCGCGCGATGTCTCCGCCCAGCTTCGAAGCTGGATCGCCTCCGTCCCCGACAACAGCACGCTGAGCCTCCGCTCCGGCGCCTGCTACCGGATCGACGGGCCCCTCAAGATCGTGGACCGGTTCGGCCTCACGTTCGAGGGCATGGGGGCCACGTTCCGCGCGTTCACCCCCGGCGACCAGGACCGCCGCCACGTGTGGTTCATCGGCGGCGGCGATCACACGGTCCGGAACCTCATCGTCCGCGGAGCCAACCCCTTCGCCGGGACCGGCGACAAGGCCTATCAGGCCAGCAAGGCCTTCCAGCACGGGTTCGCGTTCCACGGCGTCCAGGGAGGGCTCCTGGACCAGGTGCAGGTGTACGACGTGTACGGCGACTTCGTCTACTTGGGCAAGGACGTCCGTACGAAGCCCGACACGCCGTCCAGAGACATCGTCGTTCGCGACTCCACGTTCCAGCGGAACGGCCGGCAGGGGATCGCCATCACCCACGCCGAGAACATCACGATCCAGGGCAACTATCTGGCCGGCATGCGACGGTCGACGTTCGACCTGGAGCCGAACAGCGCCGGCGACGTGATCCGCAACGTCCGCATCGTGGGGAACACCACCGGCGGCGGACGTCTGCTGTGGCTGGCCAGCGGCGGCCCCGGCTACAACGTGAACGACATCCACATCATCGGGAACACCATGACCACGCGGGCATCGGGTTCGATCATGCGGGTCGAGACGCCGCCCGGAGGGACCCGGGGGCCGTTCATCGTGGCCGGGAACTCCTTCATCGTGGGGGGCACGGAGTGGTCCGGGCTCCACCTGATCAGGGTCCGTGACACGCTGGTCCTCAACAACACCATGTCCTTCCTGGCCACCAGGAAGATGACGGCGGTTGGCGGCTATGGGGCCTCGGACCTGGTGGCGGCCCGGAACCTGTTCCTGGATGCCCGGGTCCCCCTGTACTGCAATGAGGGCAGCTCCGGCTGCCTGCAGGCAGCCAACACCACGGACCAGGACCCCACCTATGTGGCTTTGCCCAGGTAGCCGTACCGGGCGGCCACGGGCCTGGTGACGGCCTCGATCAGCTTCCGATCGGCGGGTCGGAGCCTGGACCGCCACCGGTCGTCCTCGCGGATCTCCACCGTCCCCGACGCGAAACGGTTCCTGTTCCCCCCCAGCGTGTGGTTCGTGCCGAGGACGACGTGCCGCTCGTCCTCGAACGGCAGAGCGTCCGGGTCCCCGGCCCCGAGATCGTCGAGGATCCCCTTCAGGACCGCCCGGGGATGGTCCGCGAAGTCCTCGTACCGCATGGTGGATGCCCCCTCCCCACCCGATCGAACCATCCGCTCGGCCGTCCGGGTGACCCGGAGCCATCCCCAGGCGTCCAGGGCGGCCCGGGGCCGGCTCAGACGGACGGATCCATCGCCCCGCTCCTTCATCAGCTTCCGCTGGCGGGAGTGGATCACGCCCCGGGGATCGCGGATCACGTGGAGCAGGTGCACGTCGACATCGGGGACCAGCCGGGCCAGCGTCGCGGCCGAGACCCACTTGGAGGAATCCACGATGACCCCCGCCCCGGTCACCCCCGCGACCCGCCGGTAGAAGCGGGACAGGACCTCCACGTACCGGCCGACCACCCCGCCGGGGGACGACATGCCCTCCAGCCGGGAACGCCTCCACCACCTGCCGCTGCGCCGCTGCCAGCGGAGGACGCTGGCCGGGTCGTCCTGTTCCAGCAGGCCGGGGAGCACAAGGCCCCACACCGGGCACCGGGGCATCCCCAGCCCGCACCCGCACCGCCGGTTCCGCTTGAGGAGGTTCCGCTCCCACAGGTAGTGGGACTCCCCCACGTGGACGAAGCCCTCAAGCTCGTTGAGGATGTTCCCGACGATCGTCGTCCCGCTGCGCGGGTAGCCGGCCATCATGAGAAGCGTGAGCCGATCCATGGCCTAGAGGAGCCGGATCCCGGCGATCAGCAGGACCAGGGCCAGGGCCGGACGAAGCGTCCGCTCGGGGACCCGGAGCGCCAAGCGGCTGCCGATCAGGACCCCGGGCACCGAGCCGATGACCAGGGAGCCGGCCACCTCCCAGTCCACGGTGCCGATCCCCCAATGGGCCAGGGCCGCCGCCGAGACCAGGACCGCCCCGTGCACCACGTCGATCCCCACCAGCTGTGAGCCGGGCCGCTTGCGGGTGACCAGGAGGAGCACGGCCATGATCAGCGTGCCGCTGCCCACGGAGGTCAGCCCGAGGAGAAAGCCGACCAGGAGGCCCAGGGCCGAGGTCAGCGGGCCCTTGTTCCGTTCGAGGACCGGGGAGCGGGGCTTGGTGCTCCCTCGCATCTGCTTGCCGAACAGCAGGCTGGCCGCGGTCAGCATCAGCATGACGCCCAGCAGGCGCGTGACCAGCTCGTCGGCCAGGTCCCCTCGCTCGCCGAGCTGGTGCAGGACCCATACGCCGAGGAGCGAGCCGGGGATGCTGCCCACCGCCAGCCGGCGAACCACCCGGAGGTCTACCGACCCCTGGCGGGCGTGAGCCAGGCCGCCGACCAGCTTGGTCACCGCCGAGTACGCCAGGTCCGTGCCCACGGCGACCACCGGGCGAAGGCCCGCGATGATGATAAGGAAGGGCGTGGTCAGGCTCCCGCCGCCCATCCCCGTCAGCCCGATCAGGATCCCGACGACCAGGCCGGCCAGCATCAGGCCCGGGGTCACCGGCGCCTCCCCACCAGCCACCGGAGCGGCACCAGCCACCGGCGGAGGTACGAGGTCCGCCTCCCCTCCCCGGCCCGCCAGGCCAGGAACTCGCGGGAGGGCAGGACGAGCGCCCGGAGGTAGGCGGCCTTGGCCCGGACCCCCGTGATCGCCGACAGCCCCACCCGGGCCGTCCCCCCCCGGCCCCGGCGGTCGGTGGTGTAGGCCAGGATGGCCCGGCGCTCGCGGCGGCCGGTCGGTCCGACCAGCGCCCTGCGGGCCTCGACCGGCCACGGCGCCCCGAACAGGGAGGCGGCCAGGGTCATCGCATGCCGGAACACGGGGCGCATCCGCCACCGGGTGGCCCAGTCCTCGATCACGGCCCAGTCGACCTTCCCCTCGGCGGCGATCTGGACCACGTCACGCACGGGCATGCGCATCGGCACGCGCATGCCCAGCGAGGCGTGGAGGCAGGCGTGGAAGAAGGCGCCGGTGTCGTCCAGGCGCCGGAGGTCCATCCCCCCAAGGGCGAACCACACGCTCCGCTCGAACAGCTCGTCGGGGTCGAGCCACAGCCCGAACGCGCCGGGAGCCAGGGTCCGGTGGACGTCGGCCTCGAACCCGTCGTCGCTCTCGAACGTGGCACCCTTCCCGAACCGGCGGGTGAAGCCCGAGCGCGGCTCCGGCTGCTTGCGGCGCAGGCCGAGGCCGGTCAGCAGGTCCATGGCCCGGTCCCATTCCCGGCCCCGGATCAGGATGTCGATGTCCCCGAAGGCCCGCCACGACGGATCCGGATAGAAGGTGTGCGCGACGGCCGGTCCCTTGACCACCACGGAGGGGATCCCGGCCTCCTCAAGCGCCTCGGTCACGGCCAGGAGGCGGCGCTCCAGGGCCAGATCCTGGAGCATCCACTGCCGATGGCTGTGCTCCAGCCGATCCCGCACGACGCTGGGGGCCTCGAGCGAGCCGTCGCCGATCGCGGCCAACGCCATGCCGGCCAGACGCTGACTGATCACGTCCGAGGCGAACATCGCCGCGTCCTCGGCCCGTACCGCGAGCGTGCCGGCCGTCCCCATCTCGGGGAGCTCGAACCCGGCGACCCACCGGACCGCGGCCTGGACCCGATCCTCAATCATCAGCGTCGGCCACTTCATCGATCAGGCGGCGGCGGTGGAGGTCGGCGAGCAGATCCGAGACGTCGGCGCGGATGGCATCCACGGGGACGCTGAAGGCCCGGGCCAGGGCCTCGACCAGCTCCTCCTCGGACACCGGCTGCCCGAGGAGCCGCCACACCGCCCCGGCCGTCGGGGAGAGCACGTCGACGTCCTGGCGATCGCGCGGAGCCAACAGGATCTCGCTCCCCGCATCCCGCCACAGGACCTGCGGCGCCTGGACGAACAGGGTGCCGGCCATCTCAGAGCCTCACCACGTTGGGGTACGCGGCCGCAGCGAACGCGTTGCGGCAGTCGAAGACCAGGCCGGCCTTCTCGGCGATCCACGGCAAGTCGTAGGTGCTGTGCGGGGTGAGGATGGCCACGCAGTCGGCCCGCCCGACCACGCGCTCGCTGAGCTCGGTCCGCTCCATGCGCGTTCCGTTCACCTGGAGCGATGGGACGTGGGGGTCGTGGTACGAGACGTCAGCTCCCCTGCGGCGCAGGTGCTGCATGACCTTGATCGCGGGCGACTCGCGGACGTCCCCGACGTCAGGCTTGTAGGCCACCCCCAGCACGAGGATGTCCGCCTTCTTGACCGCCTTCCCGACGTCGTTCAGGGCGTGCCCGATCCGGGCCGCGACGTACGCCGGCATCTGCGCGTTGACGTCCTGCGCCTCCTCCAGGATCCGGAACTGGTGGCCGGCATCCCTGCGGACCTGCCAGGCCAGGTAGGTGGGGTCGAGGGGGATGCAGTGCCCACCCACCCCCGGCCCCGGGTAGAAGGGCATGAACCCGAAGGGCTTGGTCGCCGCGGCCTCCACGACCTCCCACACGTCGATCCCCATCTCCTCGCACAGCATGGCCATCTCGTTGGCCAGGGCCACGTTCACGTGCCGGAACGTGTTCTCGAGGAGCTTGGCCAGCTCCGTAGCGCGGAGCGAGGACAGGGCCACGACCTTCTCCACGAGCTGCTCGTAGAACACGACGGCCAGGCCGGTGGCCTCGGCCGTCATCCCCCCGACCAGCTTGGGGGTGTTCCGGAGCCCGAACTCCTGATTCCCCGGGTCGATCCGCTCCGGCGAGTAGGCCAGCAGGAAGTCCTTCCCGGCCACCAGGCCGGAGGCCTCCAGGGCGGGGCGGACCAGCTCGTCGGTGGTCCCCGGGTAGGTCGTGGACTCCAGGACCACCATCCGCCCCGGGGTGAGCTGGTCGGCCACCGTGCGGCACGCTCCCTCGACGAACGACAGGTCGGGGATGCCGTCCCGGATCGGCGTGGGGACGCACACCAGGACCACGTCGTGGTCCTTGATGGCGGCGGGATCGGTGGAGAACGAGGCCTTGCCGCTGGCAATCCCGGCCCGGAACAGGTCATCTCCCACACCGGGCACCGTGAGCCGGCCCGCGTCCAGGTCGGCGATCCGGACCGGGTCCACGTCGATGCCGGTCACCGGGAATCCCGCATCGGCGGCCGCGCAGACCAGCGACACGCCGACGTAGCCCTGACCGATCACGGCGATCGGCGCCTCGCGGGACAGGACGCGTCGCCTGAGGGCAGCGGTTCCTTTCATGGCACCTCCTCGGATGGGAGCGGGCTGGGTGGGGTGGAGATCAGCCGGCCTGGGCCAGCTCGGGTTCCCCGAGCTCCACCAGGCGCCGCACGGCACGGGCCCGCCGCCGGAAGCACTGGCGGCGCGACAGCCCGATCTGGCGGGCGATCTCCTCGGTGGGGGCCTGCTGGACGTACCACAGGACCAGCAGGCGCCTGTCGCCCTCGGTGAGCTCGGCGATGCGCCGGCACAGCTCGGTGCGATCATCGAGCGTGTCGAGGACGCCGGCCCGGAACCCGTAGCCGTTACCGCTTCCCCGCCGGGCCGAGCCCACCTGGAGCATCGAGCCCGTGGGTGGCTGCCACCAGTCGGTGTAGGTGGTCAGGCACCGGGCCACGCCCTCCGGTGTGGCCAGCAAGGGGAAAGGTGACACCGACATATTAGAGGTTAGACCCTTTACGGGTGCCGCGGAAGGTGGGGAATACCCGTATACCGGCCAGGCGCCGGAAGCGCGGGGTCCGGTAGTAGTAGTAGTAGCGGCGGGGCATCGGCGCCTCCCGGGCCGCGTTGAGGGCCACCCCGATCACCCGGGCGTGGAACCGTTCCAGGAGCTCAGAGGTGCGCTCGGCGACCTGCGCGGTCGTCCGGCGGGCCCGGGCCACGACAACCACCGCGTCCACCAGGGGCAGCAGGTGGGTGGCGTCGCTGGCCACGAGGATCGGCGCCGTGTCCAGGATGACCACGTCGGCCCCCTGACGAGCCTCCTCCACGGCCCTGGCCATCCCCGGCGAGGCCAGGAGCTCCCCGGGATGGTCCGGCGGCGGTCCGCTGGGCACGAGCCGGACCTTGGCCAGCTCGGTCTTGCGGACGTGGCCCCGGAGCAACGGGGTGTCGCTGCTCGTGGCCAGGGCCCTGGCCAGGCCCCGGTCGTTGGGCACCCCGAACAGCCGGTGGAGAGTGGGGCGGCGGAAGTCGCACGACAGGATGACAACGGTCTTCCCCAGCTCGGCGAACACGGAGGCCAGGTTGGAGACCACGGTGGACTTGCCCTCGGACGGGCCGGGGCTGGTGACCAGGATCGTGCGGCCCGGGCCGTCTGCCACTCTGCCCTCGCCGAGGACGTGCCCGTTGCCCTCCGGCCCGGCTGGGGGCCGGAGGATGGCCGCCCCCAGGAGCCGGAACGCATCGGCCGCGTAGGACCTCCCCCGGTCCTTGCGAACGTCCAGGTCCCGGCGGTTGCGGCGCGGGACGAAGGGGATCTCGGCCAGGACCGGGTGCCCGAAGTGCTTCTCCGCCCCTTGCTTGTTCCGGATCCTGGTGTCGAAGCGCTCCAGCACCAGGGCCAGAGCCAGACCCGCCAGGAGACCGAGGATGGCAGCCAGGAGCACCCGGGCGGTTCGGCTGCTCGGCGCCGTGATACCTGAGCTCTCCGAGGGGACTGCCTGGGCCCGCTCGATGATCTCCAGCACGGGCAACGTGGAGACGTTCGCTTGCTGGAGCCGCTCGTAGGCGAAGCTCAGCCGCCGGATCTTGGCGTCCCGCTCGGCCCGATAGATGGCCAGGCGGCTCCCGGACGCGGACCGGACCTTCCGCTCCAGCGAGTTGATCTCCCTCGTCAGCTGGTCGACCGTCTCCGATGCCGCGGTGATGGCCTGGTCGGCGGCCTCCTCGTTGCGATCCTGGAGGAAGCCCAGGAGCTCCACGGCGAACGTATTGGCCAGGGACTCCGCCCGCTCCGGGTCGGGATCGCGGGCCGTGATGTGGAGCTGGCCAGTTTCCGTGTTGGCGCCGACCTCGACGGCCCTGGCCAGCTGGACCGGGCTCTGAAGATCGCGGAGCCGCCGGTCCACGCGGACCGGCACCTCCCCTACCGTGGTCAGCGCGGCGATGGCCTTGAGGTTCACCGCCTGCTCGGTGAAGCCCCTCGTGCGGAGGAGCACGGCCCGTGCTTCGTACGAGCGCACCGGGGGACCGACGGGGACGACGGCGGTGGTGGCGAAGGCCACCAGGCCGGCCAGCACGACGCTGGATGCGATGACGGTCCACCGGCGGCGAAGCGCTCTCAGGTAATCGATGGGCTCCACGGGCGATTCCCTCCATTCGATGCGAAGGCGACGGAAACCGCCGCAGCCTGATTCGGGACTCCGAGCTTGGCGAAGATATGCGTCTTGTGTCGCTCCACGGTCTTGGGGCTGATGCCGAGGTGACGGGCGACCTGCTTGCCGACCAGCCCGCGGGCCACCAGCTCAAGGACCTCGCGCTCCCGCCGGGTCAGCGGCTGGCCGTCGCGCCCCCGGATGCCCGGGACCAGCGCCGCGGCCAGGGCGCCCAGCCCGTCGGACGCCGAGATCCACACGCCCTCGTCCCCGTCGCCGGGACGGCCAACGAACACCACCCGCACGCCTTCCCGGCGCAGCGCGGCGGCCACGACCTGTCCCCGGGGAACGTCCGGGTCCATGGCCACGGCGTCCAGCCGCCCGGCCATCGGCTCCAGCTCGAGGGGGTCGTCGGTGGCCCGGACGGGGACCAGGCCCGGGTAGCCGGCCAGCCCCGCGGCCAGCCCCTCCGCCACCAGCGCGTGCCGGTGGACCACGGCCACGACCCGGGGCCTCACGCGACCTCCTGCCGGAGGCTCTGCCGGGCGAAGTCCTTCATCCTGGTGGCCAGCTCCCGGTCCATGCCCTCCCGAGCCAGGGACTCCAGCTGGAACAGGGCCTCGCGCAGGAGCGCGGGGCTGGGGACCGGCGGGCCGCTGACCACGATCGAGGGGTGCCCGCTGGGGAGCACCCTCTCGTCGGGATCGGAGACCTCCTCGACCAGCTTCTCACCCGGGCGGGCTCCGATGATCTCGATCTCGATGTCCCGTCCCGGCACCCGGCCGGACAGGCGGATCAGCCGGCGGGCCAGGTCCAGGATGTTCACGGGCTGGCCCATGTCCAGGGTGAAGACCTCTCCCCCCTCGGCCATAGCCCCGGCCTGGAGGACCAGCTGGACGGCCTCCTGGACGCTCATGAAGTATCGGGCCATCGAGGGGTCGGTCACGGTGACCGGACCTCCCCTGGCGATCTGGCGGAAGAACGTGGGTATCACGCTGCCCCGGCTGCCCAGGACGTTGCCGAACCGGACCGCGCAGAGGGTCATCCCGCTGCCGTGGAGACTGCGCACGATCTGCTCCGCGAACCACTTCGAGGCCCCCATGACGCTGGCCGGGTGCACGGCCTTATCGGTTGAGATGAGCACGAACCGCGACACGCCCGTGGCTACACTGGCGTCGACCACGTTGGCGGTGCCCATCACGTTGGTCAGCAGGGCCTCCGCGGGCTGCGACTCCAGGATGTCGACGTGCTTGTGGGCGGCGGCGTGGAACACGACCTGCGGACGGAGGGCCGTGAACACCCCCAGCACCCGGTCCCGCTCCCTGATGTCGGCTAGGACCGAGACGAGGCCCTCCCGGGGACCCAGCTCGACCATGGCGTCGTGCAGGTGGGTCTCGTCGTGGTCCAGGAGGACGACCGTGGCCGGGTCGAACGAGGCCACCTGGCGGACGATCTCCGCGCCGATCGACCCGCCGGCCCCCGTGACCAGGACCCGCTTGCCGTGGAGGAGCGTGCGCACCGCGTCGAGGTCGGTCTCGACCTGCTGGCGGCCCAGGAGGTCCTCGATCCGGAGGTCCCGGATGTCGCGGGCCGAAACCCGGCCGCCGACCACCTCGCGCATCGAGGGCAGGACGCGCAGGGGGACGCCGGCCTGCTCGCACAGTCCCGCCACCTCCTGCACGACCTCGCCGGTGACCGACGGGATGGCCAGGAGCACCTCGTCCACCTCATGCGAGGGGACCAGGGATGGGATCGCCTGACGGCTCCCGAGGATGGGCATGCCGTGCAGCGTCAGCCCGAGCTTTCGGGGATCGTCGTCCACCACGCCCACCGGGTCCAGGCCGTGCGCCTGGTTCCGGAGGATGTCCAGCAGCACGGTCGAGGCCGCGTCCCCGGCTCCCATGACCAGGACGCGCCGGCGGTTACCGATCGCCGTTCGCCGCCGGAGCGCGAACAGCCGGCTCTGGAACCGGATGGCCCCGATGCCGACCAGCGCGATCGTCGCTCCCATCACCAGCACGGACAGGGGCATGGGACGGGTCGGTCCCGAAGAGATGAAGCCCGACCCGACGACGAGCACGCCCGAGGTCAGCCCCGCCAGGACCACCCGACGGGCCTCCTGGATGCTGGCGTAGCGCCACATCTGCCCGTACAGGCCGAACAGGTAGTTGGACAGGAGGTGGATCAGCGTGATCAGCGGGGCGTGGCGGATGAAGTTGTTCCAGTACGCGCCGGGGACCTCGCCCTCGAAGCGCAACACGAGGGGGGCCAGGTACGCGGCCAGGACCAGGCCCATGTCCAGGAACGCCAGCGGCACGTCGCGACGCAGCCTCACCGCGATCCGCGGTGCCCATCCCGTCTTGCCCGTGCTGGCCGGTCTCGGCTCTTCCAAGCGCTCCACGCAACTCTCCGATATCGTGAACCGCGAGTGTAGGTGGGGTCTCCTGCGCTGAGCATGAACCGGGGAGCGTATCTTTCCTACGCCCCCAGCCGTAGGGGTCCGCGGCACGCTCAGGTGAGAGAATTTAGCGCGTTCTGCGTATGTACACGCGCTGAAGGAGGAAGAGAATCTCCTCACGGGCCCAGCCGGGGCCCCCCGTGCGTGCGTGGACAGGAGAAGGGGAGATGGGCGAAGGACCAGAGACGAGGGGGACTCCCCGATCCCCGGACGATGAGCTCAGTCGGCGAGCGCTCCTGAGCCGCGGCCTGAAGGGCGCCGGCGGCCTGGTGGTGGCCGGATGGGTGGCCCCCACCATCGCCTCAGCCAGGGTGAGCGCCCAGACCGAGGCCAGCCCTCCGCCGGACGAGCCCAAGGGACGAGAGATCACCAGGGGGGACCGCGTCCAGGGTCTGGCCTTCACCGGGTCCGACCTCTTGGCCGCCCTCCTGGCCGCCGCGGCCGCCCTGGGCGCGGGAAGCGCCTCGCAGTACGCGTCCCGGAAGCGGAAGCGCAAGCGGTCCCACCGCGCCCACACACCCCGTCACGCCGGCCCGTCGCAGGAGGTTTCGTGATGACCAACTGGCACCAGGAGCGCATGACCCGGCGCCGGGCCCTCAAGGCCGGCCTGGCAGGGGCCGCGGTCATGGTGTGGTCGAAGCCGGCCATCGCCTCGGTCCCCGTCATCCGCGGACATCACGCCAGCCCCTTCGAGGCATCGCGGCAGTCGCCGGAGGAGCAGGGTGATCCAGGGACCACCGGATCCCCCGAAGCCGGATCCCCCGAAGGCGGATCCGGATCGACCGGAGTCTCGGGGATCGCTGTCACCAGCAGCGTGGTCAGCGCGACCCCGGTCGAAGGCGACACGTACGAGATCGTGGGCAACAGCGCGGTCACCAACACCGGCACCCACAAGGCGACGGTCACCGGGGTCAGCGTGGTCATCGAGCAGCAGCAGGACGGGGCTTGGGTGGCCATCCCCACGACGGTCTCGGCGGTCCCGTGCCAGGGAGCCAAGCTCGGCTCGTGCACCGGGGAGTTCCGGGTGACCGCGACCCTCCCCCAGGGCGCGACCCTGCGCGCGGTGGTCGAGGTTCAGGCCTCGAGCAACGGAGGAACGGTCAGCGGCCGCTCCGAGTCTCCGTTCAACCTGTAGCGCCAGGACCCGCTTCCCGCAGGCCCACCCCGGCCGCCTCAGCGTGCCCCGTTGACATGGCGTAGGCCATCGCGTCGAGGATATGCTTGGGGCGGCTGGAGACCTCCAGCGCGAAGCATCCCGCTCCCCCGACCAGCCTGGCCAGCGCGTCCAGCCCGGCCTGCCGGAGCAGGTGGAGGTTCGTGGAAGCCACGGCCAGCTGCCGGACGATGTACGACCGGGAGATCGGGGAGATGACATGGGGGATGTTGCCCGACACGAACAGGGCATCGACGCTGGTCGGCTCCTCCACCGAGAACCGGTCGCTCGTTCCGTTCGTCCCGCTCAGTCGGCTCAGGTCCTTCCAGGTGTCCTCGGCTATGTCGAGCGTGCGTGGGAGGGGCGTCGCCAGTCCGTCCTCGAGATCTACGCGCAGGTGCCGTGCGCTCCCCAGCGTGATCCCCGCCGCCTCGGCCGCCTTCCCGTACTTCGACAGTCGGCTCTGGAGGTGGCTGGGGATCAGCGCCGTGCGCTCTCCGTACCGCAGGATCGAGGCCTCCGCGTACACCGCGTCGGTGTGCCCCAGGAACTCGTACGACTCCAGCTCCTGGATCAGCGCCCGGACCACGGTCGGGAGGTGGAAGCTCCGCACGATGGTGCTGGTGGCCCGGTACAGGATGTGGGCCCTGCGGCCCGCCCGGGCGAGCTCCGGATCGGCCACGACCAGCGAGTAGTGAGGCTCGAAGTCCCCTCTGCCATCGATGGGACGGATGGCCGGAGCGAGGGAATGGTCGAGCCACGACCCGAGCTCCTCAGAGGTCGACCGGAACTGGAGGGTGAGCTCCCCCATCCCGATGGCGCGATGGACCACCCAACCTAGGCGGTCGAGCTTCTCCATTCACGGGTTCGAGGGCTTCTGCTCCTCCACGTCTTCGCGGTGGTCGTGATCCTCAGCCATGCTTCCTCGTCCCGTTGGCGTTCGGCTCGAGCAACCTGGCCCTCCGGAGCTGGCGCAGGAGCGTGCGGACCTGGGGCTCAACCTCGGCCTCCGGCACCCCGAAGGCTTGCGAGATCTCCGAGGCGATCTCCCCGATCGTGGCCTCTCCCTCGCACATGGCCAGGACCAGCGTGGCGGTCTGGTTTAGGTGGTGAAGCTCCTCGTTCTCGGCGTCGTAGATGACGGCTTCGCCGTCCAGCACCACCGTGGCCAGATCGGCCCGGGCCTTCGGCTTGACGGGCGCGGTCACTCCTGCTTCCACTCCAGCAGCCCGGCGTGCTCGAAGTCGCCCAGGATCCGCTTCACGTCCTCCTCGACCACGTCCTGGTGCATGCCGAACAGGGTGACCACCGCGTCGACCATCTCGTCGGGGCTGGTCTCGCCGTCGCACAGCTCCCAGATGGCCAGGGCGGTCTCGTTCAGCAGGTGGAGGGAGCCGTTCTTGGGGTCGAACACGGCGTTCTCCTCGCCGGCCTGCCGGAGCCACACGTCCGGCCGGCGGGTGGGCTTGCCGGTCAGCGACAGGGTCATCGGTTCACCCCCACCAGGTCGTCCATGATGCCGTTCTGGACCACGAACGCGGCGGCCTCCAGCCGGGAGTGCACGCCCAGCTTGCCGAGCACGTTCTGGATGTGGGTCCGGGCGGTCTGGGGGCTGATGACCAGCTCCCGGGCGATCCCGTCGTTGTCGGCCCCGCCGGCCAGCAGGGCCAGGACCTCGCGCTCGCGGCGGGTCAGGCGCTGGGCCTTCCGCAGGGCGTCATCCTGCTCCCGGCGCCGGCGGATCAGCCGCGACAGGAGGGCCCCCAGCATCCGCCGGGGGATCAGGGTCTCGCCCTCGTTGATGGCCCGGGTGGCCTCGATCAGCTCCTCCAGGGGGGCGGCCTTGGTCAGGAACCCCACGGCCCCTGCCTCCACGGCCTCCACCAGCAGGGTCTGGTCCTCCTCCCCGGCCAGGATCACGATCCGGCAGTCTGGAACCTGGTCCAGGATCAGGCCGGTGGCCCGGACCCCGTCGCAGTTGGGCAGGCCCGCGTCAAGCAGGGCCACCTGGGGCCGGGTCCGCTCGGCCTCGGCCACGGCCTGGAGGCCGTCCCTGGCCTCGGCCACCACCTCGAAGTCGGGCTGGCTCTCCAGGACGACCTTGACCGCCTCGCGGAACAGCGACTGCTCGTCCGCGAGCAGGATCCGGACCGTGCTCTGGTCGTCGGCCAACGCCTCTCCCTGGGACGGGGGTACGGTGAGGGTAGGTGGAACTTCTCCTCGGGACACGCGCCTGGCGACGTATTCCATCTACGTCGAACGGATGAGATGTGTGGGCCGGGGCTCAGGCGGACTGCCGGCCGGGCACGTTGACCAGGCCGAACCGGACCGCGAAGGTGGCCGCCTCCAGCCGGGAGTGGACCTGGAGCTTGGTCAGGATGTTCTGGATGTGGGTCCGGACGGTGTTCGGGCTGATCGACAGCCGGTCGCTGATCGTGGGGCTGCCGGCCCCCTCCACCAGCAGGGCCAAGACCCGCATCTCCCGGGGCGTGAGCTGGTCGGCCAGCATGGCGGCCTGGCGCTCCTCCTCGCTGGCGGTGGCACCAGGACCTGCCACCAGCCGGTGAGGCACCACCACCTGGCCGGCCGCGGCGGCCTTCACCGAGTCCACGAAACGGGGCATGGACGTGTCCTTCGTCAGGTAGCCGTGGAAGCCCAGGCTCACCGCCTTCTGCACGGCCCTGGGGTCGTTCATGGCGGTCACCGCCAGGACCTTGGTCCCCGGGACCTCGGCCATGACCTGCTCCCCGACCTCCAGGCCGTCGCCGTCGGGCAGGCCCAGGTCCACCATCACCAGGTCGGGGCGCTCCCGCCGGACGGCCTCGATCCCTTCCGCGGCGGTCTCCGCCACCTCCACCACGTCCATGCCGTGCTCCCGCAGGGTGGACCTGATGGCCTCTGCGAACAGGCGGTGGTCGTCGATGATCAGGATCTTCATCGGCCCTGCCCCACCGGGAGGCGGATCTTGAACACGGATCCCCGGCCCGAGGGCTCCACCCAGATCTCCCCCTTGTGGGCCTCGACCACCCTGCGGGCCACGAACAGGCCCAGGCCGGTTCGGCCGGGCCGCGGCCCGTTCGCCCTGCCCCGGACGAACGGATCGAAGATGGCCTGCCGGTCCTCCGGCGGGATGCCGGGCCCGCGGTCCGAGACGGCCACGGTGACCGAGCCGTTGCGGCGCTCCACCGACACGTCCACCGAGGTCGGCGAGTACGCGAGCGCGTTGCGGACCACGTTGGCCACGGCCGCCTTGAGGTGGCGCCGGTCCGCCTGGATCGAGATCGCGTGGGGAGCCTGGACCCGGACCGTGCGGGCCCCGGCCTGGAGGCCGCAGGCCTCCACGGCCTCACGGATCACCTGGGCCAGGTCCACGGGACGGGGGTCCAGGGACCCCGACCCCACCGACCACGACAGGAGGGCCTCCACCAGCCCGGACAGCTCTTGGAGCTCCCGCCGGGACAGCTCCAGCTGCTCCAGGTGTCCCGGCGTGACCTCCGTGGCCCCGATCAGCCGCTCCATGACGGCCTTGGCGCCCAGGAGCGGCCCCCGGACCTCGTGGGCGGTCAGGGCCACACCCATGTCCAGGGCCTCGTTGCGCTGGCGGGCCAGGTCCACGATGGCGATGTGCTCCAGGGCCTCCTCCAGGAGGCTGCCCAGGGGGGCCAGCCCGGCCGTCTCCCGGACGCCGCCCAGGATCAGCACCGCGTCGCCGGCGTCGATCACGGCCACCCGCTCGGAGCGCAGGAGGCCGGCGGTCCGCTTCTCGACCAGCGATCGCGCCGTGTGGTCCAGCGACGACCACCGCCCGATGGTGGGGACCTCGCGCTCCAGGTGACCGGCCCGGACCGCCCCGATGCCCTTGACCGCGGTCAGGCGGAGCACCGGTCCGTCGCCGTCCAGCCACCCGGCCACCGGGACCCGGAACCGCTCGTGGCAGAAGCTCACCGCCTCGCGCACGGCCAGCTCCCGCGAGCCGGCGCCCACCAGCCGGCGGGCGAACCCCGCGGCGTGCTCCAGGGCCTCCACGCGGTTGCGGAGGGCCGCCTGCCGGCGGATGTGGGACAGCAGGCCGGCCGCCTGGCTGGCCACCGCCTCCAGGAGGTCCCATCGGTCCGACAGCGCCGAGCGGGGAGCGATCACCTCCGCGACGCCCATCGAGGCCCCACGAGCCACCAGCGGCAGGATGGCCAGGGCGTGGGCCGGCGGGCGGCGGACGTTCACCAGGACGGGCTGCATGGACCCGAAGGCCTCGCGGCGGCGGGCCGAGTGCTTCCGGCCCACGTCGGCCCACAGTCCCTGGGCGGCGGCCAGCCGGAACCGGGCCCCGGGCTCGGGGACGAACAACCGGGCCGTGGCGGGGGGGCCGGCGGCCTCGGTCAACCACCGGACGGTCGAACGGGTGGCCTCGTCAAGGTCGGTGGCCGACCCGAAGGCGTGGGCCATCTCCCGAAGGATGTCGGGCACCAGCGGGTCCTGCCGGAAGGCGAACGCCTGTCCCATCTCCCTC
>Ga0214472_10003906_pt1 | contig 15738 bp, 19 predicted proteins | sample RVTome_6_FD_207662 | JGI IMG/M metagenome (GOLD analysis project Ga0214472, IMG submission 207662) | Soil microbial communities from uranium-contaminated site in the Upper Colorado River Basin, Wyoming, United States - RVT140D175 | ecosystem: Environmental > Terrestrial > Soil > Contaminated >...
CGCCGCTCCAGCGGTGTAGGCCAGAAGCCCGAGGAAGTCGCCCGGGTCTAGCTCCAGCTCGGTTCGTCCGAGGGTCGTCAGGTCGCCCCAGTGCGCGAGAGCCAGGATGGCGCCAAACGCCCCGATGCCGGCGCCGATCCAGGCCACCGGGACGGGCGATTGGATACGCGGGGCCTCCGCCACGGTCAGAGCGGCCAGCGTCAAGACGGCGAGCGGCAACCCCGCCTGGCCCATGGTCCAGAAGCTGACCGAAAGGTTGAACGCCCAGCCGAGCAGGACGAGCGCGAGCCCGACGGACGCGATCATGGATCCCTGATCGCCGCGCAGCAACGAACCGAGCGGATCCACGCCGCGCCGCCGGGCGGCGATAAGCAATGCCGCCGCTGCACCGACGAGCGCCCCCGAGACGACCAGACCGACGACGCCGTCGGTGTCGAGGTGGAACAGAACCTCGAGGAGCTTGAGGGCGGCGAGCACGGCCACGACCAGGGTCGCCATGAACTCGATCGTCGAGCGTGGGATCGGGGAGTTGCGCCACGCCGCACTGGTACCAAACCACGCGGTCGCGGCCGTGGCGACCGTCGCCGCCATGACCAGGAGCGCGAATGGCGCCGAATCCCAGACGCTCAGCGGAAGCCCCACGAGGACGATCACGAAGGCCGCCACGGACGAACCGAAGAGCAGGCGCGCGGTCGGTTCGAGCACCGCCCAGGCGCCTTTCACGTCGGCGACCAGGAGGGCTGCGCCGGACGCCTCAGGGCCACCGGCCGACGTCGCGGCTGTCGACCCCGCGGTGCTGGGCGCGCCGACCGGGGTTGCGTCGCCGATGTCCTGCGGAGCCGCCGGCTCGGATGGGATGGACGGTTCCCCTCGCGGTCCTTCGTCGAGCATGGATCGGTTCCCTCGTTGCCGCGACCAGGACAATCCCGGACGACGGTCGTCCCTGCCCGCTCGGGGAAGGCTACTCCGCCCGTCTTGCGGTGGGAAGATGCTGCGATGGCAGAACGCACCGCCGCGCTGGTCCTGGCAGCGGGAACCGGATCCCGGTTCGGTGGCGGCAAGTTGCTGGCGGCGCTGCACGGCCGGCCGCTCCTCCAGCACGTCCTCGATCGACTCGCGGAGGCCGGGGTGGGGGAGGTCGTCGTCGTGCTGGGTCGCGACGCCGACGCCGTCGAGCGCGCCATCGCCTGGCGCACGGAAACGCGGGTCGTGAACCCGGATCCCGAGCGCGGCCTCGCGAGCTCCCTGCAGATCGGCATGGCGACACTGGACCCGGGCGCCGACGCAGTCCTGGTGCTCCTGGGCGACCAGCCGTTGGTCGCGCCGGCCACGATCAGGGCGCTGATCTCGGCTCCGCACGATTCGAAGCGCCCGGTCGTCGTCCCCGCCTACGCCACCGATCGTGGCCGCAACCCGGTGTTGCTGCGCCGCGCAGGGTTCGGGTTGGCGGACGAGGCAGACGGCGACCGCGGCCTGGGCCCAGTCATCGAGGCGCACCCAGACCTCGTCAACGAGATTGCCATCACGGGCCACAATCCGGATGTGGATACGCACGACGACCTGGCGCGAGTCGTGGAGGCCGTGTGGGCGGACCGAGTTCGCGCCAACCGCCTGCAGGTCGAACGGTTCCGCGAGGTGCCCGATGGCGACGACTTCTACGCCCCCGTGCAGGCGCTGTTCCGAGCCGACCCCACGCGCACCGACGACCCGATCCTCAACGAGCTCCTCGACCACCTCCGACCCGGCGAGACCTGGCTCGACGTGGGGGCCGGAGCCGGCCGTTTCGCGTTGCCGATCGCGCGCGCACTCGATGAATCTGGCGGGTCAGTCGTCGCGCTCGATCCGTCCGGGTCGATGCTGGAAAGCCTGCGTGAGATCGCCGAGGACTACGACATCGAGAACGTGAGGACCGCGCACGTGCGCTGGCCGCCGGCCAGCCCCTCCAATTTCGAGGCCGACGTCGTCCTGATCGCGCACGTCGCCTACGACATCGAGGAGATCGGCGCGTTCGTCGACGGCCTCGAGACGGCCGCCCGGCGGCTCTGCGTCGCGGTGCTGATGGAGCGGCAGCCGTCGTCGATTGCCGACGTGTGCTGGCCACCGGTCCACGGCGAGCCGCGAGTGCCGTTGCCGGCCCTCCGGGACCTCGTCGAGCTCCTCGAAGCTCGGGGCCGGAGGCCGTCGGTCACGATGCTCGAGCGCGAACCTCGCCGGTTCGAGAGTCGCGACGCCCTCGTGGGGTTCCTGCGGCGGCAGCTCTGGATCGCCGACGGGGGCGAGAAGGAGCGTCGGTTCCTCGAGGCTTTCGAAACGCTGGTCGTCGAGGAGGACGGTCGCTTCGGATTGGCCGATCAACGACCCTTGCCCGTCGGCATCGCGACGTGGGCGCCATCGGAGCAAACGTGACGGAACATGCGACCGGTATGTCCGGGCACGCCCATGCGCCTCCCTGGGTCGACGAGCTCGTGAGCATCCTCGCCTGGCCGGCCTTTGTCGCTGTATGGCTTGGCGTGACCGGCCTTATCGGCTCATCGTGGCTCATCGTCTTGCTGCCGGCCAGCATCTTGGCATGGGGCATCCTCTGCCTCGGGGTATTCGCTAGGTCAGATCCGCTCGGTTTCGCCTCGATCGTTGTGCCGCCGCTTGGCGTGGCTGCGGCGGTATCCGCGATCGAGATCGCCGGAGGAGACCCAGCGATCGAAGTGGTGCTGATCCCGAGCGTTTGGGTCCTGACCTGGTCGGTGGCGGGATCGCGCCTGTGGCCAGCGTGGTCACGTACGGTCCTTCGCCGGTATCGCCCCGACTCACCGGAGGTTCAGCTCCATCGATCGTGGCAAGAACTCAGCCGCATGCTCCGGTCATGGTCGACCCCGGAACAAGGCCAGGCGATCTGGACCGGAATCCTCGCATTGGAGCGTTGGCAGACGCCTCGGACCCGCCGGGTCATCGACAGCCTGTTTGCTTACTGGGAGCTCGTCACGACAGCCGGAGTCGATGCGGCGCGCACGGAGCGGGTGGTCCGCCGATCAGGAGAGGAGTGGGCTCGAATGTGGGCGCCGCCTCGTTTGCGCCTGCCCAAGCGCGAACCCGACCCGTTTGACCGACCCACCCGCGGGACGCGACTCGAGTACCTCTTCCCGATGATCGAGGCGCTGCTCGCGGTTGCGACGCCCGAACAGCGACGACGAATCGCCGTTGAATCCGCTCGACTTGCCATTCGAGATACCGGGATGACAGACGCGGCGCTGGAAGCCGCACTCGACGAGGCCGCTCGAGGCGAGACGCATTCGGACGCGCCGAGGCCTACGAGCGCCTGGTGAGCGACATCGTTGGACCCGCGGCGGCGAAAGGCGCCGTCGTCATCGAGCCTGAACCTCCCTCTGCTGCCGAGCATCTCGAGGCTTACCGCTCCGTCCTCGGCGAGCAGGCCAACACGGGCATCGGACGGCTGCGGCTCGCTGCGATCGGACTGGGTGCTGGATTCGCGAGCACGGTCCTCGAGCAGGCATTCTGGCCCGACGATGCGGACCTATCGAGCACCCTCGTTCCCGCCCAATTCGCGGGGCTGGCCCTCACGTACTTGATCGGGATGGCCTTGCTCAGGCACCTCGGCCGCCCAAGCTTCTGGGACACGGCTTTCGTCTTCGTTGCCTCCCTCGTGTCGGTCGAAACGCTGATAGCGCTCGTCGACACAATATCGAGATCGACAGGGGCCGTGGGGCCAGCGTGGTACCAGTTCCTGACGGATCCCGATCTCTTCGTCGCGTACCCCGTTCTACGCGGCGTGATCTTCGGAGCCACGCTCGTCGTGGGCTCATTGCTCCTGTCGCCACGACGGCGACTCTGATGGTGTGTGCTCCGGGTCAGTGTGGTTTCACACGTTGTTGACACTGGCCGCTGCCCGGCGTTCCTCCGCAAACCGCGCCCAGGGACCGGTAAGGAGTGGCCTGGGGTCTCCCGTGCAGGAATCCCGCCAGATTCCACGCTCAACCTGGACTCGGTGGCTGGCGGACGACGCCGGATTCGGCGCGACACGGGCGCCGCGGGCCCTGACGAAGGCACGCGGCTGTCAAGAGCCGTTCGGACGGTCGCATCCAGGGACGTCTTTGCACCGAATGGCCCTTGCGAGTCACCGAGCTGAGCGCGCTTTGTGACCACGCCAATCTCGCCTCTGGAGTACCTGATGTCTCGCTTCATGGCCATGCTGATCGCCGTTCTGTTGGTAGCCGGCTGTGCATCGACGGGGGCGCCGACTGCATCGACTGGCTCCACGCTCGCGGCCCTTGCCCGCACGGTGACCGTTGCCGAGGCGGCAGCGCTTCGCGATGACGGCGCGTTTGTGCTCGACGTGCGCGAGCCGGCCGAATGGGCCGACGGGCACATCCCGGGTGCCACGCTCATCCCGCTCGGTGAGCTGGCCTCGCGCATCGGCGAACTGGACCGCGACCAGCGGATCGTCGTTGTCTGCCGGTCCGGGAACCGGAGCGCCGAAGGCCGCGACATCCTGCTGGGGGCCGGCTTCCCCTCGGTCACATCGGTCGAGGGCGGGATGACCGACTGGGCGAGCGCAGGCCTGCCGATCGAGACCGGCGGCTGATCACCGCAGCCGGCTCCACTCGGGCATAGGTCACGAGCCGACCGCGGCGCGCGAGCCGCGCGATGGCGCCAGACCGCTCGAGGCAGTAGACGGTACGCATCGCGAGCCGCCTGGAGCGTCCGGTCGAGGCGACGATGTCGGCCGTGGTGAACTCGTCGGGCAGCCCGTGCGGAAGCAGGCACAGCAGGTCGGCTGGCGTGTCGATCCGCAGCGTCTCGACAACCTCGATCAGACGGCGGTCCAGGCGCCACCATTCGCGGGGATAGCGGTACCTCGCGCCCTCGGGTATCGGTCCTCGGACTTCCTCCTCGCAGATGAGCGGGAGCTCGATCCGGAAGTTGGGATGCGCGATGAGGCGCGGAATGTGGACGAGCTCATCGAATACGTCTAGCGCGATGCCGCGCTTCGGGGATCGTCGGCGGCGCAGGATCACGCCTTCGGCATCGACACTGACGAGCCACTTCTCGATCGGGATCGGATGCACCAGCGCGACGTGGTGCGTGGCCACGAGCCGCTCCAGCTTGCGGCGGGCCGAGGCGAAGCTCCCGGTCTGGATCTCGACGAGCTCGTTCTGGCCCGCCACGTCCACGACGAACCCATCCACTGCGGCCTCGATCCGGGCGCGATGACGATGGCGGCGTAGCGCGCCTTCAATGCCGCGTGGAGCGAACCCTCGCGGAGTGTGGAGAAGTCAGACACGACGCTGGGGTCTCACCTCACGTCGTGCCCAGATCGTTCACCAGATCAGGGTAGTGCAGGGGCCACACGGCACGTCGGCCTTCTATCGCCTGGTTGTCGTGCTCCATCCCGACTGGTAGTTCGTGTTCACGGCCACGGTGACCGAGGTGTCCGACAAGGTGGATCCACCATCAAGAACTTGACGAATTGACGACCGCATGTAACGTAGTGAGGCGACGGATTGTAATGCAACGATCCGACCGATTGTAAGGTTGGCGGCGGTGGAGCGAGGCGGACGAGGGCGATGGACTACCTGCGACGGGTCGTCGAGCAAGAGCTCGATCAGCTGATGCCTGGTGTCGCCGCAATCTCACTCGAGGGCCCGAAGGCCGTTGGAAAGACGGCCACGGCGCTGCGACGTTCGACCACGGTATTTCGGCTCGATGACCCCTCGCAACTCGAGGTCGTCGTCGCCAGGCCACAGCGTCTCACTGCGGGCCCGCCGACAACGCTCATCGACGAATGGCCGCGCTATCGGCCCTCGTGGGACCTGGTCCGGCGAGCCGTCGACGAAGATCGCACGCCGGGTCGCTTTCTGCTCACCGGCTCCGCGTCCGAGGATGCCACCTCGATCCACTCCGGCGCGGGCCGGATCGTCTCGCTCCGGATGCGCCCGATGACGCTCGTCGAGCGCGGTGTCGGGGCTCCCAGTGTCAGCCTCGCCGGTCTCCTTGCGGGAAGCGCGACGATCGAGGGGACCACGGATATCGGTCTCGAGGACTACGTGGACGAGATTCTCGCCTCCGGATTCCCAGGGCTCCGCGGGCTGTCCGAGCGGGTCGTCCGCGCCGAGCTCGACGGCTACGTCTCGCGGATCGTGGACAAGGACTTCGCGATGATGGGTCGGCCCATACGCAACCCGGCTGCGCTCCGGCGATGGTTGACCGCGTATGCGGCGGCGACGTCGACCACCGCCTCGTCGGAGACCATCCGGCGGGCGGCGGGCGAGGCCGGCGGACCTGCCCCGTCAAGACCCACCACGGTCCCGTACGACCATATCCTGCGGAACCTGTGGGTGGTCGAACCGCTGCCCGCCTGGTACCCGGCCCGAAAGTCGGCGCTGAGTCGGATCGTCGGCCAGGAGAAGCATCACCTCGCCGACCCAGGGCTTGCGGCCCGCCTCCTCAACGCCTCTGCCAACGCGCTCCTGGCTGGGCGGGAAGTTGGTCCTTCAATACCGCGCACCGGCACCCTGCTCGGGAGCCTGTTCGAGTCCCTCGCGGCCCTGTCGGTGCGGGTATTTGCACAAGCCGCCGAGGCGCGGGTGTACCACTACCGAACGAAGGGCGGCGAACGTGAAATCGACCTCATCGTCGAGGGCCCCGACCTTCGCGTCCTGCCGATCGAGGTGAAGTTGGCGGCGACGGTGGGCGACGGTGATGGCCGCCACCTCAAGGCTCTCCGGACCGACCTGGGCCACGACATGCTGGACCTCGTCATCCTGACGACGGGAACGGAGGCGTACCGCCGGAAGGATGGCGTCGCCGTGGTCCCGCTGGCGCTCCTCGGCCCATAGGGCTCGCCCCGACCGGTGTCGACGGCTTCGTGTATGGAACCGCCCATACTCGGCAATTCCCAGACCGCTCACGCCGTAGCGCCGCTGGCGGAGTTCGTTCCACAGTTCTGGAAGCCGCCGGATGCCGAATCACCTATTGACAGTCGAGCGAAAGCAATCGACACTCGATAGATGAACACGCCCGCCATACGGCTTCTCCGCGTCGCTCTCGTCGTCCTCCTGCTCGGATCCGTGCTCGCACAGGTCCTCGTGCCCGTGTACGCATCCGAGGTAGGGACGAGATTCCCCGAAGTCGCGGATCTCGTCATTCCATACTCGGTGGCCGCCATCCTCTTCATCGGATGCGGACAGGTGGCGCTGCTCGTCGTCTGGCGGCTGCTGTCGCTGGTCGACGGCGAGGTCATCTTCACCCATCGCGCCGTGCGCTGGGTCGCGGTCATCACGGCCTGCGCGACAGTCGCCACGGTTCTGAGCGCAGGCGTCTTGATCCACATGCTCGGCTTTGTCCCCGGCAGCGGCGGACCAATGGTCTATTACCTGGCCGCCAGCATCGTCGGCGGGCTGGCATTCGTGCTCCTCATGGTCGTCATGCGAGGCCTGCTCGAGTCGGCGATTGCCGACCGCACCGAGCTCGACGAGTTGATCTGATGGCCGTCATCGTCGAGCTCGACGTCATGCTCGCCCGACGCAAGATGTCCGTGGGCGACTTCGCCAACGTCGTCGGCATCACCCCGGCGAACGTCGCCGTGTTGAAGAACGGGCGCGCCCGAGCGATCCGGTTCACCACCCTGGACGCGATCTGCCGGGCGCTCGATTGCCAGCCGGGTGACATCCTCCGGTGGACCGCCGACCCGCCCGCCTAGCGGGAACGCGTTCGAAGTCAGCGATCGTCACCATCATCAACGCCCGCATCGGGGCGGTGCTCGGGGCCGTCTGTTCGGCCTGGCAATGCCGGCCGACCTGTTCATGGCCGGGCCGTTTCCCGCGCCCGGCGGCGCGATTGGGTGGGAGCAGCCGGTTGACGAAGGTCGCCTCGGGGAAGACGCTCAAGGAGTGGAGAGCAACCGACATCCGGTAGACGAGATTCTCGACACCCTGGCTTCGGAAATCCGTGGCGCCCTCGGTCACGATCTGGTCGAGCTCTACTTGTATGGCTCCGCAGTGACCGGCGGCTTCGATGCGGGGGTCAGCGACATTGACCTCATCGCCGTTACGTCGGCCGAGGTCCAGGAGCTTGATCTCGTCGGCCTCGATGCGATGCATCGTCGGTTCGTCGATCGAAATCCCGAATGGCGCGATCGAGTCGAGACCGTGTACATCGGGCAGACCACGCTCGGGTCATTCCGAACGAGCCTGGATCCGCTCGCCGTGATCAGCCCCGGTGAGGCATTTCACGTTCGCCCGGATCGTGTCGCCGACTGGCTGCCGAACTGGTACCTGGTCCGGGAGACGGGCGTGGTTCTGTGGGGAGTCCCCATCCATGCCGTGGTGCCGCCGATCGCCTTCAGCGAGTTCGTCGAGGCCACGCAGAGGTACGCCGCCGAAGTACGCAACCGGAGTCGCGTCGGCGTCGGTGGCGGCACGCTCGCCTACACGATCCTGACGATGTGCCGATCGCTCAGGCTCATCCGCATGCAGGCGCTCGGCTCGAAACAGGAAGCCGCCGCCTGGGCGCGCGAGGAGATGCCCGAATGGGCCTGGCTCATCGATGCGTCGCTCGCCTGTCGGCTGTCTGGCGGCAGGAACGGCCTGGATGATGAACGCTCCCACACGGCGGCGGAGACCTTCATCTCGATCCTCGCAGATCAGATCTCGTAACGTCCGTGGCATCCTCGCGGTCGCCCGTCAGCGCCGACGCGGTCGCGTCCATGGCGATCGGCCGCCGGCAGGAGTCTGCGACGGGTCGGTTCAGCGACTCGCGGGTGGCCGAGCGAGCTTGTCGATCACGCGGCGGACAAGACCCGGCGGTTCCGGGTCAAACACTCGGCTCGAATCCTCGTCGGGCTCGGTTGGCGCGTCGTGGTATTCGTCGCTGAGCGTCCGCATCGGTGCAGGGATCAACACGTCGGGGCCCATGAATGCCCCGGCATTCCGTTGTACGCGTCTCGGCTTGGGTCGTCCCGTCTCGCACCCCGCTCGTGCAGAGAGCCTGGGCCTGGTCGATGGGCGCGTCAAGGGCCGAGTTTCCGGGGCGATCTCCCCGAATGCCATCTCTGGCAATAGCTGACGATCGGGGTTTCTACCGCGGATGCCGCATGGGTGGGACCAGCCGGTTGACACGTTACTGGATGGACATTGACGGAAGGCGTTTCTACGCAAGCCGCGCCACGAGAATGACGAACGGTCGCATCGGTCGGCCCGTGTCGCCGTGCTGCCCGGCTCTTGACACTCCGTTGTAGCCGGACGAGCCTGGTTGTGGACCGCACATCGCGGGACACGGCGAGCCGAAGAGGGGATGGGCATGAAACGGCCAGTTCTGGATCCAGGCAGCGCCGCACCGACGGCTGGCTCGCGGACAGCGGAGCTCTGCGAGACGTGCGGTGAAGACACCGCCACAGGCACCGTCCTGTACTCCGATCGACGGGTCCTCAACGGCAAGAACGGACGAACGTACGTCTGCGCCGTGTGCGTCCAGCGCATGAACGCCGCACGACACGGTGCGCAGCTCACCGACGAGGAGCTGCGACGAGCCATCAACACGGCAGGAATCGCCGGGCAGACGTGGGGAGCCCATACCCACTGACAATGGAGCGCACCCGACCAGAACGAGGACCCCATGACCACGCAGAACACCCGCGCACGCATCGCGCGCATCAGCGTTCTCGTCATCATCGTGGTCGCGCTCCTGGCGGCCGGCGTCTCTTCCGTGGTGGTGACGCTCTGGGTGCTCCTCGTGGGAGTGGCTTTGCTGGTCATGCAGTGGCTGGTCCTGAGCGTGTTTGATGGTGCCGGGCAGAACAGCCCTGCACGCAGCGCGCGCCTCATGGCTCTCGCGATCATCGGGGTCGCGCTGCTGGCGGCCGGCGTCTCTTCGGTGGTGACGCTCTGGTCCTCCTCGTTCGCCCGCTTCATGTACCTCGAGGACCTCGGGATGACGCAGGCGGCCGAAATCACGCGCTACACACCCGTCGACCGCGGACTCTTCATTTTCGGCGCCATCCTGGCCGCCCTCGGCGCGGCCGCCCTCATCGCGATCGCGATGCTGGCACGTCATCGCTGGCGTGCCGTGCGGTGAGAATCGCCTCTACCACGCCGACGCCCCGCTGCAGTTTGACGTAGGCGACTGTTGCGCGGCTGTCGCGGGCGGCGGCCAAGGCTTTGCCATGCGACTCGCGATGCTGGTCGGATCGCTCCTGGCACGCCTGATGGCCGTCAGGGCAGCGTGGCGTCTGCACAGTCTGGACGCACCGGGCCGTGTCGATCAGAACGGGAGATCCTCATCGGGGTCGAACCCGATGATTGCGAGGGCCGCGATCGCCGACGCCGATCGATTGGATCGTGACCCGTGCGCGCTCTCTTCTGGGCATGGTGGGAGCCACGTGCGTCACGGACGGTTGGTACGTCGAGCCTGGGAGGCGATGAGTTCTGCGGCGTCCGGCAGTCCTATGGTCGAACCTGTTACCGAGGAGGACTTGTGATGCGCAGCGTGACCTATTCGATGGGCGTCTCACTCGATGGCTACATCGTCGGGCCGGACGGCAACTTCGACTGGACGGCGCCCGACGAGGAGGTCTTCCGCTTCTGGATCGACGAGATACGACAGGTCGGCGTCCACCTGCTGGGACGACGGCTGTACGAGACAATGCTGTACTGGGAGACCGCCGACCAGGATGCAGCGCTCGACGACGCAGAGCTCGAGTGGGCCGCGCTCTGGAAGCCGCTACCCAAGGTGGTGTTCTCCACTACCCTGTCGACGGTGCAGGGCAATGCCCGCCTGGCCTCCGGCGGGCTGGCGGAGGAGATCGAGCGGCTACGAGCCGAGCCGGGGGAGGGCGACATCGCGATCGGCGGCGCGACGCTCGCCGCCGAGGCGGCCGCGCTGGGTCTGATCGACGAGTACCAGGCCGTGGTCTACTCGGTGCTGGTTGGCGGTGGCATTCCGTTCTTTCCCCGACGCGAGCGCCGGGTCGATCTCGAACTCGTCGAGACCCGCACCTTCAGCTCGAGGGTCGTCTACCTCCGCTACCGCGTGGCGAGATAGCCCGCTCGTCCGCCGGGCAGCCTGAACCTGCAGGGTTTGGGGCGACTTACCAACCGTCCTTGACGCATAGGGTGGGAGCACCTGTGAGGCAAAGTCGGTTGTTAACTCCGAATCCGCAGGTCTGACAGGCAAGGCACTGGGGCGCCACGACGCGGTCAGCCTCGGTATCCGTCACGATGCGGCTTGGATGACCGTCCCAGCGGCACTGACACGGATGGGGGCGAGCGGAACGATGCGGCGCGCACCGGTGGCATTGCTCCTCTCGCTTGCCGCCTGTAGCCCCGCGCCAAGCCCCTCAGCGCAGCCGCCCAGCCCGGTCCCCACCACCATCCCTTCGACGGTCGCAGCGAGTCGCGAGCCGACAAGGACTCCGATCGCGTCGCCAACCATCTTCTCGCTCGATGTCGAGAACCGCTCGCGGGTCCCCGTCGTCGTGTCCGTTGTCAGCGACTATGGAGCGGAGATGCCGGGGTTCGAGCCGGGCGACAAGGGGACGATCACGATCCTGCTGCGCAACCCAGAGAACGGGATCGGGGTCGAGGTGCAACGCGAGGGATGCCACCTCCTCGCCAAGGGCATGTATCCCACGCCGGTGCCTTTTACGCTTTTCGTCGATGACGCGCCCGGAGCGGGGAACGTCCGTCTCTCCATGGTCGCTGGGTCGTCCGCGATCCCGCTCCCACTGCCCGTGAACTCGCTCCGCGGCTGCGGCGGGTAATCAGCCCGGGCCTGGCGCAGCGGCTGGCAGAGAACAGCACCTCGTCGAGCCTGCTGGTACCTGATGGATCTCGGTTATCAACCGACTTTGCCTCACAGGTGGGAGTAGCCGGTTGACATGTGACTGGATGGTCACATATAGTCTCCGTCGTGACGGACGCCATGGCATTTGTCTTCCGGGCGCTCGCTGATCCCCATCGGCGGGTCCTCCTCGACCGGCTCTTCGAGCGCGATGGCCAGACGCTCGGTGAGCTGTGCGGGCACCTTCCGGAGATGACCCGTTTCGGGGTCATGAAGCACCTTGGCGTACTGGAGGAGGCCGAGCTCGTGACCACGCTCAAGGTGGGTCGCGAGAAGCGGCACTTCCTGAACCCGGTACCGATCCGTCTCGTCCACGATCGCTGGATCGGCAAGTTCGCGGCACCGATCGTGGGCGCCATGGCAATCCTCAAGACGAGCCTGGAGACTTCGATGGACCCGATCGATCACGTCTACACGGTCTTCATCAAGGCGCCGCCGGAACGCGTCTGGCAGGCGATCACCGACGGCGACGACACCATCCGGTACTACTACGGCACCCGCGTCGTCTCGGACTGGGCGGCCGGCGCACCGATCCGCTACGACTATCCGGACGGCTCCGTGGCGGCCGACGGCGAGATCATGGCAATCGACTCGGGCCGCGAGGTGACCATGACCTTCCATCCACGCTGGTCGCCCGAGATCGACGCCGAGGGCCCGGTCCGGATGACCTGGTCCGTGGATGGCACGGACGACGGTGGCTCGAGGCTGACCGTGACCAGCGCGCTCGTCCCGGGTTCACGGACCGACGCGGAGTTCCGTGACGGTGTGGCCTTCATCGTGTCTGGCCTCAAGACCCTGGTCGAGACGGGGGCGCCGCTCGTCGCCGCCTGATCCGTCGGCGGGCCGGCTGCTCCTCGGGCCAGGGCCCGAGTCATCGGGCCGTCATCTGCCGGACTTACCATCCGCGCGTGGCGCACGAACGATCAGGAACGAGCCCAGGCCTGCTGCTCGCGCTGGCGGCGATCGTGGTCACCGCCGCCTGCGGGCCATCGCTGGGATCGGCGTCGCCGAATCCGACACCGACGACGACGATCTCGCCGGCCGCTGCACCATCCGCCAACCCGACCCCGGCACCGACGGCGACACCCGAACCATCGACCGAACCCACGCCCGCCCCCGCCGGTGCATGGCGACAGCTCGAACCCGTCGGCTCCGCACCATCGGCGCGCGAGGACGGAACCTGGACCGAGCATCAAGGCAGTCGGACGGCCTACCTGTTCGGCGGCCGCGATGGCAGCACGATCCTGGACGACCTGTGGGCCTTCGACCTCGACGCCGACAGCTGGACCAGGCTGGCCCCGGACGGCCAGAAGCCGCCGGCTCGGTTCGGGCACGAGGCGGTCTGGGTCGACGGCGTCGGGGTCGTCATCTTCGCCGGCCAGGCGGGCCCAACGACGTTCTTCGACGATCTGTGGGCCTACGACCCCGATGCGAATCGGTGGCAACGCCTGCCAGGCGAAGGTGCGCGACCAATTGCCCGCTACGGCAGCTGCGCCGCGCTGGGTCCTGACGGTCGACTCTGGATCAGCCACGGCTTCACGGAGGACGGGACGCGCTTCGCGGACACGCGTGCCTACGACTTCACGGCCGGGCGCTGGTCCGACGAGACGCCGGCCGGCCAGGCGCCGGTCAATCGCTGCCTCCACGGGTGCTGGTGGACTGACGATGGCCGGTTCGCGCTGTACGCCGGCCAGACCACGGGTGTGGAGGCACTGGGCGATCTCTGGTCGTTGAGCGGTGCCGGCACGCCCTCTGCAGCCTGGGCGAGGCAGGGCGGCGACCTGCCGCTCGACCGCAACCTCTACGCGTTCGCTCGCCATGGCGGGGAGATCGTCGTCGTGGGAGGCCGAGGCCTGGAACAGACCTTCCTGGACGACGCGTTCACCGTGGATGCCGCGTCCCTCGCCATCGAGCCGCTGGAACCGACCGGCCCGAAACCACTCGGCCGCGGTGGCGCGATGCTGATCGACGATCCGGCCGGCGCGCGGGTCATCCTCTTCGGCGGCAAGACGTCGAGCGGTGCCCTCGCGGACCTCTGGGAGTTGTCGCTGCCCTGAGCGAGTGGCCGAATCGGCCCATCTCTCGCCTCGCCATTCCGCGTGGCGCAATCCGGGGCCCGCTTCGTTGACGTAGGAACGATCACGGATCGATACTGACTCGCACCACATCGCCACATCGGACCCTCGGTCGCCCCGCCCGTCCCGGCCACGACCGCCGGCCCGTGATCGTCGTCACCAATTCTGGAGCCCGTCCCCGGGCCGGATGGGCCGAGGTCACGCCCGCAGCGCGGGAGGAGGGTCGCAGCGCGATGATTCCCGGCCAGTTCGAGTACGTCCGTCCGGGCGATCTGGACGAGACCCTTCGGATCCTCACTGAACGTGAAGGCGAGGCCAAGCTGCTGTCGGGCGGCTACAGCCTGCTTCCACTGATCAAGCTGCGGCTGGCGCAACCGGCCTTGCTGGTCGACCTGCGCGATGTCGCCGGGCTCGACGGGATCGCCGAGACCGACGACCACCTTCGGATCGGCGGGCGCGCGACGCATCGCCAGATCCACGAGGCGCCCATCGTCCGCGAGCGGTATCCGCTGCTCCACGATGTGACCGCCACCATCGGCGATCCGCAGGTTCGCAATTGGGGGACGATCGGGGGCTCCGTGGCGCACGCCGACCCGGCCTCGGACTGGCCGGCCGTGCTCCTCGCCACGAGCGCCACGATCGTGTGCCGGAGCCAGTCGGGCGAGCGCCTCGTCGCCGCACGCGACTTCTTTCTCGACACCTTCACGACCGCCATCGAACCCACCGAGGTCCTGACGGAAGTGCGCATTCCGCGGCGCCCCCGCGGAGCCGGCGGGTCATACCAGAAGCTCGAACGGAAGGTGGGCGACTTCGCGACGGTCGCGGTCGCCGCCGTCATCCGCCTCGACGCTGACGGAATCATTGCGGGCGGCGGGATCGGCCTGACCGGCGTGGCCGAGACGCCGTTTGCCGCGACCGACGCCGAGGCCCTGCTCACCGGTGCCCCGTCGGAGGAGCTGTTCAGACGGGTGGGTGCCGCGGCCGCAGCCCAGAGCCGGCCCGCCGGCGACGTCCGCGGCCCGATCGAGTACAAGCGGGCCATGGCCGCCGAGATGACCGTGAGGGCGCTCCGCGTCGCCCTCCAGCGCGCCGTCGCGAACGCGTAGGAGGGAGGAACCGCGATGACCACCCAACACATCACCCTGACCGTCAACGGCGAATCGCGTGAAGCGGACGTGGAGCCTCGCCTCCTGCTGGTCCACCTGCTGCGCGACGAGTTCGGGTTGACCGGCACCCACGTCGGCTGTGACACGAGCAACTGCGGCGCCTGCACCATCCATGTTGATGGCCAGAGCGCCAAGTCCTGCACCATGCTCGCCGTCCAGGCCGACGGCAGAACGCTCACGACGATCGAAGGGATGGCCGACGGCGCCACGCTCCATCCGCTCCAGCAGGCGTTCTGGGATCAGCACGGCCTGCAGTGTGGCTTCTGTACGCCCGGGATGATCATGCAGTCGGCATGGCTGCTGGGCCAGAATGCCGATCCCTCCGAGGCCGAGATCCGCGACGGGATCAGCGGCAACCTGTGCCGCTGCACCGGGTACGTGAACATCGTGAAGTCCATCCAGCAGGCGGCAGCCGAGATGCAGGCTGCGGCCGCAACCCAGACCGGCGCACCGGTCGCGGCCGGTTGAGCGGGGAGCGATGAGATGACCACACAGGCAGAACCCCGCACGACCTTTGAGATGGGTGGCATGGGCCACTCGGTCAAGCGCAAGGAAGACCCGCGGATGATCCGCGGCCAGGGCGAGTACATCGACGACGTCAACCTGCCGGGCCAGCTGTGGCTGGACATCGTCCGCAGCCCGTACGC
>Ga0214472_10003907_pt1 | contig 15737 bp, 11 predicted proteins | sample RVTome_6_FD_207662 | JGI IMG/M metagenome (GOLD analysis project Ga0214472, IMG submission 207662) | Soil microbial communities from uranium-contaminated site in the Upper Colorado River Basin, Wyoming, United States - RVT140D175 | ecosystem: Environmental > Terrestrial > Soil > Contaminated >...
ACGTACGGCGTCCCATCGGGACGCTTCCAATGGATTTCGTGCGTGTCGTTCTTGGATTCTCGCAGCGCGTATTCGCCGTCGGCCGCCTCGCGCGGGACGACCCAGCCCAGATCCTGTCGCGAAAAAGACGTGTTGAACTGGGCGTGGTCGCTGGCCATCAGCTCCCAGGTTCCGAACGTCGAACGTCCCCCGGTCGAATAGAAGTCGGGCAGTCCCAGCGAGTGGCCGTACTCGTGCGCGATGACCGAGATCTTCTCTTGCGACGGCTCCGGGTTGACGTTGTACGGGCCGACGCGCACGAGCGCCTTCAACTCGTCGCCCGTGTTCTTCGTCGTCGTCTTGATCCGCGTGTCATCGGTGAACCACAAGGGCCGTTCGAGCTCGTCGCGCAACTGGTCGTCCGAGACGTAGCCGGTTTGGCCGTTGGCGTCGGTGAAGTAGGAACGCAAGTCCGACGAGTGCGGCCAGATGTTCTTCAAGCCGGTCGTCGTCGTGGATCCGTTGCCGCCGTCGCCGGCGAAAATGACCATCATGAAGTCGACGACCCCATCGCGATCGGTGTCGAAATCGTTGTAGTCCAGGTCGGGGTCGGCGGCCAGCGCCGCGTCGTAGACGAACTTGCCGGTCGGCCCGCACGCCGAGTCGATCCCACCCAGCGCGCCCACGCCGGTGAGCGACGCGCCGAGTGAGTGACCCACTCGGTCGGAGCCGTAGTAGGCCTGCGTTCCGGGAAGCACGTACCAGCCGTCCTCGATCCGGTTGGCGTAGGCGGGCGAGCCGTCCAACCCGGCCACCGTCACGCCGGCGCAGGTGCCCTTCGGCGAGGGCTGCGACCACCGGCGGCCGCCGAGGCCGTCGAACGCGACGGTTCCCTTGCCGGCCGTGGGAACGGCGCCTTGGGGATGCAACTGGCCGAGCGAGATGTCCTGATAGAGCCGCCACACCGAAGTCCCGGACGCCTTGGAGTTGACGGATTCGGTGAACGCCTCAGGCGTATGGTTGCCGGTGCATTCGTCGTAGGGCTCGCCTTCGCCTGTGCAATGCTTGATGTCTTGGTACTCGGCCATCAGAATCGGGAACGGACGGTCGCCGTATCGCGCGGTCTCCAGCGTGGTGACGCGCGGCCCGTGGCTGACCGAGGTGCCGACGACCGCGGCGATGCCCTGGGTCAACGACGCGGTCGCGGACAGGTCCTTCCACATGATTTCAGGATCCTGCGCGAGCGTCGCGGCGCGCGCCTGGAGCACGATGCGGGTCGTGGTGTTCGGTGCGACGGCAGCGAGGTTGAACGTCGCAGCGTTGGCGCTCATCGCGGCCGGCGCGACCGATGAGGACACGAACTGCGCCGAGGCCGGCAGCGTCACCGTCAGCTTCAAGCCTTGCGCGGTCGTCTTTCCGCCGCGGACGATGACCTTGAACGGATAGGCCTCGCCCGGTTTCACCCAACCGGTCGAAGACACGAAGCTGGCTTCGACGGTGACGCCGGCAACCGGCGTGGACGGCTCGGGCTGCGCCAGCGACGGCACCGCCAAAAGCGCCACAACGGCGAGGATCGAAGCAACACGTTTGTGAATCACGTTTCCCTCCCGCACAAGGAATCGAAGTCGGCACATATCCATTTCTTTGTGAGCGTGCTCGTTTCCTGCCCGCATTGGGGCAAACCGTACAATTATTCGCCGCGGGGCGTGGGATTCGGGCGCGATCGGTGGTCGAAGCAGTTGCTCAACGCGGCCAGGCGCGGCGCGCCAGCGGATCGGCGACGGGCTCGCCCGCCTCCCAGATTCGGCGCCACCGGGCGGCCTGCGGACCGCCGGCGCTCGCCCGCTCGCCGCGCGCATCGCGCTTCATCGCCTCATACCAGGTCGTGCGGTCCTCTTCGAGCAGCAGCTCAAGCGCGCCGCGCATTCGCGTGGCGAAATCGGGAGCCAGTTCGCCCTCGGCCGGCGAAACCGGCTCGCCGAAGCGGACGCGCACGGGCTTGCGACCGGGCGCCGGCCAGCCGCGTCCACGCGGCATCGACTGATACGTGCCGCGGAGCGCGATCGGAACCGCCGGGACGCGGTTTTCGATGCACAGTCGCGCCGCGCCCATTCGGAACTCGCCCAGCCAGCCGTCCTTGCTGCGCGTGCCTTCCGGGAAGACCAGCACGTTCCAGCCGCCCTCGATCATCTGCTTGGCGGCGCGGGTGGAGCGGCGCGAGCCGGCGCGCTCGACGGGGAAGGCGTTGATGACGAGCGCGGTCGCCGCGGCGCGCCACCAGACGTCGAAGAAGTAGTCGGCGGCGGCGCCGACGGCAGTGCGCTCGCGCCACCACGGGGGCAACGACAGCAGCAGCGTCGGCGCGTCCAGATGCGACGAGTGGTTCGCGTAGAAGATGACGGGCGGAGTCAGCGTCTTGAGCAGGTGCGCGCCGTACACGCTCGGACGCGTCTGCGATCCGATGAGCGGCTTCATCACGCCGGATTGGATCGCGGCGCGCGCGGCCCGTGCGGCCGGCGTGCGCGCCCATGCCGTCGGAAAGTCGCGCGGCGCCAGGTCGGGCAGCGCGACGTTGCGCGGCGCGAGCGGACGCCGGCCCCAGCGGAATCCGCGTTGCAGCACGCGGAGATCCTTGACGAGAGAGCCCATCAGCGCACGTCCGCCAGCCACAGCGGCGGCGTCCGCATCGCGGTGATTCGCGGCGAACGGCCGGTCGTCTCTGATGCCATGTCGAGCGCGTCGGCGAGCGTCGAGGCCGAGCGGAAGCCGAGTCGCGCGACGGTCGAGCGATCCCCGCCGACGTAGATCACGTCACCCAGATGCGACATCGCGTGCGACGCCCAGTACCACATGTAGAACGGATGCACGCCGTGGTAGGCGTACGAGGTTCGGTACAGATGACGGTACCACTCGTCTTCGGCGAACTGCTGCTCGAACTTCGCCTGGATCGTCTCGGGATCGGTCGTGACCGACAAGACTTGTTCGAAAAAGTCGATGTAGGACGGATGGTGCAGGCTGTGGAACTCGTTGCGGACGGGATGGAACATGATCATCGCGCCGCCCTGGCGCACCAGCGGCTTGCCGCGATACATGTTGAAGAAGTAGCCGAGCCCCTCGCACACGGCCAGGATCGGGTTCATGATCGAGTTGACGTTGTACGGGCCGATGTAAGGAAGGCCGGCGATGAGCACGTCGGCCTGGCCGTCGACCTCGACGAGCTGCTGGCGGTGGACGCGCTCGAGGGTCGCGGCGTGCACCTGGTCCACGTCGCCGGCCGCGATGCCGGTCACCGAGTAAGGAGCGGCGATCTTGTGGAACATCGCGCGCCGGGTCTTGACCGGCGCGCGGTCGTTCGCGCGCTTGGCGGCGAAGAAGGCTGCCTGGTCCTTCAGCGACCACTCCCATTCGCGCTTCTGCAAAAACTCCGACGACCCGCCGAACGCGCGGTTGTTGAGCGTCGTCTCGATATGGAAGACCTTGACGGCCTTTTCGACGATGCGGCCCATTCGCTCGCAGGAATGATGTAAGGCGGAGTGGCGCGGATCCATGTAGGACGTCGACTGCATCATTGTCTCGACGTTGTGATGCGGGCGGACGCTTCGATACGAGCCGAGCCCGACCGCGACGGACTTGTGGCCGCCGTCCATCGACACCAGGTTGATGTTGACGTAGACGATCAAGTCAGACTCGGCGGCATGCTTGTTGATTTCGACATCTTCGCCGTGCTCGGTCTTGCCCAGATGCGCGAGGTTGTCGCGGTCCTCGGCATCGTGATTGCGCAGCGCGTCCGGCCAAAACGAGCGAAAGACGCGTTCGCCGACGGCGCGCTTGATCTCGGCGCCGGTCATGCGGCGGTGCAGCGAGTTCGCGACGTACAGGCGCACGTCGTCCACACCGGCGCGGGCGGCGTGCCGCAGCACGTGCTCGATCACGCGGCCGCGGATGTCGGGCGTGCGCATCTGCGGCAGAGGGAGCGAGATGTCGTCGAAGGCGATGGTCAGGCGCATGCCGGGCTTCAGCAGCGCCGGGAGCGGCTCCATCCCCATCGGATTCGCCAGCGCGTCTTCGATCGCGGCATCGACGTCGGCGATGCCGGGCAACGGGTCGGGGGCGTAGATCACACGCGACCCATGCGGCAAGCGTTCCAGACGGAAGCTCTCGCCGTGATGGAACAGGATCGGCGGCGTGCGTTCGTCAACTTCGAGCACGAATCCCGGACGGCTCACTGCACCCCTCCTTGCGTCAGGGCTCGCGGCCCTTCGGGCTTGAACGCGACTTTGACCGTTCCCAGACTGCCGGCTTCCAGCGCGTGGTCGATCGCCTCGCGCCAGCGCTCCAGCGGATAGACCGCGCCGACCAGCCGGCCGGCGGCGTTCGCGGCGGCCATCGCGATCGCGTCGGCGAAGCATCCGGCGCCCGAATACGCGCCGACAAGCGTGAGTTCGCGGAACCAGGCCGGCGTCAGGTCGATCTTGGCCGGCATGCCGGCGAACACGACCGTGCCGCGCGCCTTCGTCGCGCGCAGCGCGAGATCCAGCGTGCTGGGCGAGCCGGCCGCGTCGAAGGCGACGTCCACGCCGCCGAGCAGGAACGGGCTCGACCGCTCCGGGTGCAGCCGGAACGCGCCGGTGCTGCGCCGGATCGAGCCGAGCGCCTGCTGCGGCGAGACGACTTCGGTCGCGCCGAATTCGCGGGCCAGCTCGGCTTGATGCTTGTGCTTGGCGACGACCACGATGCGCGCGGCGTCGGTCTCGGCTTTCAGGGCGAGCGTGGTGAGCAGGCCGACGGTGCCGGCACCGGCGACGAGCACGTCGGCGTCGCGCGGGATGGTCGCGCGGCGCACCGCGTGAAGCGCGCATGCGAGCGGCTCGATCATGACGGCGTCCTCGTCGCTCATGCCGTCCGGGACGACGTGAAGTTGCGAGCGATGCGCGGCGAGCATCTGGCTCCAGCCGCCGCCGGTGTCGTCGCAGTAGCCGGTCTGCAATCCCGCGCCGACGTGGCCGCCGGTCACGCGCTCGCACAATCCGTGGTTGCCGCCGGCGCACGACGCGCACGGCGGATCGACGCCGCGCGCCGCGCACGCGAGCACCGGGTCCAAGGCGACCCGCGTCCCGGCCTTGAGATCCTCGCAGTCCTCCAGCAGATCGCCGACGATCTCATGGCCGGGCACGAACGGCATCGACACCAACGCGGAGAAGTAGAACGACGACCGGCCGGCGATCGTGGTCAGGTCCGAGCCGCACACACCGGCCAGCCGCGGACTGATCCGCGCCCATCCCGCGTGCTCGACGTTGGGTTCGCTTCGGTGCACCAGCCGGAGCGCGGCGACGGGGCCGGCGAGCAGGCCGGGCAGTCGCCCGCCGACCGCGCGCGCGGCAAGGTAGCGGGGAACGCTGCGATAGATCTCGAGCGAAAGCGTCATCGGGGCGCTCCGGCGGATGTGTAGTCCGTCAGGATCTCGTTCACCAAGTCGACGGAAGGAAGCGCAAGCGCGGGCGTGCCGCCGGCCGCCGGCCACTCCTCGATCGGCCAGTGGCGCGCTCGCGCGATGCGCGTCAGCGTCACGTCCGGGTTCACGGCGACCGGATTGCCGACCGCTTCCAGCATCGGAAGATCGCTCATCGAATCGGCGTAGGCGTAGGACGCGCCAAGATCGGCGCCCCGCGCCTGCGCGTAGCGGCGGATCCACGAGGCGCGCGCCTCGCCGACCAGCGGGGGCATGCTCATGTCGCCGGTGAAGCGGCCACCGGCGACGCAAAGCTCGGCGGCGACGATGTCGTCGACCAGCGGTCGCAGCGGCTCGACGACGAAGTCGGCGGCGCCGGTGACCAGCACGACGGTATGGCCGGCGGCGCGATGCTCGCGGATCCGTCGCGCCGCCGCCGGCGCGAGGCGCCGCAGGATCATCTCGCCGATCGTCCGGCTCGCCAGCTCGCGCAGCCGGTCTTCGCCGGCGCCGGCGTAAAGGCGATAGAACAGGCGGAGAAACTCGCCGCGGTCGCGCCGCTCGGCCGACAGCATCGGCGGCAAGCGCCGCGCACAGTCGGCGAGGATCGCGGCCCATTCGCCGCGCGGCGCGTCGCTCATCCGCAGCCACACGTAGGCCTCCAGCACGTTCGAGGCGACGATGGTGCCTTCGACATCGAAGGCAGCCAGGATCGGCGCGGAGCCGTTCCGCGGCACCAGAGAGACCTTCGGTTCGCTCCGCGGGGGCCTCGGCCGGCGAAGGAACGCCGAGACCGACGGGTTGTGGATCTCCTGCAGGTATGAGCGCCACGTGAACACGGTCGGATCGAATTCGAATTCGCGCCTTTCGTCGTCCGGCAGCGAATCGCACAAGGCCCGCATGCGTTCGTCGGTGTAGATCACCTCGGCTTCGGTGTAGCCACCGAACAAGTTCGCGTAGCGCTTGACGAAGTCGAGTTGGGCGCGCATCCGGTCGACGCGACGGGCCGCATCGCGGGCGACCGACCCGCGCGGCAGGCGCTGCACGCCGCGCTCGGCGAGCGACACGATCCCCTCGGCCTGCTGCATGCGAGCCTGCACGACTCGTTTTCCGGGGAAGGACCAGACGGGCACGCGCGCGGTGCCGCGACCGCGTTCGGGCAACGGGTCGTTTTGAAAATACTCGCGGCAGTATTCGTAGATGCCCCGAAACGTCAGCGGATTCTGCGAGCCGGTCGAGCAATGGTAGAAGCCCATCGGCTCCGGCGGCGATGCCGCGACGGCCAGGATCGCGTTCACGACGAAATCGACCGGCACGATATCGATGACGCCCTCGGGGACACCCGGGAACTCGGGGAGCGCGTTGCGGCCGAAGCCCAGAATCACCGGGTCGGTCACGCGAAAGCCTTCGATCCATCCGGGATAGGGATGGCGCAGCGCCGACTCAATGATCGAGGGCCGCACGATTTGGATCGGCGTGTTTCCGCGCAGATCGGCAAGGGCCATTTCGGTCAGGCCCTTCGTCAGCGTGTAGACGTCTTGCCAGCCGAGGCTGTTGGCGCGCTCGCGGCCGTGATGCACCAGACGTGTGCGAACCCAGTCGCGGCGAAGCTCTTCGGCTTTGGCCGCGACCGACTGCGGGCCGGCGCGGCCGACGTCGCGGCGCGCACGCTCGCGGAGGCGGCGGAGCATCTCGGGACGGCGCGAGGCATCCTCGGCGAGCATGCGGACGCGCAGCGCGTAGTCGGCTTCGGCGCGCCAGTCCACGTCGCGGCGAATCGGCTCTTCCGCTTGGGTGCCGCGCGTGATGCCGGCCACGTAGGCGGTGGACACGTGCAGGTACCGTTTTCCGCGCGCCGCTTCGAGCATCTTGAGCGATGCGCGAAGGTTCGTGTCGAAGGCTTCGTCGATCGGCGGATCGAACGAGACCGTCGCGGCCGAATGGATGATCGTGTCGACCTCGTCCGGCACCTCGATCGCATCGGTCACCAGATCCGCTTTGTGCGGCACGACGAGTCGCTCGATGCGCTCGCGGAGCGCGTCTTCGCCGATCTCGGCGCGAAGCGGCCCGAAGACCGCGCCGCCCGTGACGACGCCGAGTCGCGTTCGCGCGTCGCCTCGGATGTAGACGTGGATTCGCTCGACGGGAATGTCGCGGACGAGTCGCTCGAGCAGCCCTTGACCGAGGAACCCCGTCACGCCGGTCAACGCGATCGACCGGCCGGCCAGCCCTTCACGGATCACGAGTGCCCGGACCTCCCCCACAGCGGCTCTCTACCGCGCGGTAGATTATTCCCCCGGTGCCTGCACGGCAAGACCGCAGACGCAAGACCGGGAAAATCAGGAAAACCGTATTCCGCTCGCTGTGATGAACTAGGAGGGTGCTGAAATAGTGGGTGTCTGTATACAAGCACACCCGACTGCAACTTTCCGACCAGCGATGATCTGTGTCCGGCCGAGCACGGGTCAGCCTATTTCAGCACCCTCCTAGCCGGACATGGCGCACCAACGACCCGGGCGAACGGAGTGTCCCGTAGGTCACAGAGCGGGGAAAGCGCGAGGCAAGACGCGAATTGGAACCCGACCGGATCTCGGAGCATCTGATGGACATGGCCCTCAAACGGCTCGCTGCCGCGTGCCTGCTTTGTGGCGCCGCGGCATGCGGCTCGACCCCCCGCGTCGTCATGGATGACGCGCGAACGCTTCGTTCCGGCGGCGCCGCCACGACACTGGAAGCCGGGGAGCCGGCCACGTGCAAGACGCCGGCCGTTTGGCCGAGTCCGACGATGCATCGCGGACAAGGCTCGTTCGACGACACGATGGCCGAAGTCGCCGATCGAGTCCCTGAGTTCGCGGGCCTCTCGGTCGACGAGAAGCGCAGGGCCATGCTCGTGCGCGTGACTGACGGCAGTGCGGAGACCGCCCGTCGCGCATTCGAGACGTATCTGGACGTCGCCGGCGAGACCAGCTTCGACGGATACGCGTCCGAGCCGGTGGACGTGGCCTACGGGTGGCACCAACTCAAGACCTGGTACGACACCGCGAGCCAGGCCGGGGTGTGGAGCGCGGGGCTCACCATGAGCGACATCGACGAGGCCCGCAACAAGCTCGTCTACGGCTCCGCGAACCCCGATCACGCCCGGCCGTGCATCGCGTCGATCATGCGGGCCTACGACGTCCCCGACGACGCCTGGCTCGTCGAACGGCAAGAGGCCGAGCGCATCGGGGGGTAGCGTCGCGGTAGGCTCGGCAACGTGATGACGGCCATCGATCATGTGATTTACGGGACGCGCGATCTGGACGCAGCGGGCCACCGCTTCTGGGAGGAATACGGGCTGGCCTCCTACGAAGGGGGGCTGCATCCGGCGTACGGCACGGCGAACCGGATCGTACCGCTCGGCGACTCCTACATCGAGCTGATGGGAATCAGCGACCCGACCGCCGCACGGATGAATCCGCTGGGCGAGTTCGTCCTCTCACAGATCGACGCGGGCGACCGCTGGATCGGGTGGTGCCTTCGCCCGGACGACATCAACGCCGTCGCCGACCGGATCGGCTCGGTTGCCGTCCCCGGCCACCGCACCCGGCCCGACGGAACATCGGTGACCTGGATGCTGGCGGGCTTAGAGATCGCGCTGACCGATCCGCCGCTGCCGTTCTTCATCGCCTGGGACGATCCCGATCACACGCCCGGCCGGGAATCCCTCGAGCATCGCGCCGGCGCGATGGGCATCGCCGAAATCGAGATCGCCTGCGACGCGAAACAACTCCGCCACCATGCCGGGGCGGACCTGCCGGTTCGCATCGCCCCGGGCGATCCCGGGATCGTCGCCGTCACGCTCACAACCGAACGCGACCCGCTGCGAATCCCGTTGCGAAATTAGGCTTATATAGTCGGGGCCATGTTTCGGCGTTTGGGGGCGGCGGCGCTGACCCTGCTGGCGGCGTGCACGGTCACGCCCAGCGAGGTCTCGCCCGAGGCGGACATCGCGATCACCGGCAGCGTCGCCGGTCAGGACGGACGCGCGGTCGCCGGCGCGCCGGTCACCCTCGTCCGCCACGAAGGCGTGGCCGAGACGTTCGCCGCCGTGGTAACGCTGGGCGTCACCTGCCTGGACGACGGCAAGCAACTGTCGGTCTGCCGCAGCGCGAAGCATGCCGACACCGGCGAGGACGGGCGTTTCGCGTTCACGCTGAAAGGCTCGGACACGCAAGGCTTCCTCGGCGACGCGAGCATGCTGGAGGCGACCGCCTTCTTGCCGCGCCGCGACGATCACGCCGCCGGTCCGACCGCGACCGTTCGATTCCTGGTCCAGACCGAACGGATCGCGCTGTCGCTGCGCGCCTGGGAGCCCGCCATCGAAGTCGTCGCCGCCGGACGTTCGGGAACCGTGACGTGGAGCGAGCTGCCCGCGGCCATCGTGCCGGCCGGCATCAACGCGACCGCCGCGAAGACCTCGGTCGTGTTCGAACGCGCGGCCGGCGAGCCGGTCTGGACGACCTCGGGACGAAACGAGCTGGCAAGCTTCGACCCGCGCGTCCTGGAAGATTCCAAAGGCAGCGTCTCGGTCGCGGCCGAGTGGCCCGGGCAGAGGGTCGCCGACGACCGGGGCCGGACCATCGAGTTGGTGCTTCGCTCGGGGCGGCCCGGCTATCGCAGCCGTGCCGGCGCGCCGCCGTCGCGCGGCGCGGTCTGCGCGGTGCGCGCGCCCGACGGCTCGCTGGTGACGCGCTCGCCGTGCCCGCTGACCGACGGCGCATTCGACACGCCGATGGGCGCGTCGCCGTGCGAACAAGGCGCGGCGTGCATCCGATCGGACGAAGTCGTGGTCGATCGAGGCGGGATCCGTCCGGTCGGGCTGATCGTCCTTCGCGGCTGCAGCGCGGCTTGCAAGATCGAGTCGAGCACCGACGGCCGCGCCTGGACTTTGGCCGCGACGACCGCGGCGGGTGATGCCGCCGTCAACGTCATCGAGGGCAGCAGTGCGCGCTTCGTGCGCGTCATCTCGGACGACATCGAATCGCTCCGCGAAGTCTCGGTCTGGGAGCCCGACGGGCCGGCCCGCGATCCGGTGTCGATCCTGGCCGACGTCGGCGGCGGGCTGTTCCCGCCGATCGAGGATGCGATCCGTCGCAACCGTCGAGGCGCCCCGATCGCAGCGGCGGCGCTGCTGCTGGCGCTCATCGCCGGCGCGCTGATCGCGACGGCGCTGCAACGAAAAGCGGCAGCCGGCCGGTAGATCCCGAAGACGAGGGCGCTACGCGTTCAAGTAGAACGGGCTCGCGTAGGCGATTGCGTTCCCGACCGCGGCGTAGGGGCCGGTCGCGCGTCCGTCGGCGCCCACCGACGGATCGGTGACGCGGAGCGCGATCCAATCGCCGTCGGCGCGATCGACGTCGACCGTGAACTCGATCACCGGAGCCGACGGACCCGGCACGACGACGTCGACCACCCGCTGGACCGACGGCATCACGGCGCCGCGGCGGAGCACCGACACCTGCAGCGCCTTGCCGGTCCATTCGTCGCCGCGATCGATGTCCATTCGGAAGATGATCGGGCCGCTCGTATGCGAGAACTCGGCGCCCATCGGATGGCCGTTGGCCGACGCGTCCAGACGCAAACCGCGAAGACGGGTCGCGAAGAAGCGGCGAGCGCGCAGCGCCTCGGCGACGCCGGCGCGCGTGAGCGAAGTCACCCACAAACCGGTGCGACCCTTGTCGTCGGGATAACCCCAGTCGATGCCGTGCTCGTCGGTGACGCCGAGCAGCCCGACGCGCCAGCCCGCTTCGAGGCATTCGTTGAGCGGCGAGACCGCGATCGAGTCGGTGCCTTCGAACAGGTAGTCCTCCTTCCGGTTGAAGATCTCCAAGCTGACGATGCGGTCGCCCATCAGCGGGTCGTAGGCGAAGTTCGAGAAGCGACCGGGTTCGCGGCCCGGATGGTTGAAGCCGACGACGCCGTCGAGCCCGCCGCCGACGACCGGACGGTCCGGCGCCGCGCGCAGCCACTCGTAGAACAGCGCCATGCCGGCGCCGCTCGCCGGCGACGCCTTCACGATCGCATCGAGCGCAGCCATCTGCTCGGCCGGAAGATTGACTTCGTCGTGCGCGAACTGGGCTGCCCCCTCGCCGGTCCCGCCGCCGGCGGTGTGGAGCGGATCCATCCACCGCTCGCTGCCCCAGACGTTCATGTGCCCCAACGTCGGCGAGGACCACTCGAATCCGCGGATGGCCACGAACGTCCCGTCTTGGTTCGCGCCGTCGGCGAGCGCGCGCGTCAACGCCCACGATGCTTCGTCGATGCCGGCGACGCTCTGGCAATCGGTGTTGCCGGCGCACACGCTCTGGGTCAGTCCCCACGACAAGGTCGAGTGATCCGTCAGTGCAGCGACGTCGAGTCCGGCGCCGCGCATCGAGCCGAAGACGGCCGCCGCATTCCCGTCGCCGTCGGAGAGCAGCGAGTGGTTGTGCAGGTCCGCATGCGCGAGCCAGCGGCCGCCGAACAAGCGCGATGCGCGCTCGGTCGCGAACTGCGGCGCGGGCCCCAGCGGGCCCGAGAGTGCTCCGATCGGTCGGGTGAGCAGCACGGCGCCGGCCGCGGCCGCGCCCTTGAGGAAGTCTCGTCTGGACGGTTTCATGTCCGGATCACTTCGCCGCCCCGTTCCGAAATCCTCCCGATGTCCGGAGGCGTCACGATTTGTTCGCACGCCGGACACGGACATATCCGGCATCGCCGGCCGGCCGGCAGGAAGCGTGACCCGCCGAGGTGAACCATTCATACTGAGGGTCCCGCATGACCGAAAAAGACCAGATCGAAGAGCTGCAGCGCGCACTGGAGAGCGGCGAGTCCTCCTCGGAGGCAACCGCGTCCCTGCTCGCGCTCGTTCGCATGCTCGAAGACTTGCCGGAGCCGCAGATCGATCCGTCGTTCGCCGCGTCGCTGGAGGACCGTCTGGTCGGCACGTCGGCCGCATCGCCGGGCATCGCCCCGGCCCCCGGATCGCCGGGATCGCTGGCGACGATCACGAGGATCGAAGAGCGCCGGGCACGCCGGATCCGCCGCGGTCTGGTCGCGGCGATCGCGGCGGCGATGATGCTCGCTCTGCCGGTCGCCGCATCCGCCGCGGCCGTTCCCGGCTCGCCCGGCTACGGCGTCAGACTCGCGCGCGAAGAGGCACGGGTTTGGGCGACGTGCCGCGCGGGGGAGGTCCGCTGCGGCTTCGCGCATTTGGATCGCGCGCGGGAGCGAGTGACCGATCTTCGCGGCGTGCTGCGCCGCGGCGACGTTGCCCAGGTGCCGGCAACATCCGCGCGGCTGCGCGGTTCCTTGACCACAGGCGCGACGACGATCCTTCGCGCGCATCCGCCTGCCACGACACTTCGGCGGCTCGCCGCGCGTTTGGACGAGACTGCCATCGAGCTGGACCGGCTCGCGGCCGCCGCGCCGCCGTCACTTCGAAATCCCATTCGGGAGGCGATCGGCGAGGGCGCCTCGCTGACCTACGACGTCCGGCTGGCTCTTGGCATGGTGCCGCGATTCGTCTCGCCGCCGGCGACGCCGCCGATCGCGGTCGCGCCGCCGCCGGCCGCGCGCGAGCCGCAGACGCAGCCCGCGGGATCCTCCTCGAGGTCCGCGACGCGCGAACCGGCGAGAAAGCCGGCCGGCAACGGCAACACGTTCGGGCCTGGGGGCACACCCAAGGTTGACGAGCCGGCGCCCGGTGAACGATGGAGCGGCGACGAGCCGTTGCGCGAAGGCTGTCCGCTGGGCGTGGTCGCGGCTCCCGGCGTCGATGCGCTCTGCGGCGCCGCGGGAGGTGAGACGCCGTGAAGCGCATGCTGCTCGCGCTCGCAGCCGTCGCCGTCGCGATTGCCGGAACCGGCGCGACCGCCGCGACGACCGCATGCCCATCGGCGCGCACCTGCGCTTCGTACTCGCTCGACGCGCAGCGTTGGCCGTCGTCGAAAGGGTTGGTGACGATCCGCTATCAGGTGAACTGGCTCGGCCCGGGGTCGCTGCCCGGCGACGTGACCAAGGCGATCATCGCTGCGGCCGACGCGTGGGAGCTGGCCAATCCGGCGATCCGATTCAAGTTCGAAGGGACCTCCTACGACGTGCCCCAGCTCGGGAACAACCGCAACGAGATCGCGTTCGTGCCCACGCTCGACGCCGGCGTGATCGCGCAAGCAAATCATCGCGCCAAGGGGTCGGTGCGGCTCGAGTCCGACAGCTTGATCAACATCGCCAAGCCGTGGTCGTTCGAATCGTGCGCGCAGGCGAACGGCTCGTGCGCGAACGCCGAGGGAACCGGCCTGCGTCTGCTGGACTTGCAGTCGGTCGCGACGCAGCAGTTCGGGAACTGGCTGGGCCTTCGGACGCTGAGCGGCTCTTCGGCGCGCGAGCTGAGCATGTTCGGCTCGATCGCCTACGGCGAGCGTCACAAGTCAACGCCCGGCCTGGGCGACGTTCGCGGGGTGCGGGCGGCCTATCCGTGCGGTCGGTGCGCAAGTCCCCGAATCTTCACGCCATGACCGGATTCGCGGTGAAAACGGGACAGCCGGGCAGGAGTCGCGGCGGCCCCCCGCGAAGTAGACGGCCATGAGAATCCGAACGATCGTCGCCGCGGCCGGCTTGACGGCCGGGCTGCTCGCCGCGCTCCCCGCCCACGCGGCCGGCAGCGCGTTCGGAACCGGCGCGGCCGGCTCCGGGTGCGGCGGATCGATCCTTCTCGCCGCGGGAAACTCGTCCGGCAACAACTGGGTCTTCGACGTGACCGTGACCTGCACGGGCGCACCGCAGCACGTGATGATCGCCGGCCAATGGGACGCCGGCACCGGCGGACCGGTCGTGGGCTTCGGAAACGGATCGCTCAATCTGGGGCGCGTCAACTGCGGCGCGAACGGAAGCGTCCCGATCCAGATCGCGATGGTCGGCAGCCCGCTGCGGAGCGGCACGGCGTCCATCACCCGCATCTGCTGATGCTCGCCGCACGGCCGTTGATCGCCGCGGGAGCCGCGCTCTTCGCGATCGCATCCGCCGTCGCCGTCGCCGTCCCCGTTCCCGCGATTCCGATCCCGCAGTCGTCTTCGAGCGTTGCGGCCCCGTTCATCGGCACGCCGGCAACGCCGGATCCGCTTGCATCCTTCGCGGTCCCGCAGCATCCGTTCATGGCGCCCGACGGCCGCAGCAACCTGCACAACGACGCCTATCAAACCGATGCCTATAACGGCGCCGGGCCGCTCGGAATCAACCCGCGGATCCGCTCGACATTCCACGTCGCCGAGTGCGCCTCGGTCACCTTCGATTCGGCCGGTCGCATCATCACGATCTGCGTCGGCTTCGACGGACCGCGTCTGATGATGATCGACCCCGACGACTTGTCGACGCTCGCCGCGTTCCCGCTGCCGCCGCGCAATCCGTCGACGCTGGCGAACGTGTTCTCGTCGTTCTCGGGCGGCGGCTACTTCTACCTGGATCATCTCGGCCGCGCCGTGATTCCGACGAACGACGGGCGGATCCTTGTGGTCGGCGTCCGCGAAACGGCGGCCGGGCCGTCCTTCATGCTGGAGACCGTGCACGACCTGAGCGGCCACGTATCGTCCGGCGACGGGATCGTGTCGGTCCTGCCTGACTGGAGCGGGTTGCTCTGGTTCGTCACCGAATCCGGTGTCGTGGGCACCGCCGTGGATTCGGCGCCGTTGGGCGTCCGATCGATCGATCTGACCGGCGAGGCGATCGCGAACTCGTTCGCGGTGGACGAGACCGGCGGCGTCTACGTCGTGTCGGATCACGCGCTGTATCGGTTCGACGCGGCCGCCGACGGCACGCCGGTCGCGACGTGGCGCGAACCCTACGATCGCGGCACGCGCCGCAAGCCCGGCCAAGTCTCGCAGGGCTCGGGCACCACGCCGACGCTGATCGGAGGCGGCTACGTCGCGATCACCGACAACGCAGATCCGAAGATGAACGTGATCGTGTACCGGCGCTCCGCAAGCGTTGCCGGCAGCCGGTTCGTGTGCGCCGCGGGCGTTTTCGCCGACGGCGTTTCCAACACCGACCAGTCGCTGATCGCGGTCGGCAACGCGCTCATCGCCGAGAACAACTACGGGTATTCGGGGCCGCTGGCCACCAACGGAGGCGGAGTGACCGAGCCGGGTCTCGCACGCGTGGACTTCGATGCCGGCGCGTCGTCCTGCACGGTCGTCTGGACGAGCGCCGAGCGGGCGCCGTCGGTCGTGCCGAAGGTCTCGCTCGCCAACGGGCTCATCTACACCTACACGAAGGACCCGCAGCCCGACTCGACCGACGC
>Ga0214472_10003908_pt1 | contig 15735 bp, 12 predicted proteins | sample RVTome_6_FD_207662 | JGI IMG/M metagenome (GOLD analysis project Ga0214472, IMG submission 207662) | Soil microbial communities from uranium-contaminated site in the Upper Colorado River Basin, Wyoming, United States - RVT140D175 | ecosystem: Environmental > Terrestrial > Soil > Contaminated >...
CGCCGCGGTAATTCTGCTTGCGCTTTTCGCGCTGCCAATGCTGCGCGCGCCGGTTCGCGCCAGCCGCGCCGAGCTGGAAGAAAGCCTTGGCCACGTGCTGAAACGCGCCTTCCGCGACCCGTCCTATACGCTCATCTTCCTCGGCTTCTTCTCCTGCGGCTATCAGCTGGCCTTCATCACGGCGCATTTCCCGGCCTTCGTGACCGAAATGTGTGGCGCCATCGACCCTTCGGGCATCATCGCCAGCCTTGGCGTTTCCACCACCTCGGCGCTTGGCGCCTGGGCGATTTCGCTGATTGGCATCGCCAATATCGCGGGTTCGATCCTGGCGGGCTGGCTGGGCAAGCGCTACACCAAGAAATACCTGCTGGCTGGCATCTACACCGCGCGCACCTTCATTGCCGCGGCCTTCATCCTGACCCCGATCACCCCCGCCACGGTGGTGCTGTTTTCGCTGTCAATGGGCGCATTGTGGCTGGCCACGGTGCCGCTGACCTCGGGGCTTGTGGCGCATATCTACGGGCTGCGCTACATGGGCACGCTTTACGGCTTTGTCTTTCTTTCCCACCAGATCGGCTCGTTCCTCGGCGTCTGGCTGGGCGGCAAGCTTTACGACATCTACGGCAGCTACACCACGGTGTGGTGGATCGGCGTCGGGGTTGGGGCATTTTCGGCGATCGTGCATTTGCCGATCCGGGAACAGCGGCTGCAAGTCGTGGCCGTCGCCTGACGGCGCCGCGACGCCCGGCGGGGCGGGGTCAGAACGCCAGCGTTGCCGCCACCGCGCGCTGCCAGCGGGCGTATTTCGCGGCGCGTTCCGGTTCGGCCATCGCCGGGGCAAAGCGGCGCCCGGCAGACCAGTTGCCCGCGAATTCCGCCTGCCCGGCGCAAAGCCCCGCCTGCATTCCGGCGAGCCAGGCCACCCCAAGCGCCGTGGTTTCCAGCACCGCGGGGCGGTCTACCGGGGCGCCGAGGATATCTGCCAGAAATTGCATGGTCCAGTCAGATGCCGCCATGCCGCCGTCAACCCGCAGCACCGCCTTGCCCATGCCGCGCCAGTCGGCCTGCATCGCCTGCAGCAGATCGCGGGTTTGAAAGCCCACGCTTTGCAGCGCCGCGCGGGCAAGTTCGGCGGGGCCGGAATTGCGCGTCAGCCCGAACAGCGCGCCGCGCGCGCCGGGCGCCCAATGCGGCGCGCCAAGGCCGGTAAAGGCGGGCACCAGCACAAGTTCCTGCGCGCTGTCGGCGGCCTCGGCCAGCGCCTGCGTCTGCGCCGGGGCCGCGATCACGCCAAGCCCGTCGCGCAGCCATTGCACCGCCGCCCCGGCCACGAAGATCGAACCTTCCAGCGCGTAGACCGGCTTTCCTTCCAGCTGGTAGGCAATTGTGCCCAAAAGCCGGTTGCGGCTTTCGACCAGTTCCGTGCCAGTGTTCAAAAGCGCAAAGCAGCCGGTGCCGTAGGTGGCCTTCAGCATGCCCGGATCAAAGCAGGCTTGCCCCACCGTCGCAGCCTGCTGATCCCCCGCGACGCCGCGAATGGCGATGGCGCCGCCAAACAATTCCGGATCCGTCATGCCAAAGTCATCGGCGCAATCGCGCACCTCGGGCAGCATCGCCAGCGGCACGCCAAGCCGGGCGCAAAGATCGACGTCCCAGCAGCCGCGGCGGATGTCGTAAAGCATGGTGCGCGCGGCGTTGGTGGCATCGGTCAGATGCGCGCGCCCGCCGGTCAAGCGCCAAATCAGGTAGCTGTCCACCGTGCCGAAGGCCAGCTTGCCCGCCGCCGCCTGCGCCCGCGCGCCCGGCACCGCATCAAGGATCCATGCCAGTTTGGTGGCCGAAAAGTAAGGGTCGAGCAGCAGCCCGGTCTTGTGGCGGACGACATCCTGCAGCCCCTCGGCACGCAATTCGTCGCACAGCGGCGCGGTGCGGCGATCTTGCCAGACGATGGCCCGGTGCAGCGGCTTGCCGCTGGCGCGATCCCAGACCAGGGTGGTTTCGCGCTGGTTGGTGATGCCGATCGCCGCCACGTCGCGCGCCCCCAGCCCGGCCTTGGCCAGCACCTGCCGGGCGCAGGTCAGCGCGCTTGTCCACAGATCCTCGGGGTCGTGTTCGACCCAACCCGGCGCCGGGTAATGCTGCGCAAATTCCTGCTGCGCTACGGCACGCAGGCCAAGTGCAGCGTCGAACAGCAGCGCCCGGCTTGAGGTGGTGCCCTGGTCGATCGCCAGCACGAAGCCGCTCATTGTGCCTCCATGAACTTTGCCAGCGCCGCGACCTGATCGGGCGTCAGCCGCAACCCCAGCTTGGAACGCCGCCAGAGCACATCCTCGGGCCGGCGCGCAAATTCGTGCTGCATTAGCCAGCGCAATTCCGTCTCGGTCAAGGTGGCGCCGAAATCGCGGCCCAGATCGGCGGCGGTGCTGGCCGCACCCAGCATCACCCGCGCCTCGTTGCCGTAGGCGCGCACCAGCCGCGCCGCCCCGGCACCGGTCAGGAACGGGTAGTCGGCGCGCAGAGCCGCGGTCAGCGCCGGCACACCGTCATGCGCGAAATCGCCGCCCGGCAGCGGCACCCGCGCGGTCCAGTTGCCCGCGATGCCGCCCAGCCCTGGCGCCAGTTTTGCCAGCGCCGCCTCGGCCAGCCTGCGATAGGTGGTGATCTTGCCGCCGAACACGTGCAAAAGCGGCGCCCCTGCGCCCGGATCAAGCGACAACACATAGTCGCGCGTGGCTTGCGTCGCCGATTTTGCGCCATCGTCATAAAGCGGGCGCACCCCGGAATAGGTCCAGACGACATCGGCGCGGGTGATGGCGCGCGCGAAATATTTCGAGGCGAATGTGCACAGGTATTCCTGTTCCGCCTCGGTGCAGACCGCTTCGCGGGGGTCGCCTGCATGGTCGAGGTCGGTGGTGCCGATCAGGGTGAAATCCTGCTCATAGGGCAGCGCAAAGATGATGCGGCCGTCTTCGCCCTGAAAGAAATAGGCGCGGTCGTGGTCATAAAGCCTGTGGGTCACGATATGGCTGCCGCGCACCAGCCGCACGCGCTCGTTTGAGCGCAGGCCAAGCGCACCACGCATCACATTCACCACCCAGGGACCGGCGGCGTTGACCAGCACCCGGGCCAGGTGTTCCTGCTGCCCGGCCTCGCCTTCGGTGCGAATGCGCCACAGCGCGCCGTCGCGTTCGGCATGCACCACCCGCGTCTGCACCATCACCTTGGCGCTGCGCGCCGCCGCATCGCGCGCGTTCAGCACCACCAGCCGCGCGTCATCAACCCAGCAGTCGGAATATTCGAATGCCGCGGTAAATTTCGACTGCAGCGGCGCCCCGGCAGGGTCGGTGCGCAGATCCAGCCTGCGGGTGGCGGGCAGGATTTTGCGCCCGCCCATGTGATCATACAAGAACAGCCCGGCGCGGATCACCCAGGCCGGGCGGCGCCCGCGCATCCAGGGCATCACGAGGCCAAGCACACGCGCCACCGGCGTGCCGCCAGCATAGCGCATGGCGGGATGCGTCGGCAGCACGAAGCGCATCGGCCAGGCAATATGCGGCATCGCCAGCAGCAGCGTTTCGCGCTCGGCCAGCGCCTCGTGCACCAGTCGCAGTTCAAGAAATTCCAGATATCGCAGCCCGCCGTGAAACAGCTTGGTCGAGGCCGACGAGGTGCCCTGCGCCAGATCGCCCATTTCCGCCAGCGCCACCCGCAGCCCGCGGCCTGCGGCATCGCGGGCAATGCCGCAGCCATTCACGCCGCCGCCGATGATGAAAATGTCAAATGTTTCGGCTGGCATCGACTCACCCCGCTGTCGCGCGCCCATGCTGGCGCCGCGGCGCAGCGCAAGTCAAAAGAAATCTTCGCTTTTGCGCGTTTATGTTCTAATGTGCGCGAAATGGGGAGGCTTATGACGCTGAACTTCCGACAGGGCGAGATATTGGCACTGGCCAAAGCCGAGCGGCGGGTGCTGGTCGAAGACCTTGCGGCGCGCTTCGGCGTGACCTTGCAGACCATCCGCCGCGATCTGGCCGAGCTTGCCGAGGCGGGGCAGCTGGAGCGCGTGCACGGCGGCGCCGTGGTGCGCAGCGGCATGGCTAACATCGGCTACGAGGCGCGCCGAAGCATGAACGCCGCCGCCAAGGCCGCGATCGGGCGCGCCTGCGCGGCGCGCATACCGCATAACACCTCGCTGTTCCTGAACATCGGCACCACCACCGAGGCGGTGGCGCGCGCGCTTCTGGCGCATCGCAACATCACCGTGGTGACCAACAACATCAACGTCGCCAATATCCTGATTGCCAACGAAGGCTGCGAGGTGGTGCTGGCCGGCGGCAGCCTGCGGCGCACGGATGGCGGGCTGACGGGGGCGCTGACGGCGCGGTTCATCGAACAATTCAAGGTCGATTTCGCGGTGATCGGCGCCTCGGCGCTGGATGGTGCCGGCGATCTGCTCGATTACGACCTGGCCGAGGTTGGGGTCAGCCAGACCATTCTGCGCCACGCCCGCGCCGCCTGTCTGGTCGCCGATGCCAGCAAGCTGGCGCGCCGGGCCCCGGTGCGGATCGTCTCGTTGGCGGCGCTAGACCTGTGGGTGACCGATTTGGCCCCGCCCGCCGCCCTGGCGCGCGCCTGCGCCGGCTGGGGCACCGAGGTTCTGGCAGCGGCGCCGGTGCCGGGGCACCGAGTTTCCTCTTGACGGCCCCGCCCGCCCGCACTACCCACCGGCCCAAGTGGCTAGGTAGCTCAGCTGGTTAGAGCACGTGACTCATAATCACGGGGTCGGGGGTTCGAGTCCCCCCCTCGCCACCAATTCCAACTGCAAAACCAGTAACCTTCACCGCCGCTGCATGGCCTTGCCCCAGATCGGAACGACACCTGAAAGCGGAGAGGTGTCGCCGCCGTGCGTTCTGGTGAATCACCCATTCACGAACGCGCCCCGCCATCGCAGCGCGCAAGGCACCGCACGGGTTACGCGGGAAGGGGTCGCCGCGCTCCGGCTGCGTCTGACGTGTTTAACCGGCGCTTGCGGCGGCGCCCGTTCCAACGCGGCAGCGAAACTGCAGGTCATCCAGCCCCCGCGCCCAGCAGGTTCAGCCCCGCAAATCCCACCGCCGGGGTGAATCATAAGTTGAAGTCACTGTTGCGGCGGGGCGTTTGTGCCCCCGCTAATGCGTGTCCATCTCGTGCAGCAAGAACAGATAAGCCGCGATTGCGGACGCCTCTTCATCGCTGAGCGTGATGAAGTTCATGATATCGACTCTTCCCAGCGCCTCTTTGATCAGTTCTTCGGATGCGCCCAGAATGATTGGACCGCCGATTTCCAGATTGCCGCGGGCGTCCATGCCGTGGCAGTAGGCGCAGCCGATGTCGCCGGCGGTGACCTCGAAAATCTCCTTACCCAACGCGATAAGGTTGCTGGTTTCTTCATCGGTAGCCGCGGCAGGTGCGTCTTGCGCCATCATCGGCATCGCCAGAGTGGTCGCGGCAACCAGCACCAGTGCGCCGGCCTTGAGTTTCCATCCCGTCATGGGTCCATCCATCCTGATTGTCGTAAAAAAGACCCCCGGCCTTTGTCTGACCGGGGGCAAGACTTCGCTCTTGTCGCCTTACTTCGGCGCTGCCATCGCGAGTGCTTTGGTCTCGAACATCTTCTTTTGCGGGCCGCCCATGTCAACCAGCAGTTCGCCCGTTCCGTCAGGAGCGTATTTCACGAAAGCGCCGCTGTGAGTGTTGCCGCCGTTGACCTGGGGAATGTAGGCCTCGACCGTGTAGGTGTTGAGATCGAGCACGATGGTTTCCCAGCCGCGCATGTTGGAAACCCACAACTCGTTGACCGCCGGATCGGGGTGCAGGATCGCGTGGTCGATGCTGCGCGCCGAGCCACCAAGATAGATCGGCATGTTGTAGGTCAGACCGGTTGCCTGTTTGAAAATCTTCGTATCCACCACACCCAGCACGGCGCCGGTGTTGTGGCTGCCTTCGCCTTTGCCAACCACGAACAGCAGCGATTCGTCCCAGTTCAGGGCCAGACCGTAGGGGCCCGCCACGCCGGCGCTGACTTCAGCGATGACTTCATTGGTTTCATTGTCGATCTTGTAGACGTGGCTGCCGTGACCGTCGTTGACATAGGTGATCTTGCCATCGGCGGTATGGGCGCTGGCGATCGGGTTGCCGTTGTGGCCCAGCCCGTAGATCAGGTCGATGTCGCCCGAAGCGATATTGACCTTGGCCATGCCGGCCTCGCCGTGCTCATCAAGACCATAGCGCAGCGCCTGGTAGATGTATTTGCCGGCCGGATCGGCGGTCAGATATGGGTGGCCGATCCGCTCACCGTTCGACGGCACATCGCTGGCGGTGATCGCCTTGACAACGCGCTGGTCATCGTTCGGATCCAGAAGGAAGGTCGAGCCCCTGTTGGAGCCAAGCAAGATACGGTCATTGCCGTCGGGGTCGGTGAAGGCGACAACGTGGTGCACGCCACCGTCCAGGTGCACCAGCACACGGTCCACCTTGAGCGTCCGGGCGTTCACGACCAGAAGCCGCGATTTGCCGCCGATCGCCGAGTTGCCGGAATCCGCGTCAACGCCGGTCGGAACATATATCCACTTGCCGTCGGGCGACACGCCGATGCCGTGCGGGAAGGCCTGCAGCTTGGTGCCAAGATCGAAGCTGGCGGTGGTGATCACCTCTTTTGTGTAAGCGTCAATCAGTTGGAACCCGGGCAGCGCCCGGGGAATGCCGCGGTTGGACAGGTCGTCGCCGCCCTGGCCGGTTACGTAGACCATCGGGTGCTTCGCGACATCCCAGGCGTCCGGGCCGCTGGAATCGAAGCTGGCAAGCAGCATCATGCCGCCGCGGATCGATTCCGGCGTATCCCAGGCCGCGTTGGGCTGTGCCGGCCCGGGCGGAATGATCGACGATTGTGCGAATGCGCCAGAGGCGGAGAAACTGGCCACCCCCAACAGCAATGCTACCAGCAGACCTTTTTTCATGATTTGTGATCCTCTTTGAGAAAGTGCGGTATGCCTCCCGAAACACAATAGTGCTCTGGGAGTATAACAGCCTTGGACTGTCGGCCAATTTGCTATCGTCACGGAAGCGTGAATGTAAATATGTATTCAGTATGCCCTATAGGTTCGGACAACATAACTATTGGAATACATGCAACAAATTGGCTTCTGCGGCATTGCAGCGCACAATAGCCGATAGCCCCGGCTAAAAGCGCGCCTTTGCCTTGCTATCGACAGGATATGCCGGGCAGGCCGGCATTTGCTGCACAACGAATAAGAACAATTCAAACCCTGCGTGCCTTTGTCACATATGGCCAAAAAGTCCCAACAATCAGGGCATTAGTTTTAGAACGAGCGCACATAAATTTTTTCCTTTTTGCACGCCGTGAATTCAAACTTTATAGAACCGATGCAGGGCAATGCCCGCGGCGACGGTCGCCATTCTTCGGCTGTCGGACGCTGCCATGAAGGGTGGTGCGCGTGGCAGCAGCCAGCATCGGATACTTGAGCAGGGGACTTCGAATGGACTTCAGGCGCATCGCGACGGTCGTGGTTCTGGCGCTACTCGCGGCGGGAACGGCGGGCGCAATGTATTGGCGCAGCGCCTCGGCTGTTTCGTATGGCGACATCACGGGCTACGTTTTCGTTCCCGATCTGGCAGGTGCCGAGGTCTCGGTGCTTGATGCCGCGTACGATACCGTCGTGGGCACACTGCGGCTGCCGGTAAGGCCCGATCAGTTTCTGGTGTCCAATGTACTGAAACGGATCGTCCTTTCCAACCTGGCGGCCCAATCCATCTATGTCTTCGATTTGCAATCGCAGACCATCGAGGCCACGTATACGCTGGATTTCGCCCCGGAAACCGTCTTGCTCAGCCCGGATGGCCTGTTGTTGGCGGTTGCCGGTTCGGCGGCTGGAAAGCTGGCGGTCATCTCGCTTTACAAGGGCGTGCAGGAATTTGAACTGGAGGGCCTGAACCGCCCGGCGCAGATGACCTTTGATGGTGACGCGGTGACGCTGTTCCTTTCGGATGACGTGGCGCATGAGGTCAAGGTCATCGACATCAGAACCGGCAGCCTTGCGCAGCCGATACCGATTGACGAGGCCGCGGCGGGCGCAGGGGTTGCGCTTGGCGCGCTGACCCGCACCACAAGCGGCCGTCATGGGCTGGTGGTGGATGCGGTCGCGGGCGTCGTGCATGTCATCGACATCGCCAGAGGCGAGGTCGCCAAAACCCTGCCAACCGGCAAGTCGCCCGACCGCGCCTATGGCACCAGTGACGGTCGGCTGATGCTGGTCGCGAACCGCGCAGACGCGACGGTGACGGTGATCGACGCCGACTATTTCGAGGTTGTCGCAACGCTTCCTGGTGTTGCTGACCCGGTCGCACTGGCAACTGGGTTTTTCGAGAGCCTCGCCTATGTGTTCAGCGCCAGCGAAAACCGCGCGGTGGTGATCGATCTTGAAAAGAGGGAAATCAGAGGCGAAGTCGCGCTGCCGGGCTCACCCGGGAAGGCGGTCACCGACGCCGACGGGCGCAAGATCTACGTGCCGCTGTCCGGCAGCGGACGGCTGGCGTTGCTTGATGCGCACGCCATGCAGATCGCCAAAACGTTCACGCGGCTGGTCAAATCTCCCTCTGCGCCGAGCATGGCGCTGACCAACAACTACTGTCACTAGGCGCGGTCGTCCAGGCGGCCGGGCCAAGCACACACACCAAGACACCTGCGCAAGCGGGACCACCATTCACCAACACGCGGGGGCAATCATGTCGGTTCAACCACAAAGCACAGTGCAGAACGTGCCGGCGCCGGGCAGTCGTGCGGTCTTGGGGGCGCGGCGAGGTTTCCGGCTTGTCGCGGTATTGCTGTTGTCGCTTGGGCTGGCGTCGGCCTGGCTGGTATTTCCGTATTTCTTCGATGGGCGCTACGTTCTTGAAGATGTTGGCGACCAGGTGGTTTCGGAACGCGACGAGTCGCACCGCTCGCTTGGGCAACTGCTCAGTCGCTATGCCTTTGGGCCGGGCGAGACCGAAGTTGACGTGCTTTATGCCACGCAGACCTATTTTGATCGCACCAGCACGCCGCGCGCCAGGGCGTCCTACGGCCCCGACGACTACCATATTTTCATTGTCAGCGAGAGCACGCATATAGATGAGGTGCCGCAGTCGCTGTTGCGGGCCGTGCTGCGCGTTGACGGGGCGGAATATGCCGCTGTCGATATCGAGGGACCGGTGGATACCGATCATCACCGCTCGACGGTGGTGCGTTTCGGGCGGACCCACGCAACCGGCGCACCGATCGTGACCGGGGCGACGCGCAAGCTGGAACTGGTGATGAACAACGGCTGGGATCCGGCGAATACGCCGCGGATTGCCGCATGGGACCTGCCGATTTCCTACCCAGATGCCGGCAATGCGCTGGCGTCGCCGGCGCTGATCATGGCGCTGTCGGCGGGCCTGCTGTCGGCCACGCTGACGCCTTGCCTGATCCAGCTGCTGGTCGTCTACATGGCGACGCTGACCGGTTTTGGCGCCGAACAACTTGGCCGCGATGGCAATGTGCCGGCGGTAGTGCGGCGCAAGATGTTCCTGATTGCGGTGGCCTTCGTGGTCGGCTTTACGCTGTTCTACACCGCGGCGGGCGCGCTGATCGGCTATGCCGGCAAGGCCGCCGCCGTCGCCTTCGACTCGTTCAACCGGGAGCTGGCGGTCGGTTCGGGCATATTGGTCATCGCCATGGGGCTCTGGATGGGCATCTCGTCGCGGGCGCCGCTGGTGTGCCGCATCCCCGCGCCCAAGATGATGCGCGGGCTGGGCAGCGGCAGCTATGTTCGCGCGGCGCTGATGGCGGCGGGCTTTTCGCTTGGTTGCATGGTCTGTTTCAGCGGCGCGATCATGATGACAATGTTCATTTACGTCGGCGCGCTTGGCAGCGCCTCGATCGGTGCGCTGGTGCTGTTCGTGTTCTCGCTTGGGGTGGCAATTCCGTTTCTCGCGGCGGCGGTATTCCTGTCGCGCACGCTGTCGGTCATGCAATGGGTGTCGCGCTACACGCCGCTGATCGGCCTGGTCAGCATGATCGTCATCGTTGGCTTCGGCATCGTGCTGATCACCGACAACTTTCACACGCTGAGCGACGCGATCTATCCCTGGCTCGGCCTGGACTGAGACCAGGCATCCGAGACCCGCAAGGCGGCCTGCAACGTCGCGCCCGGTCGTGACGAAAGGGCCATGATCGCAGCCAAGGGTGCGCGGCATTCTTGCCGCGAACAAATCCGGCGATCCCTGTTGCCCCTTGGTCGCGGCCGCCAGTGCAGTAACGCCGTTCGGCTGTGCTGTGAAGGCGGGTTCCTGACCTCACAGGTCATGCACGGGCTTGCGCCTGAGATCTTTGACGTTGTCCTGCGGGGGTCAGAGTGCTGGCGCGAAATCTGGAAGTGTAACATTGATGCCCCACGCGCGGACCATAAGCCGGGCTGTCGATCTTGTGGTGGACATGACGACCGGGCGCAATTATCAAGGTGCAAACGAGCGGTAAGTGAAGTTGGTAAAATGCGAACGAAGCTTCTATTTGTCTGCCTCTTGACCGTGGCAGGCTGCTCAGAAATTGGGTTCGGCGATTTCTCGTCCTTCGGGGACGGCGCTGGCACGGTTTACGATGCAGCAAATCGCGAATACTACCCCGACGATCAGCTGCTGGTTTCTGCGCGCCTGCAGTTTCTTGATAGAAACTACGGCATGTCGCACGCGCTTTACAAACGCGCAATCGAGGTATACCCGAACGACCCGCAGGCGCTTCTGGGCTATGCGGCGTCGCTTGATATGCTTAAAAAATTCGATCAGGCAGATGCGGTTTATCGCCAGCTGCAACCGATGGTCGGCAACACAATTCCGTATCACAACAACTTCGGATACTCGCAGCTGCTGCGCGGAAATCTGCAGGCGGCGCGGCAGCATTTCCTGATTGCCTACGAGATGGATCCGTCAAATCCTGTCACGGCAAACAACCTTGAACTGCTGCGCAACTCGATAGATTTTCCCAGGCGCGCGCCGGGTGACCTGACGGGGCTATGAACGCAGACTTGTGCCTGTGCAGGTGTTGCCGGCCCTTTGCGGGGCAGTGAATGCTGGCGGCAATTCATGCGTCGCTTTTGGCGATATCGCTGCTGCTTCTGGTCTATATTGCGTTTCAGGATTTTCTGACCTTCAGAATTCGCAACGTCCATGTGCTGACCCTGCTTTTTCTTTCGCTGGCAACGCTGGCGGCTGACGCGACTTCGCCCTGGTTGCCCGATGTCGCGGCGGGGGCGGTGCTCTTTGTGCTTGGGGTGGCATTCTGGGCGGTGGGAATGATGGGTGCGGGCGATGCCAAGCTTTACTTTCCGCTTGGATTGCTGGTCGGCTGGGGCGGGCTTGCAGCATTTGCGGTTTTTCTGCTGGCGGCCTCAATGCTTTTTCTGCTGGCGGTCAAACTTGCCGTGGCATTGCCCGCCAGCCAGGGAAAAACGCGCCGCCGCATGCACCAGATAGCCGAAGGGCAAGGCGTGCCTTATGCGGTTCCGATGGCCGCGGCGGCGATTGCGGCCGTTATGCTGGGCTATCTGTAAGACTGCCTCCACTTGCGGCGGAGTTCAGCCGCGCTTTACTTTAAAGGGGTTTTGCGGAATACTTTGGCCCGAAGTTTAGGGGCAACCAGCATTCTTCCCGGGGTTGCAGTGGCCGCGGGCGCAATGTGCAACTGCCGCCGATTTGGCCCTGCAAGAATGCCGGACGCCTGGCCGAGTGCAGACCTGACCCGATGGGAGATATCTCGTGGCTCGTTTTTTTCGCGAAGATGACGGTTATGCTTTCGTTCTGACCTTGCTGTTCATGCCGGTGTTCATCGGGGTGGGCCTGCTGGTTATCGACGTCGGCCGTGGCGACAACGCGCATTCAGATCATTACGCGGCAGCCGATGCGCTTGCGCTTGCCGGCGCGCGCGAACTTGACGGCGGCGAGGACGCGATAGACCGCGCCAAGCTCGCCATGGCCGAACTGACCAACAGCGTCAGCCTGCTGGGCACGGTTGGCGCCGATGTGAACATCGAGCTTGTCTATGAAGACGCTGCGGGCAACGAGTTCACCGTCATCTTCCTGACGACCATTCCCGACAGCGATGACGACCCGATCGACCAGGCTTTTGTCAACGCAAACGCGACCGCCGTGGGCAGCGAGGCCGAATATGTCTATGTGCGCTCGCAAGCGCGCGACATGGCCTCGTTCTTTTTCAATCCGGTGACGCGGCTGACGCAAAGCGTGCCGATCGGCGCGGTTGCCGTGGCCACGCATACCAGCGCCGCCTGCGATGTCACGCCGCTGTTCATCTGCAACCCGTTCGAGGCTGAAGGGCTGAACCTGCAGTCCGCATTTGCGGCGGGGCAGCTGTATGGCCGCCTGCTGAAACTGCACCCCAAGGGCAGCGACACCGCCAAGCCGGGCAATTTCGGCTTTCTGCAGGTCAACGGTTCGTCGAGCGCCGCGGCGATAAAGGACATCTTTGCCGGGGCGCACAACAATACCTGTTACGAAAGTTCCGAGGTTACCACCAAGCCTGGCGCTGCAACGTCGATAGCGCAGGGGCTGAACGTGCGGTTCGATATTTACGATGGTCCGTATAACAATTCCGCTGGCGACTTTCCGCCCGCGGCCAACGTGCGCAAGGGCTATGTGCCGGCAAGCGCCGGTTCTCCAAGCATCTGCAATGTCGAACTGGCGGATCCGCAGCCTTCGACAATGGCAATGGCATTCCCCGACAACAATACGATGCTGCCGCCTGGGCTTGGGGTTCCTGGCGCAACGATAGGGTCAGGCGACTGGGACATTGACACCTATTGGCAGGTCAATTTTGGAAGCGCGCTTAGTGCTGCAGAAAAGACGGCCATGAGCTCTTTCCCTGCCGCGGCTTTTCCGGGGTCGGGCGTGCCATCGCGTTATGATGTCTATCGCTATGAAATCGCCAACGACATGGTTGATGACCTCTCTAATGGCGATGGCGCCGGCAACAATCGCGAAAGCGGGCTGCCGCAGTGCAGCCAAAGCAAGGCCAACCCGCCCACCGTCAGCGACGACCCCGACCGGCGCATCGTCTTTGCGGCCATTGTCGATTGCCTGGCAAACCCGGGGCAGGGCGTGACCGAGTTCCCGGTCAATTCCTACGCCAGCCTGTTTCTGGTCAGCCCGATGAAACGGATCGGCAGCGAAGACACGACGATTGACGTCGAGATCACTGACATCACCGGCTTTGGCGGCAATGGCACGCTGGATCTGTTTGTGCGCGACGAGGCGATTTTGGTGCGTTGACGCGCCGTCTGGCCAAGTGTAATTCCGGCAAGAATGTGGCGCGCCAGGGGTGCGGGTGGCTGGATTTTCCCGGTCGCGGCGCCGTAACTGATTCGCAAGAAATTGAATGCGTCGAATCGGCGCAGCTGCCGGTTTCACGTTAAAGTTGTATAGCAGATTTGGCGTTCGCGCCTGGGCATATGTGCTGCATTCCGTCGCATACGGATTGTCACGAAAAATACGACAGTGTTGCCTGAAATCTGGGGTTGTCCTTGTGCAGCGCGGCGGCTTGCACGTGAAACTTGACCGAAACGGGATTCAGCCGGACACTATAATCGTTACAACTGTGGCGAGTTTGGGGCGGGTTTCGGGCGAAAGGGTGGAATGTCGTTTCGGAAAAGGCGCCCCGGTGTCTGCCAAACCAAAAATGTAAAAGGAGCGAGTACTATGACTGCACTGCAATACTTGATCGCACGGTTCCGCAAGGATGAAAGCGGGCTGGCGCTGACCGAATACCTGATCCTGCTGGGGCTGCTGACGGCAGTTGTAGTTCTTGCCGTCATCGCGTTCGGTACTGGGCTGGGCGACGCGTGGCAGGCGTGGGCCGACTGGTTCGATGGTGTGCCACCGCCGCCGGTGATTCCTGCGGCCTGATACGCTTTCACCCTACTACCAGCTTGCGCTGACCTTCAGGTCATGTGCACAAACATTGCCTTGGCGTAAGCTGGCGGGGGTGCACAATTGCATCGGTTCTAGCAGAAATGCGACCAACAGGTGACTTGGCGGCAGCGCCAAGCTAACATCACTGTGCCAGCCCGAAAATCTGCGCCGGGCTGGCACCTTAAGAAAGCGTGGAACAGGCGGGCAAATCATGCGGCGCACCACTTTACTAAGCTTCGGCGTAGCTTTGATTCTGGCGCTGATATCGGTGCTGGGCGTGCGCTACTGGCTTGCCGAACAGCGCCTGCAAATTGGCGCACAAAGCCAGTCGCAGGTTCCTAAACAGCCCACAAATTATATCGTGGTGGCCAGCGCGTCGATGCGCTTTGGCGACCGGCTGACCGCCGACAGGCTTGAAAGGCTGGAATGGGCCAATGAAAAGCTGCCCGCCGGCGCATTTTCCGATATTGCGGTTTTGGCCGGAAGCAGCAATGAGACCGCGCGCTACGTGCTTTCGTCAATTGAAAAGGGCGAGCCGATCTTTTCAAGCAAGATTACCGACCCCGGCCAGCGCGCAAAATTGTCAACCGCCATCGAGCCGGGTTTGAAGGCGGTATCCATTCGCGTCAATGATGTGCTGGGCGTGGCCGGTTTCGTGCTGCCCGGCGACCGCGTCGATATCTTGTTGACCCGCACCCCATCAAATAACGACGCCGATGCCTTTGTCGATGTGCTGTTGCAAGGCGTGAAAGTGCTGGCAATCGACCAGACCGCCGACGACCGCCGAGACCAGCCCAGCGTGGTGCGCACCGTGACCTTTGAGGTGACGACCGATGAAGCGCAGAAACTGACCCTGGGTTCGACCATCGGCACCCTGTCGCTGGCGCTGCGCAACGTCGCGTCGCTTGATACCGACAAGATCGAGCGGGTTACGCTTTCCGACATGGATGGCGGCTTGGCCGCCAGCCTGGCCGCGCTGGAGGCCGAGGCCCAGCGCCGCGTAGAAGAGGAACGTGTTGCCCAGGAACTGATGTTTCAGGAACGGCTGCGGCAGGAACGCCAGGCGATGGAAGAACAGCGCGCGCTGGAAGAGCAGTTGCGGCAGGAACAGCTGGCACTGGAAGAACAGCTGCGCCAGGAACAGCGCGTAGAGGAACAGCAGCGCATTCAGGCGCAGCTGGACCGGCTTGCAGCGCTTGAAGACGCGCTGAAGTCGATGGGCAGCGAAGTTACCGGCAGGCTGGATCTGTTCGGCACGGAACTGCAAAACCAGATCACCCAAACACCGCCGACCGCCGCAGAACCGACCGTCGTCGAGAAAGAGGTGATCGTCGAGCGCATCGTGGAAGTGCCGCCGCCGCCGCCCCAGGTTGCGACGGTGGGTGTATTGCGCAATGGACAACGCGCCGAATATCGGGTGTTGTTCGGAGTTGGGACAACGCCATGATCTTCGCTGACTGGCGGCAACAATAATCGTGTAAAACGAATGATCGAGCAGAGTGGACATGAGAAAATGAAAAACCGGAATAGCACGCGCGCAGGCAGCTCTGCCGCCCCGTTGCGCAGTTTCTTCATGCGGGCGCTGTGCGCAGTTTGGCTTGCCGCAGTGCCGATGCTTGCATTGGGCAGCGCCGCACAGGCCCAGGACACGTTCGCCGCACTTGGCAGCGGCACGGTAGAACCCATCGTGATTTCGCCCGGGTTTACCCTGACGATCCGCACCGACAAGGCATTCTCTGAACTTGT
>Ga0214472_10003909_pt1 | contig 15731 bp, 12 predicted proteins | sample RVTome_6_FD_207662 | JGI IMG/M metagenome (GOLD analysis project Ga0214472, IMG submission 207662) | Soil microbial communities from uranium-contaminated site in the Upper Colorado River Basin, Wyoming, United States - RVT140D175 | ecosystem: Environmental > Terrestrial > Soil > Contaminated >...
GAACACCACGGCCTTGAGGCCTCGGGCCGCCAGCGAACGGCGGAGCCGGTCCCGCGACGTCGCGGCGGGATCGAAGGACATGATGGCCACCGCCGGCCCGGCTCCCAGCTGGTGGAGGAGCGCCGGCTCCACCCTCCCCGGGCCGAGGGGAGCCGCGGGAGCGGTGCCCACCCCGGCCAGGAGCGAGCCGGCCGTGGCCAGGGCGGCAAGGGTGGGGGTGATCCGGTTGGGGTCTCGGCGCACGGTTCCTCCTCGGGTGGAAGGGTTCGCGTCCGGCCATCCGAACTCCTGCTTCGGGTTCGGTGCATATGCACAAAGGGGGACAAGCTCTGTGCAGGTGCACAAAGGACCCGGAGCGCGCCACGCCGAATCTCCAGTCGAACGACCCGTCGCCGAGAACCCCAGGAGGCTCGACATGCCGATCCGCTCGCTGGCCCGCGTGACCGTCCTCACCCTGCTCATGACCGCGGTGGCCGCGATGCCGGCCGCTGCGGACCCCGATCCGCCGGTCGAGTCGTTCGCCTACACGCCCAACATGGAGCCGCTCGGCTGGTCCCCCCGCCCCAACCCGGCTTCCGGTGTGTACAACTCGGACCTGGCCTTCTGGGGCGATCGCGCGTACCAGGGGACCTACGACGGGTTCCAGATCATCGACATCTCCGATCCCGAGGATCCGGTCAAGATCAACGACTACCGGGGGTGCAGCGGGACCAGCTCATCGAACCAGGGCGACGTGATCGTGTGGGAGGACCTCCTGATCCGGTCGTGGAACTCGAACGCGGGCACGGGCAACCTGTGCGACGGCGAGGCGGTGGCCTCGGGCTTCGAGGGCCTGCACATCTTCGACGTGAGCGACGGATCCGATCCTGACCTCATCGCCTCGGTGGACATCGCCTGCGGCGGGTCTCACACGGCCACCGGCGTGCCGGACCTGGAGAACGACCGCTTCCTGATCTACAACAGCGCGTCCTCCGGCAGCTGCCCGGGGATCGAGATCATCGAGATCCCGCTCGACGACCCGGCCGCGGCCACCCTCCTGCGGACCGAGCCCTCCGGCCGGAGCTGCCACGACACCGCCGTGATCCTAGGGGACGCGATGCTGGCCGCGTGCGCGGGCGGCAACGGCTTCACCCTGTGGAGCCTGGGCGGAGAGCGCGGGGGTTCGCTGGAGGACCCGCTCCAGCTCCACACCCAGTCGCTGTCCGGCGTGTCGATCGGCCACGCGGCGTCCTTCTCCTGGGACGGGAGAACCCTGATCTTCGGCCACGAGCCCGGCGGTGGGAGCGGAGCCCGGTGTCAGGCCACCAGCGCCACCGTGGACAAGACGGTGTTCTTCTTCGACACCACGACCTTCGAGGAGGTCGGCCGGTGGGTGCTCCCCCGGCCCCAGACCAGCGCCGAGAACTGCACGATCCACAACTTCAACGTGGTCCCCAGCGACCGCCGGAACATCCTGGTCAGCGGGAGCTACCAGTCCGGGATCGGGGTCGTCGACTTCACCGACCGGACCAACCCCGTGGAGATCGCCTACGCGGACCCCGCACCGCTGAGCCCCACCCAGCTGGGCGGCGACTGGTCCTCCTACTGGTACAACGGCAACATCTACGAGAGCGACATCACCCGCGGCCTGCTGACCTGGGCCCTCAACGACACACGCGTGGCAGGGGCCCTGGACCTCTCGCACCTGAACCCGCAGACCCAGGAGTTCACCATGCCACCCCTGACCGCCGACCTGACGCTGTCCATGGAGGGCGGCCCCAACCCCATCCTGGTCGGTGATGAGGTCGGCTACCAGATCTCCGTGACCAACCACGGCCCGGACATCGCCGAAGGCGCCGCGGTCCGTGACACCCTTCCCGGCGGCTTGACGTTCCAGGAGGCCGAGACCTCCACGGGCACGTGCGAGCACGACGGCGCACCCACCGGAGGCGTGGTGACCTGCGACCTCGGGGCCCTGCCCGTCGATGGCTCGGCCACCATCGGCGTGACCGCCACAGGAGCCGGGGTGGGCTTCGCCCCGAACAGCGCGGCGGCATCGAGCGCATTCATGGACCCCACGGCAGGGGACGCCACGGCCACCATCGGGACCATCGTCAACCCGTTCGCCGCATCCATCGACGCCCATGAACGGGACGGTGACACCGTCTCGGTGTCGGGGGCCGCCGCCTTCCCGGCGATCACCGCTCCCGAGCCGGTGGGGGGGACGAAGACCCCCTTCAACCCGCAGACCCAGGCCCTCGGCGCGGCCGCCGGGCTGGATCTGACCGGCGGACAGGTCCTTCCGATCACCGGCGGGCTGCGGTTCTCGTGGACGGTCGCCGATCTCCCGGCCACCGTTCCCCCCGAGACCGCCCGGTACACCTGGACCACGCAGGTCCAGGGAGGCGCCGTCTACCAGCTGGAGGCCAAGCGGACCAACCTGGTCTCGGTCAACGCCGCCGAGGATCCCACCGGGCACGTCCAGGGAGCCGGCGGAGCCACCTTCCGCCTCCGGGGTGACTGCGAAGCCTCCTACGAGGGGCTTCCGGTCAGCGAGTGCCACGCCCTGGCCGGCCTGACGGGGACGTTCGACACGTCCAACGACCGGGTGACCATCGACTGGCCGTACCAGACCCGCAACGCCGCCGGTCAGGTGGTGGCCCCCGATTACGCCGAGGGCGCCACCCTGATCAGCTCCGCGTTCGCCGGGATGTCGATCGCCGGGACGCTGGCCCCCGCGGGGACCTCGAACAACACGGCGGTGAGCACGTTCATCAACGGCTGGACCCCCTACTACGCCGGGGCCCGGGTCCAGCTCGCGGTAGGCCCCGCCAACGCCGACCCGGCCACCCTGAGCTACGGGCCGGCAGTGACGCTCCAGGACGGTGCCTACTCGGGCCAGGTCGGCGGGGCGTCGGGCCCCAACGACACCGTGTACGCGAGGGCCTGCAACGGGGAGTCCTGCGCCTACGGAGTCCTGAAGCTCACCTGACCTCCGAAGGGGGCGGCCGGTCCCCGGGCCGCCCCCTTTGGGCACTTGCACAAAGGATTCCGGGGGGGCCGTCTCGAACCCCTCCCCATGACCACTCGACGGATCTTCTGCCTGGCCGCCATCCTCACGGTGGCCGCCTCCATGCTCTCCGCCGGTCCCGCCGGCGCCGGGTCCACCGCCGCCGTGCTGGAGAACTTCCAGCTGGTCGGCCACGACCCGCTGATGAACCGGGGCATGAACGCCGCCCTGGCCGTGCACGGGAACTACGCGTACGTGGGCAGCCGGACCGACGGCAAGCCCTGGGGCACCGAGCTGAACCTGAACAACGCCGGGATCATGATGGTGGACGTGTCGAACCCAGCCGCCCCCAGCGTGGTGGACGAGATCGGCCCCCCTGATCAGGCCAATACCGACCAGACCTCGCGCGAGATGCGGGTCTGGCCCCAGCAGGACCTCCTGATCGTCCAGAATCTATCCTCGAACTGCAGCGAGCTGATCCACATGTGCTCGCCCACGGGCGGGACACCGGACGTGTTCACCTTCTACGACATCGCCGGAGCCAACGGCGCGGCACCGAAGAAGCTCCTCGATTTCGATCCGCCCCAGAACCCGCACGAGTTCTTCCTGTGGGTGGACCCGTTCGACCCCGATCGGGCCCTGTTCTTCGTCGGTCCCGGTGGCAGCGGCCGCGTGCAGGTGTATGACATCTCACCCGTGGTCGATGGCCAGCAGCCCGTGCAGATCGCCAACGTGTCGAGCGGCATCTCCAGCGGCGCCCTGCACTCCCTGGGGATCAGCAACGACGGCATGCGGGCCTACTACGCCCACCTCACCGGCGGCTTTGCCGTGGCCGACACGTCGGCCGTGGCCAACGGCGCGGCCAGCCCCCAGATCCCTCTGGTGACGCCCTCGGGCAACCGCGTGAGCTGGCCGGGGCCCGGGGCCCACAGCGCCGTCAAGGTCTTCGGCAAGGACGTGGCCCTGGTCACGGACGAGGTGTACGGCGACGCGCTCCAGCCGCCGCTGTTCAACCCGCCCCACGGCTGCCCGTGGGGATGGGCCCGGACGATCGACATCTCGGACCCGACCAAGCCCACGGTGGCCGGCCAGTACCGGCTCCCCCAGAACAACGAGAGCTTCTGCGAAACCGACCCACCGCGTCCCTTCTCCAGCTGGTCGGCCCACAACCCCACCCTGACCTCTGACCTGGCGTTCATCGCCTGGCACTCGGGCGGTCTCCAGGCCGTGAACATCACCGACCCGGCGAACCCGACCAAGGCCGGCGAGTTCACGCCGGACCCGGTGATCCCCATCCTCCAGGAGGACCCGGTGCTGTCCTCGGGCCAGGACAAGGTCGTGGTGTGGTCCTACCCGATCATCAAGGACGGCTTGATCTACGTGACGGACGTCCGCAACGGCCTGTACATCCTCCGCTACACGGGCTCCGGCGCCGAGGACATCTCCTCGATCGACTTCCTGGAGGGGAACTCGAACCTGGGCGACGCCCTGCGGTACGAGCCCCCGGACCCCTGCGACCGGGATCCGGTCCCGGCCGGGTACGAGGAGGAGTGCGAGGAGCCGCCCGCTCCCTAGCCACGGTATCGTGGGCCGATGGCCACGGTCATCGCCATCATGGATCGGGACGCGTGGGACGCGAACACCGACGTGCTCGTCGTCGCGGACGCGGAGCGGCAGAGCCTGACCTGGGTCCCCAGGGACCTCTGGTGTCCGCCGATCGGGCACCGGATCAACAAGGCCTTCGCCCGGGGAGGGTTCCCCCTCCTCCTCTCCTGCCTCCGGGACCTCGGGTTCTCCGCCTCCGGAGGCATCTGCCTCCGGAGGTCCGCCGTGGCCCGGGCCCTGAACGGCATCTCCGTCACCGTACCGGTCGAGGAGCCTCTCCGGCTCTGGTATCCCCTGGAACCGGAAGCTGACCTGTCGGACGGCCGCAAACCCGTCGACTTCGACCCGCCGAGCGAGCGGCTGGAGGGCGAACGGATCCACCAGTGGATCGGCGCGCGCCGCTCGCGCCTAGGACCCTCATCCGATCTCCATCGGATCGCTCGTCAGCAGGTCTTCCTGCAGGCGCTCCTGGAGCAACGCTTCCCGTTCTGGCGGGCGATCGAAGACCCCCATGCCGTCCGGTTCACGGGCCAGCAAGCATTGACGGAGGCGGCGAGCGTGCGGGAGGGCTGGTCCTTCAGGACGATGGACGACGTCCTCCCGGCCGAGATCGAGGGGATGAACGTGCTCGTACGTCGCATCGATGACGTGCCGGCTCGCTAGCCTTCCGAGGCCCGACGGGCCATGTCCTCCCGGTACGCGGCGATGACTTCGTCGGCGGGACCCTCGGCCACGACCCGGCCCCCATCCAGGCGGATCGCCCTCTCGCAGAGATCCTCGAGCCTTCCCAGGTCGTGCCCCGACATCACCACCGAACGGCCGTCGCGGACCAAGCGCTCGAGACGTTCCATCCCGCGCCGCCGGAACTCCTCGTCCCCCACGGCGAACACCTCATCCAGCAGCAGGATCTCGTGGTCGAGGAACGTGGCCAGGGAGAATCCCAGCCGGGCTCGCATGCCGGCCGAATACACGCGCAGCGGAGCATCCGCGAAGCGGCCCAGGCCGGCCATCTCCACGACCTCCGGTGCCAGGCGCCTCGCTTCCCTCCTCGTCCACCCCATGAGCGTTCCCGTCAGCTCGATGTTCTCCCAGGCCGACAGGCCGGCACGGGCCGAGGCGGTGATGCTGAGGACCGGGGCCACCCGTCCGGTCAGCGTCACGCTCCCCTCGTCCGGGTGGTAGATCCCCGCGATGGCCCGGAGCAGAGTCGTCTTGCCCGCTCCGTTGGGGCCCACCAGCCCGAGGATCGCGCCTTCCCCCAGGGACAGGGTCACATCGCGGACCCCCCAGTGCTCGAACGAACGGCCACCGTCCGACCGAGCCGCGCCCGGACGCCCGGGAACCCGGAACCGGACGCCCACCCCCCGGACATCGACGGCGGCCATCGCGTCACACGACCTTCGCGAAATGCCGCTCGTGGGCCCCGTACAGCCGAAGGCCGATCCACAGGGCGACCACCCCAAACACGAGCGGGTAGGCGATGTCGACGAGCCCTGGAGCCTCCCCACGAAGTAGGGCGTCGCGGAACGCTTCGAACAGCCCCGTCATGGGATTGGCTCGCAGCAGCAACCGGATCGTGGGGTTCCCCACATCCTCCAGCGGAACCAGGGCCGAGGATGCGAAGAACGAGATGCGGATCAGGTTGCCGACGAGTCCGCGCAGGCCCGGGAAACGAAGACCCATCGTGGCCAGGATGTAGGCCGGCCCGGCGCCGATCAGCACCATCAGGGCGATGGCCGGCACGACCAGCACGACCTCCGGTCCGGGGACGATCCCGAAGTACAGCATCACCGGGACCACGAGCAGGAGGGAGAGCAGGAAGTTCGGAAGCTCCGTGAGCATGGACACGAGTGGCAGGACCCTGAGGGGGAAGACGTGGTGGGTGACCAGGGACGTGTGGGCCCGGACCACGGACATGCTGCTCATCAGGACCCCCGTGAGGTAGCGGAACGGGATCAGGGCGGTCAGCAGGAACACGGGGAACGCGAAGCGGTTGCGCTGAAGTAGGACGCCGAACAGCAGGACGTAGACGGCGGCGTAGGACGCGGGCTCCATCGACCACTTCAGGATGCCCAGCGGCGTGAGCTCCCGCTCCTCCCGGATCCGAGCCACGGTGAGGACCATCAGGAGGTCCCACGCTCGCCGGAGGTCCGTGCCCGCCATCACGGGTGGAGACGCCTCCTCTGTATGCTTTCGCGGCGATGGCGCGACGGACGGGTTCCGGGGCTCGGATCGACCCGAAGAGCCGGGTGGCCGGTTGGATCCTTCGGTTCATGGCCGGGACGTCGCCGTGGCCGCTGGGCTGGGCGTGGGAACGGCTCTACGATCGCGTCGTCCGGGTCGCCGTGCGGGGGCTTCGGCGTAGGCACCGGCATGTGTCCGTCTACCTCCGGGGAAGCATGACTCGTGGCGCCCTGCGGCCCGGACGTTCCGACGTTGACCTCGTGGCCGTGATCGACGATCGTGCCCCAGGGGCCCCCTCGCGAACGGAGATCCTGCGGCGATGGGCATCGGTGCGTCGCACCAGGCCCACCGTACGGCTGATCGCGGACCTGGTGGTCTACCCTCGCTCCGAGCTCGACCGGCAGCTGTCCAGCACGACCGTGACCTACGGCCTGACCGGCACGGACGTCCCACGAGCCCTGCACGGTCGCGTTCCCCGCGTCCCGGTAGACCTGGCACTCCGGCCTGGGATCCACGCGCCGGCCGCGGGTTGGCGGCCGGTCGGCGGTCCCCCGCTCATCACGGGCCACCCCTACCGCGAGCGTCATCAGGTTCTGACCGCCGCGTGGCTCGAGCTGCTGTACTGGTGGCGCCACGCCGTGGACCTGTGCATCCGTCCACACCAACCTCGGGCCGGCGTCCTCTCTCGCAAGCTCGTGACGGAACCCGCCAGGACCTGGCTCTGGGCCACACTCGGCGTCCGGGCGACCGCCGACCGGGAGACCCTGGAGCGGGTCGGCCGAGAGCTCCCCCAGGAACGGGGGGTGCTCGAGGCGGCGGAGGCTGGGGCCCGGCGCCGGACGGAGGGGGCGCATCTGCCGTCGGTGATGAGCTGGCTCCTGGGCATCACCCACAGGATCGCCGCGGAGATGTCCGCGGAGGCCGGACGGGGCGAAGAGGTGGCGCTCGTCGGTGAGGTGCCACCATCCGGCCCCCTTCCCCTCCTGGACTGGCCGGCGCTCTGCATCCCCCCGCGGTGGCCGGAGACGTTCGAACTCCGAACCGAGGACCCCTCCCAGCCGCGCGCCGTGGCCTCCTGCGCCAGCGCCGACCGAGGTGGCCACGTGCCCTCGATGCGAGAGCGCGAGCTGCTGATCCGCCCGGCCGCCGACTGGCTGAGCTCCATCATGCGCACCGTGGCCTGTCCCGTCACCGATCCTGTCTCCTTCGCTCTCCTCAACGGTGATGAGATCGCCTCGTATCCGTCCATGCCCGGATGGTCCGCGCACGATGTGGCCCGGAGGGCGGTGAACGAGCAGCGGGCTCACCTGGAGAGGCTCGACCACGAGCGTGGCCCGCGTTCCCCGGCCAGGATGCTGACGGGGGCACGGGCAGCGATGTTCCTGAGGACTCTGGAGCGAGGTCACCCCGCGATCCCCCTGACCGACGAAGCGCTGCTCACGTGGATCGCGGATGTGAGCGGGGCGCCGGGTCTCGCGCGGCAAACCCGGGAGAGCCTCCGGCGCGCCGCGAACGACCGACGCGGTCTTGCCCCGTCCCTGATCGAGCTGTGGCGGGCGGTCGGGGCGCTGGTGGACGGCTGAGATCATCGGAGCAGCGGAGCGAGGGCTTCCCAGCACCGCTCCAGGTCACGCCCCATGGTCAGCTCCCAGACGCTCGCACCGCGCAGGCCCCGGGCACAGATGCGCATCCGTCGGATCAGCTTGCCGACCTTCCGGAGGGTCGGTGCGGCCTTGCGCTCCACAAGCACGTAGCCGACCCCTTGCCCGACCCCGACCCGGAGGACCGCCTCCTGGAGCAGAGGACGGACCGCCCTGCTCCGGTCCGCCCGGCGCAGGGTGGACCTCGGTCCGAGCGTCCTCTTGCCGAGGACGATGTGCCTGAGCGGGGTGGGCGCCGGCTCGAGCCATCCGTCGTCGAGGGGATCCATCATCCGCTTCAGCCTTCCGCCGATACTGCGGACCTCCGCCCCGTTCGATGGCCCGACCCCGTTCCCCCGATCCCCCGACGTCATCCACCCAACGCGAAGGGGGAACGGATGGAGACGACCAGCGACGTCCAGCAGGGGCGCATCATCCGATAGGAGCCGCACGGTACCCGATGCCATTGCCCGTGCAGCCATGGTGCTCTTCCCGCCGCCGGACGGCAGGAGCAGCGCCACGGCCCCCTGTGCGCCGGCGAGCCCCAGCGCGTGGAGGGGAAGGAGGCCCCGGCCTTCGGCCTGGGCCAGGGACGCCCCCTTGATGGCAAGATGCGCGGCCTCGTAGGCCAGGTCCGGGTCCTCCCCCAGGATCGAGAGCCGCCGCCGCCGGTGATCCATCACCGAGCAGGCCCGGCCCTGGTAGTCCGTGATGGTGTGCGTGGGGCTCCGGTACACGACGGATGTGCTGCCCACGCTGGCCGCCGGGACGTCGCCGAACCGAGCCAGGTCGACCGGATCGCTCTCGACTTCGACCATCAGCTTCGGCTCCACCTGAGCCTCGGACCGGAACCATGCGAAGTCCAGATCGATCCCCCGGATGACCTCCTCCCACGATCCTCCGACCGAAACCGTCAGCCCATAGATGTCGAAGGCGCGCTGATCCCCGCTCATTGGAGGCCTGGGTGGAGCACGTCGGGGGCGGAAGCGTGCATCCGCGCCGCAGGGGCCGCCCCCGGGATCTCGACGACCATCCACCGGCGGCCCCATCGTAGCGCCTCGTCATGGGTCAAGAACCGCAGATCGAGGTGCACGATGCCATCACGTGCGCTGGCCCTCATCATGGATCCGGTGTCATCGACGACGGCGGGCCCGTATCCCGGCACGTCCAACCGGGTCCACGGCGGAACCAGGGAGAGGTCCGCGGCTACCCCTTTGACCTGCTGCGTGGTGTCCACGCCGAGCGCGGTGATCCCGTCGGCCCACTCCTCGCAGCACACGTCGCACGGGCAGTACCCCGTGGTCAGCACCTGGACCGAGCTGGCTCCTGGGACGGGTTCCCCAACGAACTCCCCCGGGCGGGCGGCCCCGAACAGGAGCGCTCCCTTCCCTCTCCGGGGCCGGAGGATCTCCGTCCACGCTCCGAGCCACGCTGCGACGATGCCCACCCGGACGAGCAGGCGGACGGCTCGATACTCCTTCCTGGACTCCTCTCCCCACGAATCGAGGTTGCGGTCCGTCCAGGCAAGCCGCTCAGAGACGTACCGCACCCACATCCTGCGCCGGAAGCCTCGATCCCGGAGCAGCCCCGGCCGAGTCCGGCCCTCCAGGATGATCCTCCCCAGGCCCCGACCCCGCCGGAACTGGTGAGCGATCAGGGACCGGCGGGTCCGGCACGGGCTGGCATGGGTGAGCGTGACGGACCGCTCCCGGTACGCTACGTACCCCCTCCGGTACAGCTCTCGGTTGACCACCGTGTCCTCACCCGTGCGACGATCCTCTGGGAACCCGCCGACCTCATCGAGGAGGAACCGAACGTAGGAACAGCTGGCTGGAGCGGTTGACAGCTCACCGGAGGGCCTGCCCGGCAGGGCGTTCGAGTGATCCAGGAAGTACGCGGCCCAGCCCGCCGGGGTGCGGTTCCCGTTGACGAGCGTCCCGGTAACCATGCTCCATCCCGCCTCATGCGCCCGGAGCCGGGCCGGCAGGCTCCCGGGCGTGAGCACCACGTGGGAGCCGGGGAAGGAGACGTAGTCGCCTCGGGCCACTGCCAGCCCCGCGTTGCGAGCCGCCCCGGGCAGCACCGGATCCTCGATCGTGACCAGGCGGACCTGCGGGAACCGCTTCCGCACGACCTCGGCGGTACGCTCCGAGCCGCTGACCACCACGATCACCTCGAAGGGAGCGGGGCACTCCTGGTCGAGGGCCGCCTGGACCGACCGTGCGATGGTGGCATGGTCATCGCGGGCGATGATGATCGCCGAGAGCACGGGGCGCTCTGGATCGTGCTCATCGGATGAAGGGGGTCCGGCACCGATGAGCACCCGCTCGCCCGGTCGGCGAGGGACCCACGGCCGGACCTCCCCCGGCGGGGTCAGAAGGTTCGTGTAGCCGCGTTGGAACCGGTGGTTCGGGTCGGCTTCCTCGTACTTGCGGAACCGGGCCGTTCGCCGTTCCTCGGTCAGGCTGGCCAGGTGCATGATCCTCAACGAGGTCTTCACCCATCGACGCCTCGGGATCGAGGTGGGTATGGGGACGAAGTGCAGGCGCTGTTCCGGGAAGCGGGCGCCCGTCTCGTGCCCGAACAGCCGGTACACCCACAGGCTGTCCCGGTCGTAAGCATCCGAAGACCCGATCATCCGCACGACGCGGAAGCCATACGCCAGCCCGGGGATCGCTTCGCCGGACACGAATTCGCGGAGGGCGGAGGCGTCCGGCTCATCCAATCGCTCGTCGGCGTCCAGAGAGAACACCCACAGGGGGTCCAGGTCGGCGGCCTCCGCCAGCAGACGGTTGCGATTGCCGGCGTCGTCCCAGCCACGGTAGGTGGGCCTGACCGGGTTGGTCAGGGTCCGTGTCACCAGGGGGTGCGCAGCAAGCAGGTCACGGGTGCCGTCCGTGCTTCCATCATCCAGCGCCACGACGGCGTCGGCGAATCGCTCGGCCGACTCCAGCCACCCCGGTAGGTCGGTCTCGCCGTTGCGGACCGGAAGGAGGCAGACCAGGCGGGGTCCGGTCATGCCACCACGTCCCGGGGAACGGAGTGTTCCGACCGGACCAGCCGCCGGCCATCAGGCGGCGCCATTGGGGGGGTCGGTCCCCATCTGGCGGCAGGATCGACCTCGTGGTACTTCGCCTCGGCCGCTCGGAGCCTGGAGGGCGACGATGCCCCGACGTGCAGGATCCTGATCGGTGCGTGCCGGTACCTCGCCCTTGGGATGTCCACGGGGACCGGGTCGAAGTGCAGCCTCCTGGTGGGCACCCACGTTCCCGGCCGGTACGAGAACAGGCGATAGACCCACCGATGGACCGCCTCGTGATGGCTGGGACCCCACATCCGGAGGAGGCGGAACCCATATGCGGCCGTCGGATCGGGGTCGGTGGCCAGCCATCTGGCCAGCTCCACGGCATCGCGTTCCGGGAGGATCTCATCCGCATCCAGGAAGACCGCCCACTGCGGCCGGAGCGCCCCCGCCGCGGCCAGCAACCGGTTGCGGTTGGCGCCGTCGTGCCAGGACGCCGCCGTGGGCCGCGGCCGGTTGCGCAGGACCCCGAGCACAGCCGGATGCTCCTCCAGGATGCCCCGGGTGTCATCGGTGCTGCCATCGTCCAGGGCCAGCACCCCATCGCACGTACCGGCTACAGACGCGAGCATCCGAGGGAGGTCGGCGGAGGCGTTCCGAACGGCCAGCAGACAGAGGAGGTTGGGACGCCCCCCTACCGCCGGCCGGATCTCCTCGCCCGGATGCGGAGTGATGCGAGGAGCGAGCTCGAGGAGCCTGGGATCCGAACCGTGGATCGACGGGCCGGGGATGCCCATGCCCCACCTGCGAGCCACCTCCCCCGCCAGAGCGGCGACCGAGGGATCCTGGGCCCGGGGAGACGCACCCCGGGGGGGCAGCTCGAGGGCGATATGGACGCACGTCGGCTCCACCTCTCGCCGTCCTGCGCAGGGGCATGGACCCGTGTCATCACCCTCGTCCACCAGCGCGATCACCCGCCCATCCGTTCCCACCGCGTGGTGCACGCTGGCGGGGGCGGACCGTAGGAGCGCCGGGAGCGAGGGGACCCCGTGGATCCGCACCCCGAGGGGTGGTCCCGCCGCGCGTCCGTCTCGCTCCCCGAACGATATTGGTGGGGTCATGATCCCTCCCGTTCCTCGGGCGCGCGTAGGCCGCTTTCCGGGGGATCGTTCTCCGCGTAGAGGTCCCCGCCATCCACCCACTGGCCAACCCCCCACCGTGGGGTGGGGCGCGTTACCCGGGGGGCCAGGATCCGAGCATGGTCCGCCGCGCCCCTGGGGGAGATACCCGCCTCGGTCAGCCGGCGGACGAGGATCCTGGCGTCGATCATCCCGCTCAGGAAGCGCTCGACCAGCTCCTTGGGCGTGGCCCGGTCCGGCTCCACGTGCATCGTCACCCCCGGCGTGGGGGGGAACCGCCTCGAGGCGCGGCCGGGACGGTCCCAGTCCTCTCCCGACACGTCGGGCTCCAACCGCCGGCCCAGCCGCGACAGCACCCCGTCCCTCACGGCTCGCCCGTTCAAGCGGAGATGCCTGAGGGCGGTCACGGGACGGAGGGGCAGGTTGGCCAGCGGCTTGGCCAAGCCCCGGGTCAGCGCCACCTGCAGCATCCGGCCCCACCTGCCGTGTCGCCGCAGCAGCACCAGAAGGTTGCGGAGGCTATAGTAGCGTTGCCACCGAGGCGACTCCACGAGCAGCCTCGGACGAGCCCCGTCTGGATCCTCAGGCCGCAGACCGACCCGCGCAGCGAGCGAGGAATGGACCAGCAGGCGGTGCCCGGTCCCCAGGATCCGGAGCCCCAGCTCCAGCTCCTCGAGGCCGAAGAACAGGCTCCCGTCGAACCCGCCCACGTCGCGGAACGGACCCACCCGGTACATGGGGAAAGCCCACCCGTGCAGGCTCTGCACCTCGACGGGGTTCTGGTCGGCGTCGACGCTCACGGTCCTGGCCCGGCGCCAATCGATCCTGGCCCCGGCCAGCGCCACCCCGCCGACGTCCTGACCGGCCAGGGACCGGGCGAAGGCCAGGAGACCGTCTAGCGTCCGGGGATGGGGTACGTGCTCATCGTCGTCGAAGAAAGCCACCCAGTCCTCTGGACCCGCCCGCCGGATGAGCTGGGCGGCTCCCAGGTTCCGGGCCCCGGCCGGCCCCAGGTTCTCCGGGGCCGCGAGGTAGCGGATCGGCAGGTCCGGCCCGTCGAACGCCTGGACAAGCCGCTCGTTGGCCTCGGTGGGCTGGTTGTCCACGACGACCAGGAGCTCCAGCGGGCCGGAGAAAGCCGAGATCCGTTCCAGGGAGACGGCGAGCTGGCCGGGACGAGCGCACGTCACCAGCACGCCGAACAGGCTCGCGGTACGTCCCGGGGGGTGAGGCGTCCCCCTCCCGGTGGAGCGGTGGCGGGTCATGGGGCACTGTACCCGGGCGCTCGCGACGCCTGTCAAGCCTCGGATGCGGTAGCGTTCCTCCCACGATGGGCGCACCCCAGAGGAGGATGGGCCAGGAGAGCCGCGAGTTCCTCCCCGCCGCCCGGCGCGGCCGGAGGGCTTCCGGGTCGACGATCGCCTTCATCGTGGTCCACTCCATGGAATGGGAAGGGAACCGGGCCGCCGCCCAGACCGGGAAGTGGTTCCAGAGGGCGGAGAGCCTGGGAAGCACCCACCTGGGCGTCGATGACGTCTCGACGCACCGGTACCTGGAGGACGAGGTCGAGGCCCGGGGATGCCGGCCCATCAACCCCAGCGCCCTCCACATCGAGCAGGCCGGGTTCGCGGCCTGGGACCGCGATCGGTGGCTGGAGCACGAGGCCACGATCGTCCGCTGCGCCCACGCGGTGGCCACCTGGTGCCTGTCCTACGACATCCCCCCCCGGTGGCTGCTCCCCCACGACCTGCAGGTGGGCGGCCCCCGGCCCCGGCGTCAACAGGGCATCACCAGCCACGCGAACGTGGCCGGCGCCTGGGGGCTCTCGGACCACTGGGATCCCGGACTGGGCTACCCGGTGGACGTGCTCATGGCCCACGTCATGGGGTTCATACGGAGGGCTGACGTGGGGCGGGCTGGACTCGAACCAGCGACCGGAGGATTATGAGTCCCCTGCTCTGACCGACTGAGCTACCGCCCCCCGTCGAGTATATCGGTGGGTCTTCCCCGATCGATCTGCCCCCTGGCGTCCCCGTTCCCGCTCACGGCATGATCCCGGCGGTCCATCCGGTGCATGGCCACGTCCAGGGCCATCCAGATCGTCTTCGACCACGGGTACAGGACCACCGGAACCACCAGGTTCACGGCCACCGCGGCCACGGTCAGGCCGACCCACGGGACATCAGGCCACCACAGGACCAGGCCACCCACAAGGACCACCACGAAGGCCGCCGAGGTCACGGCGGCGTTCACGATCAGGGCACCCACCCAGTAGCCCTCTTCGCGTTCGAACCGGACGCCGCACCCGGGGCACCGCTCGACCATCGTGAACCACCGGTGGAACAGACGTCCCGTCCCGCACCGAGGGCATCGCTTCCGGATGCCGCGCCCCAGGGCGCGGAGGATGGGCTTCAGAGGGACCTCCCGGGGAGGGGGAGCTCCGGGGGCGAGACTCGAACTCGCAACCTACCGGTTAACAGCCGGCCGCTCTACCGATTGAGCTACCCCGGAACGAGGCGCTGGACAGTGTACCAGCCGCCGTAAGGCCTACTCCAGGTAGTCGCGGAGCTTCTGGCTGCGCGAGGGGTGGCGGAGCTTGGACAGGGTCTTGGACTCGATCTGGCGGATCCGCTCCCGGGTCACGCCGAACTCCCTGCCCACCTCCTCCAGCGTCCGGGGATGGCCGTCGACCAGGCCGAACCGGAGCTGGATGACCTTCTTCTCGCGCTCCGACAGCGTGTGGAGGACCGACTCCAGCTGCTCCTGAAGCAGGATGAACGACGCCGCGTCGATGGGGACCACGGCCTCGGCGTCCTCGATGAAGTCGCCGAGGTGCGAGTCCTCCTCCTCCCCGATCGGCGTCTCCAGGGAGACCGGCTCCTGGGAGACCTTGAGGATCTCCCGGACCTTCTCCGGGCCGATGCCCATCTGATTGCCGATCTCCTCGGGCAGGGGCTCGCGGCCCAGGTCCTGGAGGAGCTGGCGCTGGATGCGGACCAGCTTGTTGATGGTCTCCACCATGTGCACGGGGATCCGGATGGTCCGGGCCTGGTCGGCGATGGCCCGGGTGATGGCCTGGCGGATCCACCACGTGGCGTACGTGGAGAACTTGAACCCCTTCGAGTACGCGAACTTCTCGACGGCGCGGATCA
>Ga0214472_10003910_pt1 | contig 15728 bp, 12 predicted proteins | sample RVTome_6_FD_207662 | JGI IMG/M metagenome (GOLD analysis project Ga0214472, IMG submission 207662) | Soil microbial communities from uranium-contaminated site in the Upper Colorado River Basin, Wyoming, United States - RVT140D175 | ecosystem: Environmental > Terrestrial > Soil > Contaminated >...
GCGCCGCGTTGCAGGCCCAGTCGCGCGTTTCTGCCTCGGCCGGAGTGGGCTGCCGGGCAGCGGCGGGAATCACCCGATCAGTCAGGTCATAGACCTTCCGGAAGCCCTCGCGCCGGGTGATCGCCAGCGCGCCGGTGCGCCACAGCCATTCCAGCGCGGTCTTTGAGGGATGCCAGTCCCACCAGCCGCCCCTGCCGCGCGCCTCGCCTTCACCCACTTCGGAGGCGCGCACCGGCCCGGCCGCCTCGATCCGCCGCAGGATGGTGTCGAATTGCGCCTCGTAGCCTTCGCGGAACCATTTGCGCCAGTTATGGTGCAGGCGGTCGGCATCGCGCGCGAAGCGGTGGCGCCAATGCGGGTAATGCGCCACGGGAAGCACCGCGGCATCATGCGTCCAGTGTTCCCACAGCGCGCGCTGCCGTTCCAGCAGCGGGGCCAGCGCCTCGGGGCGATAGCTTTGGCGGCGGGCATGCAGAATCATGTGATGCGCGCGCGCCACGGTCTGGATGCTGTCCACTTGCACGAAGCCAAGATCGTCGATCAGCCGCGCTAGTGCCGCGCCTTTCGCGGGGCCGGTGGGCGGGGTGCCAAGCCCGGCCCCCGCCAGGAACAGGCGGCGGGCGGCGGCGTTGGGCAGAACTGGCAAGGTCATTGCGCGGCTAATGCAGGTCTGGCGCGTCGGGGCGGCGGGCGATGCGTGGCGGCGCGGGCAGCCCCGCTTCCTGTGCAATCTGCGCGCGGCTCTTGCGCGCCCGCTCGGTGGCCGACTTGAGCTGGCCGCAGGCCGCCATGATGTCTTCGCCGCGCGGCGTGCGAATCGGGCTGGCGTAGCCCGCGTTGTGGATGATGTCGGCAAAAGCGTGGATGCGGTTGCCGGACGAGCGTTTGTAGGGCGCGCCGGGCCATTCGTTGAACGGGATCAGGTTCACCTTGGCCGGAATGCCTTGCAGCAGCGCCACCAACCGGTGCGCGTCGTCCTTGCTGTCGTTGACGCCGTCCAGCATCACATATTCAAAGGTGATGCGTTCCGAATTGCTCAGCCCCGGGTAGGCGCGCAGCGCATCAAGCAGCGTGGCAATGTTCCATTTGCGGTTGATCGGCACCAGTTGGTCGCGCACCGCGTCGGTGGTGGCGTGAAACGACACCGCCAGCAGGCAGCCGATTTCGGTGGCGGTGCGGGCTATTTCCGGCACCACGCCCGAGGTGGAAAGCGTGATGCGGCGGCGGCCAAGCGCGATGCCCTCGCCATCCATCACCACCTTCATCGCATCGCGGACGTTCTCGAAGTTATATAGCGGCTCGCCCATGCCCATCAGCACGACGTTGGAGACAAGCCGCGTTTCATCCTTGGGCGCGCCCTGCACCGGCCATTCGCCCAGATCGTCGCGCGCCAGCAGCACCTGCCCGACAATTTCGCCCGCGGTCAGGTTGCGCACCAGCATCTGCGTGCCGGTGTGGCAGAAGGTGCAGGCCAGCGTGCAGCCGACCTGCGAGCTGATGCACAGCGTGCCGCGGCCTTCCTCGGGGATATAGACCACCTCGACCTCATGCCCGCCGGCGACGCGCACCAGATATTTGCGCGTGCCGTCGTCCGAGATCTGCCGGGTGACGACCTCGGGAAGCGCAATTTCGAAATGCGCGTCCAGCAGTGCGCGGTAGTCCTTGGCGAGGTTGGTCATGGCGGCAAAGTCGCGGCAGCCCCAGTGGTAGACCCATTGCCAGACCTGCCCGACACGCATGTTGGCCTGCCGTTCGGGCGTGCCCGCGGCGATCAGCGCGGCGCGCAGCTGCGGCCGCGTCAGGCCGACGATATTGGCGCGCGCGCCCTCGGGCCGCTTGCGCGGCAACACGCGAACCTCGGGGGTGACGGGTGTAGCAGTTTCGGTCATGGGCGCATTCTCAGGCTGCAGGCGCCCGATATAATCGGTTTGCGCGCAAAACGGAACAGCCGACGCGCGACGCTATTTGCAGCGCGTCGCCGCTTCTTCGATGGCGGCGGTAAAGCCCAGCAGCGAGAAGGTATCCTTGGTGACGGTGCCGCGCGTCGAACGCCCGGTGGCAATGGCCGAAGCCCCCGCCTTCATCGCCGCAACGATCTTGCCGTCATCTTCGGGCGAGCCCGCCCAGGCGGTTTCGTCCTGCGTTCCCATCGCGAATTTGGTGCCGCCGATGTCCAGCTCGACCGTCGAATCGGCCGCAAAGGGGTAGCCGCCGGCAAAGGACACCTCGCCCGACACGCCGGCGCGGTATGTCACGAACAGCAGGATCTTGCCGCGCTGCACCTGCGCGGGTTGGCCGTCACGGCTGTTCACGGTTTCCTTGGGCTGCGAGACCACCCAGCAGGCCTTGGATGGCGTCTCTTCGACGAACACGCTCCAATCCGTGTTGGCGGCAACGCGATTCGTGCTTTCCTGCGCCTGCGACACCGCCGCAAAGCCCACCGCCAGCACCGCTGCGGCGACACCGCGCATCGTGAATTGGGTCATCGTTCAACCGCCTCCAGCCGCTTCTTGCCCCGGCCTCGCGCCACGCGGGGCCAATGCCCCTTTTTTCGGATGGCGGTCGCCTTTTCAACTCGATATCCAACGAATAGCGCAAAACCGCCAGCGGGTAAAACCCCCGTTGGCGGGAAACCGCACAAAACTGGTGGGGGGAACATGGCAGCAGTGCCGATGATCGAGCTGTGGCGCGGCGGGCGGCTGGAAAGCCTGCACCTGGGGCATGCGGTGGTTTTCGGCCCCGGCGGCATCGAGGCCGCCTGGGGCGACCCGGCGGCGGTGATCTTTCCGCGCTCGTCGTGCAAGATGATCCAGGCGCTGCCGCTGCTTGAAAGCGGCGCCGCGGCGGCAGCAGGGCTGACCGACCGGCAGCTGGCGCTGGCCTGCGCCAGCCATCAGGGCGCTGCGGTTCATACCCAGGCGGTGACCGCGTGGCTGGCCGATCTGGGGCTGGCCGAGCCGGACCTGCGCTGCGGCGCGCATCTGCCCAATGACCCGGACGCGCGCATGGCGCTGATCTGTTCCGACACCGCGCCCTGCCAGATCCACAACAACTGCTCGGGCAAGCACGCGGGCTTTCTGACGCTGACCAGGCATCTGCGGGCCGGGCCGGAATATGTGGACCCGGCGCACCCGGTGCAGCTGGCGGTGCGCGCGGCGTTCGAAGAGGTGACCAGCGAGACCAGCCCCGGCTTTGGCATCGACGGCTGCTCGGCGCCGAATTTTGCCACCACGGTTGCCGGGCTGGCCCGCGCCATGGCCTTTTTCGCCGCCGCCGACCCCGTGGGCAACCGCCGCGAGGCCGCCGCGGCGCGGCTGGCGCGGGCGATGATGGCCTATCCGGAAATGGTGGCCGGCGAGGGCCGCGCCTGCACAGATCTGATGCGCGCCATGGGCGGGCGCGTGGCGGTGAAGACCGGCGCCGAGGCGGTGTTCGTGGCGATCTTGCCCGAACAAAGGCTCGGCATCGCGCTGAAGATCATGGACGGCGCCACCCGCGCATCCGAGGCGGCAATCGTCGCGCTGCTGGTGAAACTGGGCGCGCTTGCCCCGAAGCACCCGGTGGTGGCGCAATATCTTGACGGTCCGCAGAAGAACTGGCGCGGCCTGGTCACGAGCGAGCTGCGGCTGGCTCCGGGGTTTGCCTGAGCCGTTGCCTGCCTTGCTGTGAAGTCTCAGGAGGTTGTTCACCCTTGCGAAGGGCGGCAGGCCAGCCTTTGCGGGCATGGACTTCCGGCGCGGATTCGTCGCAAATGAAGCGGTTGTGACAGGCCGGTCGCGCCGCGGCGCCGGACCGGCGGTGGAGGCGATTTGGAAAACCCCGGTGTGGTTCTGTTCTTGCTGCATGTCGCGGGGGCGGCGGCGCTGCTGATCTGGTCGGTGCGGCTGGTGCGCACCGGGGTCGAGCGGGCGTATTCGGTGCCGCTGCGCCGCTGGCTGCGGCTGGGGGCGGGGCGCCCGGCGCTGGCAGCACTGGCCGGTGCCGGTGTGGCCGTGTTGTTGCAAAGCTCGACCGCGGTGACGATGCTGGTTGCCTCGTTCATCGCCGCGGGCACGATGAGCGCGGCGGTCGCGCTGGCGATCGTGCTTGGCGCCGATGTCGGTTCGGCGCTGGTGGTGCAACTGCTGCTGCTGCGCGCCGACTGGCTGGTGCCGCTTTTGCTGCTGGCCGGTGTGACGCTGTTCTTGCGCGGCACCGCCAAGACAGCGCGACAAACTGGCCGCATCGTCATCGGCCTGGCGCTGATCTTCGTCTCATTGGGCATGATCCGCGAAGCCACCGAACCTTTGCGCGAAAGCGCGGCGGTGGCGGCGGCGATGAGCTATCTTGGCGGCGATGCGGTCAGCGCCTTTCTGATTGGCGCGGTATTCGCCTGGGCGGTGCAGTCAAGCGTGGCCGCCGTGCTGCTGGTGGTGACCTTTGTGGCGCAGGGACTTATGCCGGTGGGTGTGGCCGCGGCGGTGGTGCTGGGCGCCAATCTGGGCGGCAGTTTCATCGCCTGGTTCCTCACACTTTCGGCCGAGCTTGACGCGAGGCGGGTGGTGCTGGCCAACCTGGCGCTGCGCGGCGGCGGCGCGGTGGCGGCGTTGCTAATGCTGGGGCTGATCCTGCCCTGGTTGCCGCTGTTCGGCGCCGGCGCGGTGCGGCAGGTTCTGACCCTGCACCTGGGTTTCAACCTTGTGGTGGCACTGGTCGCGCTGCCGCTGTGCGGCGCCGTGCTGCGCGGCACGACGCGGCTGTTGCGCGCGCCCGAAGCTGCTGCAGAACTGTCGCGGCAGTCGGCGCTGGACACCGCCGCGCTGGCCGACCCCGACCGCGCCCTGGCCTGTGCCGCGCGCGAGGTTCTGCACATGGGCGAAGAGGTCGAGGCGATGTTGCGCCCGGCGGTCAGGCTGTTGCGCACCTGGGACGAACCGACCGCCGCGGCAATCCGGCAAAAGGAAAACGCCGTTGACCGCATGCATTTCGACATCAAGCTGTATCTGGCACGGCTGACCCGCGAAAGCGCCGGCGACGAGGTGGCGCGCCGCAGTGTCGAACTGGCCGATCTGGCCGCGAACCTGGAGGCCGCCGGCGATGCCGTGTCGCGGGTGATGCTGGGGCTTGCGGCGCGGATGAACAGCGAGAGCCTGAAGTTTTCCGATACCGGCTGGCGCGAGGTGGCCGATTTTCATGACCGTGTGCTGTCGAACGCGCAGGCGGCGCTGAACGTGCTGATGACACTGAACCCCGATGCGGCGCGCGCGCTGGTCGAGGAAAAGGAGCACGTGCGCGAGGTCGAACATGATTTGCAGCGTTCGCATCTGGAACGGCTGCGGCAGGGTCTGGTGGAAAGTATCGAAACCTCGAACATCCATCAGGAAATGCTGCGCGCGCTGAAACAGGTCAACACCGCCTTCACGATGGTCGCCTACCCGATCCTGTCGGAAACCGGCGATCTGCTGGCCAGCCGGCTGACCCGGCACGAGGCAGGCTGAACCGGCGCAGTCTTATCGGGGCGTGGTGCGGGTGATCAGGTCGAACAGAAAGGCCTGCCCTTCGGGCGTGCGCAGCGAGGCCATGCCGTGCACGTCGCCGGCGCGGATCTCGAAATAGACATCGCCGCCAGCCGCCACCAGCAGGTCGCGCGTCTGCATCGCGCCGGGGTGATAGGCGGGGTCGCCCTCGCCCACCAGCAGATTGACCGGAATGTCCTTCAGCACACCCAGCAGCGGCATGTCGAGTTCATGCGCGTGGTTCGACGTGGTGGTGATCGAGCGGAACCGTTCCGGGTGGCGCACCGCGGCACGAAACGACGATTCGCCGCCGGCGCTGTGGCCGGTGACGTGAAAGGTGCCGCCTTCGACCGGGTAGAGCTTTGCCATCTCGTCCAGAAACTGCGGTATCAGCGTGTCATCGGCATAGGGGCCATACATCGGGCGCACGCCGTTGTATTCGGTGGAAACGCCGATCACGATCATGCCGCGCGCGCCGGCCTCGGGTTCGAACCGCTCGACCATGCTCATGGCGCCCTCGATCGTCTGTTCGCCGCCGGGAATGGCAAGCAGCGTGGGGTAGCTGCGGGCCGGGTCATAGCCCGGCGGCAGCGCCAGCGCATAGAAGATATCGGAATCGTCGGCCAGCGTGACCTTTTTGCGCTCGACCGCCTGCGCCGGGGTAGCAAGCGCCAGGGCCGAAGCCAGCGCCAGTGCCGAAAGTCGTGCCAGAACCCTATTCATGCCACTCTCCGTTGCTTCCCGCCCCCGGCTGGCGATTTTCAGAACGCACTTGCTATAGCGCAGATCGCCTTGCGTCAGGTGCGGTCATTGTGTCGCAGCCGGGGCGCCGGCATCGGGCGCGGCCGGCGCTTGCTGCGCTGCGGCCCAGCGGTTCAGCCAGGCGGTGCCGGCCAGCGCCAGACCCAGCCCGAGGAACGAGGCAACCCGCGTCAGCCCGGTCAGCCCGGCCGCATCGAACCAGAACACCTTGAGCACGGTCAGCACCACCACCGCCATCGCCAGCCGCCTGAGGCCCGATGAACCGCGGGCGATCGATTGGTAAAGCTGCGCCGCGGCGGCAAGCACCATCGCCACGGTATAGCTGATCAGCTCGCCCTGCGGCAGCCCGCCTTGCCACAAGGCATCGCCCACCCAGAAACGGCGAATTTCCAGCCCCAGCCAGAGCGCGGCGAAAAGACCGCTGGCCCAGACCAGCGGCAGACGCAGCCACGGCAGGCGGTTTTGAAACAGCCGCGCCGCGGCAAGGGCCAGCGCTGCCGGCACCAGGTAGGCAAGGCTGAGCGTGTCGAACGGCGCCGGGCCAGCCGCGGCGCTGCCGCCGACCGCCGACAGCGGATTGGCCAGCGTCACCGCGGCGGCCAGCCCGGCCAGGCCGATGGCCCCGGCCAGCGCCGCCAGCGCCTTGCGCAGCGCCAGCAGCGCGCCCCCGACCTGCAACCGCCAAAGCGCTACCAGCGCGGTCACCAACCAGGGCAGCGCCAGCAACGTCAGCCCCCAATGCGTCGTCGCTGCGTCGCCGGCAAAGCCGTCGCGCAGCCAGCGAAAGACCAGCAGATCGACAAACACTGCGGCGAAGCCCGCGCCTGCACTTTCCAGCAGCGGCGTCAGCCGTTCGCGTGCCAGGCCCTGCAGCAAGACCCAGCCCGTCGCCGCCGCGGCGATCGCCGCAAGAAACGCCAGGGCCAGCTCCCACAGCGGCGCGTGCAATGCCCAGTCAAGGCCGGGGTCGGCCAGCAACCGCCAGCTTAGCACCAACAGGCCGGCCTGCATGAACCAGCCCATTTCCGGCAGGCGGAACTGGCGGTCAAGCGCCGCCGCGACCACCACCAGCACCGCCAACGCGACCGTCAGCGCGGTTTCGGACAGCACGAGGATCAGCGCGAAGGCAATCAGCGACAGCGCCGAAAGCGCGGCAAGCGCGGCGCGGCGGCGGCCCTCGCCATCGGCGCGCGCATAAAGCACCGCCAGCCAGACCATCAGCGCCGCCAGAGCCATGGCGTGCAGCGCCCAGGTATTGGCGCCGATCGCGCGCGCCGGCTGCCAGAGCAGTTCCAGCACAACCGCCGCCATTGGCGCGAACAGCACCGCCCCCGCGGCCCAGTATAGGCCGAAGGCGGTGTCGGCCGCGCGCAGGCTGCGCCAGGCCGCCGCCAGCGTGCCCGCCAGCGCCAGCGCCAGAAGCACCGTTGCGGTGACCGGCGCGGCGGTTTCGGGCGGGCGCAGCGCGATGGCCTGCCTGGCAAGGTCAAGATACAGCGGCCCCTGCTGCGATTCCTGCGCCAGCCGCAGCAAAAACCCCAGCGCCGGCAGCGCGGTCAGATCGGCCAGCGCGGGCGCATCCTTCGCCCAAAGCGCCAGTGCCAGCAAAAGTGCGGCAAGCAGCCCGAAGACCACCAGGCTTTCGGCGGCGCTGGCGGCTGGCAGCAGTGCCAGCCCAAGGCTGGCCAGCGCCACGCCACCCGCCGCCAGCCGCACCGGGAAGCTTGGCCAGATCGCCGTGCCGCCGAACAACCGGGCGCTGACCATCGCGCCGCCATGCTGCGGCATCGACGCCAGGGGCGGCACCGCGATGGCCAACAGTGCCAGCGCCAGCAACTCGGCGCCAAGCCAGCCGGCGTCGCCGCCGCCGGCAAATACCAACGCGCCGCCCGCAACACCCAGCGCCAGCGCCAGCACCGAAACCCAGGCCCAGCGCCGGCCGGCGTCAATTGCCAGCCCGGTTGCCGCGATCAGCGCGAAATAGACGTAAAGCCACCAGCTTGCCGCGGCACTGCCGCCCACCAGAAACGGCGCCGCCGTGGCGCCGGCCAGCCCCACTGCCGCCAGCCATGGCCCGTAGAACCAGCCCAGCACCAGCGCCAATGCCGCCACCAGCAGCAGCCCCGCCAGCGCCGGCTCGGGCCCGATCAGGCCGTAAAGCTGCCGCGCCGCGATGACCGCGGCAAACAGCGCCACCAGCCCAGCACCGGCAAAGGTCGAGGGCAGATAGGCGGTGACGCGGCGCGCGGCATCGCCATGCCGGCGGCGCAGCCATTCGCCCGCCGCCACCAGCCCCAGCCCCAGCGCCAGCGCCGCCGCAACCCGCGCTGCGGGCGGCAACAACCCGTGCTCGACCCCGTATTGCAGCAAAAAGATCGCCGCCAGTGCCAGCGACAGTGCCGAGACCACATAGACCCAGTTGCGCAGCAGCCAGCCGATGCCGGCACCGATCCGGTCCGGGCGCAGCACCAGCGGGCGGTTCTGGTCGGCGCCGCCGGGCACGGCGTCGGGCTTGGATTTCGGCGCGGGTTGCCAAGGCGAGCGGCGCGGCGCGGCAGGCGCCGCCGCGACCGGGGTGGCAGGCGCATGCTGCGGCACCGCAGCGCCCTGCTGCTCGACCAACGAAAGCCTTTCGCCCAGTTTGCGAAGCCGCGCCGTCAGCACCAGCACCTGGATCGGCAGCCAGATCAGCAGACCGACGATGCCCAGCCCCAGTACGATCAGAAGCGTTACCATCGGCCAAGCCCCGTCGTCGCCAAATGCGGCGAGGCTACGCCGGGCCGCGCGGCTTGGCAATCTCAGGCAAAATCGGTGATGGCGTAGCCCTGCAGATACAAAAGCGCGGTCAGATCGCCGTGGTTGATGCGAATGTCACACTGCGCGGCGACCGCTGGCTTGGCGTGCAGCGCCACCCCCGCGCCGGCAAGCTGCAACATGCCAAGGTCGTTGGCGCCGTCGCCGACCGCGATGACATCGCCGGGGCGCAGGCCAAGCCGCGCTGTGACCTCGTGCAACGCGGCCACTTTGGCGGCGCGGCCAAGGATCGGGCGCGCCACCTCGCCTGTCAGCCGGCCGCCCTGTGCCAGCAGCGTATTGGCGCGGTGTTCGTCAAACCCCAGATGCGCGGCCACCGCGCCGGTGAAAGCGGTAAAGCCGCCTGAAACCAGCACCGCATGGCCGCCGTGGGCATGCATGGTGGCAATCAGTTCGCGCCCACCCGGCGTATAGGTGATGCGCTCGGCCAGAACCTGCGCAACGACGGTTTCGGGCAAACCGGCGAGCAGGCCGACCCGCTCGGTCAACGCGCCCTCGAAGTCCAGCTCGCCATTCATCGCGCGGGCGGTGATGTCTTTCACCCGCGCGCCCACACCTGCCATGTCGGCCAGTTCGTCAATACATTCCTGCCCGATCATCGTGCTGTCCATATCGGCCAGCAACATGCGCTTGCGCCGCCCCGCAGCGGGCTGCAGGGCAAGGTCGATGCCTAGGCCCTGCAGCCCCTGCCAGACATCCCAGCGGTTGGCGGGCATCGCGGAAAGCGCAAATTCCGCCGCGACGCCAGGGTTCAGCCAGACCGCCTCGCCACCACCCCAGGCGTCGCGCAGGCTTTCCACGTCGACACGGTCGAGCGGGCGCCGGGCGGGATTGGTAATGAGGCTGGCGATGAACATGGGCAGGTTTCCGATAGTGAACACGTTGCGTCGCATTTCGCTCGCCAAGCGGCGCTTAGCGCAGATTGAGCGCTTGTGCCAGTGCTGCGCTGCGGCTATGCCCGGCGGCGGGACACCCCTCCCCAACGGGGGGCATTTATCTGGAAGGATACCATGTCTGATCTGCAGACCCCGGTCGCGCGCCCGGCCAACCCGCGCTTTTCCTCTGGCCCCTGTGCTAAAATCCCCGGCTTTTCGCTGGAAATGCTGGCCGACGCGCCGCTTGGCCGCTCGCACCGCGCCGCCGTGGGCAAGGCCAAGCTGAAAGAAGCGATTGAGCTGACCCGCAAGGTGTTGCGCGTGCCTGAGGGATACCGCATCGGCATCGTGCCCGGCTCGGATACCGGCGCCGTGGAAATGGCGCTCTGGTCGCTGCTGGGTGCGCGCCCGGTGGAAATGCTGGCCTGGGAAAGCTTTGGCGAAGGCTGGGTGACCGATGTGGTCAAGCAGCTGAAGCTTGATGCCAAGGTGCGCAAGGCCGCCTATGGCGAGATCGTCGATTTTGCTCAGGTCGATTTCAACTCCGACGTGGTGTTCACCTGGAACGGCACCACCTCGGGCGTGCGCGTGCCGAATGGCGATGCCATCCCCGCCGGCCGCGACGGGCTGACCATCTGCGATGCCACTTCGGCGGCCTTCGCGATGGACCTGCCCTGGGACAAACTCGACGTGGTAACTTTCTCCTGGCAGAAAGTGCTTGGTGGCGAAGGCGGGCATGGGGTGCTGATCCTCAGCCCCCGCGCGGTGGAAAGGCTGGAAAGCTATACCCCGGCCTGGCCGCTGCCCAAGATTTTCCGCATGACCAAGGGCGGCAAGCTGATCGAAGGCATCTTCGTGGGCGAAACCATCAACACCCCCTCGATGCTGGCGGTCGAAGATTACCTAGTGGCGCTGAAATGGGCGCAGGCGGTTGGCGGCCTTCCGGCGCTGATCGCGCGGGCCGACGCCAATGCGCGTGCGATTGCCGATTTTATCGCCGGCAAGGACTGGATCGCCAATCTGGCGATTGACCCCGCCACCGCCTCGACCACCAGTGTTTGCCTGAAGTTCACCGACCCGCGCATCACCGATGGCGCAGCCTTCGCCAAGGCGGTGGCCAAGCGGCTGGAGAAAGAGGGCGCGGCGCTTGATGCGGGCGCTTACCGCGATGCGCCGCCCGGCCTGCGCATCTGGTGCGGCTCGACCGTGGAAACCGCCGATGTTGTTGCGCTGATGCCCTGGGTCGAATGGGCGTTCAACGCCGAGCTTGCGGCACTGGCCTGATGCCTTGCGGACGGGCGATGCCCGCCTGCCTTTCCCCATTCCCGAAATTTCAAGGAGCCTGACAATGGCACCCCGCGTTCTCGTATCCGACAAACTCAGCGAAACCGCCGTGCAGATCTTTCGTGATCGCGGCGTTGCGGTGGATTACCTGCCCGACCTTGGCAAAGACAAGGAAAAGCTGCTGCAGGTGATCGGCCAGTATGACGGCCTCGCCATCCGCTCGGCGACCAAGGTCACCGAAAAGATCCTCGCCGCCGCGACCAACCTCAAGGTGATCGGCCGCGCCGGGATCGGCGTTGACAACGTCGACATTCCCGCCGCCTCGAAAAAGGGGGTGATCGTGATGAACACGCCGTTCGGCAACTCGGTCACCACCGCCGAGCACGCGATTGCGATGATGTTCGCGGTGGCGCGGCAACTGCCCGAGGCTTCGGCCAGCACCCACGCCGGGAAGTGGGAAAAGAACCGCTTCATGGGGGCGGAGTTGTTCAACAAGACGCTTGGCGTGATCGGCGCGGGCAATATCGGCGGCATCGTCTGCGACCGCGCACTGGGGTTGAAGATGAAGGTCGTCGCGTATGATCCCTTCCTCAGCGACGAGCGCGCGCACAAGATGGGCGTGACCAAGGTCGAACTGGAAGAACTGCTGGCGCGCGCCGATTTCATCACCCTGCACGTGCCGCTGACCGAAAAGACCCGCAACATCCTGTCGCGCGAGGCTTTGGCAAAAACCAAGAAAGGCGTGCGCATCATCAACTGCGCGCGGGGCGGGCTGATTGATGAAGCGGCGCTGGTCGATGCGCTGCAATCGGGCCAGGTTGCCGGCGCGGCGCTGGATGTGTTCGCCACCGAACCGGCCACCGAAAGCCCGCTGTTCGGCCTGCCCAATGTGGTCTGCACCCCGCACCTGGGTGCCTCGACCACCGAAGCGCAGGAAAACGTGGCGTTGCAGGTGGCCGAGCAGATGTCGGATTACCTGCTGACCGGCGCCGTGCAGAACGCGCTGAACATGCCCTCGGTGACGGCCGAAGAGGCGGCCGTGATGGGCCCATGGCTGAAAATGGCGGCGCATCTGGGCGCCTTCGTCGGGCAGCTGACCGATGAGCCGATCAAGGCGATCAACATCCTTTATGACGGTTCGGTTGCCGACATGAACCTGGCGGCGCTGAACTGCGCGGCGATCGCGGGCATCATGAAAGCCACCAACCCCGATGTGAACCTGGTCTCGGCCCCGGTCATCGCGCGCGAACGCGGTGTGCAGATTGCCACCACGCGGCAGGAAAAATCGGGCGCTTTCGACGCCTATATCAAGCTGACGGTCGTCACCGACTCGCGTGAGCGTTCGATTGCCGGCACCTGCTTTGTCGATGGCAAACCGCGCTTCATCCAGATCAAGGGCATCAACATCGACGCCGAGGTGGGGGCGCATATGCTTTACACCACCAACCGCGACGTGCCCGGCATCATCGGCACGCTTGGCGGCACCATGGGCAAGCACGGCGTGAACATTGCCAACTTCACGCTGGGGCGCACGAACGCGGGGGGCGACGCCATTGCGATCCTGTATCTTGACGAGCCGCTGCGGCCCGAGGTGATTGCCGAACTGGAAGCCACGGGCCTGTTCCAGCAGGTGCGGCCGCTGGAATTTGAGGTCGCGTGATCGAGCCCCACAACGCAATACGCAAACGGCGGCGCTACTGCCGCCGTTTGCTATTTCTGGGGCGTCGGTCGGGCCGCTAACGCAGAGCGCGACCGGGCGCGAGGCCGATCATCCTACCGGGGCCAGCGACGCATATGCGTGCGGACGCGCTCGATAGAACCGAAACGGCGGCGGACATACTTCCGCACCCGAACAGTCTTCATCGTGCAATCTCCTTTGAGATTGAAGGTTGAAGCGGGGCGGGCTTTATGGCAGAATCCTCGCACTTTGAGAGGGAACTGCCGGGGTCCGCCCCGCGTTGGTGCTGCTAGGAAGGCTGATCGCAGCAAACGATCAGCCTTTTCCTTTTTTGTCCCCGCTACCCGCACAGGCTCACGGACGGGGTGGTGCAGATGTCATGGCGTCCTCCGTTACTGGTTCCCGCGAAAACATAGCACACATTGGATGGCGGGCAACGCGACGCCTGACGTTGCGGCGAAAATAATCCGCTTGACAGCGTATTTCGTTGGTGAATTAGACTTACGCAGTGTATCTTGTGGCAAACGAATCGGAGGCCTGCGCATCATGGATATTCTGCAACGTCTTGAGAACGAAAGAAAAACGCTTCTGGCCAGGCTAGCCGAAATCGAGGCGGTGTTGAACGACCATCAGGCGTGGCAACGCAAGGTAGCGCGTGTGCTTGGCGTCGCAGTGCAAGATATAGACGACTTCGGCATCCACTCCGCCTCGAAAACGGGCGTAGGTTCACCCGATCTCGGAGCACCGATTCGCAAGAAGCGCGATACTGTTCGTCATTTCGAAAACGTGGTCCGAGACATACTTACTAAGGCTAAAACGCCCTTGGATCGGACGAGGTTGTTGGAAGAAGTTGTTGCCGCGGGTGTTGAAGTGGGCGGGAAAGACCCCCTGAACACCTTGGGAGCGCGGCTTACGCGTATGTCGGATGTAGGCAACCTTCGTGGGCAGGGCTACTATCTGAGGTCGCGAGAGGCCGAGTTCGCGTATCCGTCGTCACTGAGGATCACGGACGTGGAAGATCTCTTGGCCTAGGTTTGAGGCTGCCTTGCATTCGTGCTAAGTCTTTTTTGGCCCCTCGCGCCACTGCGGGGGGCCTTTTGCTTGTGAGGCTTCATGCAGACCTATGCGATCGGTGACATCCACGGCCAGCTTGCGCTGCTGCAGGACGCGCATGCGCTGATCGAGGCCGACCGCGGCGCCCATGGCGAGGCGGATGCGCCGGTGGTGCATGTCGGCGACATGGTGGACCGCGGGCCCGACAGCCGCGGCGTCATCGCGTTCTTGATGCAGGGACAGGCGGCGGGGGCGCCGTGGCTGGTGCTGAAGGGCAACCACGACCGCCTGTTCGCCAATTTCCTGACCGATCCCTGGATGCGCGACCCCTGCCTGCGCGCCGAGCTAAGCTGGATCCACCCGCGGCTTGGCGGGCCGCAGACGCTGGCCTCCTACGGGCTGCGCCACCCCGCCGACCGGCCGCTGGCGCAGGTGCATGCCGAGGCACTGGCGGCCGTGCCACAGGCGCATCGCGACTGGCTGGCGGGGCTGCCGCTGCATTATTTGCGCGACCAGGCGCTGTTCGTGCACGCCGGCATCCGCCCGGGGATCGACCTGGCGGCGCAGCGCGAAGACGACCTGCTCTGGATTCGCGCCGATTTTCTGGAAGACCGGCGCGACCATGGTGCGCTTGTGGTGCACGGCCACACCGCAATCGACGCGCCGCACCATTACGGCAACCGGCTGAACCTCGACAGTTCCGCCGGTTATGGCGGCCCGGTGTCGGCAGTGGTGATCGAGGGGCGCGAGGCCTGGCACCTGACCCCGGCGGGGCGGGTGCCGCTGCGGCGCTGAGCCCGCAGTCCGGCCTGCGGGATTGCCTTTGCGCCGCCGGCGTGCTTGCCTGCCGCCATGCGCGACACCCGCCAGATCTGGCTGACAATGCTTGCACTTCTTGCCACAACCGCGCTCGTGCTGTGGTGGATGGGGCGCACGCCGCTGTGCAGTTGCGGTGAATTCAGGCTTTGGCCTGCCGCCGGCGCCCGCGCCGAATATTCGCAACAGCTGACCGACTGGTATACGCTTTCGCATCTGATCCACGGGTTCTTGCTTTATGGCGCGCTGTGGCTTTGGGCCGGGGGCATCGCGCTGCACTGGCGCATGGTGATCGCCGCGACGATCGAGGCGGCGTGGGAGCTGTTCGAGAACAGCGGCGTGGTGATCGACCATTACCGCGCCGCCGAGGTGATGTTGGGCGCGCAAGGCGATTCCGTGGTGAATTCGCTGGCCGACATCGTCACCACGATCGCCGGATTCGCGCTGGCGCAGCGGCTGCCGGTGCGTTCCGTGGTGGCGCTGGCACTGGCGCTGGAACTGCTGGCAGCATGGGCGATGCGCGACGGGCTGGTGCTGATCGTGTTGCAGCGGGTCTGGCCGACCGAGGCGATCAGCGCCTGGCAGGCCGGCCTGGGCTGAACGCCGCGTAACGGCTGGCGCGGCAGGGCGCGCGGGCATAGGCTTGCGCGAAACCTGTTGGGGGGAACAAACATGACCGAGATCGTCATTCTGTCCGGCGCCCGCACTGCCATCGGCGCCTTTGGCGGCAGCCTTGCGGGGCTTGGCCCGATCGAGCTGGCAACCATCGCCTTTCGGGCGGCGCTGGAGCGCGCCGAAATCGGCGGCGAACGGATCGGCCATGTGATGCTGGGTCATGTCATCAACACCGAACCGCGCGACATGTATGTCAGCCGCGTTGCCGCCATGCAGGCGGGCGTGCCCGATACCACGCCGGCGATGAACGTGAACCGACTGTGCGGTTCGGGCGCG
>Ga0214472_10003911_pt1 | contig 15726 bp, 10 predicted proteins | sample RVTome_6_FD_207662 | JGI IMG/M metagenome (GOLD analysis project Ga0214472, IMG submission 207662) | Soil microbial communities from uranium-contaminated site in the Upper Colorado River Basin, Wyoming, United States - RVT140D175 | ecosystem: Environmental > Terrestrial > Soil > Contaminated >...
CCGGCGCCGCCGAAGTTGTTGCGGACGTTGTTCAGGTCGTCGATGTCCACGTCGCCGTCGCCGTCGGTGTCGCCGGGCACGGGCGCCGGGCCGGCCACGCCGGGAGTTCCTCCGGGCGCGTCACTGGCGCGCCAACTGGCGGGCAGTGCCCAAGTGTCCGGTTCGGCTTGCACGTCGCGGATTTCCAGCGAACGGCCGGCGCCGTCGGTCTCCGGGTACCAGTCGTCCTGATACGCAAAGTCGAGGATCGTCTCGCCGAAGGCCCCGGCCAGCAGCAGGTGTTCGCCGGAGTTCTCCAGCCTGCCGGTGTACTGGCCCACCACTTCCGGCACGACGCCGTAGCGCGACTCGAACGCCTCTTGATTGGACACGATGACGACTACGCCGCCGGGGGCCAATTGCACGTCGGGGAACGTGAACTCGATGCCGTCGGCGAACTGGATGCCGCCCAGTTCGATCGGCGCGTCGCCGGCGTTCTGCAATTCGATGAACTCGAAGTCGTCGTCGTTATAGGGGCTGCCGGCGGGCGGATTCTGCGGGTGATACATGATCTCCGTGATCCGCAAATCGGGCGGATCGCCGACCAGAAACGTGGCCTGCACCAATCCGCTCCATTCGCCGCGGAGGGTGGCGCGGGCCTTGAAAATGGCGCTTTCTTCCAGCGGGATGACGGCCACCGGCGTTTCGTCGGTCGCAAGGCTGGGCAGAATCAAAAAGTCGCCGTCTCGCACCGAGGTGTTGAGACCCTGGATGGCCAACACGTTCTCGCCGGGGCGCAAAAGCGGCAGGAACTCGCTGATGCGGAATTTTTGACCCGTCAGCGCCGCCGCGTCCGACTGCGAGCGCGTGGCGGCCGAATTCCATGCCAACTCGTTCGGAGCGTTCGCGCTGGCGACTCTCGTGCCGTTGAGGTAGGCCACGAAACCGTCGTCGTACTTCATGTTCAGCACCAGCGTGCCCACCGCCGACGGATCGTCCACGGTGAACGGCACGCGGATGTAGGCCGTGGTGTTGACACCCGACATCTGGCTGTCCAGATCCAGCCCGATCAGGTTTTCATACCCCGTGTTGCGTTCCAGCCCGACGCCGGTCGTGCCGGTCGTCCATCCGGAGTCGTCGAAGCCTAATTGCGTCCAGTCGGTTCCCACCGATCCGTCGGCGGGGACGAAGGCCGCAGCCGCGGCGCCCTCGGACAGCAACGTCATTACCGACACGCTGGTTTCGGCCAGGATGGCGTTGGGACTGATCGCTCCGCCCGGCAGCCGCGGATCGGTGCCGTCCAGCGTGTAGTAGATGTCGTTCGCCGCGGCGATGTGCAATTGGAAACCGGGTTCGACCTGGCCTCCCGGGCTGCTCAGGGCGGGGGCGGCCAGCCACTGGCTGTCGATCCACGCCAGCCGGTCCTGGAGCCAGGTGGTCATGAATTCGATTTCTTCTTGATATGTGTTTCCGATGAACCAATTCGGCCACACATACGTGCCCAGGATCGGCCAGCGCTGGTAATTGCGCACCTGCGCCTCGGACAGCAGGTCGACGTACCCTTGGATGTCGGACAACAGCCGTTCGGTGGAAAACGCATCCTGGCGCAGCTCGGTCCAACGGTCGATATAGCGTTGTTGGAAATTAGAATCCTGGAACAGCCGCGAATACCAGGGATAATCGCCCGCGCCCAGTTGCGGATAGTACCAGCCCTCGGCCAGCCAGCCGTTCAAGTAATTGGCGTTGCCCAGCGACAGGTTATAGTCCCAGATCGGACCCATCGTCAGTTTGCCGCCGCGGTCCAGGTACATGAACGTGCTGAGGCGGTAGCCGTCGATGTTCTTGGTCATTTCGACCATGATGTGGTGATCGATGAACGAGTCGACGTCGATGTACTTGGCGTAACCGATGTCCGGATCGGTGAAATTCGGCCCGTTCAGCGCGGCGGCGAACTGGTTGATGTAGTTGCGGATCCAGTCTCGCTGCGCCGGCGTGATTTCATCTTCCTTGGGTTCTACCAGTCCCAGGGTGTGCCCGCCGGCGTTGATCCCCGAATCGCCCGGATCCAGCCGGTCCTTCTTGAGGATGTAGCCGCCGGTGATTTCCGGTTCGCTGTTTTGCGATGGCGTCAGTTTTTCAATGTCGACGCGGTTGGGGTCGCGCTTGATCTTCTCCATCAGGACGTAGACGCCGTGGTAGTCGCCCGTGCCGACTTTTCCGCCGGTGTTGTAGTACAACTCGACGAATTGCGTGCGTGGCGCGTATTGGCCGATGCGGTTGCTCCACTCGTAGGCCAGCGTATTCTGCATCAACGCCTTGTCGGTGTACGGGGCGTAGAGGATATAGTCCGATTCGGCCGGGAAACTGAGAATCTGCGTTTCCAGATCGTCGCCGAACTCGTCCCACGCTTCAAAGGCCCATTGTTTCTTGGGAAAACCGGTGGAACTGGAACCGCGGACTTTCAACCCCCCGCGGCCGCCAAAGTTCAATTCATCGGTGATCCCCGCGCGGCCCGTGACTTGATCGATGTCGATCACGCTGGCATGGATCAGCGTAAAGTCATTTTGCCCGATGGTGCGTCCGAAGGTATCGACGACGACTATCGGCAGATTCGAATTAAAGCTCTGTACCGCCGAATCCAAGATCACGTATGTTTCCGTCGACTCCACGCTGGGCAGCAGTTCGCCGTCAAAGGAGCGAGCGCGGATTTCCATCGACGCGGTGACCGAAATGGGACCGGTATACACGCGCGCCCGCGTGTCCGGCGCCGAACCATCCGTCGTGTAGCGGATCGTCGCCGTGGGCGAATCGACCGACAGCTCCACGGTCACGTTGTCGACGTAATTGCCGGTGTCCACCGAAAAAATCGGCGATGGGCTCACGCCCGGCGCTCCCAATCCGTTCGGCTCACCGGGGGTGGCCTGCATCAAATAAAGCGGCTGTTCGGGCTGAATCTCTCCGGCGACCACGGCGGTCAATTCGGGCAGGACGAGAAAATCGGAATTCGTGGCGCCTGCGTTCAGGCCGTGAATGGCCAGGATGTTGGCGCCCGGTTCCAGGGCGCCGAGATGCGCGGAGATGTCGAAATCTTGAAACTGCACCGCCAAGCTGTCGGAATGTGAGGCCGTGGCGGCGGAATCCCAGGCAAGCTCGCCCGGCGCGTTTTCGCTCCACACTTCCACGCCGTTGATATAAGCGACGAATCCATCGTCGTACTTCATCCGCAACAGCAGCGTGCTGAGCTGGCTTGGATCGGATACTTCGAATGGAATGCGCATGTAGCTGGAACCGTTTTGAGACCACATCTGGTCTCCGACGTCCAGGCCGATCAGGTCCTGATATCCGAAAGCGCGTTCGAAACCGATCCCCGTCGTTCCGTCAATCCAGGCCGAGTCGTTAAACCCCGCCTGCTGCCAGGCGTCGCCCAGCGAATCGTCGCTCGGCACCATCGCCGTGGCCGCCGCGCCGGAGGGAGCCAATTCGAGCGTGGTGAAATCCTGGGCCAAACCGAATGACACGTCAGTCAACTGCGCCGGAAACGCCGGTGTATACTCGTGCGCTACGGTCGTTCCGTCCGGCTCGACCAGCGCCAGGTACTCGGCCGTCGCGCTGAGGCGGAAATTGGTGTGCAACGGCGCGGCCGGATCGACGCGGTCCTTATCGGACGCGAACACGATCAGGTACTCTTTTGGATCGATCGTGACGTCCGGGATGCGCCATTTGTTCAGATCGGTGGCCGCATCGGTCAGATACCAGCCATTCAGGTTCACCGGCGTCGACGATGCATTGTACAACTCGATCCAATCCGGGAATTCGCCGTCCTCGTCGGCCAGCGTCATCCGGTTGGAAGCCATGAATTCGCTAATCACCACGCTGGCGGCCAGCACCATCCGCGGTTCCAACGCCTCGATACGCAATCCGGTCGAACGAAGTTTTCTACCATGTCGTCGCCGCCAGCGGGCATGAGAGCTATTCGTAAGATCTTGAGACGCCTTATTACCGCCCACTTTGCCCATAGCATGACTCCACTGCTACTTCGAATCTCGAAACACCGGCTGCGCCAGCGCCGGCAATTTGGATCAGCCAAGATTTCCGTTATATTAGCCGAAAACTCCAACAAATACCAAGGTTGTGAAATCTTCGGCCTCCGCTCCCATATTGGAAACGCTACCGTAGGCGCGCAGGGTGGCACCTAAAAGGAGGGCGTTGTGCTCCGCCTCGGGGAAGTACTTCTGCTCGTAGCTCGGCAGATGCTGGGACCGCTTTGGCAGGAGCCAGACGACGCGGGCGCCTATCCGGACGACGCGCCGAACAAGCTGGTGGGCTAGGCGTCGGCCAATCCGCCAATATGCGATTTGATCTGCCGGGGCCTGGCGGCCGACCCCGCAAGATTGCAGTCGGTCGATGCCAAGGTTATGGTGCAGGTTGCGAAGGGCGCCGGCTAATCATTGAATTGACATGAGCATACCACTCCGAGCGGCAACGTGATTCAATCCATCCCCAGGGCGGCGATCCGCCAACTGCCGTATTTGGCGGTGCTTGCCTTGGTTCACTGCGCGGTTTTGGCGTCTCCGGCGGCGGCGCGGGTGTTGTTCGGCGACAATTTCAATAGCGCCGACAGCAGCGACGTCAGCGCTGGAAAAGAGGCGCCGAACCGGCAACTCGGCGATCTTGCCATTTTGGATTACTGGGAGCAAGGCGTGGCCGAAATCCAAGCGGCCTCGCTCCGGCTCAATTCTCTCACCGGCGCGATCATCCCCCGGCACGATTTTGTCGATGCCGCAATCACCGGCGCCGGCGGCATGGTCGTGGAGTTCGACGTCAACCCCGCGGTAATCAACGGAGACGGCTCGCAGACCAACTGGGGTGCGGTCACCATCGGCTTGCCGCAGGCGGCCGCGCAAAGCGCGTCCGTGTTGGCGGAGTACTCTCCCAAAGCATTTTCCATCGGCCTGCGCGACAACGGTCGCTACTTCGTCTTCGGCGATGGCAACGTGCGCATCGACGGGGCAATGAATCCGCCGGACGACGATCCCGTGTTCGACACCCAGCCCCGCGGCGACGAGTGGTATCACGTCAAGCTCACCGTGTTTACGCGATCGTTCGGCGTGGAGGAACTGGCCACGGTTACGGTGGAAGTCAGCGGTGAGTTGGACGACCAACCCGAGCGGGACGCGCGCTTGTTGGTCTTGGACGACGGCCGCGACAATAACGGCATCGACACCGCGTTTCGCTATGATTGGACGAGCGGAGAAAACTACATCAGCCTGGAAGCGTTTGCCGACGGCGATTTCGACAATCTGCGGATCGCAACCCCGCTGGTCGGCGACACCAACGACGACGGCCTGGTGAACGTCGACGATTTGAACAACGTCCGCAACACCTTTGGCGGCTCCGGCGCCGGTGACACCAACGGCGACGGCGTCGTCAACGTAGATGACCTGAACAACGTTCGCAACACCTTTGGCGCCTCGGTTGCTGAAATGTTGCCGGTCGTGCCGGAGCCGTCGAGCGCTGTGCTGGCGCTGCTGGCCACGCTGGCGCTCTTGGGCGGTACGCGTCGCTGACGTCTGGCCGGTGTGGATCACTTCGCCCAGCAGACGCGCCAGATCTTCGTCTTCGAAACACAGGTGGTCGAGGTTGAAATCCAGCGCGTCCAGGGCGGTGAATTCCGACGGCTCACGGCAACATGTCATGGTCCAGCGGATTTCGCCAAACAAAACAGACGGGGCGTTCTTTGCACTGATAGCCGGCTACATCAATCGATGCTCGAGTGGAATAACGGCGAGATGAGCCGTCATGACCGACGAACTCGTATAACGGCGTCGTCCCGGGCGGTGGATCGATGGTCGTTGGCGGGAGGGCGTAAAACGTGATTTGAGCGCGAACGCCACATGACCACGGCCGGCGTCGGCGGCCCGATCACCGGCCGCGGCGCGCACCTGCTGGTGATCGACGACCCGGTCAAGAACGACGAAGAGGCCCGCAGCCCCACCTGCCGGCAGAAACAATGGGACTGGTGGCAGTCGGTGGCCAGCACCCGGCTGCGCCCCGGCGGACTGATCGTCATCATCCAGACCCGCTGGCACCGGGACGACCTCACCGGCCGGATATTGAAGCACGCTCGCAACAACGGTCAGCGTTGGCGGGTGGTTTCATTGCCGGCGCTGGCCGGCGAGGACGACCCGCTGGGCCGCGCGCCGGGCGAGGCGCTCTGGCCGGAGATGTATCCCAGGGACCGGCTGCTGCAGATCCGCGCCGGCCGGACGGCATACTACTGGCAGTCGCTCTATCAGCAGAACCCGCAGGCCGAAGGGGGACCGAGTGGCCCGACTCGTACTTCGGCGATGACATCTGGTTCGACCAGTGGCCGGCCGAGTGGCGGTTGAAATGCGTGGCGCTCGATCCCAGCAAGGGGACCGACGCCAAGTTCGGCGACTACTCGGCCTTCGTGATGCTGATGTGCGGACGCGACGGGCTGGTCTATATCGACGCCGACCTGGCGGTGCGCAACACGGCGCTGATCGTCGATACGGCCCTGGAAATCCAGCGGGAGTTTTCGCCCGACGGCTTTGGCGTGGAGGCCAACCAGTTCCAGCAGTTGCTGGCCGACGAGCTGCAGCGAGTGGCCAGCGAGCGCGGGATGCCGCTGCCCTTGTACACGATCAACAACCAGGTCAACAAGCAGGTCCGCATCCGCCGGCTGACGCCCTTCCTGGCGCAGAAGGTGTTCCGCTTCAAGGGCGGCTCGCCCGGCGCGCGGCTGCTGGTCGAGCAGTTGCGCGACTTCCCCTGCGGCGACCACGACGACGGCCCCGACGCGCTGGAGATGGCGGTGCGGCTGGGCAATGATATGTTCGCCGAGGCCGAGCGGCACAGCGCGCCGGAGGCCATCCCGTACGAGATCTGGTCGCGGGAGTTGATCCATTTGTGATCAGGGGCGCGCGAGCCTCCGCCGGTTGGTTGCTAAGGGCAATTCCCGCGTTTTCTCCGGCGGCCGCCGGCCGCGGCAAACGCACCGGCGTGCCTAAACCTCCGTTTCGGCCCGCCCAACATTCGGCGCGCAAGTTCGGACCCATTTGATACGAACTGGGTCCGAATTCGCTTGAACTGCCCGCGCCGCCGAGGTAACTGTCGTCCTGCTTGATGCAAACGCCCCCACGAACCCGGAGGCCCATCGATGCTCACCTTCACGCCCTGGCGAGTAGACCAGGCGAAGATCCTCACGCGCCGCGAACTGGCCGCCGTGCTGGTCGACCTGAAGCGGAAGGCGCCCCGCTCGCCCAGCACGCGGCTGAACCTGGTCGTCTTCCGCCTGGCCTGCTGCTGCGGCCTTCGCGCCAGCGAAATCGCCGGGCTCCGTCTGGACGACGTCGTGGTCGCCGGCGATCGCCCTCACCTGCGTATCCGCCGCCACGTCGCCAAGGGCGGCCGACGTCGCACCGTTCCGCTCTGGTGGGACTCCGGGACGCTTGCCGACCTGGCCGCTTGGCGGGCGGAACGTGGGGCCCAGGGCGGGGACTTTTTCGTCGCCTCGCGGACGAGCGCCGAGGGAGGGAAGCCCCTGTCACGCCACACCCTCCGCAAGCGCTTCCTCACCGCCTGCAAGGTCCTCGGCCCCGCGCGCCGCCGTACCCTGACCATCCACCACGGCCGCCACACTTTCATATCCCACGCGCTGGCTGGCGGGAGATCGCTGGCCGAAGTTCGCGACGCCGCAGGGCATGCCAGCCTGCTGGCGACCAGTGCGTATCTGCATGTGGCGGTGGAGGATGGCGAGGGCACGGGGAGGCTGTTTCAGTTCGCATAGCGAGTTTTGCGACCAGCCTGAAATATCGGCTGCCATAGCTATCAGAGATTGGCAAAGCAAATAGTCACTTTCCGTAGTTCAACGCGAATCTGGGGTGAATCGGCCAACGAAACCGCCGCCGTCAACCAAGTGGACGGTTATCGAATCGCCGCTGCGCATTGTCGTTGATTCCAAAACAAGTTGGTCGGATTCTTGCGGATGATCGCGAACCAGCGACGCCTGGTGCGGACCTTCACCCAGAAACGAAAGCGGCACGCTGATCGATTTTGCCCGGTCGCCGTTCATGACGGCCAACATCCACATCGGCCCACGGCGCCGCGCGAAGATCGACAGCTCGCCGATTTTTGACTCGGGCAGCACGATGGTCTCATCCCACACCGGCCGGATGCTCTTGATGACGTCTAATGCCGGGTTGTCCAAAACGCTCTGCGGATGCGCGGCGATGGTCAGAATCGGACTATGGAAAGTTGCCAGGCAGGCAATCTGGTGCGCCCAACTAGAATCCCGCCTCCGCTCAGTGAAGATCATCGTTGTGTAATCGGCCGGCCCGGCCAAATACCGCGTGAAGGGTAGAATCGTCTCATGGCGGGCGCGCCTTCGCAAGCCGCTGGATTCCATGCCGCGGACCCCTTCATAGAGCATGGCATTGGGCCAAGTGCGCAGCCGTCCGGTCGGCTTGTTGGCGCCGTGGAAATTGAGCACGCATTGATATTCAGCCGCTGTGGCCAACAAAGCCTCGTACAAGTCGATGCTCTCCTTGGCCTCGTGGTCAAAAAAGTCGATCTTGGCGCCGGCCACGCCCAAGCGATTCAGCCGAGAAAAGAACTCTTCGCGGTGCTCCGGCGTCCGCAGATCTCGGCTGTGTCTCCAAAACAGAACGCTCACTCCTTGTGTTTTTGAGTAATCGACGAACTCTCGTATCTGGCTGTCGCTCCAGCGATAGGCAAAACCTTCCAAGATGTGATACTTGGCCCCGATCTCGCCGGCCATCCGAGAAAATTCCTTCATGCGTTCAAACCGGTCGCCGTTGCCGGTCGCCGCGTAGTTCCGATCGACGTAATCCCATACGGCAAGTCCCGGTTCCACCCAGGCGGTCTTCATCCCGTCCGGAAACAGCGACTCATCCGCCGGCGGGCAGAGACTTGGCAGCACATCACTATTGACCAGGCCATTCAAGTCGGCAGCCACCAACACCACGCGCCAAGGAGTCGTGATCCGCCCGGCGATCGCAGCCGGCGCGGCCAGTCGTTTCGCCTCGTCGCGGCCGTAGCGGAGTTCGTACGGATAGTTAATGGGGTGACGATGGCCCAGCCCTACGATCCAGCCGCGACGGCCGTCGGCCTCCAGCGCCATGCCGCTGTAGTTGACCAGATTCGCTTCGGTAATCGAGCCGTATCCACCGCCATCGGGCAATCGAAAAGTCAGTGGCGGCCCGCCCCACTGGCCAGCGGACACGTTGGATACATCCCGCTGCTGGTATTCGGCCTCGTAATGCCCGTCGAGGTCGTGATACCAGACGGTGGCGCCAGCCGGGACGATGAATTGCGAATACTCGTCTGGCACGCGGAGATCGTCGGCTGAACCGTCCACGACATGGCGGTAGGCAACGCCATCATTAAAAACACGTATTTCGAGGACATACGGAATCATGCTCAGGTCGTGCGTCAGCGAAACCTTGGCGCCGCTGGCGCGGTTGACTGCCGTGCTGTGCACGCCGTGCCAGGCGAACGAATCGTCAATCTCATATCGTTCGAGGCTGCGAAATATCACGCCCGAGGAAAGATGATAGCCGTCCACGCGCATGTCCAGCGGAGACGGCTCGATGACGGCCGTGTCGTTGCGTGTAACCCAGCACGTGAGGCATTCGGAGTTGGCGCCGACGGTAAACGTCACGTTGCCGTCAGGGCTGGTGACGTGGACCTCCTCCATCGGGACGACACGCTCGGTGCGCCGAGTGCGCTGCCGCCGTTGGGCTGAGCCGACGTCGGCCATGAGCAGCGTTGACAAAAATGCGATGATCCCCAACCTAAACGGATTTACTCGTATCACGCTCATCTCCTCACGTTGAGTGCCAACGATATACCGCTCACTATCATACTTGACTTGGCCCCGAATCGCCCGCGCAAAAACCGCTGCACTGCAGGACGAAGTCACGATATTAAAACGCACCTGCGCGCTCAGCAAAAAAGAAGCGCCGTTCTTGATCGCCGAGCGACCGTGCAGCTAATTCGGCTCTCGTGGAGCTCGCCAAAGTCGCACCGTGTGGTCGTCGCTTGCCGTGGCGAGGATGTTGCCGCTGGGGGAAAAGGCAAGGTCCGCCACGGACGCTGTATGCTGTCAAACTCATCGTCGGACACGAAGTCGTTGGCCAATGGCCGGTCCTTGGGGCGCAGCTTCGTGTGCGTAGCCTCTCGGCGATTTCGTTATTCCGCGTGTGGCGAAAGGATTTGCGTCGCGCGGGACTCTGGGCGAGAGTTCTCTACGTTGCCCCGCCGCACTTGTTACTGGTCGCTCGTGCTCGCAACTCTCGCCAAAACTCTCGCGCTCTCGGTTTAACAGACCCCTTTGGGTTAACAATCTGGTTGCGATCGGCCCCCGAAAGCAACCCCCCGGCGAACTTACCAAGCAGAACTGACGGTGCCAGGAATTATTGGCCAGGCGGCGTCGACCTCGTTCCCAGCTGTTACGACGCGGCCGCTTGTAATTGCTGGACGCGACTCCCGCCTGGGAACGTGACACCGGCGAACGTCGGGCCACACGAGCGGTGTCGAGGCTTGGCCGCGCTTCATCGCGATTTTCCGCCGGTCATCTGTGTCCCGACTTCTTGGAAGAGCTCCACCCAGGAGAGCCAAATGGCGTTGTGGATCGTGGCCTTTCCTGCCCGCTTCAGCTCGGCCAATTCGGCGGGGGATTCATCCGGCCAGTGGCCCATCCAGCCGTGGGCGAAGTCGCGGCTCTTGAGGAGGAAATCTCTCTCATCATCCGCGCCACAACTCAAGGGAAAGGTTTCGCCGATCACGATGGGCTTGCCCCAGTCGAACTGTTTGAGGAGCTCGATCTCCTCATCGACCTTCCCGGTCTTGGGATACAGATGCGGCGAGACAAAATCGAGCTGTTCGGCAGCAGCCTTGTACGCGCCCGGAAACGGGAGCATTCCCATCGTGATTAGGTGCGTCTGGTCATGTTTGCGGATGGCCGAGGTCATACGCTTCGTCCACTCACGGAAGATGTCATCGCCGTTGCGCTGGCCGAGATTGAGGCTGAGCCGCTGGCAAAACTCCACGTCACCCATCCTGCCCATGTACCAGCCGTCGTCACGCTTGCCGACCGCGGCAGGCTCGTTGGCCAGGTCGTAAGCGAAGACGGCAGGGCTCTCGGCACAAGTGCCGGCGATCGTTTCCCAAAAAAAGGCTTGCGCCTTCCAGCGATCCTGCTCATCCAGCGAATCATACCAGGCCATGCGATCCTTGATGTTGTAGCAGGCCAAGCCTGTGATCTTGAGATAGATGCCCGAGTTCTCCGCGATCTTGAGGAGCTTTCTGAGTTGGTCGAGCGCCTGCGGATCGGCCTTGTCCGGACCGGCCAGGATACGAGGCATCTCGGGGTGGATCCGAGCAACATTGGTGCCGACGGCTTTCATCTCGGTGAACTCCCGCTCGACACGGGCTGGGTCATTGGCGAGACGTTCCATAATGTCCACCGAGGCGTAGTTGTGGCCCCAGGGAATGTAGCGGTCACCGGACGGATGAAGGACGAAGCCTTGATTGTCAGGGGAGATCTTCACCGTCTCCATGCCCGCCGCCCTGATCTCGCTGATTAGGAACGCCAGCGCAACCAGAAATGCGCAATGGATTAAGTGTCGGGAAGCTCGAAGAGTCATTGCGGACCCCCTGTCGAGTTGGAAGATGTGGGTGAGCAAGTTTGCACGTGCCTCTATCCGACGGGGACATAGTAAAGGCTTGGGGGCCGTGATGAAAGATATGTCAGTCCGTGTGGACGTTCCTCGGACAAGGGGATGATCCCCCGACGGCTGCACCCCCCGTCCATCGCGACGGCTTCGATGGAAGCGATTCGCTCCGGCAAGAATTGGGAGGACAAGTGATTTCGCTGTCGGCATCAAGCGTCGAATGCTGGCTTAGAACTGCCTGGCCCTGCTTCTCTCCCAAACTCTCGCGCTCTCGGTTTAACAGAGGCCGTTGGGTTAACAACCTGGTTGGGTTTGGGGGGGCGGAAGGAACCGGTTTCGGATTGGGCCCATACGCACCCAGCGCCTACGGCGGCTCAGATGCCGGCAGGGTCGCCACAGAGAACTCTCGCGGCGCGCCGCCCGCTTGTAGGACGGTGAAAAGAGAACTCCGGCTAGAATTTCGGGATTCGGTGCGGATACCGCAGGCATGCAGGGTTTGATAGACTCGTGGGGGCGTTGGACCAATCGACACCAAGGCGACCGAGTATGACCAAGCTGACCGAGTACGTGAAAACGGCCGAAGCAGCCGAAATCCTGGGCGTGGCGCAAAACACGCTACGCAAGTGGGCCGAGCGCGGCGACATACCGATGCGCCGCAACCCAGCGAACGGCTACCGGCTGTTTCGGCGGTCGGATTTGGAGAAGTTCCTAAGGAAGGCTGCCAAGCCGGTGAAGCCAAAGTAATCACGACAATCCGAAGGCTTCCATGACATCAGCAGAACGCCAACTCGAAGAACAGCTAGTTGAGAAACTTCGCGGCTTGAAGTACGAACATCGCGAGGACATCCGCGACCGCGCCGCCCTCGAAGCCAACCTCCGCGAGCACTTCCAAGCCCTCAACCACGTCAAGCTCACCGAGGGCGAGTTCCAGCGCCTGCTCGACGAGATCATCACCCCCGACGTCTTCACTGCCGCGACGATGCTCCGCGAGCGCAACAGCTTCACCCGCGACGACGGCACTCCGCTCAACTACACCCTCGTCAACATCAAGGACTGGTGCAAGAACACCTTCGAGGTCGTCAATCAGCTTCGCATCAACACCGACAACAGCCACCATCGCTACGACGTCATGCTTCTGATCAACGGCGTCCCCGCCGTCCAGATCGAGCTCAAAACCCTCGGCATCAGCCCCCGCCGGGCCATGCAGCAGATCGTCGACTACAAGTCCGACCCCGGCAACGGCTACATGAACACGCTGCTCTGCTACGTCCAGCTCTTCGTCGTCAGCAACCGCGACCGCACCTTCTACTTCACCAACAACAAGAAGCACTTCGCCTTCAACGCCGACGAGCGCTTCCTGCCCGTCTACGAGTTCGCCGCCGCCGACAACTCCATAATCACCCACAAGGACTTCTTCCCCCGCGCCCAGCTCTTCGGCTTCACAGGCATGCCCATCTTTGAGGACAACGCCACGCGCGTGTAGTCCGTGCATGCCCCGACGCCAATGGACAGTTGCGTCGCTCATGGATGCAACGAGAGAATCCACTCGTTTTCAACACAGAGACGCATTCAAGGAGAGCTTGTGTCCCGATTGACTGATTTGATTGCTAAGGCTAAGAGCATTGACCCGCAACTCGGCGCCGACATGGAGTGCGAGTTCCGGGCGCTGTCTTCGCGGCTGTCCTTTGGCTTGAACTTTGAACGCCACAGGCCCGAAGCCGTGGAATTGCCGCGGCGTCCGGTGCGCCGGGGCGACAAGGTTCGCGTGCTGCCGCCGAGCGGCTCGACCACCAAGGGCGACCAGCGGCTATGGCTGGTTAAAAAGATCGTCAAGGACGGCGACACGAAACGGGCTGAACTGGAACCCCTCGACGCATCCGAAGAGCAGAGCACCGCACAGCTGGACGACCTAGTCGTCGTTGCGGAATTCCGCGACACCATCTAACCGGGCCTTGTTTCCACCGGCAAGGTGTCACGCGGGGGCGGCAAGCCGTGGCACACGGTCATCAATGGCGAGAACTATCATGCTCTGAAAGCGCTGACCTGGACGCATCGGGGCCAGGTGGACGACATCTACATCGACCCGCCGTACAACACGGGCGCGAAGGACTGGAAATACAACAATGATTACGTCGAGGGCGACGATCTCTACCGCCACAGCAAGTGGCTGGCAATGATGGAGCGGCGCTTGCTGATCGCGAAGGAGTTAATGAATCCCGCCGATTCGGTGCTGATTGTTACGATCGATGAGAAGGAGTATCTGCGGCTGGGGTTGCTGCTGGAACAGGTGTTTCCAGACGCGCGGATTCAGATGGTGTCGATCACGACGAATCCAAAGGGAGCGTCTCGCCCCGATATGTTCGCCAGAGTAGATGAATTCGCTTATTTTGTTCTGATCGGTGATTCCACTGTTTCTGGAATATCTGTGAGTGATTCTCAGGGGCAGCCCGTTCGTTGGCCTTATTTGCGCCGATCGGATGAGCAATCGACACGGGGGCACCGTCCTCGACAGTTTTATCCTGTTTTTGTTGACCCGGCCACCTCGAAGATAACTGGCGTCGGTGAGCCTTTACCCCGTGAAATAGCACGTGAAAGTATTGTGCCGCTTTCTGGGACGGTCGCTGTCTTCCCTGTCCGTGATGATGGAGTTGAGATGGAGTGGGGCCTCACAGGGCCCAGCCTCATGAACGCTGTGCGCGGCGGTTTCGCGCGGGCAACTCGCGCGAACTCGATTCAACCATATGTGATCTCCTACTTGACGGCACCAGCAATCAGCAAGGTCGAGTCTGGGGAGTATGTTGTATCGGGTATCCGGGAGGATGGAACAAAGGTGGTCATCGCCCCCGAGGGCAGAACTACTCGGCCCACGACGGTGTGGGTCGAGAGTAGGCATAGTGCTCCCGACCACGGAAAGAAGGTTGTAGGAGCACTACTGCCAGGAAGACCCTTTCCATTTCCAAAGTCGTTGTATGTAGTGGAAGACTCGCTGCAGCTATTCGTCGCCAACAAACCCGAAGCCATCATCCTCGACTTCTTCTCCGGCTCCGGCACGACCGCACATGCAGTAATGCGACTCAACAAGCAGGATGGTGGGAAGCGTCAGTGCATCAGCGTGACCAACAACGAAGTCGGCGCGGACGAGCAAAAGGCCCTTCGCGAGCAAGGCTTGCGCCCCGGCGATGCCGAATGGGAGCAGTGGGGCATCTGCGACTACATCACCAAGCCACGCGTGCAGGCCGCCATTACCGGCAAGACGCCGGACGGCGATCCGATTAAGGGCGACTATAAGTTCACGGACGAGTTCCCGATGGCCGACGGCTTTGAGGAGAACGCCGATTTCTTCACCCTGACTTATGAAACGCCGGTCGCCGTCAACTACCAGACCGCTTTCAAACACGTCGCGCCGCTGCTGTGGTTGCGAGCGGGCAGCGTCGGCAGACGCATCGACAAACAACCCGCCGTCGGTTGGGAGGTGGCCGATAGCTACGGCCTGCTGGTCGAGTTGGACAAGGCCACGGATTTCCTGAAAGCCTCGCGCAAGACCAAGGCTTTGCGAATCGCCTACATCGTCACCGACGACGAGCGCCGCTTTCAGGCGATTGCGCGCCGCCTGCCCGAAGGTGTGGAGGCGATCCGGCTTTATGAGTCCTATCTGACCAACTTTGCGTTCGCCAACGGGGGAAACACATGAAGTTCACACTGAAGGATTACCAGGATGAAGCTGTCCTCGATGTGCTGGATCACTTGAAGAAAGCGCGCAAACGCTGGCGCGAGGACGGCGACCGCCACGCCTTTTCGCTGACTGCCGCCACCGGCGCGGGGAAGACGGTGATGGCGGCGGCGGTGTTTGAGGCGCTGTTTCACGGCGACGACGTCTACAACTTCGACCGCGACCCTGGCGCGGTGGTGCTCTGGTTCAGCGACGACCCGTCACTGAACGAGCAGACGCGCTTTCGGCCAATGGAGTCGTCCGACCGGCTGCGGTACACGGACCTGGTGGTGGTGGAAAACACCTTCAATCGCGCCAAGT
>Ga0214472_10003912_pt1 | contig 15725 bp, 19 predicted proteins | sample RVTome_6_FD_207662 | JGI IMG/M metagenome (GOLD analysis project Ga0214472, IMG submission 207662) | Soil microbial communities from uranium-contaminated site in the Upper Colorado River Basin, Wyoming, United States - RVT140D175 | ecosystem: Environmental > Terrestrial > Soil > Contaminated >...
GCCTCGACGGGTGCGGCCGGGATCCTGCCACCGGGGCAGGCCGTGGCACCGTGTCGGTCCGAGGACCCGCACTGGTAGTAGTTGTAGAGCCGCCCGCTCCGCCGCGTGTGCGTGGGGGACATGGCGGTCCCGCACCGTCCGCATCGGAGCAGGCCCGCCAGCAGCGCCTCGGACGGCCGCTTCTCCCTCTGCGCCCGCTTGTTCCCGTCGAGGACCTCCTGGGCACGCTGCCAGAGGTCCGGGTCGACGATGGCCTCGTGCTCGCCATCGACGATCTCGTCGCCGGCCCGCATGCGCCCGGCCGGGATCGGGCTCCGAAGGAGGGTGACGAGCACGGCGCGTGAGAGGGGCTTGCCCTTCCGGGTCCGGTGGCCGTTGAGCGCCGCCAGGGTCCGGACGACGGACCCCGTCTCGACGAAGGTCTCGAACGCAAGCCGGACCACCTTCGCCTCGGCCTTGTTGACAACGAGCTTCTTGTCCTCGATGTCGTAGCCGAGGGGAACAGGGCCGCCTGTCCACTTGCCCCGTTTCCGGGTCGCGAGCATCTTGTCGGCGGTCCGCTCGGAGATCACTTGCCGCTCGAATTCCGCGAACGACATCAGGATGTTGAGTGTCAGCCGGCCCATGCTGGTCGCCGTATTGAACTGCTGCGTCACGGCGACGAACGTGACGTTGTGCTCCTCGAAGAAGTCGATCAGGCGGGCGAAGTCGGTGAGACTTCGCGATAGACGGTCGATCTTGTAGACCGCGATTACGTCGACGTGCCCCTCCTTGACGTCTCCCAGGAGTCGCTGAAAGGCGGGGCGGTCTGTGTTGGAGCCGCTGCAGCCGTCGTCGTCGTATCTTGCCGGAAGGGCGACCCAACCCTCGCCGCGCTGGCTCAGGACGAACGCCTCGACGGCCTCGCGTTGCGCCGCGATCGAGCCGAAGTCCGTCCCGTTGCGGTCGGCGACGGACTTGCGGCAGTAGATCGCGACGCGGAGCGTCTTCGTCTCCGTGACGCGGGCCCCGTTTCCCGCCCGCACCTTCCCGTTGCCAGTCCGGATCGCGCTCATCGCCGCTTTCGTTCGACGAGGCCGAAGAAGGCTCGGCCGTTCCAGTGGGAGCCGGTCACCGCTCGCGCTGCCGCTGTCAGGGATGGGTAGAGGACGCCATCGACTTCGTAGCCGTCTTGGAGGACTCGACAGCGCAGCTCCCGACCTCGCCACTCCCTCGTGAGCGTCGTGCCCACGGCCGGGTCACCGGGTCGCCTGCGCTTTGTGAGCTTGCCCGTGACCGTCCTCTCCTCGTCGCCCAGCGGGAAGTCGATCTCGGCGATCAGCTCCTCCAGCACCCGCTTCGCCGCCGTACTGAGCCCGCCGAACTTGATCTCCTGGAGCTTCCACGCGCACCGCTTCCGCAGCCAGGCGGGGTTTCGCACACGGGGAGCCTTGCCCCAGAGTTGCTCGTACCGCCCGACCAGCTCAGGGGTCGTCATTCCCTGCATGCTCTCGATCTCTTTGGTGATGTCGGTCATGCGTCCTTGCCTTCCGAAGGCTCGGTGGCCTCGGCCATTCCGCGAAGCAGTTCGAGGACGCCCGCTGCATCGCGGGGTATGGGTTGGGCCAGGATCCCCTCCAGGCGACCGAACCTCCTCTCGTCGAAGGAGACCTCCAAGTCAGCCGCCACCGCCAGGAGTCGATACAGGCTCGGGTAGTTGCGGGCCTCGGAACCGTTGTGTGCGGACGCGTCGATCGGCATCACTGCCTGGAGGCGTACGACCCCGTTGTCGAACGAGGCGAGATGTCCGTCGGCGGTGACCTTGAAGGGCAGCCGGAGGATCTCCATGAGGGCCTCGGCCTGCTTGATCTGATGGGTCGTCGTCATGCGTTCTTCTCCTTTGTGGTTCGTGTTTCCAGCGCCGTCGCGATGCGCGCCAGCAGCTCGTTCATCCGCGCGACCTGCCGCACGAGGTCCGGCATGGTGGTCTCGTAGAAGGTCGCGCCCATCCGCGTCGTGTGGAACGGCGTCTCGCTCATCTCTCACCTCCGATCAGCATGCTGGCCTCCGGGCCTCTCTTTCCGTCAACCCGCTGGGGACAGGAGCGCTTGCTCTCCCGGAACTGGCAAGTGGATTCTCGGCGGACGAGAAGGCGGATCACCGCGGCGGCGAGGATCGCCGCGATGTCGGTGATGAGGTCGGGATCGCGCGCCCGGGTGGGGGAGATGCTCATTCTCCGGCCTCCTCAAGGAATGGCAGAGACCGGAGGACCGTAGCTTCGATGTCTCGACGCGCTGCGTCGTCGATCGGCCGGACGACGGAGTGCTCGCGACCCACCGCATCGCGACGTACCGGGAAGCTCAACACGAGACGGCCGCACCGCGTTCTTCTCACGGCGATCCCGTCGATGCGCAAGCAGCCGGCGAGCAGCAGGGAGACAAATCCGACAAGCCCCGATTGCTGGTCCTGCACGGGTGCCGACGTGAATCGCACGCTGGAAACGAGAGGGTACATCGATGGGTTACTCCGATCAGAAGGGAGCGCGATCGTCTCCGTGGTCGCGCGGAGGAATGGGGTCATAGCCCGCCCAGGTGACCTTGTTGCAGGGCCTGAGGTCGCCGTCATCGGTCTGGTACTGCCCGACGACGATCGTGACGTGGGCGCGCCTGTCGAGGAACATGCCGGGGATCAGGTCTGCCGATCGGCTCGTGTCGATGCCAACAGCCCGACACAGCTTCTTGACGCGGGGCAGAGCGCCTACCGAGAACGGGAGCCAGTCCCAGATCTCATGTCCCTGGTGGGGTCCGGACTCGACGACCCAGACGAGCTTCCACATCTCGTCGTTGTGCCGCGTGACCTCCTCCTCGATCTTTGCGAGACGACACGGGTAGGTGCCGCGAGGAATGGGGTCGAAGTCACGGGCCTCGTCGACATGACCGAAATCAATGTGTGGCATGAGCAGGTCCTTTCGGGTTCGAGTTGCGGGATGGTCATGGGGGCTCCTCCAGGGAGCCGTGGGTACAGGTCGACCGGCGTGGCCCTCCTGAGGCGGGGTGGAGACCGGCACCGCGCCGGGGGCGTCGTGGGGGGCGCGATCATGGCTTCGCCCCCGGAAGGGTGGACTCGTCGGGATCGGCGAAACCGGGTAGGTCCTCGAACAGGTTGCCTTGCGCGGGGGAGCCTTCGGGGAGCCTCTGGGGAGCCTCGGGCTGACGAGGCTCCCCATCCGAAGTGCTTAACCCATTGTCGGTTACAGGAGAGCGGGGAGCCTGGGGAGCCTCTGCCCCACCCCGGGGTGGCTCCGAGACAACCGGGTGGGAATCGGGAGGCGCGGCCCCCGAGCGCTCCTGCTCGCCGGGGGACTCGGAGGTCGCTCCCCGGTCGGGGGTTGGGCCATCGCTCTGGGATTCCCCTGCCGGAGAGGGCTCGACGGCCGGTTCCTCGCCGGGCCTCGCATCTCCGTCGCTGTCCGTCGTGGGAGGCTCCAGGGGTACGAGCGCGTATCGCTTGCCCTTGTGCCCGCCGTCCTCGGCGAGTTCCAGCCGGTAGCTGCCGAGGACGCACCGTTGCCGGGCCCCCAGCGCCCTGCCCAGGCGGGTCACCTGGGACTGGTCGCTTCCCTCTCCGCGCACCTCGTGAAGGAGACCCAGGTTCTGGGACAGTGAGAGCAGCTCGTTCACGCGGCGTGGCTCGGAGCCGTGGTGCTCGTACCAGGCCGCGGCGAAGCGCTGCCACTCGACGCTCTCCTCGGACTCCAGGTCGACGGCCAGAAAACCCGGGAAGCCAGCGACCGACAGGATGCCGCCGATGACGTCGCTCCACGTCTCGAAGCTCCCGATCCTCCTGGGATAACCGGGCTTTCCCTTCGCGATCCAGTTGCTGGCCAAGACCAGGATGGCGCGTACGATCTCGGAGCGATTCTTGCGGACCCAGCCCTGTAGATCGGCATGGCGGAACTCCGTCCGCTTCCACGGCTCCGCGCACCCGGCATCGAGCCGGATACGCACGCACCGCCGGGCAATCTCCCCCGACAAGCGCAGGTTGTTTCCAGTGAGGAGCCACGTGGCGCGGTTTCGGGCGGTGATCATTTGGGTGTGACCCAGGCGCCGGTCCGTCCAGAACTCGGCCGTGGTCACCGCCGAAAGCGCTGCGGAATCGACGAGTCGGTGGACGTTGTCGAGGTGGACAACAGCCGGGCCACGCTCCAGCATGGAGGTGATGCGCTTTCGGAACTCGTCGTCGTCATTCGGAATAATCTGGGCCTTGGCGCCCTGGCCTGTCGCCACGAGATGGACGATTGAGCAGAGAAGTCCCTTGCCGGTCCCTGGCGTCGGCGCATCGATGGCGTGGATCGGTGTACAGCCGTCGATGAAGTCGCGCACGAAGTGGAGAATCAGGGCGCCGATGAAGTGGGTGCGGTCGGACTCGTCGACGAACGGGAAGTCGGAGAGCAGTTCCTCCGTCAAGAACCAGCGTGCCCACGCGACATCCTCGGGGGATGGAACTGGCGGGACATCGACGACGACGGCATCGTGGGAATCAAAGTAGAGGGCATGCTGGCGGTGGTATCCGAGTGTCTGGATAAGGATCCCTTCGCGAGTGAAGATGGGGCAGTTAATGATGCGTTCGAGTGGCGGCAGGTTCTTGCGCGGGAACGCCATCATGTCTTTGCAGACGTCTCGATCGGGATGGACGGGTACGTCGCCTTTCTCGCCGCCGTGGACCCAGTTCGCAGCGCGTGCAAGGTGACCGAAGACTTCGGTCTCGCTGACGTCACGCAAGCAGAGTGGAGCGGCGCCTGGCCGGACGAGTCGAGCGATCGTGTCCGAGCGCAGGAAGAGCTGCGGCGTCGGCTCGTTCCACCGCATGATTGCTCTCCAGGCCTTCTTCACCTTGATAGGGAGCGCCACGCCGTTGACATGGATGGTGGGGAGCTTCCTGCCGCTTGCGTCGCGGCGGGACTTGCGGAGCCCACGAACCTCCGCCTGCACGGCCGTCGTCCAGTCGCGAATCGGAACCTTCCGCTTCTTCAGCTCGCGACGGAGCTTGACGTATTTGCGCTTGTCGCGGTGCTTGAGCCTGGCCGCGGCACGGAGAAAGCTCGGCTCGAACGCGACCTCGCCGTTGTCTTCGGTGATGGTCTCCAGCGTTGAAAGGACGACCGACCAGGTGCGCACCGCCGTGGACGGAAGTCCGAGCACGATGGGCGACTTGATGAACCCCCAGTGGTCGCAGGCGCTGCAACGGGTCTCGCCACCAAGGCTGCGACGGATGTTCCGGCAGGTCCGTGGCCCGGCCGCAGAGAGCGCGTGATCGATCTTCTGATTGGTCTCGACCGGGTCGTAGCCGGGATAGGGACGGCTTGCGTCGTGGGCTGCGTCGCGGCCGTTCCTGGCGCGGGCGATGATGGAGAGAGCCCCGTACCATTCCGGCTCCGAGAGGGTGGAGGCGCCCTCGATGCAGTGCCGGAGCCAGGAGCAGCCGTCCAGGATGGGTTGGAGGTCAGGCTTGTCCTCCTCGTCTTCAGTCGCATCGAGAGCTGGCGATGGCCTGGCGGGTGGCGGCGTGCGCAAGAGGGTCTCGTCGCCGTCTTCGTGAGCGCTGCTCCGATCATCGGTAGAACGGATCTCGGCGAGGAACTGGTCGGGATCGAGCCAGTCGCCATCGAGAGTCTTGGTCCAGGCGCTCGTGAGAGCGGCTTCATCCGGAACCCTGGGGAAGAAGAAGAGGCGGCTCGCGTCCTTGCAGGCTTGATCGACGGAAGGGCCGAGAAGCTGAGCAAGGTGTCTCCAGAGACGGCCGTGCTCGTCGGGAGTGATGGGGCGGAGAAGCGGGATCACGATTCGGATCCGTGGCTTCTCGGGGGTGTGGCTGAACGTCGTGTAGACCAGGGCGAAGTGCCGGATTCGATCGAGGATCGACGGAAGATCGGAGGCCCCCAGGTGCTCAAGGTCGAAGGTGAGCGCTGTCACCCGGTCCACGAACTCGTTCTTGCGCCCCTGGTCGTGCCGGGAGAAGATGGCCGGGATGAACGCGGGTCCGTCCTTCTCACCGACGCGGTGCCGGAAGCGCGCCTGCAGCTCGGCGATCGTGAGGATCGCGGGGGTGAGCTTCCGCGCGCGCTTGCACGCTACCAGGGTGAGGGAGAGCGCTGGTGGGTGGGGCTCGGGAGACCCTGGTGGGGACCCCTGGGATCCATCCTGGTGATCGGTCGCCACGACTTGGCCTCATGGGCGGCCCAGGAGGAAGGGCGACCCCCGAGGTCGTGGCTCGCCCGTAGGAAAGGCTCGGGGGCCGCCACATCCGGCCTGGGGCCGGGTTCAGCATTGAACGGGTGGCGAGCCAGCGCTCGACTACTGACCCCTCAACCTACGCCGTTTGGGACCCCGGACTATCTACAGAACTCTTGATATCAGGAGTTCTGTATGGAGATCTGTCATGTGTCAGGAGTCGCGCGGGGATCGACCATTCGCCAGCCCGTGTTCCTGGGGCTTGTTGTTGGGGGCGGGTCGAGGATCGCCCCCCAGAAGCGGCCGGTTCTTTCTCGCTTGATGAGATCCTTGAGGGCGCGAGACGCCGCAATCCCGCTGCTGTACCTGGCGTGCTTGGCGATCTGGCCATTGAGGAGACGAGTGCCAGGCGCTTTGACGAGGTGAGAGCGGAGGAGCTGGAGAGCGACGACGATGGAGCCACCGGAGAGCTGCGGTTTCCGAAGGCGGTCGCGGTGCCAAATGCTGCGCGAGTCAACAATCCATACCGCATCGGCCTCGAAGAGAAGAGGGACCTGCTTGACCATGGCAAACTCCTTTGCGCCAAAGTCAGAGGACCGGAGGTCCTTGGTTGATCGGCTGTCGCTGGTGCCCGACGTGCCTTCCGTGGTGGTCGTGCCCGATGCCGCCATCGGGGAAACGGGCCTCGGGTTCCGTTTGCCGTGTGGAGGACGCCACTCATTTCCAAGGTACTGGTTGAGTTGCTTGAAGAACGTCAGGATGCCGAGTTCGGAGTCACGGTGGTCGCCCTTTCCATCCCACTTGCCGAGCGCCCCTCTGGCGGCCTTGAGCAACTTCAAGACTGTCTTCACTGGAGCGCCGTCGATGGTCCGCTTCCAGATGCGTTCGGCTGCCTCTACGCCAGCGCCCGCGTCGGGGATGGGTTTCTCATCGAGGACTTTCGCGCCAGGCCAAACGCTCCAGGCCGCCGCAGCGTCCGCGATCAGGGGAGCCCATTCCTGAGAGGAGATCAAGACTTCCCGGGGGTTCTCGTCGAAGGGATCATGCGTTGGCCTGTCCTTTGTACCCCGGGCAGCCAGCGCGACCGCGTCCTGGGTCCGTTGCATCATCTTCGCAAGCTGCGAGCGTTCCTTCTCCTCGGCCTCCCTCGTTGCCCGATCTCGATCCCGCTTCTCCCGGAGGTCGGCGAATTCGTCGGGCTGGAGGTCTTGGCTCTTCCTGGTCTTCTTCTTGCGTGGCATTGGTTGTCCCTCCGTGGGCCGTGCGCGTTGCTCCCCCCTCTGATCACCATTGGGCCGGATTCTTGGCCGGTTTCCACCCACAACCCGGGGGCTTCGGTGGAACTGCAACCGGCGCCCTGGCCGGGGTGAGAACCTCCGTGATATACTGGAGGCCAAGTTTGAGATCAACTCCAAGCGGCCCCCACCCCCTGGGGCCATCAATTCCAAGCCAACTCCAAGACGACGTCCATCCCCTGTCACCACTGGGAGGAGTTTGGCCATGGAAACTGGCGTGCCCCGCCTTCGGACCCGCAGGGTCCCCCTCGACGCTCTTCACCTCGACCCGAGCAACGCCCGCCACCACCCCGAGGAGAACCTCGATGCGATCGTGGCGAGCCTCCGGAGGTTCGGGCAAGCAGAGCCCCTCGTCGTTCAGAAGGCCACGGGCCGCATCATCGGTGGCAACGGCCGCTGGGTCGCGATGAAGAAGCTCGGCTGGACCGAGGCCGAGGTGGTGGAACTCGACGTCGACGACTTGACGGCCACGGCCCTCGGGATCGCGCTCAACCGGACAGGGGAGCTTGCGACCTGGGACGAGCAGACCCTCGCCCGGCTCCTCCAGGAGCTGAAGGACGAGGGAGCGCTCGATGGGGTGGGGTACTCGGAGAGCGACCTCGACGCGCTCCTCGACGAGATCCAGGCCGACCTCGGGCCCGCAGAGGTCACCGAGGATGCGGTCCCGGAGCCTCCCGACGAGGCGACGACACGGTCAGGCGATCTCTGGCTCTTGGGCGACCATCGAGTTCTGTGCGCCGATAGCGCACGGGCAGAGGACGTTGACCGATTGCTCGCTGGCGCTCCCATTCACTTTTGCAACACGGATCCTCCCTACGGCGTTCGCGTTGAGCCGAGGAGTAACAACGCGATCGCCGCCGGGCTCTCCTCGTTCAAGGGCACGACGCACCACCAGAAGCTCGATCTCGCACGCCATCCCGACAAGTCGAAACCGACGAGCAGGAAGCTGCGTGCGAAGGACCGACCGCTCGCGAACGATTTCCTGACGGGCGAGGACTTTAACAAGCTCCTTCGCGCCTGGTTCGGCAACATCGCGCGCGTGCTACTGCCGGGGCGCTGTTTCTTGATCTGGGGTGGGTATTCGAACCTTGGCAGCTATCCCGGACCCCTCGCAGCAGCCGGGCTCTACTTCTCGCAGGGAATCGTCTGGGTCAAAGAGCATCCTGTTCTGACGCGGAAAGATTTCCTCGGGAATTTCGAACTCGGATTCTACGGATGGCGTGAGGGCGCAGCCCACGTCTTCCTCGGGCCGAACAACGCGACCGATGTGTGGTCGGTCCGCAAGGTGAACCCGCAGTCGATGATTCATTTGACGGAAAAGCCCGTCGAACTTGCGGCGAGGGCGATCCAGTACGGATCGCGGAAGCACGAGAACATCCTCGATCTCTTCGGCGGCAGCGGCTCCACCCTCATCGCAGCGGAGCAGACGGGCCGCAAGGCATTCCTCATGGAGCTGGATCCGCTCTACACGGATGTGATCTGCCTGCGATGGCAGAAGCTCACGGGCAGGAACGCGACTCTCGACGGTGACGGCCGATGTTTCGAGAGCATCAAGGCGGAGCGGCTGGGAACTGAGGAGGACGCACCGTGCTCTACTGGCTGATGGCGGTGCTCTCGCTCGTCGGAGTCGTGCTGAACATCCACGGCTACAGGGTGTGCTTTGTCTTGTGGGCCATCACCAACGCCATGTGGGCCGTCGCCGACTACCGGCACGGTCTTCCGCAGCAGGCGGCACTCCAGGGCGTGTACTTCCTCTTGAGTCTCTACGGGATCTGGAAGTGGAGCCGGCCTCGCAGCCAGACGGGGTCGGCTTCTCCTTCCACGGAGACGGCTTCATGACGACCACCACGCCGCTCTTTAACAAGGTCGCATTCTTCCAGGACGCCGGCTACGCCCCGCATCCCGGCCAGCAGCTCGTGCACGACTCGAATGCACCCCGTCGTGTACTGGCTGCCGGAACGAGGTGGGGCAAGAGCCGTGCGGCTGCGATGGAGGCGCTCGCCGCCTGCATGGAGCCGCGCGACCGATCCTACGGCTGGGTCTGCGCGCCGACCTACGAACTGGCCGACAAGGTCTACAGAGAGATCGCCCTCGTCGCCGCCGAGCGACTGCGCCACCGTCTCGTTCTTCTCCGCGAGAGCGACAAGAGACTCGTCGTTCGCAATCTCGCAGGAGGGACATCCGAGATCCGGGCGAAGTCGGCGGACAACCCCGTGAGCCTTCTCGGTGAGGGGCTCGACTGGGTGATCGTCGACGAGGCGGCACGCTTGAAGCCGGCGATCTGGGAAGGTCATCTCTCACAGAGACTACTCGACAAGAGGGGATGGGCCCTGTTGATCTCCACGCCAAAAGGGAAGGGCTGGTTCTACGATGCCTTCCGCCGGGGCCAGGGAGACGACCCCGACTACGAGAGCTGGAACGCTCCGAGTTGGGAGAATCCGTATCTCGATCGCTCCGTCATCGAGGCGGAGAGGGAGCGTCTCCCCGAGCGTGTGTTCCTTCAGGAGCTGGGCGGCCAGTTCCTCGAAGGCGCCGGCCAGGTGTTTCGGAACGTCCGGGACGTCGCCACCGGTCAGTGGCAGGACCCGGTTCCGGGCGAGCTGTACTACGGGGGACTCGATCTCGCGAAAGTGGAAGACTACACCGTCCTCGTTTTCGCCAACACTCGGCGCGAGGTCGTGTTCGCCGATCGTTTCCACCGCCTCGACTGGGCACTCCAGGTGGAGCGCATCAAGGCGGCGGTCGATCGCTACGGTGGGAGCGTGATCGTCACGGTGGACAGCACCGGGAAAGGGGAGCCCGTCTATGAACAGCTCCGTATGGCCGGGCTTGCCTGTCGTGCGTATCCGTTCACCGCGCGATCAAAGGCCGACCTGATCAACAACCTCGCCATGATGATCGAGCGCGAGGAGATCACCCTCCCGCGCCCCGACCTCTGGCCGATTGGCATCGATGAGCTGGAGAGTTTCGAGTACGCCATCACGGATGCGGGGAACGTCAAGACCGGCGCGCCGAGCGGTTGTCACGACGACACGGTCGTGGCCTTGGCGCTCGCCGTCTGGCGGCTTCGAAGGGGGGCCGGGGTCCAGCTGACGGTGTGACAGGCCGCTGGCGCGGCCCGGGCCGGAGCTGGCCCGCAGCTCCCGGGGGGACAACAGAAAGGGCTTCCCAGGCACAAGGCATGCCCTTTCAGAAACCAAAAAAGACGTGAGAATCAGTCCAGCATCATGACGGTTTACTGAGGCTGTAGAACCAAGAAATGCTTGGATCATGGTTTGGGTGGTGATAGGGCTCAACCGAGGGGTCCAGGATGAAACGGTGGCGCACGGCCCAGGCCCAGGGCCGCGGCTGGATCGCAAGACCGTGGAAGCGGGTGCCACGGGGAGCCTTTCGGGCGTTCCGGGGAGCCTCTGGGGAGCCTTGGCCCTCTGAGGCTCCCCGACATAAGTCAATTACAGATAGGAACTTCCACGATGCTTGGGAGCCTGGGGAGCCTCTTCCCGGACCTACGCGCACGCGGAAACATGTCTCCGGCCCCCTGGTGACGCTCGGTGGAAGCGCCCCTGTGGTAGCCCACCTCTCTTCTCATCGTGTTTCCGGGGGTGAGCCCTGGACCCCGTAGAGGCTCCCCAGGCTCCCCGTGATCGCACAAATGGCTTGTTGGCAAGAGGTTGTGATGGGGAGCCTCTGACACCAGAGGCTCCCCAGAGGCTCCCCAAATGTCCCGCCGAGGCTCCCTCGGCCTGGGGGTGGGGGCTCTGGTGGAAGCCGAAGGGGGCTCCCTTGCCTTCTCCCGCTCGTCGAGGCTTCCTGTCGCTCCCCGGTGCCGCGTGCCGGAGCGGGGAGGACGGAGCGCCCCGATGGACCACCGCCGAGACCACCAGCCGCACGACGAGATCCGGTGCGGGCGGCTCGTGGTGGTGGACGGCGAGGGGCGGCCACGGCTGGTCCTGGAAGTCGTCGCCATGGGCGACCCCCGGAACGGCGGGGTCAAGGAAGTGCCCCGGGTCTCCCTCCTCGGCGAGCGTGGCCGTCCCGTCCTGGTCCTGGAGGTCGACGCCCGGGGCGAGGCCCGGGTCCAGGTAGGCGACCCCGAGAGGGGGCCGCTGGCCGAGGTCGAGCCCGGGGTCGTGCTGCTCGGGTGGGGAGGGAACGCACGGGTGGTGGCCGTGGCCAGGGAGGGTGGGGGTGTGGTGCACCTCTGCGACGAGGACGGGGCGCCGGTGCTCCGGCTGCCGGAGGAGGGGTAGTCCCGGCCCTCGGGCCTACTTCCTCTTCCCCAGGAACCGATCCAACGCGGCACCCGGCTCCACCCCGCAGGCCTTGGCCCAGTCACAGAACTCCGCCACGTCGACCCGACGGTTGCCCGTCTCGCAGTTGTAGATCCAGCTCTGGGGCTTCTTCAGCCTCAGGCCCAGGTCGCGCTGGGTGAGCCCGGCTTCCTCGCGGAGTGCCCGGAGAAGGGGGAGGAGACGGCGGTACTTGCGTGAATGCTGGGCCTTGGTCGCCATGGCCCCGGGAGGATCGCGCCGGCGGGGCTTGACACGAGTTGCGTGTCAGGCGAAGCTCGGCTCGCGAGGGGACGGTCCCTCTTGTTTGCCAGGAGGTGGGTATGCCCAGATTGCGCCGCAGCCGCGCCACAGACCACTGTGTCGAGGCCCTCCTGGGATTCGGTGCTCTGGCATTGTTCGGCCTGTTCCTCCTCTCCATGGAGCTGGGCCTTCACCGAAACTCCACCGGCTTCTGGGTCTTGTCGCTCGGCGCCGGAGGTGCCTACCTCTCGATGGCTTTCGCCTGGTTCTCTGGGCGGGAGCAGGACGGGGTGCCCAGCGATGCAGGGGACACCACGACGGGCTCGATACAGCGCCCCTCAGGAAGGACACCAGAATCGTAGGCGATGGGATCTGAAGGCGAGAGACAATGCCCCTACTGCGCCGAGACGATCAGGCGGGCCGCGGTGGTCTGTCGGTTCTGCGGTAGGGATCTCGACACTGGTCAGGTACAGGCGCGAAGCGGAGTCATGGATGGTGTCAAGCTCGGATGTGGCATGTTCATTCTCTTGCCAATCCTACTACTCATTGGCCCCATAGCCGCCATCATCCTGTTGAGCATGATCCGAGGCTGTGATTCTGAGGGTGTCGAGTCGGGATTCAACGATGCAACGAACCCGGCTGTTGGCAACGTCATCAGCCAATCGCCGCCCTGAGCCTCTCCCCGTCGACCCTGGCGTAGACCAAGGTGCTCGCGATGCTCCGGTGGCGGAGAGCCGCCTGGACGAGTCCCAGGTCGCCGGTGCGGGCGTAGAGCCGGGTCGCGAAGCTGTGGCGGAGCGCGTGGGGTGAAGCGGCCCTCGTGATCCCCGCCGCCTCGACGGCCTTCCGGAATCGCCGCTGGACGTGCCTCGGGCAGAGGCTCCACCCGGACCGTGACCCGAAGAGCACGCCCTCGGTCCGGTCGCAGACCCAGGTCGCGAGCACGCGCGTCACCTCCCGTGAGATGGGCAACCGGTCAGGCCGGCTGCCCTTCGCGCATCGGATCACCAGCTCACGGGCCTGGAGGTCCACGTCCTCGACCCTCAGGGCCAGCGCGGACCCGAGCCGGATCCCGGTCCCGAGCATGGTGCGGACGAGCGCCGCGTCCCGCCGGGCCTCGTAGGTGTCGTCGCCGTCGAGGACAGCCAGGAGCCGCCGCTGCTCGTCATCGGTGAGCGCCCGGGGTGGCGGCGGCGAGCAGATGGCCCGCCGGAGAAGCCGGCTCGGGTCCTGGTGGACCACGCCTGCGCGGTGCAGATAGCAGAAGAACCCGCGAAGGCTCGATCGCATCGCGTTGACCGAGGTCCCGACCTTGGGGGTCCCGTCCGGCCGACAGCGCGCCGCAGGGGACGCGACGAACCGCGCCACGTCTTCGTGGGTGATGACCCCGACGTCGAGGGGGATCCCCTCCGCCGCCAGCCACCGGGCCAGGGCGCGGACGTGCCGCCGGTACTGGAGGATGGTGTGCCCGCTCCGCCCGTCGGCTTCGAGCTGGACGAGGAACCGGGCGAGGGCGTCCTCGATGTTCATGGCAGGCTCCCGATCTCGGCCCGGTACCGCTGCATCGCCTCCCGGTGGCGGGCCTCGGTTGCCTTGGCCTCCTCCCGGTATCGCTGCCACGCCTCCAGGCGTCGGCGGGCGTAGGCCTCGGCCTCGCCGCCATCGGTGCAGATCGTGGGGTTCGAGTCGCAGAGGAGGCCGCCCTGGATCATCTGCTCCAGGCCCCGGAGCGTCGTCTCGTAGAGGAGGTCCTCGATGGTGCCGTCACCGATGGGATCGGAGACGACCCAGATCGGCGTATCCGTGTCGATTCGCATGCTACCGTCCCTTCTCCTTCTCCACGCGGAAGGCCTCGAACTCCTCCCGCGGGAGGAGCGCCTCGGCGACCATCAAGAGCGCGTGGCCGTAGGCGTTCCGGGCGCCTGTGTAGTGGCGCTGGCTTTCATCGTCGCGGTCATCCCAGGCGCGTACCCGGGCCTTCTCCGCATGGGCCACCTTCTCCTCGAGCCTGCGGATCAGGTCCTCGCGGACCTTCTTGGCGTTGGCGTTGGCGTCGGGGTTCGTCGTCTCGTTGCTCATGGTCGTGTCTCCGTTGGGGAGGCCGGGACGTGCTCTCGCCCGCGACCTCCCCGGGGTTGTCGTTCACTCCTTCTCCGTCGTGGTGGTCGGCAGCGGCGCCTTCGCTATCCGGCACTCCTCCTCCGCCCAGACCAGCGCCATCCGGAGGACCCGCCGCGTCTTGTCGATCGTGACCTGGGTCTTGGGCTTTCCGTTCTTGCGCACGGTCACCGCCGGGCTCTCGAAGAAGGCTGCCACCCGTTCGGGCGTCAGGTCCGCGATGAGCGTGGCCTCCCCCAGCTCCCTCTTGGCGATCCCGAGATCCATCGAGTACGAGAACTGCGTGGCCAGCGATTTCCCGAGGTCGCCAAGGTGGCGGAGGTAGACCTCCGCAAGGCGCGTCACCGTCATGTCGGGTTCGGTTGGCTGCGCGGGGCGGTTGGAGAATCGCTTGGGCGGCACCGCCTCCTTCTTCTTGCGGCGCCCCCGCCCCTTGGTAGACGGCTCCGCCTTCTCCTGGCGCTGCGCGATCGCGCGGCAGGTCTCGCAGGCAATCTCCATCCCCTTCTCGGCCGCCTCCTTCGCCGAAGCGCGGTCGATCTTCTTCCAGTGCTCGAAAATCCAGGTGTCCGAGCCCCGGTAAGGGGTGTGCTGCTCGCAGTTGATCATCCCGCGCTCGTTCCAGTAGAGCCCGGGGGCGAGCTTCTTCCCCTTGGTGGCCGGTTTCTGAGGCGGGGAGCCCGTATTCTCGGTGGGAGCCGAGTCCGGGGGTGGGGTCAGCCGCTCGGTCCGCTTCCCGCGTCGGCGCGGGGTCTCCTCTGTTTGGGTAGCCGTCGCCCCGTCAGCTTCGCCGTCGTCGCCAAGGCCGAGGGTGATCCCGGTCACCTTCCCCTTCTCCGGTGGCGGCCCAGGTTCGCCCGTGGGCGCGGGATCGGGTTCAGGGGGAACCGCGTTGGCATCCGGGGCCTTCTCTCGGGACGAGGCGCTACGTCGCGCCCTCGGGGCCTTGGGGGCCTTCTCGGTCTTCGTCGTCTTCTTGGCCATGGTGTGGCTCTCCTGCGTTGGGGCGCCCCACCATCGGGACGCAGGACAGGATGAGCCATCGAGGCCGGGGAGAAGGGAAGGGGAATCCGGGGGTGAATCTTTGAGGGGAGGCTCAACTCGAACGGCCCCGTCTGCGCCATGCCGCGACCAAGGCCGGACGGATCTTGGTCGGAGGCCAGGTGTGGTGGATGGCGACCGCCATGTCGGGGGACCGCCCGTCGCCAGGTCCAGATGTTGGTCGGTTGGCAATCGGGTGACCGGAGCCCTGCCCGGAGGTACGCCGCGATCGGGGCCCGACCCGGACCGGAAAAGCGGCCAAAAGTCCTATCAAGAAGAGCAGTTCTTTCTGTAGGACTTTTGGCCGCTTTCGGGGGCTCACCCCGCAGCATCGTCCCGCGCTTCATCCGGCCTCGTCCACACGAGCCACCTCTCGTGCTCGCGCTTGATGATGGCCTCGATATCGGTCGCGTGCCGCTCGGTGGGCTCGCCGAGGATGAGCCGCTCGGCCTTCAAGGCCATGTCGAGGGCTCTCACGCACTCCATCCCCGTCTCCAGGGGCAGCTGGCGAAGCCCCTCGAGCGCCTTGG
>Ga0214472_10003913_pt1 | contig 15723 bp, 12 predicted proteins | sample RVTome_6_FD_207662 | JGI IMG/M metagenome (GOLD analysis project Ga0214472, IMG submission 207662) | Soil microbial communities from uranium-contaminated site in the Upper Colorado River Basin, Wyoming, United States - RVT140D175 | ecosystem: Environmental > Terrestrial > Soil > Contaminated >...
GCTCGGCAAGCCCGAGGGCCCGACCAACAACATCATGTCGACGCACCCGCGCACCGGCGAGCGCATCCAGCAGGCGGTGGTGCTGGCCCGGCTGCCGGCCGGCGCCCGCGCCGTGCTCGGGCGCGACGAGTTCCTGGCCGAGATCGACGGCATGGTGTTCGGCGACGACCCGGGCCAGGGCGTCCGCCGCGGCAACGAGTTCATCCACCCCCGGCTCGGGTTCCGCTTCCAGGTGCCGCCCTCCTTCACGCTGTTCAACGCGCCGCAGCGGGTGGTCGCCAGGGGCCCGAAGCAGTCGCTGATCATCTTCGACATGGCCGACCAGAAGACCGCCCGCCAAGCGGGGCGCATGCTGCCTTATCTCACCGGCACCTGGGGCGCGCGGCTCAACTTGCGCGGCGCCGAGGCGCTCGACATCAACGGCATGGAGGCGGCGACCGCCGAGGCCCGGCTCGCCACCCGCGACGGGCCCAAGGACGTGCGGCTGATCGCCGCCCGCGCCGCGCCCGAGCGCATCCTCCGCTTCGCCTTCATCACGCCGCCCGAGATGACCCGCGCGCTCAACGAGGAGTTCCGGCGCGCCACCTACAGCCTGCGCCGGCTGGACGCGGCGGAGGCGAAGGCAGTGCGGCCACTCAGGATCAAGCTCAAGACCGTGCGGCCGGGCGACACCGCGGACGGCCTTGCCGCGGCGATCCCGTCGGCGCAGTTCCGCCGCCGCTGGTTCGAGGTGCTGAACGGTTTGGCGCCGGGCCAACCGCCAACCGTCGGCCAGGTGGTCAAGTCGGTCGAGTGACGGCGAAGAGTGCGTGCAGGAACTTGGCCGCCGCGTCATGCACGCCCGGCCGTTTGCTCTCGCGCGGGCCGGCGACGTTGAGCACCCTGGGCCGCACTTGCTCGAGCCAGGCGGCCGCGGCGTCGGGGACCGGAGGCGGGTCGAGATCGACGACGAAACACGGCCGCGCCGTGTCGCGGGCGAGCTCGAGGGTTCTGAGGGTGCCGCCGGCGAGCGGGCCGCTGTTCAGGATCAACGTCGCCTCGGAGTCGCGGACGTTGAGCCGGGTGCGCTGGTCGTAGTCGGCGGAAGCGGTCTCGGTCAGTGGATAGCGCTTAGGTATGGCGCCGTCCTCGGCGAGGCGCCCCTTCGGGCACCAGCCGCCGCACGGGATGGCGAGGGCGAGGGCGACGTCGAGGGCCGCCCGGTCGACGCCGGTCTGGCCTCCTGAAATGACTTTGTCCGGAAAGGGCGCCACGGACGGCGGGCGGCGGCTAGGCGGCCTTGAGGAGCAGTTGCTCCAGCTTCAGGGTCGCCGTCTCGATGTCGATCCTTTCGACCGCCGCCACCTCGTAGGCGAGGCGGTCGCGGGCGGACTCGTAGATTTGGCGCTCGCTGAACGACTGGTCGGGCTGGCCGACGTTGCGGTGCAGGTCGCGCACCACCTCGGCGATCGAGATCGGGTTGCCGGAGTTGATCTTGGCCTCGTACTCCTGGGCGCGGCGGCTCCACATCGTGCGCTTGACGCGCGCCCGGCCGCGCAGCGTCTCCATGGCGACGTCCATCCTCTTGCGGCTGGACAGCCGCCTAAGGCCCGAGGTGACGGCCTTGGTCACCGGCACCCGGAGCGTCATGCGGTCGCGGTCGAACGAGATCACGAACAGCTTCAGCTTGTGGCCGGCGATCTCTTGGATCTCGATCGAGGTCACCTTGCCGACGCCGTGGGTCGGATAGACCACGTAGTCGCCGGGCGTGAACGGCAGCTTCTTCCTGGCGTGGGACCTGGGCGCGGCGCGGCCGGAACTCCTGCCGGCGGCCTTGGCCCCGCCCTTCGCGCCCGCCTTCGACTTGGCGGCGGCATGGGGCTTCGGCCTGGCGGTCTTTTTCGGGGAATGCTTGGCCGCCTGCCTGGCCGGCCTTTTCCTGGCCGGCTGGCGTGCCGTCTTATGGGTCGTCCTGTGCGCGGATCTATGCGGCATTCGTGTTCAATCTCCTTGCCGGGCGTTCGCCGGGACCGGTTCCCTGCCGTGCGCGACCGCCCCGTCCCGGTCAAGGCGGGGGCCCGTGGCGGCGCGGATGGCGATTTGCTGTCGACGGGTGCCCTCCGGACCACGGGGATGCTCCGGCGTTAACCCTGATAACCGAAAGCCGGCTCCGTGCTGGGGCGGCGGAAATCCGCCCTTCGCACGTCCGGCAACAGCCATTTTAACATATTTTCAAGGGAAAAAAAAGTGTCCGGATTCAGGCGCCTAGGGGACTCCCCGGAAGCCCGGTCCGGTGGTTGGCGGGTGGAATTGGCGAAGGTCCGGGATTTCAGGCCTCGGCGGGGGCGGGCGGCGTCGCCACCCCCGAAGCCTGGACTTTCAAGTACCCTTGCCCGGGTTGGCGCTGAACATCTCGGCCTTGCCCGGCTTGCCGCGCCATTCGTCGGCGTCGGCGGGCGGCTCGCCCTTGTGGTTGATGTTCGGCCATTTGGCCGAGTATTCGGTGTTGATCTCCAACCACTTGTCGACATCGGGCTCGGTGTCCGGCACGATCGCCTCGACCGGGCATTCGGGCTCGCAAACGCCGCAGTCGATGCACTCGTCGGGGTGGATGACCAGCATGTTCTCGCCTTCGTAGAAACAGTCCACCGGGCAGACTTCGACGCAGTCCATCAGTTTGCATTTGATGCAGGCTTCGGTGACGATGTAGGTCATGTCGTTCTCCGTTACGGAACGCCCTTTGATTACAGGATTATATTGGTCGGTGGCAAGCACGTTTCCGCCCTCCCGGCGGTGGCCCCCGGCGCCTTCCGGGCGGCGTCCGGCCGGCATCCGCTGAGGGCCGCCAAGGGCCCCCAACCCCACCTCTTTAAACCGCCATCCGTCAGCCGTCGCCTTTGAGCCGCTCGATGGCGCGACGGTCGCGCTTGGTCGGGCGGCCGGCGCCGCGGTCGCGGCGGCCCGGCGACGGCGGCGCGTATCCGGCGGCGGCGCGTTGCGCCTCGGGCGGATCCAGGTCCTCGTAGAGTGTCCGCGCCTCGCTCGATGGCCCGCGGCGGCGGCCGAGATCGCGCACGCGGACGACGCGGATGAACGGCCCTTTGGGGAAGGTTAGCACGTCGCCGACGCGCAGTGGGTAATGCGCTTTGCCGGCGACGGTGCCGTTGACGCGCAGCCGGCCGGAAACGCAGAAGCGCGTCGCCAGCGAGCGGCTCTTGAAGAACCGCGCGTACCACAGCCACTTGTCGAGGCGCTGGGAAGGCGACGGCGTTGCCGATGGCATCGGGGTCGGGGCCGCCGTCAGCGCGCTGCCGTCAGCCGACGCAGCTTGGCGAACGGCGAATCGTCGGATGCCGGCTTCGCCTTGCGCTGGCGCTTGCCGTCCCGGTCGCGGCCGGGCCTGGCCTTGCGGGCGCCGGCGCGGCGGAAGCGCACGACGCCCTCGGCGTCCTTGACCGCCCAGTAGCCGAGACCTTTCAGGATCGCCGCCATGTCGTCGGCGCCGCAGCCGGCGAGCGACAACAGCTCCGGCGTCGCCGCGAAGTCGCCGGCTTCGGCCAGCGACCAGGCGCGGTTGGCCAGCCTTTCCACCATGTCGACGCGCACCGCCAGCCGGCCGTACGGGAACAGGCCGAGGGCACGGTAGAAGCCGAATGGCGCGTTCGCCTCGACCGGCAGCGACACCCGCGCCGGGTCGGGCGGCGCCGGCGGCTTCGGCGGGTCGTTCCTGACCACCCACAGCAGCCCGCGCATCGCCATGGCGTCGGCTTTGACGAGCTCGGGCATGTAAACGGCGCGCCGGCCGATGCGGACGCCGAGGCAGCGGAGCGTCTTGCGCTCGGCGCGCCCGAGCGCCTCGATCTGGCCCTCGACGGCGTCGCGGTCGAGGGTGCCGAGCGTTTCGGTCAGCTGGAACAGAATGCCGCGCGCTGGTCCGTCGACGGCGGCGGCCGCGGCGCGCTTGAGCGGCGCCATGGCGGCGGCGACGCGGCCGTCCAGCCACGCCTGCAGGCGGCGGCGCAGGCGCTCCTTGGCCGGCGAATCGAGGAGCGCGCTGGCCAACGGCTGCGCTTGCGGCTTCAACAGATCCGGTCCGGCGGCAAGGCGGGCGACCTCGGCGCCGCGCCAGGCGATGCGCCTGGGCCAGCCGGATTCGTCGGCGGCGAGCGCGAAGCGGCTATCGTCGTCGGCCTCGAGACGACGGAGACGCGCCTCGATCTCGCTTTTCATGGCGCGGGCCACGGCGCCGGCCGCTGCCTTGGCGGCGGCACCGTCGCCGGCGCAGTCGGGCGTAAATCGGAATCCATCGAGGCGGCCGGCGTGGTGGCCCTCGACCGTCACCTCGCCCGCGGCGTTGACGGCAGCCAGCAGGTCGTCGGTGTCCTTCAGACGGCTGACCAGGATCGCGGTGCGGCGATCGACGAATCGCTGCGTCAGGCGTTGGTGCAGCGCGTCGGAGAGCTTGTCCTCGATGCCGCGGGTGCGCTCCTGCCAGTGGCCGGCGTCGGCCAGCCAGTCGGCGTGATAGGCGACGTAGGTCCAGATGCGGATGCCGGCGATGCGCGCCGCCAGGGTCTCGATGTCGCCGTCGGCACGGTCCAGCCTGGCCACCTGGGCCGCCATCCAGTCGGTCGGGATGCGCTCCTCCGGGCCCATCAAGTGGCGGTAGATCTGGCCGAGCAGCCGCGCGTGCGCGTCGCTCATCACCTTGCCGAAGTCGGGAATCTGGCAGACGTCCCACAGCAGCCTGAGCCCGTTGCGCGTCGCCGCCAGGGCCACGATCTCGGGCTCGTCGCAAAGGTGATGGAGCGCGCGCTCGTCGTCGGCCTCGCGCGCCCTGATCAGCCCCGGAATGGTCGGCGGCTCGGCGAGGCTGCGTTGCAGCGCAGCAAGCGAGGAGAAGTCGAGCCGCGGGTTGCGCCAATAGAGAAACCGCAAGGGCTCGAAGTGGTGGTTCTCGATGCGCAAGGCGACGTCCGGGTCCAACGGACCGACGCCGCCGGTGGTGCCGAAGGTGCCGTCGTTCATGTGGCGGCCGGCGCGGCCCGCCGTCTGCGCCAGCTCGACCGGCGTCAGCGTGCGGTGCTGGCGGCCGTCGAACTTGCGGGTGGCGGCGAACGCCACGTGGTCGACGTCCATGTTGAGCCCCATGCCGATGGCGTCGGTGGCGACCAGGTAGTCGACCTCGCCCTGCTGGTACATCGCCACCTGGGCGTTGCGGGTGCGCGGGCTAAGCGCGCCGAGCACCACCGCGGCGCCGCCGCGCTGGCGGCGCACCAGCTCGGCCAGCGTATAGACCTCGGCGGCCGAGAAGGCGACGACGGCGGTGCGCGGCGGCAGCCGCGTCGTCTTTCGCTCGCCGGTATAGCTCAACGTCGACAGGCGCGGGCGCGACATGAACTCGGCGTCGGGCACCAGTTGCCTGAGCAGCGGCTTGACCACGTCCGAGCCCATGAACATCGTCTCGTCGCGGCCGCGCGCCGACAGCAGCCGGTCGGTGAAGACGTGGCCGCGGTCCGGGTCGGCGCACATCTGGATCTCGTCGATGCCGACGAAAGCGACGTCGCGATCCAGTGGCATCGATTCGGCGGTGCACAGGAAATAGCGCGCGCCCGCGGGCACGATCTTCTCCTCGCCGGTGATCAGCGCCACCTGGTTCTTGCCCTTGGCGGCGACGGCGCGGTCGTAGTTCTCGCGCGCCAGCAGCCTGAGCGGAAAGCCGATCATGCCGCTCGCGTGCCCGAGCAGCCGTTCCATGGCCAGATGGGTCTTGCCGGTGTTGGTCGGCCCGAGCACGGCGACGATGCGCGAACGCTCGGCCGAGGTGTCGATCTGCATGACCCGTCAAGAATCGCAGGTTCGGGGGTGGGAAGGCAAGCGACGGCGGCCGGCAGGGTGGACCGCGGCGCCTCAGCTGGCGGTGGACGGCGCCTCGACGTGGGCGTGGCGGCGCTTGACCAGCCAATAAGCGCAGAACAGGCCGACGGGGATGCAGGCGAGCGTCGCGATCTGCAGGTTCGGATGCAGCAGCACCACCAGCGCAAAGCCGGCAAGCACCAGCCGCGACGCCATGTCAATCGCGCGATTGTCGGTGAACCGGGCCTGGATGCTGAAGCTGACGCCGATCGTCGCCACCATGATCAGCAGCATCGCCGCGACCTGGTCGATGCCCGGCTGCAGCACCAGTTGCGGGCGGGTGAAGACGCCGGCCATCAGGGTGAACAGCGATACGCAGAGCTGGATGCCGCGGAACAACACGCGCATGAAGTCGGCCTCGGCGATCTTCGCCGTCACCGCCGCGACCACCGAGGTCGGCGGGGTCAGCTCCCCCCACACCGCGACAAAGAAGGCAAAGAAGTGGACGACCCAAGGGTCGATGCCGACGCGAATCATCGGCGGGGCGATGATCAGCGCGGTGATGATGTAGGTCGGCGCCGGCGGCAGGCCGGTGCCGAGCAGCGCCCCGAAGAAGAAGGCGACGACGACCATGGCGGCGAGGTTGACGCCGGCGGCATCCATGATCAGGCCGCCAATCTTGGTCGGCACGCCGGTGATGACGAACGCCCCGGTCATGATCGACAGCGTCGCCAGCAGCAACGTCAAATCCGAGGTTATGCTGGCAAACGAATCGACGAAACGGCCGAGCGCCGGGACGATCGCCCTGAAAGAGCCTCCGCGCGCCCACGCGATGAACGCCAGGTGCGCGACGAGCATGGCACCGAACACGGAGATGAAGACGTAGAGCGCCGCAAACATCGGCGGCACGTGCAATATCGCCATCAAGCCGATCAGCCCGGCGACGACGACGACGAAGGCGGCGAGGTTCGTCCAGTCGGCCCAGCGCATGGTTTCGGCGGTGATGCTGTCGAGGCGGTACTTATAGCGCGACGACAACAGGTACACCGATACGCTCACGCCAACGTAATAGATGATCCCCGGCGCGTAGCCGCGCGCCACCACGTCGAAATAGCTGACGCCTAGGAACTCCGCCATCAGGAAGGCGGAAATGCCCATGATCGGCGGCATCAGCTGGCCGCCCAGCGACGACGCCGTCTCGATGGAGGCCGCGACGACGCGCGGCATGCCGGCGCCGATCATGGCGGGGATGGTCGCCGATCCGATGGTGATGGCGTTGGCGGCGCCGCTGCCGCTAACGGTGGCGACGGCGAGCGAGCCGAGCACGGCGGTCTGCGGCAACGCGTGCGGCGAACGGACGGCGATCTGCGTCGAGCCCTTGAGGATCGAATCGACGCAGCCGAAGGCGCGCAGCGCGCTGAGTACCAGGATGAACGAGCCGATCAGCGTCAACGCCAGCTGGGGCAGACGGGAGAAGATGCCGGTCGCCATCTCGACGCTCATGGCGCTGGTGACGCGCGTCCAGCTCAGGCCCGGGTGGTGGAACATACCGGGCACCACCGGGCCGTAAACCGCATACAGGATCAGGATGACGTTAAGGATGAACAGCGGCATGTAGCGCTTGCGCGTATACTCCATGATCAACACCGTCATCACCGCCCCCACGACGAGGTCGGTGGTGCTGTAGATGCCGGCGCGCACGGTGCCGATCTCGAAGTATTCCACGTGGATGTAGACGGCGACGGCGATCGAGAGGCCGATGTAGAGGGCGGCGATGAGGTAGTTGGCGATCGGCGGAAGCTGCGGGTAAAGCTCGTTCTTGCGCACCGCATCGAGGGTGAACAGGATGAAGGTGACCGGGACCAGCGTGATGGCCAGCAGCGTCGGCCCGCCCTCGGCGGTCCAGTAATAGACCATCAAATAGGCGAGGAAGAACCCGGCAATCAGATAATAAAGCCACTCGACCACGACGAGTGGCCGAAGGGAAGGAGCGGAGGGGGCGATCATGAGCGGAGGATGACCCGCACATCCACGCGGGGGACGGGTCCGTGCCGGAACCCGCCCCCCGGTCGAATGAACGAGACCTTACCTATTTCTTCATCGCGATCTTGGAGTCCCACTTCTTGTCCCAGACGCCTTTCTCGCGCATATACTTGGCGAGGCCAGGATGGATCGGCACCAGGTCCGCCGAGGAGGCGACGCCGAGCTTCTGCATGCCGGCAAAGTCCTTGGCGATCTGCGCGTAGCTGCCGTCGACCTTGGCCAGCGCGGCGGCATTCTTCTCGATCACCTTGAGCATCCGGTACATGTCGTTTTCCGGCACGTCGAGGCCGACGTGGAAGCCGTAATAGAACGGCAGCAGCGTCACCGACGGGGCGTGCACGTCCTTCTTGAACGCCGCCGGCTTGACGCTGGTGATCATGAAACCCGCTTTCTTCAGCTTCGCCACCTCGTCGGCGCTCGGGTTCAGCGCCGCCCAGTCGGCGGCCAGCGATGCCTCGGTGATCCACGGCGGCGAGGATGTCTCGGCGTTGGTGTAGATGATGAACCCTTGGATGCCGCCCGACTGCAGCAGCGAGCCAGCGGCCGCGAGATCGACCTGGCGGTATTCGTGCTTGATCCCGAGTGTCGTGTAGGCACGCTCGAGATGGGCGCGCACGTCCCAAGGCAGTGGCCCGGTGAAGATCGGTTTGCCGGAGAGATCCGCCCAGCTCTTGAACTTGGCCCTATCGCGCGAGTGCACGGCGGTGCCGACCTCGACGGTGTAAGCCCAGAACGACTGCACCAACTGGTGCTTGACGTTCGGCTTGAAGCCCTTGAAGCGATTGATGTCGTTGGCGAACTCGTAGAAGCCGATATCGGCGCCGTAGTAGCCCTTGATCTGGCCGGTCGCGAATCCCTTCATCGTCAGAATGGCGCCGGGCATCGCCTGCACCGTCACCCGGTAGTCCTTCATTTCGCGGTTCAACACGTCGGCCAAGGCGACCAGCGCCTTGTGGCCGGCCGATCCGACCGCCGCCGTGCCCCAGGGGATTTCCTTCACCTGTGACCACGCCGCGGTAGTCCACATCGCCATCGCGCCGGCGACGAGCACGGAAAGCGCACGTTTGAGCATTGCTGAGTCCTCCCAAATGGTCGGCCACGGAGGATGCGACCCATCCTTCCCGTGGCTTTATCTGTTAGTTGGCGGCCCAATACGCCGTCCAACACCGGTTGTGATAATCAACCGTTTTTGACGCTAAAGCGTGCCGTTGCACGTGTCAACGGCGGCCGCCCGCGGCGCGGCGGGAGGGCGGACCGGAAGGCTGACCGCCGGACGGCTAGTCGGCCTTGGCCGGCAGCATCGGCACGAAGGCCACCGGCAGGGTCGCCTCTTCGCGGATGCGTCCGTCCTTGTCCTTGGTGACGCGCACCAGGGTTTGCGTGGCGTGCACGCGCCCGATCGGAATCACCATGCGGCCGCCGGGGCGGAGTTGGTGGAGCAGCGCCGGCGGGATGTGCTCGGGGGCAGCAGTGACGATGATGGCGTCGAACTCGCCGCCGTCGGGCCAGCCGAGGAAGCCGTCGCCGGTCCTGACCTCGACGTTGCCGTAGCCCATTCGGTCGAGGCGTTCGCGCGCCGCCAGGGCCAGCTTGTCGACCCGCTCCACGCTCTTCACCTGTTCCGCCAGCTCGGCCAGCACGGCCGCTTGATAGCCCGACCCGCTGCCGATTTCGAGCACCCGGTCGGTCGGCTTGAGGTCGAGGAGGTCGGTCATCAGGGCGACGATGAACGGCTGCGAGATGGTCTGGCCGAAGCCGATCGCCTGCGGCCTGTTGACGTAGGCGGCCACCCGGTCGCCCGGCTGCATGAAATCCTCGCGCGGCACCTTGGCGATCGCCGCCATCACGCGATCGGAGAATCTCACCCGCCCCGTCCACGACCGGGTCTCCTCGGCATTGGCCTGAATCTCGGCCAGCAGCCGGGCGCGGGCCTTGGCCAGCTTGGCTAGGCGCTTGTCATTGTCGGGGGCGAAAAGGGCCATCGCCGGCCAGCTTGCGGAGCCGCGGCCCGGCCGTCAAGTAAGCGGGCTTGGCTACGAGCCGCCGCCCACGATGACCTTCGGGGCACCCTTGACGACCGAAATGCCCGGTTTCCTCCGGTCCCCGGGTTTCGGGTTCGCCCCGATCCGGGCGCGCGGGAAGCATAGGCTTACCACGGTGCCGGAGCTCGGCGTGCTCTCCAGGCGAAACGTGCCGCCGTGCAACTCGATCAGGGATTTGACCAACGGCAGGCCGAGGCCGGTGCCCCGGGTGGACGTGCCGATCGGCTTGCCGGACGTCTGGTAGGGTTTCAGAATCCGGGACACATCTTCCGGCACTATGCCGACACCGGTATCGGCGACCGCGAGCGTGATGCCGCCCTGTTCGTTGCGGTCGGCGGTGAGCTCGATCCATCCGCCCCGGCGGGTGTACCTCAGGGCATTGGAAATCAGGTTGATCAACATCTGCCTGATCAGCCGGGGATCGGCCTTGAGAAGGGGCAGGTCTCGCGGCAGGGCCGTCTTCATCGTAACGCCCTGGTCGCTCGCCTTTTCCAGAAACAGATTGGCGGCGTCGCTCATCACCACCAAGAGGTTCACGGGTTCCTCGTTCAACTCCATACGCCCGGATTCGATCCTGGAGAGATCGAGGATGTCGTTGATCACACCGAGTATGTGTTCGCCGCTCTTGCGGATATCGCGTGCATAGTCGACGTAACGTTCCGAGCCCGCCGGGCCGAACGTCTGCGCTTCGATGATGCCGGCGAAGCCGAGGATGGAATTCAACGGCGTTCGGAGCTCGTGGCTCAAAACGGCGAGGGAATCCGACTTGGCGCGGCTCGCCGATTCGGCGCTCGCCCTGGCGGCTTCGGCCTCGGCGACACGGCGGGCGGAAGCCTCGGGCTCCGCGACGCCGCGGGTGGCAGCCTCGGGCCCCGCAACGCCACGGGCGGCGGCCTCGAGCTGTTTTTTATACTCCGTGATATCGACGAAGGCGCCATGGACGTAGACCACGTTGCCGTTCTCGTCTACCTCGCGCCGGGCAATGCCGTGAACGATCCTCGTGGTGCCGTCGGGACGGACGATGCGAAATTCCGTCTCGAAGGCGGCGGTGCCGGCGGCGGCCTCATGCAATCGGCGCCGGACATCCTCCCTGTCCTCGGGGTGGACCATGTCCGGGAACGCCCAGAAGCCGAGCGTTTTCGCCCCGGGGTCGAGGCCGGCGATGCGATACATCTCTTCCGACCACACCGCCCGCCCGGACGCGACTTCGAAACGACAAAGCCCGGCGCGCGCGAGTTTCTGCGCTTCGGCGAGGATCTTCCGTTGCTGTTCGAGCGGGTCGCGATCGGCCGCCCTGAGCGCGAAGGCCTGCTTGACGGCGACGATGCCGCCCACCACGCCGAGCACAGCCGCCGCCAGGGCCACGATCACCATCGTCGTCGTCAAGGTATCCATCGGCCGAACCCGCCTCCAGCCAAGGCAAGCGTCGTCAAACGGGAGACAACAGAACGCCCCCGCCGTTACGATCACTAAGCGGGTTGCCGATTGGGGAAACCCTGGGTTGAGTTTTTGTTCGTGATGGGCGCTCCCCATCCGCGACGATTAAGGCAACCCCCAAGAGCACCGACCATAAGATTCAAATGCCCGGAAAAGGTCAACGGGCATATATTGCCATTTCAATGGCGCCGAGGACGTCGCGGTGCCGATTGCCGAGCCGGTGGATGAGTTGCGGACTTCTTCGGTCGCCTACGGGGAAAGGCGCTTCGAACCGGCGCCTCGAGGCGGACCGGACTTGGAGATGATTTGTGCCGGCGCGCCACCGCACCGGCAGCGATCGCGCAGCATCGCCGCCAGATAGCGGATGTCGCCGATGCCGACGCCGTCACGCGCCATCAGGGTACGCACGATCGGGTCGGCGAGGATTTCCCTGAGTTCGGGCTCGAGGCCGACGAAGGCCGGCCGGCCAGATGGCTGGCGGGGGGGCTGGCGGGGCCGCGTCGGGCTAGTGTTCATCGAGACATCCTCCCGGAAAACCAATGAGTGCCGCCGTTCGGCTCGGCGGTGGGGGTGCGGTCTCCCGCCAGCGCCCCGATCATGCCGGGTTCTCGTTGCCGGGATGTGACAGCCGGGTGAAGTTTTGGTGATCGGGCGGCGGTCGCAATCAGGCCTTAGCGCGATCAGACCTTGGGAAGGGCGACCTTGGCAGCGCCGAGGATGCGGCCGGTCTTCACCGACTGCACGATCACCGCGCAGCCGTCCGGATGGCCGCCGAGGTCGGCAAGCGTCGCGGTGAGCTTGAGTGGTTTGCCGGTCCAGGTGCCGACCTGCATCATGTTTCGGACCACGTTGTGGTACTTCAGCGTGCGGCCGCCGTTCTCGCCGCGCTTGATGGCGGTCTCGTGCTGGCGGTCGAACACGGCAAGCCAGACGGCCGCCTCGTCGCCGCCGTCGATGCCCTTGTCGGCGCCGGCCACGGTCACCTCGATCCGGCCCTCGGCATGGCGGACGGTCACCGGCAGCCGCGGCATCGCCTCCGCCTCGGCGATCCTGCGCAGCACCGACGAGCGGTCGGAGCCGGTGGCGTGACCCATGCCCTGGATCACCATCTGCGGCGTATAGACGTAGCGGAGCTTGAGCGCCTCGGCGTAGTTGCGCTGGCGCCTGGTGTTTTCGGGCGATGCGAACGGGTCCTTCCAGCCGATGTAGTCCCAGTAGTCGACGTGGATGGAGAGCGCCAGCAGGTCGGGACGCTGGGCGAGTTCGCCGAGGAACTTGTCGGCCGGCGGGCACGACGAGCATCCTTGCGAGGTGAACAGCTCGACCACCGTCTGCGGCGGTGCGTCGGCGGCAGCGGCCGGTCGGGCGACGAGCATCAGCGCCAGGGCAACGGTGGCGAGGATGGCGACGAGGGCGGTTGCACGTGGTGCGGTCATGGGCGCGAATTTATGCGGACGCCGGCGCCGCCGCCACTCACATCGCGGTGAACGGCCGCCGGGTCACGGGAAAGTGAAGGAGGCGTCATGCCGCCAGCAGCACCGCGACGCCGGCAACGGTGACGACGACGCCAACGATCATCCGCGCCGACAACTCGCCGGAGCCAAGAAGCACCCGGCTGAACAGCAGGGTCGCCAGGGGATAGCTTGCGACCATCGGCGCCACGACGGTGACGGGACCTTGCGCGAGGGCGGCGTACAAGCCGAGCACGGCGAGTCCGTTGCAGCCGCCGACGGCGACGAACCACTTCAAGCCGCGCCGGTCGAAGGCGATCGGGTTGCGCCGCTCCGTGACCGCGCCCATGCCGAGCACGACGACGGCCGACACCAGATAGCCGATGGTCGCCGCGGCGAACGGGTTCGGCCACGATTCCAGGCCGACCTTGACCAGCGGCTGCACCAAGCCGCGGATCAACGCGGCGGCAAGCGGCAGCGCCATCGCCCAAGCATGGATGATGGGCGCGGTTCGCCGCGGCACGCCGAGAAGCGCCGTCGCGCCGAGGCAAATCACGGCGATGCCGACGACCTGCCAGGCGCTGGGCGCCTCGCCCAGCATCAGGACGGCGATGCCGACCGCGAACAGCGGCGTCAGATTGCCGAGCGCTCCCGTCAGGTTGGGGCCGATCCGTCGATTGGCTTCAAAGGTCAGCAGCGTCACCGCGGCGGGAAACAGGCATCCGGCTATGACGAACAGGCCGACGCTGCCGATGTGCCAGCCGATGGTGCCGACTGTCGCCGGCGCCATGGCGAGAAAGATGAGGGCAGTCGTCGGCACGCTGATACAGGCGCCGCGAATCGGGCTGACGTCGCGCAACCCGAACTGGGTGAGAACCAGCGCCAGACCGAAACACGCCGCCGAGCCGAGCGCGAACACGACCATCAGATAGTCCATGTCCGCTCCCCCCCGTCGCTTCAAGCGCGCCGCAACCGGGACCGCCCGGCGGGCCGGCGACGCCGGTTCCCGGCGATCGGCGGGCGTTGCCTCCCGCCGCGCGGCTGGCGTTACGCCGCCTCCTTCATCATCCGTCGCAGCACGTACTGCAGGATGCCGCCGTGCAGGTAGTAGTCGACCTCGTCGAGGGTGTCGATGCGGCAGGTGAGCGTGATCTTCTCGCTGTTGCCGTTGGCGCGGGTGATCTTGGCGGCGACGTCCATGCGCGGTTTCACTCCTTTTTCGATGCCGGTGATGTCCCACACCTCGGTGCCGTCGAGCTTCAGGCTCTTGCGGTCCTGGCCGTCCTTGAACTGCAGCGGCATGATCCCCATGCCGATCAGGTTCGAGCGGTGGATGCGCTCGAAGCTTTCGACGATCACCGCGCTGACGCCCAACAGCTTCGGCCCCTTGGCTGCCCAGTCGCGGCTGGAACCGGTGCCGTACTCCTTGCCGCCGACGACGATCGTCGGCACGCCTTCCTTCTTGTAGCGCATGGCGACATCGTAGACGGTGCCCTTGTCGCCGGAGGGATAATGCTTGGAGAAGCCGCCCTCGACGCCCGGCACCATTTCGTTCTTGATGCGGATGTTGGCGAAGGTGCCGCGCACCATCACCTCGTGGTTGCCGCGTCGGGCGCCGTAGGAATTGAACTCGTCCGGCCGCACCTGGTACTCGATCAGGTATTCGCCGGCCGGGCTGTCCTTCTTGATCGAGCCGGCCGGGCTGATGTGGTCGGTGGTCACCGAATCGGCGAGGATCAGCAACGGCCGCGCGCCCTTGATGTCCTTCGGCTTGTCGGGCTCGGGCTTCATGTTCTCGAAATACGGCGGGTGCTTGACGTAGGTGGACGAATCCTGCCAGCGGAAGATGCCGCCCTTGCCGGCCGCGATGGCGCGCCACTCCTTCGGCCCCTTGTAGACGTCGCCATAGCGGGCCTTGAACATGTCGAGGCTGAGGCACTTGGCGACGGTCGAGCGGACTTCCTTGTTGGAGGGCCAGATGTCCTTCAGATAGACCGGCTTGCCGTCGCGGCCCTCGCCGAGCGGGTCCTTGTAGAGATCGACCATCATCGAGCCGGCGATCGCGTAGGCGACCACCAGCGGCGGCGACGCCAGGTAGTTGGCGCGCACGTGCGGATTGATGCGGCCCTCGAAGTTGCGGTTGCCGGAAAGCACCGCCGCGGCCACCAGATCGCCGTCCTCGATGGCTTCCGCGATCGGCTCGCTGAGCGGCCCGGAGTTGCCGATGCAGCTGGTGCAGCCGAAGGCGGAGATGTAGAAGCCGAGCTTGTCGAGGTCGTTCTGCAAATCTGCCTTTTCCAGGTAGTCGGCGACCACCTGGCTGCCCGGCGCCAGCGACGTCTTCACCCACGGCTTGGCCTTCAGGCCCTTCTTTACCGCGTTGCGGGCCAATAGCCCGGCCGCCACCAGCACCGACGGGTTCGAGGTGTTGGTGCACGACGTGATGGCGGCGATCACCACGTGGCCGTCGGCGACCTCGTAGTTGGCGCCCTTGACCTTGACCTTGCGAATCAGCGGCGCGTGCGGGGCGGCGCCGAGGGCCGGGACCGAGCCGCCGCCTTCCTGTGCCATGTTGGTGGCGGCGCCGGGAATGCGCTCGCTGCTGGTTGCTATCATGACTTTCTCGAACGCCTTCGCCGCGTCCGAGAGCAAGATGCGATCCTGCGGCCGCTTCGGCCCGGCGATCGCCGGCACCACGCTCGAGATATCGAGATCGAGGGTGGCCGTGAACTCCGGTTCCGGCGTCGAGGCGTCGCGCCACAGGCCTTGCGCCTTGGCATAAGCCTCGACGAGCTTGATCTGCGCCTTGTCGCGCCCGGTCAGCTCCAGGTACTTGAGATTCTCGGCGTCGACCGGGAAGTAGCCGCAGGTGGCGCCGTATTCCGGCGCCATGTTGGCGATCGTCGCCTTGTCGG
>Ga0214472_10003914_pt1 | contig 15722 bp, 16 predicted proteins | sample RVTome_6_FD_207662 | JGI IMG/M metagenome (GOLD analysis project Ga0214472, IMG submission 207662) | Soil microbial communities from uranium-contaminated site in the Upper Colorado River Basin, Wyoming, United States - RVT140D175 | ecosystem: Environmental > Terrestrial > Soil > Contaminated >...
ATTAGAACAAACATTCGAGGTGCAAAAATGGTCAGCACACTTGTCGCCAATCCCCCGGCAGCCAATCCCCCGGTAGATGCAGTACCCGAGTTCTACCCCTACGAAGACACCGGATGCGAAGTTTCCGGTTCTTGCCTCAACTGCCCGCTGCCCCAGTGCAAGTACGACGATCCGGGCTGGTATCAGAAGAACCGCCGTCTGGCCAAGGACTTGAAGGTGTTTACCGTGATGCAATCAGAGGAGCTGACGGTGGAAGCAGCCGCTGAGCGGTTCTCGGTGACGGTGCGGACCATCTTCCGGATTATGCGCCGCTGCCGGGAGGCTGCGGAGGATATTGGTGAGGAAGAACTGGAGGCTTTCAGCCTGGCGAAATAGCCTAACCTCTGGGCAGACCCAGGCCCCGTCCGGCGATGATGTTGCGCTGGACTTCTGAGGTCCCGGCGGCAATCTTGTGGGAGAAGCTGACCATCCAATGCTCCTGCACCCGTCCCTTCAGCGACGCCCATTTTTCACCACGATTCAAGGCCCCGTACATTCCCAGAATCTCCAGGGCGGCATTGGTGCACCTTTGCAGGGCCTCGCTGCCGAAGACCTTGCTGATGGACGCTTCTTTGTTGGGCACCAGACCTTCTCCTTGCAGGTAGGCCACGTTGTAGGCCATCAGCCGCGCCACTTCGCACTCGATGTAACGCTCGGCCAGCAGGTTGCGCACCCAGGGAGTCTCAATCAACGGACACCCGTTGCGACGGGTCTCGATGGCGTACTCGCGAACTTCGTCCAGCAGACGCCGACCCATTGCCGAGTAGTCGATGCCGGAACGCTCAAAATCCAGCAGCGTAACCGCCACATACCAGCCCCGGTTCTCTCCGCCCACCACGTTGTGGCGGGGCACTCGAACGTTGTCGAAGACCACCTCGTTGAACTCGTGGCCGCCGGCCATGTTGACAATGGGCCGCACCGTAATGCCCGGCGTTTTCATGTCCACCAGGATGAAGCTGATGCCCCGATGCTTGGGTGCGTCGGGGTCGGTGCGGGCCAGGCACATAATCCAGTCCGCCCGGTGGGCCAGCGTGGTCCAGATTTTAGCGCCGTTGATGACGTAGTCGTCGCCGTCGTGTACCGCCCGGGTACTCAACGACGCCAGGTCTGAACCCGATTCGGGTTCGCTGTAGCCCTGGCACCACTGAACGTCGGCCCGGGCAATGGGCGGCAGGTGGGTCTGCTTCTGCTCTTCCGAACCGTGGATCATCAGCGTCGGCCCCAGCATCCGCACGCCAAAAATGTCCCGCCCGGGAGCGCGCAGGTAGGCCAGTTCCTCGTTGTAGATGGCCGACCGCACCGGTGATGCGTCCTGCCCTCCGTACTCCCTGGGCCAGTGCATGGTCAGCCAGCCCTTTTGGGCCAGCTTCCGGCGCATCTGCCGGGTGAAATCCCAGTCCCACTCTTCAGGCCAGCGTCCGCCCCCCTCCCAGCCATCGGGAAGTTCCTGCTGCACAAAAGTGCGCAGTTCGTGTCGAAAAGCGTCGTCTTCCGGGGTGAACTTGAACTCCACGGCAATGCTCCTGTTTAACTGGTCTAGCCGGGTGCTTTGCTCAGGAGCCCACCGCCACGCAGGTGACGGTGCGAACCACTCCCGTTACGGTGTGGATGCGCTCGGTGACCACATTGCCGACCACCGACATGTCATCGCCGTTAATCACGGCGATGATGTCATAGGGTCCGGTAACCACGTCTACGGTGTCGATACCATTAATTTGCCTCAACGTGCCGGCAACCTCTCGGGTCTTGCCCACCGCAGTTTCAATCAACAGGTAAGCCTTGGTAGCCATGCTGCCTCCTGGGCCATTGTTTGCTAGTGCTTGTCTGTTTGCTGGTCTGATGTAGCAAGGGCTAAAGCCCTACCGCCCAATCGCAATAGCTTTGGGCAGCACCGGGCTAATTCTACGGTGACCCCGGTCCTCTGTCAATTTGGATCGGGCCGTGCCGCTTATCGCAATTCAAGGCGGAATTGGACGGTTGCCCCCCTGGGGCTGTCACCGTCGCAGCATGACGCAATTTTTCCCACTTCGTGACCTTCGACTTGACTGGGGATGCTCGGGTGTATATTTTGTTTGATGATCGGCCCAGCGTCTTAACGGCCTGGCTTGATGCTGTCGCGCCGGCAGCGACGATAATTTTGGCGTAGTGGGCCTTCGGTAAAGTCCTGGACGAAAAAGTCCTGGACGAACTTGCGCAGGTTAGCGGGAGATTGGTGCGGTGAGCCACTTGATCTGGAGGGCCGCCCGGTGGAGCTGAAAGAGTTAGGCGGCACCGGCGTGATGGTGCCGGAGATTGGACTGGGCACCTGGAAATACTCCGGCGGGAATGAGCCCCTGCGCCGGGGTATCGAGTCAGGGGCCTTTCTCATTGATACTGCCGAGATGTACCGCACCGAGGACGCCGTAGGCCGGGCGGTAAAGGGCATCCGGGACCGGGTATTTATTGCCACCAAGGTCTCGGGCAGTAACCTGCGCTACGACCGGGTGTTGCGGGCGGCGGAGAACAGCCTGCGCTTGCTGGACACCGGCTACATCGACCTGTATCAGATTCACTGGCCCAATCCGGGCGTGCCCATCGCCGAGACCATGGGGGCGATGGAGGAGTTGGTGGATGCTGGCAAGGTCAAATACATTGGCGTCAGTAACTTCTCGGTGCGAGAACTGGCGGAAGCCGTTTCGGTAATGACCAGGCATTCCATAGTCTCCAACCAGGTACTTTACAACTTGAAACGCCGGGATATTGAGCCGGAGCTACTCCCCTACTGCCAGCAGAATAACATCACGGTGCTGGCCTACACCCCCCTGGCCGACGGCTCCCTGGCGGTACCGGCAGCGACTTCCCAGGAACCCGGGAGCGGCCTGCGCCGGACCGCCGGCCGGCTGTTGGGGCGCCAGCGGGGTAGGGACGCCTTGCAGTCGGTGGCCGCCGATACGGGCCACACTCCGGCCCAGGTGGCGCTGAACTGGTGCACCGCGAAGCCCAGTGTCATCGCCATTCCCAAGTCTAACAGCGTGGCCCGCACCGAGGAAAACTGCGGCGCGTCAGGCTGGCGTTTGACCGAAGAGCACCGGCGTCTCCTGGACGAAGCCTTTCCAGTATGATTTTGTCGCCGTGAGGAAACTCTATGAACTTCGAACAGGCCAGGCACTTTCTGGAAAACAATCATCGGGGAGTGGTAACCACCTTCCAGCGAAACGGGGCGGCCCAGTCCAGCATCGTGGTCTGTGGGGCTTATCAGGACTACCTGGCCCTGGTCTCGGTGCGCGGCAATTCGGCCAAGGTCAGGAACCTGCGCCGGGACCCGCGCTGCACCGTGGTGGCGACGGCAGCGGACTGGCGCAGCTACGTGGTGGTGGAGGGCCAGGCGACCCTGCTGGACTATCACAACACCGACCCGGAAGCGACCCGTCAGAAGCTGCGAGAGGTCTACCGGGCCTGCGGCGACCGGGACCACCCCAACTGGGAGGAGTATGACCTGGCCATGCGGGAGCAGGACGCGGTGGTTGTGCTGATCACCCCTGCCCGGATTTACGGACTGCTGCGGTGATGGCTCTTTCCCCTTCCCCTTGGATGGGGAAAGGCCGGGATGAGGGTCAAAGGCCTACACCGGCATCACCATCGTCGCGTCGGCCAGACAGACCAGTTCCTCCCGCTGATTCTCGCCCGTGATACGGCACTCCAGGATACCCGCACTGCTCTCACCCTGGTAAGGCGGGATCCAAGAGGGGTTTTGGCGTTTGCCGGTTATCTCTCCCCGGAAGATCACGGTGTCCCCGGAGCGGAAGGGAGTGATGGCCCGCATCAACAGCGTACCGCCGCGATAAAAAGCGCTCAGGGGAAACGACCGCTGCAGCATCTGGTCAACGTAGGACATGGTGGCTGGCCCGGCGTTGACTGTGCCGCCGAAGATGTTCTGGCGGGCGAATTCCTCGTCGGTGTGAATGTTGCTGGCGCTGACCTTCCCCGCCAATCGAAACTCGTTCCGGCGATTGATAACTTCCTGGCTCTCGGTGATGGTCAGGGTTGCTAGCTGGTCGCCCACCGAGGACGATTCATAGCCGAGCCTCCGGGCGGGAAAGGTGGTCACGGCCGACGGGGCTGGCGCCGGTGCCGCCGCTCCGGCGGGCGCCGCCCGCTGGCCCCGGGCGTACTCAAAGATGCAGGTGTAATCGTATGCGGCTACCTGGTCACCATCTTGATTGGTGGCCTCGATCCGGAAGACCACGAACTTGCTGCCCCGGCGCTGGTACTTTTCCAACACCCGGCGGTTTCCGGTGATGGTGTCCCCGACCTGGACCGGTTTGGACCAGCGGGCCTCGCATTTGGCGAAGGGCGTCTGGCGCCGGGCGGTCCTGGACTCCTCCAGGACAACGTAGCCGTTGTTTTCGGCGATGTCGTTGCGCAGTAGCGGCGCGTAGCTGATGACCATGGTGGGCATGGCCAACGGGCCGCCAATGTAGCCAGGGTTTTGGGACAGTCGGGCGTACTCGGCAACGTTCCCACGGGTGATTGCAACCACGGTGGGCGGTCCAGCTTGACCCGGTTCCACTGCGTCGTAGTCCCACAACCTCTCTTGCTGCTCAAGCATGCTTGCTCCTTCGGGCTTACTCTTTCGGGCTTGCTCTTTACTTAGAAGTCAGGCATCTGCCCGATGACGCTGCGCACCGTAGCGATGAAGTTGCCCGACCGGTTGTACTCCACCTGCCAGTATTTTTCGGCCTGCTGAGGCATATCGTGGGCCATCAACTGATAGTAGCCCGGCTTGCCCCTGGCTCCCAGGTAGAGAATTCCCCCGCCGATGGGCAGCGTAAGTGCCGCGCTGATCGGCATAATGGGCAGGATAAACAGGCCCAGGATAATCATCGCTGTGCCCAATGCCAGCATCTGATGGTTGGCCCGTCGCACCAATTCTACTGAGGCAAGCTGACTGTAGGGGATTTCCAACAAATACCCCCGGCTGAGTCCCCTGGGAGGGTCCAGCCGCAATACCCGATAACTGGTGGCGTAGAAAGGGCCGAACGCGCTGAGCATCTTTTCTGATGCCGCCAGGCGCGAGTAAATGTTGGCTGAGGATACGCTGTAATTGCTCTGGTCTTCGTGGAGGGCCATCGATTACCTGACCGATACAGTCTCCGGCTGTAAGGACCGCTGGTTAGGACCGTGAACCAAGTATGCAATAACCCCATTGGATTGACAAGGATTGACCCGGTTGCCCTGGACCCGCCCCGGCAATTTCCTTGCAACCCCTTCCAACCTACCGGATAATGGGGACGCTTTGCCAATAAGACCAGGACCGTTTACTAACTGGAGGACATGATGACCAAGGTGGGATTTGTCGGACTGGGCACTATGGGCGCCAACATGGCGTACAACCTGCTGCAAGGCGGCAACGAGCTGGTGGTGCATGATATCCGCCGGGAGTCAGCCACCCCCCATCTGGAGGCCGGGGCGGTCTGGGCCGACACTCCCCGAGAAGTCGCCGAAGCCAGCGAGGTGGTCTTCACGTCGTTGCCCGGGCCGGTGGAGATCGAGGCGGTGGCCCTGGGTGAGGCCGGGCTGATGGAGGGACTGGAAGCGGGCAAGACCTACTTTGACCTCAGCACCAACTCGCCGACGGTGATCCGCCGCATCCACGAAACGATGGCCGCCAGAGGTATTAACGTGCTGGACGCTCCGGTTAGCGGCGGCCCGCGCGGGGCGCGCTCGCGCAACCTGGCGATCTGGGTCGGCGGCGACCAGGCGTTGTTCGACCGGTACAAGCCGGTCCTGGACGCTATCGGCGATAAGGCTTACTATGTCGGGCCGATCGGCTGCGGCGCGGTTGCCAAGCTAGTGCACAACTGTGCCGGTTACATCATTCAGACTGCCCTCGCCGAAGTATTCACCATGGGAGTTAAAGCGGGCGTAGATCCGCTGGCCCTCTGGCAGGCGGTGCGCCGGGGCGCTCAGGGCCGTCGGGGTACCTTTGAGGGACTGGCTGAGCATCTGCTGCCGGGCAATTTTGATCCACCCGATTTTGCGCTGCGACTGGCCCGTAAGGATGTCGACCTGGCGGTGGCGGTGGGCCGGGAATACGACGTGCCGATGAAATTGGCCAACATCACCCTGGCCGAGATGACGGAGGCGATGAACCGGGGTTGGGCCGGGCGGGATTCCAGAGTGGCGATGCTGCTACAGGAGGAGCGGGCCGGTGTGGCAGTGCGGGTTGACCCGGAGGTGCTGCGTCGGGTGCTGGAGGCGGAGCGCAACGGCTAGTCGGTCCGGCTCACCTTTTAAATTGGCGGCTTCTTAAATATGGATCAGGGAGACTTCGGCGTCAGAAAAGGTATCCCTGCTACCTACACTGGCCGGCGCCACCGCAGGTCGGGCTGGCGGGCCGCCCGCGCTTCGTCCAGCCGGGACACCGGTGTGGTGTGGGGAGCGTGGCGCACCAGGTCGGGGTCCTCGGTAACTTCCCGGTCAATCTCCCGCAGCGTCTGGATGAAAGCGTCCAGCGTCTCCCTGGTCTCCGACTCCGTTGGCTCGATCATCAACGCTTCCGGGACGATCAGGGGAAAGTACATGGTGGGCGCGTGGAACCCGTAGTCCAGCAGCCGCTTGGCCACCTCCAGCCCGCTGACACCGCGGTCCTTCTGCCAGTCGGCGGAAAAGACCACCTCGTGCATGCAGCGCCGGTCGTAGGGCAGGTGGTAGATATCCTTGAGGGCCGCCATGATGTAGTTGGCGTTGAGCACCGCGTTGCCGCTGATGGCCTTCAGCCCGGCCGCTCCCAGGGTGCGGATGTAGGTGTAGGCCCGCACCAGAACGCCAAAATTCCCATGGAAGCCGCCGATTTTGCCGATGCTATGTTCCGGAGTAACCAGCAGGTAGCCGCCGTCGCCGCTTTGGGACACCACCGGAGCGGCCAGGTAGGGAATCAGGGACTCGCCGCAGCACACCGGTCCGGCGCCGGGGCCGCCGCCCCCGTGGGGGGTGCTGAAGGTCTTGTGCAGGTTCAGGTGGGCCACATCGAAGCCCAGTTGTCCCAGCTTTACCCGGCCCAGCAGGGCGTTCAGGTTGGCCCCATCGCCGTAGACCAGGCCGCCGGCTTCATGTACCACCCGGCACACTTCGACGATGTTGGCGTCGAACAGGCCCAGGGTGCTGGGCAGGGTTATCATCGCCCCGGCCAGGTCGGGTCCGGCCAATTGGTGCAGGGCCTCCAGGTTAACGTTGCCGTTCTGATCCGAGGGTAGCGTTACCACATCAAAGCCCGCCATCGCCGCCGACGCCGGATTGGTGCCATGGGCGCTGTCGGGAATGGCCATTCTGGTGCGCCGGGTGTCGCCTCTGCCCTGGTGGTAAGCGCGAATCATCAACACTCCCGCCAGTTCTCCATGCGCTCCGGCCAGCGTCGCCATGCTGATGCCGGCCATACCGGTCACTTCGGTCAAGAATCCCTGCAGCCGGTGGAGCAGTTCCAGAGCACCTTGAGACGTCGCTGCCGGCTGCAGGGGGTGGATGTTGGCGAACCCGGGCAGGAAAGCCATCTCGTCGTTTACTTTGGGATTGTACTTCATGGTGCAACTGCCCAGGGGGTAGAAGTGGGTGTCGATGGAGAAGTTAAGCTGGCTCAGATTGGTGAAATACTGAACCACCTCCGGCTCCGAAACCTCGGGCAGGTCTAGCTGGGAACGCAACAACGCGGGGTCGGGCATTGGCTGGGCGGGCAGGTCCAATGGCGGGATCACGGCCCCGACCCGGCCGGGTACGCTGCGCTCCATCAGAAGCCTGGTGGTATCGCGGTTGCCGCCTTTATTCATTGGCTGAATTCCCCCAGGGCTGAAACCAGCGCGTCAATATCTTCTCGGGTGTTCATCTCGGTCACGCACAGCAGCATCCCCCGGTCCACTCCCGGTGGTAAGGGAGAGCGATAGGGAGGCTGGCTGATGTCCAGACCGCCCAGGATGTTCTGCTCCAGCAGCCGCCGGTTGATGGTGGCCGGATCGGCCGGGCACTGCACCACGAACTCCTGAAAAAAAGTGCCGGCGAAAGGCAGCCAATACCCGGCGAGCTGCTTGATCCGGGCGGCGGCGTAGTGGGCCTTGTGGTAGCACAGTTCCGCTACCTGCCGCAGCCCCTGTTTGCCAGTGGCGGCCAGGTAAATGGTGGCGGCCAGGGCGTAGAGGGCCTCATTGGTGCAGATATTGCTGGTGGCCCGCTCCCGCCGGATGTGCTGCTCCCGGGTCTGCAATGTCAACACGTAGCCGGTGCGGCCCTGAGTGTCAACCGTCTTGCCCACCAGACGGCTGGGCATCTGACGGATATATTGCCCTTTGGTGGTAAACAGGCCCAGATACGGGCCTCCGTAGCTAGTGGGTATGCCCAGGGACTGGCCTTCTCCGGTGACGATATCGGCGTCATAGTGGCCCGGCGGGTTGAACAGGCCCATGGCCATTGGATCTGCCGACACCACCAGCAACGCGCCCTGCTGGCGGGTGGCCTGACGGTGCCGGCTCAGGTCTTCAATCTCGCCGAAGAAGTTGGGGTATTGCACCACCAGACAGGCGGTATTGGCGTTCACCTCAGGCTCCCAATCACCCACGGTCCGTATCTCAATGCCCTGGGCCTGAGCGTAAGTGCGGATGACTTGCTGATAGGCGGGCGCTACCCGTTCGGACACTACGATCTGCTGCCGATGGGTAACCCGGCAGGCCATCAGCACAGCTTCAGCCAGGCTGGTGGCGCCGTCGTACATACCGGCGTTGGCGACCTCCATGCCGTAGAGATTGCCGATGAGGGTCTGAAACTCGTAAATGACTTGCAGCGTGCCCTGGCTGACTTCTGGCTGGTAGGGGGTGTAGGCGGTGAGGAACTCGCCCCGGGTCATGATCGCCTTGACCACCGAGGGCACAAAGTGATGGTAGGAACCCGCGCCGAGAAAGGATGGGCCGCTGTTCAAGGGGCGGTTCCGGGAGGCCAGCGACGACAGTTCGCGGTGAATTTCCTGTTCGGACCGGGGGGCTGGCAGGTCCAGGAACGGATTGCGGTACTGGTCCGATATGTCCAGGAACAGCTCGTCCAGAGATTTCAGGCCAAGGGTGGCCAGCATTTCGGCCTGTTCCTGCTCGGTGTTGGGAATATAATGGGACTGGAAGTGGGCGTCAGGGGTCAATGAGTCTCGTCTCCTGCCGGATGAACGGCCTGGGGGATTCCGGGGTAGGATTCCGGGATAGTGGAGCTGGGGCAGGCACGGCGTTACCCTGACTAGAGGCCGGCGATGTAGGCCTCGTAGTCTTCCGGCGACATCAGTCGGTCCATCTCAGTGGCATCGCTCATGGTCACCCGCATGATCCATCCCTTTTCAAACGGGTCTTCGTTGACCATTTCCGGGTGGTCGATGAGGCCGGAATTGACTTCGATCACCTGGCCGCTGACCGGAGAGTACAGGTCTGAGACCGCCTTGACCGACTCTACCTCGCCCATTTTCTGCATTGCCCTCACCGAAACCCCGGCCTGGGGCAGGTCAAAATACACCACGTCACCCAGCTGGTCCTGGGCGTACTCGGTGATGCCCACCAGCGCCCGATTGGTCGCCGCATCCTCGACCTTGATCCACTCGTGCTCCCTGGTGTACTTGCGGTCTGCCGGACTCAACTTTGTCGAGACCTCCTGGTTCTCAATTGGCTGGTTCTCAATTGGCTGGTTCGTGAATAGAAGGGTAAGGGTACGATTCTAGCCGGAGCGGACCGGCCCCGTATATCGACGTCCACCGTTCCGCCGACCGCGGCGTGACGCACCAAAACGTAGCCCATTGCGATGCTGGTGTCAAGAGTGGGCGAGTAGGTGCCGCTGGTGATGTGGCCGATAATTTCCCCCTGGAACAGGATGGGATACCCGGCCCGGGGAGCGCTGCGGCCCGGCACGGTCAAGCCCACCAGCTTGCGAGGGGTTCCTGACTCCTGTTGTTGGCGCAAGACCGGCGCTCCAATGTAATCACCCTCGGCGCGGACGAACCGCTCCAGCCCGGCTTCGACCGGCGAGGTGTTCTGGTCGATTTCGTGGCCGTGCAGCGGCAAAGCCGCCTCCAGTCGGAGTACATCTCGGGCGCCCAGTCCGCAGGGAGTGATGCCTTGCCCGATCAGGGCGTTCCAGATGGCTGGAGCGTCGCAGGAGCGGACGACCATCTCGAAACCGTCTTCGCCGGTGTACCCGGTGCGCCCTAGAAAGACCGTCTTGCCCTGGAACCGGCCTTCGGCCCAGGTGAAGAAGCGGAGGGCAGACAATGGTTGGCCATCATTCATCTGGCACAACCCATCTAGAATCCGGGGACTGTCGGGCCCCTGGACTGCGATCAGGCCGGTTTCCCGGGTCTGGTCGTCGATATTGCAGCCGCCGGTGAACCGGTCGTCGATCCAGCGTTGGAACCAGTCCACCACCTCAATGCGGTTGCCGGCGTTGGGAACGAGCAGAAACCGGTCTCCGGCCAGCCGATAGAAGATAGTGTCGTCAATGACCCCGCCAGCCTCATTGCAAATCATACAGTACCTGGCCCGGCCAATCTGGAGGGTGGAGGCCGACCCGGTCAATACCCAGTCCAGGAAGTCAGCAGCCCGGCGGCCGGAGATGTAGAGGCGTCCCATGTGGGAGACATCAAACAGCCCGGCCCCGGTTCGCACGGCCTTGACCTCGGCCAGGATGCTGGAATACTGCACCGGCATGTCCCATCCGCCGAAGGGAACCATGCGGGCGCCCAGCGCCAGGTGGTTGGGGTGTAAGGCAGTTTCCAGGTTCATTATTAATTATTGATTAATTATTGGCTGTTATCTTCCGGTATTGATTTTCTGCGTTCATTTCTCGGGACCACATCCGGCGCTCCCGGCCCTTGCAATGGGCCAGGTTCGCCGTGTATCGTACCATCTCACTGCGGTCAAGGCTACTGGATCACCGCAAGTTCGGGGCCAGCACGGAATCAATAATGAATAATTAATGCATACATAATGAATAATATATGGATTGACCCACCAGATAGTTCCAAAATTGAAGGCCACTTCCCGGGTTGGAAAAGATACTCAATATTACGCTTCCTAATTGTCTGCCCATATGCTACATTGGCTGCCACCGACGGGGAGATTCGCCGGTGGTCCAGGTATTGAGCGAAGGAATTGAGCGAAGTTATTGAGCAAAGGTATTGAGCAAAGGTATTGAGGGAATGAAGGAGGTGAGTCGGATGCGGATTCTGTTAATTGCCACCAATCGACACAATCGGTGGATGAGCAAGGAAGAGGTGCGGCCCCTGCCCATCGGTCTGGCCTACGTCGCCGCCTACATCGATCAGAAGCAACACCATCTGAGAGTGCTGGACCTCATGTTCGTCGAGGACTATCTGAACGAGACCGAGCAGGTTGTCCGGGAATTCCAGCCTCAGCTGGTGGGCATATCCCTGCGCAATCTGGATAATGGCAGCTACATCAACCCCCAATCGGCCCTCCCGGTGACCAGGGAGGTAATTCGGCGAATCCGCGGCTGCAGCGATGCGACCATCGCCTGTGGGGGCCCCGCATTCAGCACTTTGCCTGCCGAATGCTTCCGTTACCTGGAACCCGATGTTGGTCTGGCCGGCGACGCCGCCGAGACCTTTGCCGAGTTGGCCCAACTATTGGCGAAGTCCAAATCTTACCGGCAGTTGTCCGGGGTGGTCTACCAGGAGAAGGGGGAGATCAAGATGGCGCCCCAACGGTCCGCCTCTGGACTTACCCGCCCGCCCCGGTTGGATGAACTGGACCTGGACCGGTACCGGCAGGCTGGTTTTGGTGTGGGAGTAATTACCAAGCTGGGCTGGTACGCCTCAACCGTCCCCAGCCCCAACCCGCAAGACGAGTGGCGAATTGTGCGTCCCGTGCCGGAAGTCGTGGAAGAGATCAAGAGGCTCCAGACCAGGCACAACCTTAATGAGTTTTTCTTTATTGATCAGGGCTTCAATCGACCCGCTGAGTACGCCAAAAAGTTGTGCCAGTCGATCGTTGATGCGGGCCTGGATATTAAATGGAACACCAATCTGAGGCCCCAGGGCATTGATCAGGAGTTGATGGCATTGATGGTGCGGGCCGGTTGTCAAATGGTGCTCATCGGCGGGGCCAATGTGCCTAGCCATTCGGTGCTCAGCGATGGGGCTGAAGAAATGATCCAACTGGCCACCGAGCTGGCCGGCTTGCAGCAGCTGTGTGACCTCTGCCAGAGCGAAGGCCTGTCCTATGCCATAACCCAGGGTTTCGGCGAGCCCTGCGAAAGTAAGGATACGTTACGGACCAAGCTGGCTTTCTTGTCCACTGCGGCTGGTCCCGGGAGGCCCGCCCGGGTCACATTGCGAATCGGCAACCGTTTGCTGCCCGGAACTGAACTGACCCAACGGGCGGTTCGAGAGGGGATTATAACGGATGACCGAGACTTGTTGATGCCGGTCTACTACGTCGCCGCCGCGGTGAGAGACGAGCTTCTGGACACTCTCAAAAAGGCGGTCCAGGAGCAACCCTCCTGGAGCATCCTATAAGAGCATTGGTAATAGCATTGGGTTAGCGTCCGGATGCAAGGCCAGGCTTTGCCCGGGTAAACCTGAATACGCGACAGCTGGCCGATAACTGTCGCCCCTAACGGTTAGCCGGATCCCTATTTTGCCCACCAGATTACTACCGGCGGTGGCTACCCGTGGTTTGGATAATGAGATATAATAAATCCCGGTACAGGTGAAGGCCTCCCGTTTAGTCTCTTAATTCTATGAATCTAGCGCTGGATGACCTCAACCGAGCCAAAATATATCTATTGGAGGTCGTCAATTGGCGCTTTCAGACAAGACTCTCAGTTGCGGAGAGTGCAATGCAACCTTTACGTTCACGGTGGGGGAGCAGGAGTTCTACGCCACCAGGGGTTACACCAATGAACCCAAGCGTTGCCCGGAGTGCCGGGATGCCCGGCGGGGCCAGCAACGGGGCGGCGGCGGCGGATTTGGTGGTGGTCAGCGGGAAATGCACCCGGCGGTTTGCGCCCAGTGCGGCGTTGATACCACGGTCCCGTTCCTGCCCCGGGGTGATCGGCCGGTCTACTGCAGCGATTGCTTCGGCGCGATGCGCCGTTAGGCTCTAACCCGGAAGGGAGCCGATTCTCCGGGTGAGCAACGTTGGCCCACCCCAAAGCTTGGGCCTCGTTTGCGAAAAACCCCGGCAGCAATGCCGGGGTTTTTATATCTGGCCCAATTGCATACAATACCAGGCTATCTGAAGTTGAAAAGGGGGGAGAATGAGGCAGACTGCCGACGCGGTGGTGATTGGCGGCGGGGTGATGGGCTGCAGCATCCAATACCATCTGGCCAGGTTGGGTATTACCAGCAGCCTGTTGTTGGAGCAGGATGTCCTGGGTTCTGGTTCTACCGGACGGTCGCAGACCATCTGTCGGACCCACTACTCCAACCCGATTACCACCACGTTGGCCTGGGAGAGCCTGAGAATTTTCACCAACTTTTCTGAGATAATCGGAGGGGACGCCGGGTTCGTCAAGACGGGTTACCTGGTGGTAGTTGGGCCGGATGACCAGGCGGGCTTGAGAAGAAACGTCGCGATGCAGCAGGACCTGGGGGTCAGCACCGCCCTGGTTACCGCTGATGACCTGCTGGACCTGGCCCCCATGATTCAGGTGTCTGACGGCGAAGGAATGGCCTGGGAGCCGGAGTCGGGCTATGCTGACTCACATCAGGTAACTACTTCCTTTGCGGCCCGGGCTCGGGAGATGGGCGCAGAAGTGGCAATGCGTACCATCGCCAGCGGCGTGGAGGTCTCTGGCGGTCGGGTTCGGGCGGTGCTAACCAGCCAGGGTCGAGTTGAGACACCAATAGCGGTGGTGGCCGCCGGGCCCTGGTCAAAACAGGTGCTGTCTGGTATCGGCATTGATGTGCCTCTGTCCACGGTCCGGCATCAAGTGGCCTCCATCGTTCGGCCCGTGGAGCCGATCCCGCACCACCCCATCGTGGGGGACATTGCCCAGTCCTTCTCCTTCCGTCCGGAAGGGTCGGCGATGACCCTGGTGGGATTCGGTGAAGACGAGGCCGACCTGGCAGGCTACAATCAGGGCGTGGACCTGGACCGGGTGCCAGAAGTTATGGAGCGACTGGTCAACCGGATGCCCGCCATGTCCGAGTCCTACTTTCGTGGCGGTTGGTCGGGACTGTTTACCGTCACCCCCGACTGGCACCCCATTCTGGACCGGGTGCCCGGCGTTGACGGGCTGTACTGTGCCGTCGGATTCAGCGGTCACGGTTTCAAGCTGTCACCGGCAATCGGGTTGGCGATGGCCGAGCTGATAACTCAAGGCAGGGCAATCTCGGTAGACTTGACTCCCTTGCGTTTCAGCCGTTTTGAGGAGGGCGACCGGCTAACCTCCAGCTACCACTACAATGTGCTGGCTTGACCTTCATTACCCGATTCGGTAATATTTCAACCCGGTCTCCAGTCTGGGGGAAAACGATGCCCTCAGATGCCCTCAATCGAAATCTAGGAGGTAATCAATATGTATGTACGCATGGTCTGGGGCAAACTGCGGCCTGGTTCGTGGGAAGAGTATGAGCGACATTACCACGAAAAATTGGCCAATCTTCACGGCATTGAAGGCTTGCAGGAACGTCAGCTTCTACGCAGCACCGAAGACTCGGACGAGGGCATCAGCGTCAGCGTTTGGGACTCGCTGGAGCACCTGAGGGGTTATGAGATGGGTGAGTTTCGGCAGACCGTGGCCCGAGAGGTAGAACACCTGTATCGCGGCGAATACTGGGTCAAGCACTTTGAGGTGAGTTCAACCGATCGCTAGCGCTGCTCCATCGAGAAAGTATCCAGGCACCATTTTAGTCACCATCCCTGAACCCCGCTAATCCACTGGGGTGGAAGCACCCATTTTACCGGGGATGCTGCTATCGGTTCTTCAGAGGGGCTATAATGGGTTCTGCCCGGCGACCGTAATCCGGTTACTGGAGGCCACCGAAATTCTCGTTAGCGCAAATTTCGGTGAGGTAGCCCGATCGCGCTGCCCACAACTGGGGAGGTAATGAAATGGCAACTCTGGAAGAACGCTACCAGAAAGGTCAAGCAATGCGGACCTCGATGGCCGGTGGAGACCGCGGTCATTTTACGCTGCCCGGCACTGACCAGCTGGCCCCCGACCTGAAACGCATTATCGATGAAGCCCTCTTCGGTTCCATCTGGGCCCGCCCCGGTCTGGACATCAAGTACCGCTGCATCTGCACGGTCACTTCGCTAATGGCCCTGGGTCAACTGCCCCTGCTCCGCCGCCACATTGAGCGCTGTCTTAATGTGGGTCTGACCCCGCAGCAAGTGGTGGAGGTTTTTATCCAACTGACCTTCTACGTTGGGGTTCCCTCGGTGGAGGCGGCGATGCGGATAACCAGGGAGATTTTTGAGGACAAGGGAATCCAATTCACGCCAACTCAGGTATACGACACCACCAGAGACGTGGCAGATCTGGACCGGATCGGCCTGGCAATGCATCAGCAGCACATAGCCGACGTCGCTGCTCCGGAATCCGCGGAGGACCCCGACTCGCCGGAGATGCAGCTCGAGAAGCTGATTAATCAATACCACTGGGGAGCGATTTACACCCGTCCGCATCTGGACGAAAAGGCCCGGGCCATCTGCGCGCTGGCT
>Ga0214472_10003915_pt1 | contig 15719 bp, 12 predicted proteins | sample RVTome_6_FD_207662 | JGI IMG/M metagenome (GOLD analysis project Ga0214472, IMG submission 207662) | Soil microbial communities from uranium-contaminated site in the Upper Colorado River Basin, Wyoming, United States - RVT140D175 | ecosystem: Environmental > Terrestrial > Soil > Contaminated >...
ATGCGCTCGCGGGCATCGAGGGCGTCGACGTGATCTCGTCGATCAGTCGCCAGGAGCGCAGCCAGATCACGATCCGCTTCCGCATCGAACGCAGTGCGGACAGCGCGGCGGCCGACGTGCGCGACCGGGTCTCGCGCGCCCGCCGCCAGCTGCCGGACGACGTCGACGAGCCGGTGATCGCGAAAGTCGAGGCCGATGCGAGCCCGATCATCTGGATCGCGTTCTCGTCGAACCGGCATTCGTCGCTGGAGCTCAGCGATTTCGCGAGCCGCGTCGTCAAGCCGCGGCTGCAGACGCTGTCGGGCGCGGCCGACGCGCGCGTGTTCGGCGAGCGGCGCTATTCGATGCGCATCTGGCTCGACCGCGACCGCCTCGCGGCGTTCGGCCTCACGCCGCAGGACGTCGAGGACGCGATCCGGCGCCAGAACGTCGAGCTGCCGGCCGGCCGCATCGAGAGCCGCGAGCGCGAGTTTTCGGTCGTCGCGCAGACCGATCTCGACGAGCCGCGCGAATTCGAGGCGATCGTCGTGCGCGTGCCCGAGACGGCCGACGGCCGCCCGGTGCGCATCGGCGACGTCGGCCGCGTCGAGGTCGCCGCGCAGAACGAGCGCACCCTCGTGCGCTTCATGGGGCGGCCGTCGGTGTCGCTCGGGCTGATCAAGCAATCGGTCGCGAACCCGCTCGACTTGAAGCGCGGCCTCGACGAGATGATGCCGGTGCTCGCCGCCGAGCTGCCCGAAGGCATGACGATGAACATCGCGAACGACACGACGGTGTTCATCGACCGCTCGATCGAGTCGGTGTTCGCGACGATCTGGGAAGCGGTGCTGCTCGTCGCGGTGATCTGCTTCTTCTTCCTGCGCAATTGGCGCGCGATGCTGGTGCCGCTGGTGACGATCCCGGTGTCGCTGATCGGCGCGTTCACGCTGATGCTCGTGTTCGGCTTTTCGATCAACACGCTGACGCTGCTCGCGCTCGTGCTTGCGATCGGCCTCGTCGTCGACGACGCGATCGTCGTGCTCGAGAACATCTACCGTCACATCGAGGACGGCATGGAGCCGGTGCAGGCGGCGTTCCGCGGCGCGCGCGAGATCGGCTTCGCGGTCGTCGCGATGACGATCACGCTCGCGGCGGTGTATGCGCCGGTCGCGTTCATGACCGGGCGCACCGGCAAGCTGTTCACCGAGTTCGCGCTGACGCTCGCCGGCGCGGTCATCGTGTCCGGCTTCGTCGCGCTGACGCTGTCGCCGATGATGTGCTCGAAGCTGCTGCGGCACGAGCAGAAGCACGGCCGCATCTTCAACGCGATCGAAGGTTTACTCGGCGCGGTCACCCGCGGCTACCGGCGCGCGCTGACTGCCGCGCTGCGGCGGCGCTGGGCCGTGATGCTCGCGTTCGTCGTTGTCGCCGGCACGTCGCTGGTGCTGCTGCAGGCGCTGAAGAGCGAGCTCGCGCCGATCGAGGACCGCGGCCGCGTCGTCGGCATCTTCTCCGGCCCGGAAGGCGCGACGATCGATTTCATGGCGCGCTACGCCAGCCAGGTCGAGGCGATCTTCGCCGCGGTGCCGGAAGTCAATCGCTACCTCGTGATCTCCGGCAACCCGACCGTGTCGCAGGGGATCTCGTTCGCCGGCTTCAGCGACTGGGGTGAGCGCGAACGCAGCGCCGCCGAGATCGCCGCCGAGCTGCGGCCGAAGCTCGCAGCGGTTCCCGGGCTGCAGGCGTTCCCGGTCCTGCCCGCGTCGTTCGGCCAGAGCCCGCGCACCCGCCCGATCAGCTTCGTCGTCACGACGTCGGAGTCGTACGACGCGCTCGCGCGCAACACCGAGCGGATGCTCGACGAGATCCGCAAGCACCCGGGCTTCGTGTCGCCGGACACCGACCTCAAGCTGACGAAGCCGGAGCTCGCCGTCGACGTCGATCGCGACCGCGCGGCCGACCTCGGCATCCCGGTCGACGTCATCGGCCGCACGCTCGAGACGATGCTCGGGGGCCGCCAGGTCACGCGCTACAAGAAGGACGCCGAGCAGTATGACGTCATCGTGCAGGTCGAGGCGGCGAGCCGTGCGGTCGCGCGCGACATCCGCGAGATCTTCGTCCGCGGCCGGGACGGCCAGATGGTGCCGCTCGCGAACCTCGTGAAGGTGCGCGAGACGGTGAGTCCGCGCGAGCTGAACCACTTCGGCCAGCGCCGCTCGGTGACGATCTCGGCGAACCTCGGGCCGGGCTTCGCGATGGGCGAGGCGCTCGCGTATCTCGAGGAGGCCGCCGCACGCGTTCTGCCGGCGGGCTACGCGATCGACTACGACGGCCAGTCGCGCGAGTTCAAGACGAGCTCGGCGAGCCTCGCGCTGACCTTCGTGCTCGCGCTCGCGTTCATCTACCTCGTGCTCGCGGCGCAGTTCGAGAGCTTCCGCGACCCGTTCATCATCATGCTGACGGTGCCGCTGTCGATGACCGGCGCGCTCGCGGCGCTGTATTTCACCGGCGGCACGCTGAACGTGTATAGCCAGATCGGTCTCGTCACGCTCGTCGGCCTGATCACGAAGCACGGCATCCTGATCGTCGAGTTCGCGAATCAGCTGCGCGACGGCGGCGCGGCGCTGCGCGACGCGGTCGTCGACGCGTCGGTACTGCGCCTGCGGCCGATCCTGATGACGACCGGCGCGATGGTGCTCGGCTCGATTCCGCTCGCGCTCGCGACCGGCGCCGGGGCCGAAAGCCGCCAGCAGATCGGCTGGGTGATCGTCGGCGGACTGCTGCTCGGCACGTTGTTCACGCTGTTCGTCGTGCCGACGGTCTATACGCTGCTCGCGAGCCGGGAGCGCACGCGCATCGAGGAGGAAGCGCCGGCGCCGGAGGCGGTGTAAGCGAATGGGGCCTCCCCGGACCCTTTCCCGCACGCGCTCGACCGTCGCTGCGTGGCTGATGGGCGCGCTCGTGCTGCTGTCGCTCGCGCATGGCGCGCGCAGCGGCATGCCGGCATGGCCGGCCGGACTCGCCGCGTGGGGCGCCGGCTTTGCGCTGTGGCCGCGCCTCGACCGCAAGCAGCGGCGCTTCGCGACCGTTCTCTGCGCCCTCGGCGGGGTCGCGCTCGCTGCGGCGCTCGCGCGCGGCGTCGCCCCGCGATGGGTTGGACTGCTGACGCAGAACACGCCGCTGCTCGGAATGCTCGCCGCGGTCAGCTTCCTGCAGCTCGTCGGCATCGGGCAGGGCGATGCGCGGCCATTGCCGCGCGGGCCGCGGGCGCTGTGGCAGACGATCGCCGGCGTGCATGTGTTCGGCGCGGTCATCAACATGTCGGTCGTGTTCATCGTCGTCGAGCGGCTCGCGCAGTCCGGGCGGCTGACGCAGCGGCAGGCGGTCGCGGTCGCGCGCGGCTTCCTGTCGGCGGCGTTGTGGTCGCCGTTTTTCGCCGCGATGGCGGTCGCGCTGACTTACGCGCCGGGCGCCCGGCTCGCCGAAGTCGCGCTCGCCGGGGCGCCGCTCGCGGCCGCGGTACTGTGGCTCGCGGTGCGCACGCTGCCGCCGCCGCGCGACGGCGAGCCCGACGCGTTCGTCGGCTTTCCGATGCGCCCGTCGGCGCTGTGGCTGCCGCTCGTGCTGACGGTCGTCGTCAGCGCCGGTCATTTCGTGCTGCCGGCGTGGTCGTCGCTCGCGATCATCGGCGGCGCAGCGCTCGCGATCAGCGCGATCGCGGCGATCGCCGCGAGCGGGCCGGCCGACGGCGTCGAGCGCATTGGCGCCCATGCGTCGCGGCGGCTGCCGGCGATGTCCGGCGAACTGGTGCTGTTCCTCGCCGCCGGCGTGTTCGCGACCGGGCTGCAGGCGCTGATGCAGGCCGAGTCCGGCTGGCTGCCGTTCGCACGCTTCGGCCCGCTGCAGGCGGCGATCGTGCTCGCGCTGATGATCGCGTTCGCCGGAATCGGCGTGCATGCGGTCGTGACGATCGTCATCGCGTCGGCGTGGCTTGCGCCGCTTGCGCCGGACGCGACGCTGCTCGCGATGATGTTCCTGATGAGCTGGGGCATCGGCCTGACGATCAATCCGATGGCCGGCGTACATCTGTCGCTGCAGGGGCGTTTTGGCCTGTCGGCGCCCGCGCTCGCGCGGGCGAACCTGCGCTATTGCGTCGCGAGCTACCTCGTCGCGGTCGTCTGGCTGTTCGGCGTCGGCGCGTGGCGCGGGCTGCTATGAGCGGGCGAGCAGGCGCTGCGCCACCGCGGCGACCGCGTCGGCGACGTCCGCGCGCAGGCAATCGATCTCGACGAGCTCCGGCCACGTCTCGCGGAACTGCCGTTGCCAGGTCAGCTGGCGCTTCGCGAGCTGGCGCGTCGCCGCGATCCCCTTGAAACGCATCGCGTCGTAATCGTCGCGGCCGTCGAGGTATTCCCACACCTGCCGGTAACCGACGCAGCGCATCGACGGCATCGTCGGGTCGAGCGCATGGCGAGCGCGCAACTCGCGCACCTCGTCGATCAGTCCGGCGGCGAGCATCTGGTCGAAGCGCCGCTCGATGCGCGCGTGCAGCACCGAGCGGTCGGACGGCACCAGCGCGATCGGCAACATCTCGAACGGCAACGGTTCGACGGCGCGCTGTGCGTAGCTGTCCGCGAGCGGCCGGCCGGTGAGGCGCACGATCTCGAGCGCGCGCTGGATGCGCTGCGCGTCGGTCGGCTCGAGGCGCGCCGCGGCGGCCGGGTCGAGCCGACCCAGCTCGGCGTGCAGCGCCGGCCAGCCGAGCCGGGCCGCTTCGGCGTCGATTTCGGCGCGCAGGTCCGCATCCGCCGCCGGCAGGTCCGACAGGCCGTCGCGCAGCGCCTTGAAGTACAGCATCGTCCCGCCGGCGAGCACCGGGATGCGGCCGCGCGCGCCGATCTCGGCGATCAGCCTCAGCGCGTCGACGCGGAAGCGCGCGGCGGAATAATTTTCCTCCGGCGACACGACGTCGATCAGGTGGTGGGGGCACACCGCGCGCTCCTCGGCGCTCGGCTTCGCGGTGCCGATGTCCATGTCGCGATACACGAGCGCCGAATCGACGCTGACGATCTCGATCGGCAGCGCCCGCGCGAGCGCGAGCGCGGACGCGGTCTTGCCGCTCGCGGTCGGGCCGAGAAGGAGCAGGGCGGGGGGCAGCATTCGGGATTTCCGGTGCGTTCGTGATGGCAGGGGTGGGATTGTAGCGGCGAAGCAGCGGGACGGACGGAACGAGGGCGCCGGCTTTCGCGCCGGAACCCGGCTTCCGGGAACGGCTCTCAATTCGTATGCGCTCGCTTCGTACGATCCCCCCGGCACTGCTTCTCGCGCTGTGTTGCGTCGCGCTTCTCGTCGTCGGCTGCAGCATGCCGTCGTTCGGATACCGCAATGCGCCGGCGCTGATCAGCTGGCGCGCGAGCAGCTATTTCGATCTCGATTCGGCGCAGCAGGCGGAGTTCAAGGCACGCCTCGAACGCGTGCACGCGTGGCATCGTCGCGAGCAGTTGCCGCAGATGATCGGGACGCTGCGCGAGGCGCGGCAACGGATCGAGCGCCCGGTGTCGCTCGCCGACGCCGACTGGCTCATCGCGTCGATGCAGGACCATTACCGCCAGGCGGTCGGCCGCATCGTCGACGAATCCGCGGATCTGCTCGCGACGCTGAAGCTCGAACAGATCGACGCGCTCGAACGCGAGCTCGCGGACGTCGACGAGGAATTCGTCGAGGAGTGGATCGATGCTTCGCCGGAGCGGATTCGGCGCGAGCGCTTCGAGCGGGTGCTCAAGCGTGCGCAGGAGTGGCTCGGGCGCCTCGAGCCCGCCCAGCGCCAGTGGCTGCGGCAGCGGCTCGACCGGTTCCCGACAGACTACCGCACGGCCCGAGCCGACCGGCTGCGCCGGCAGGCGGAATTCCTTGCGCTGTTGCGCGGCGAGGCCGCGATGGTGCGCACGGCTGCCGGCGGCGAAACCGTCCGCGCGCGACTGAAGCGCTGGGCGATCGACTGGGATTACGGGCGAACCCCGGACGAACTCGCGCGGATCGACCGCTTCATGCGCGACTACGGCGAGTTGTACGTCGAGCTGATCAACGGTGCGACGCCCGTGCAGCGTGACCATTTGCGGCGCCGGCTGGATGCGTACGTGGAGGGCTTGTCGCAACAGCTGCCGTAGGGCGCGGTGTCCGCGCTAGAATGCCGGGGGCATTTCAGCGCGGAGCTTGCCGTTCGATGACAGCATTCCCATTGTGTCTGTTCCCATTGCTCGGGCGTCTGCGGCCGCTGCGGCGTCGCGGGACTTCTCGTTCGCCTGCATCGCGCACACCGGCTCGCCCCCCGGCGCGAGCGGCGTCGCGGCTGGCGGAGGATCCCGGCGGACCGCGGCGCGGTTTCGTGGCCCGGCTGCGGGTCGTCGTCCTCGCGTTGCTCGTAGGCGTGTCGCCGCTCGTCGCCGGCGGCGATCTGCGTTCCGGCCCGCTACCGACGCTCGCGGGCGTATATCGCGACGAAATCGACCCGGCGGCATACTGGGTCAGCGAGAAGCTCGACGGCGTGCGCGCGCTGTGGGACGGCAAGGTGCTGCGCTTTCGCAACGGGCAGGCGATCGCCGCACCGCGCTGGTTCGTCGCCGGACTGCCGTCGCAGCCGCTCGACGGCGAGCTGTGGATCGGGCGACGCAGTTTCGAGCGCCTTGTGGGCGTCGTCCGCCGATTGCAGCCGGTCGACGCCGAATGGCGACAGGTGCGCTACATGGTGTTCGAACTGCCGCAAGCGCCGGGGAGCTTCACCGAGCGCCGCGCGAGGATCGAATCGATCGCATCGAATGGCCCGCCGTGGCTGCAGGCGGTCGAGCAGTTCCGCGTCGCCGACCGGACGGCGTTGCGGCGGCGGCTCGACGACGTCGTCGCCGGCGGCGGCGAAGGCCTGATGCTCCATCGCGCCGATGCGACGTGGGTCGCGGGCCGTAGCGACGTGCTGCTGAAGCTGACGCCGTGGCTCGATGCGGAAGCGCGCGTCGTCGGATATCGGCCCGGAAAGGGCCGGCTGCAGGGCATGCTCGGCGCGCTCGACGTCGAGGCGCCCGACGGACGGCGTTTTCGCATCGGGACCGGATTCACCGACACGCAGCGCCGCGCGCCGCCGGCGATCGGCGCGACCGTGACCTACCGGTACCGCGAGCTCACGGCCAGGGGATTGCCGCGCTTTCCGCGCTACCTGCGGATCCGCGAGCTGCCGTAAACGGCAGCGGCCGGCGCACGGGCCCGAGGCCCGAACGCCGGCCGGAGGAGAGCGAAGTCTAGAACGCGGTGCGGAACACGACGCCCGCGAGCCCCTCGTTCTCCCCGCTGACGTGGTTCGCGTTGTGGCGCAGCGCCGCGACATACGACACGCTCGAGCCGCCGCGCAGCGGCATCGCGTAATCGACGCCGAGTTTCAGCTCGCGGCTGGTGCTCGCGAGCGACACGCGCCGCGCTTCGAACAGCGCGTCGCCCGTTTCGTCGATCCCGACCGGCATCATCACGTTGACGGTGCCGCTCGCGACGCGCAGCGGGCTCGACAGCGTGACGGCGACGCGGTCTTCGTCGACGAACGCGTTGCGGCCGGCGACACCGAGCGCGAACGCTTCGGAGCGCACGCCTTCGGCGGACGCGAGCAGGCCGGAGCCGCTCGCGTTCGCGGTGCGGCCGACCGAGTATTGCGCGCCGAACACGACGTCGGGCGCGGCGCGGTAGCTCATATGCGCGGTCACGGTGCGGGTCTGTGCCTGGTCGAGCGCCATCGCGTCGCCGGCGACCACGCCGAGGTAGGACTCGCCTTCGGCGACGTTGCCGAACTGCAGGCCGACCATCGCGTCGCCGCCGAGCTGGTAGTTCACTTCGCCGACCGCCGCGCGCCCGGCGCGCAGCTCCGAGTAGCCGAGCGGGTTCGACGCGGTGTTCAGGCCGCCGTCGAGCACGCCCGCCTTGAAGCTCAATGCGCCGTAATCACTGCCGAACGCCATCTGCGTCGCGGCGCCGGCAAGGCCGAGATACGGGTTGCCGAGCGCGGCGTCGGTTTCCGCGAGCCCGAAGTAGTTGCCGGCGAGACTGCCGGTCGCGACCGCGAGCTCGTGGCCGCCGGCGAGCTTGAAGACCGCGCTGCTCGCGACCAGCGTGCGGCTGCCGTCGCCGCCGTAAAGGTGATTCGCCGGGCGCTGCTCGGCGACCGCGGCGACGAAGCGCGAGCCGTCGTTCATCAGCCGCTCGGTGACCTGGAGCGCGCGGCCGGCACCGGCGAGCGTGCTCGCGATGCGGTCGCGCGCGGGCGCGCGGATGCCGCTGCCGTAGTCGAGCGGGAAGTCGCGATTGAAGTCATCGACGGTGATGCCGCGGAACTGCCCGCTCGCGGCCGCGGCGCGCAGGCCGCTCCACGACGCGACTGACGTGCTCATCGTCGCGCTCGAGGTGTTGACACGGGTGTTGCTCGACAGCGGCACGCTGAGCGTGCCGACCGGCTGCATCGCGCGGTCGACGTTCAGCAGCCCCCAGCCGTAGATCGCGTCGACGCCCGCGGTGCCGAGGTCGGTCGCGCTCTGGAACAGGATCGACGCGACCTGCGCGGCGGTCAGCTGCGGCCATGCGCCTTCGAGCAGCGCGGCCGCGCCGGCGACGACCGGGGCGGCCATCGACGTGCCGCTCATGTAGACGTAGCCGCCGTTCTTGTACGACGACAGCACGTTCGTGCCCGGCGCGACGATGAACCACTGCGCGGTGTCGCCGGCGCGGTTCGAGAAGCTCGCGATCACGTTGTTCGGATCGACGGCGCCGACCGCGACGATCTGGCCATTCGCCCAGGTTTCCTTCGCGTAGCGCGCCGGCCACAGCGGATTCACGCCGGCGTTGTTGCCCGCGGCGACGACGACCAGCTTGTCCGCATTGACCGTCGTGCGCAGCGCGTCTTCGACCGCAAGGCCTTGCGGCCCGCTGCCGCCGAGGCTGAGGTTCAGCACCGAGACGGCCCTGTTCGCGGCCGCGTTCCTCAGGCCCGACGCGAGCGCCGTGCTGCTCGCGAGCCAGGTCGAGCTCGAGAACACCTTGATCGGCAGGATCTTCGCGTCCGGCGCAATGCCGTAGCTCCATCCGCTGCCGGTCGAGCCGCCGACGATGCCGGCGACGTGCGTGCCGTGACCATGGCCGTCGGTCGGCGTGACGTAGCGGCCGATCGATGAATCGAACATCGTCGAGCCGTACAGCTTGCCTTTCAATTCGAGGTGTGAGCCCTGCACGCCGGTGTCGAGGACGGCGACCGTCGCGCCGCCGCCGAAGTAGCCGCGCGCATGCACGAGGTCGGCCTTGACCTGGCGTTGCACGCGGTTGTACTTGAGTTCGCCGCTGGTCGGCGCGGCCGCCAGGAGTCCGGCGTCCTGGCTTTGGGCGAGGGTCGGGAAAGCCGCCGCGATCGAAGCGGTGACGAGGGCGAGTCGGAGTTTCATTGCGGTGATCCTGATCAAGGAGGAAAAGCCAAGGGCAGACCTGTTCCTGGCGACCTGCAGGCGCGGCCGGTGCTGGACCCGGCCGTATGCCTCGACGACTGCTGGTAGGGGAATGCTCTTGATCCGGTGGCGGCACGCGGGACGCGCCGACGTTGCTCTTTAACGGCGGGAAGTCATTGAACTTTAACGACCTGACCGTGATGAAGTTGCTTGACGGGAGGTGGAATTATAAGAGCGTTCGCGCCCGTTACTGCCTGCGTCGGCTGCCTTTCGTCGGCCGGCGAGTGCCGTTCGGCCGCGCGTGAAGCAGTTCACACCTGCCGCTGCTTCGCTCCCGCCGCAGGCTCAGCCGGTATAATCCGCAGGTTTCGCGACACTCGGATCGATCCGGAGCAGGTATGGTTTCAGTAGCAGCGTTGAGCCGGGTCACTGCCGCGACGCGGGGCGGGGCGCGAGCGCTTCTGCGCCGTGCGCGGTGGGCGGCAGCGCGCAGCAGCTTCGCGGGCGTCGTGCTCGTCACGATCCTGTCGCCGAATTCGGAGGCAGCCGAAAAGCCGTTGTGGGAGCTCGGGGCCGGCGTCGGCGTGCTGCATTTCCCCGCGTATCGCGGCTCGGACGAGAGCCGCCAGTGGATCCTGCCAGTCCCGTACCTCATCTATCGCGGCGATTTCCTGAAGGCGGACCGTAAAGGCATACGCGGAACGTTCTTCGACAGCGAGCGCGCCGAACTCAGTCTCAGCCTCGCCGCGTCGCCCCCGGCGAGCAGCGACCACGTCGACGCGCGCGAAGGCATGCCCGACCTGGAGCCGACGGTCGAGCTCGGGCCGTCGCTCGACGTCGAACTGTGGAAATCCGCCGACGCGCGGCGCCGGCTCGGCCTGCGCGTGCCGCTGCGCGCCGCGGTCACGCTCGAGAGCCATCCACGCTCGACCGGCTGGCAATTCACGCCGCAGCTCAATCTCGACTGGAGCGATCCCGCGTCCTTGCGCGGCTGGACGCTCGGGCTCGTCGCCGGGCCGATCTTCGGCGACCAGCGGCAGCACCGCTATTTCTACGAAGTCGATACGAGATTCGCGACGCCGACGCGGCCCGAGTTCGACGCGCACGGCGGCTACGCCGGCACGCAGTTCCTCGCGGCGCTGTGGAAGCGCTATCCGAGGTGGTGGATCGGCGGCTTCGTGCGTTACGACAATCTCGCCGGTGCCACCTTCATCGACAGCCCGCTCGTGAAGACCCGACATTACGTCGCCGCCGGCGTCGCCGCGACATGGCTGATCGGCGAATCTTCCCACCTCGTCGAGGTCGAGGATGTCGAATAAGCGCACGGACGACGCGAGGGCGCCGCGCCGCATCGGCATCCTGCGCACCGTGTACGAGTACGCGCTGTTGTACGTCGGGCTCGGCTACCTCGGCGCGATGTGTCTCGCCTGGACGCCGTTCGCGATCGTGCTGCATCCGCTGCTGTCGGCCGCGCGCGGACGGCGCCTCGGGCGGCGCGTGATCATGGCCGCGTTCCGCAGCTACACGCGCTTCCTGACACGCATCGGCGCGTGCCGCTTCGACCTCGCGGCGCTCGACGCGCTGCGCGCGGACGGGCCGCTGATCCTCGCGCCGAACCATCCGTGCCTGCTCGATGCGGTGATGGTGATCTCGCGGTTGCCGAACGTCGCGTGCATCATGAAGGCCGGCCTGATGGACAACGTCTTTCTCGGCGCCGGTGCGCGGCTCGCGCGTTACATCCGCAACGATTCCCCGCTGCGCATGGTCACGAGCGCGAACGCCGACCTCGCCGCGGGCAGCCATCTGCTGATCTTTCCGGAGGGCACGCGCACGGTGCAGCGGCCGGTCAATCCGCTGATGAGCAGCGTCGGGCTGATCGCCCGCCGCGCGAAGGTGCCGGTGCAGACGCTCTTCATCGAGACGCGATCGCCTTATCTGTGCAAGGGCTGGCCGCTGTTCCGCAAGCCCGAGATGCCGGTGACCTATCGCGTGCGGCTCGGCAAGCGCTTCGACCCGCCGCGCGACGTTCAGGCGTTCATGCGCGAGCTCGAGACCTATTTCGCCGGCGAGCTCGCCGACGCGCAACTGCCGGACCTGCCGCTGCAGGCCGGCACGCGCCCGATGTCGATGACCACCTGATCGAAGCGAGCAGTCGGATGAACAGGGCCTACACGCCGACGACCCATCTGTTGCTGATTCCGAGCTACAACCCCGGGCCGAAGGTCTTCGACACGGTGCGGGAAGCGCGTCGGCAGTGGATGCCGGTGTGGGTCGTCGTCGACGGCAGCACCGACGGCACCGCCGCAGGCCTGCAGGCGCTCGCGGCGAGCGACCCCGGCCTGCGCGTGATCGTGCTGCCCGAGAACGTCGGCAAGGGCGCCGCGGTGCTGCACGGGATCGAACTCGCCGCCGCCGAAGGCTTCACCCACGTGCTGACGATGGATTCGGACGGGCAGCATCCGGCCGAGCTGATTCCGCAGTTCATGGCGGCGTCGGTCGCGCGGCCCGACGCGATGGTGCTCGGCCTGCCGGTGTTCGACGCGAGCGCGCCGCCGTTGCGCGTCCGCGGCCGCAAGGTGTCGAACTGGTGGGCGAACCTCGAGACCTTGTGGATGGGCATCGGCGACTCGCTGTTCGGCTTCCGCGTCTACCCGATCGTGCCGCTGATGCGGGTGATGCGCGGCCAGCGCTGGATGCGGCGCTTCGATTTCGACCCGGAAGCGGTCGTGCGCATGGGCTGGCTCGGCGTGCCGCCGGTGAACATTCCGGCGCCGGTGCGATACTTCCGCGCCGACGAAGGCGGCGTCTCGCATTTCAACTATGCGCGCGACAACCTGCTGCTGACGTGGATGCACACGCGGCTGTTCTTCGGCTTTCTCGTGCGGCTGCCGCTGCTCGCGGCGCGCCGGCTCGTCAGATCATCCCGCCGTTGATCGAGATCACCTGGCCGCTGATGTAGGCGGCCCGGTCGGACGCGAGGAAACCGACGAGGTCGGCGACTTCCTCGGGCCGGCCGGCGCGCTTCATCGGCACGAGGCGCGCGACCGCATCGGCGTCGAACGCCTCCGCGCTCATCGGCGTGTCGATGATTCCCGGGGCGACGACATTCACCGTGATGCCGCGGCTCGCGAGCTCGTGCGACAGCGACTTGCTCGCCGAGTGCAGCGCGCCCTTCGCCGCGGCGTAGTTCGCCTGCCCGCGGTTGCCGGTGATCGCGGCGACCGACGACACGGTGATGATGCGCCCCCAGCGCGTGCGGATCATCGGCAGCGTCAGCGGCTGCGTGACGTTGAAGAAGCCGTTCAGCGACACGTCGATGACGCGCTGCCACTGCTCCGGCCGCATGCCCGGGAACACCGCGTCGTCGTGGATGCCGGCGTTGTTGACGAGGATCTGGACCGGCCCTTCGGCGAGCAGCGCGTCGAGCGCGGCGGACGCTGCCGCGGCGTCGGTGACGTCGAACGCGAGCGCGGCCGCGCGGCCCCCGGCCGCGGCGATGTCGTCGGCGAGCGCGACCGCGTGATCGAGACGGCGATTCGCGTGGATGAAGACGTGGCAGCCATCGGCTGCGAGGCGGCGGCAGATCGCGGCGCCGATGCCGCCGCTGCCGCCGGTGACGAGAGCGCGTTTCAAGACAGGCTCCCGGGTGTCGTGCGGTCGAGAATCACCGCCGCGCGCCCCGAGACGAGCGTCTCGCCGGCGGCGGCGACGGTGAACGTATAGAGGATGCTGTTGTCGTCACCGGTGACGCGTTCAGCGCGGATGTCGAGTGCGTCGGCGATCGTGTCGAGACGGGCGACGCGAAGCTCGACGCCGCGCACGCTCGCGAGATAGCCGACGCGCGGCGCGCCGGCCGCGGATGCCAGCAGCGCGCCATGGACCGCCATCGCCTGCGCCGCGTATTCGATCGCGCTCGTCGCCGGCAGGCCTGCGGCGTCGCGCAGCGGATTGTCGGCGTCGCGGTGACTCGTCGCGCGGCAGCGGATCGCCGCGTCGCTCCAGTCGAGCACGCGATCGAGCAGGCACATGCGGCCCGCGTGCGGAATCCGCGCCGCGATCGCGTCGCGGTCGAGGGGCTCTGGCGTCCCGCTCATCGCACGACGTCGACCGCGAGGCGGGCGTGGTCGAGATAGTCGAGCACGATGCGGCCGGACGTGCCGCGCGCGATCGCGCGGAGCAGCGGCAGGCTGCGTGCGGCCGGAATCGAGCGGCGCAGGAGCTCGAGTTCCGCGTCCGCGAGCGCGTCGGCGGGATCCTCGGTCAGCGCCGCCGAGATCCGGCCGCAGGGCGTCGCGCCCGGTTCCGGCGTCAGCAGCAGCGCGACGCCGAACGCATCCGGGACCGGGCGGGTCGCGAACAGCGGCTCCGGGTAGTCGGCGTCGTAAGCGATCAGCAGGCATGGGCTGCGGTCGACGGCGACTTGGGCGAGCGCCTCGAGCAGGCCGGCGCCGAAGCTGCCGTCGTACGCGCACAGCACCGCCGACGGTGCGGTCGCCCCGGCCGCGATGCTCCAGTAGCCGGCGGCGGCGTTATGCACCGAGTTGTGGAAACGCGTCGGGGAAATCTGGCGGTCCTCCGACGCGAGCGTCTCGCACAGCTGGTGGCAGTTGTAGCCATCACCGCCGGAGGACGTGAACACGGTCGCGATGTTCGTCGCGTCCGCGTGCGCCGACGCGACGGCTTCGAGGCCGATGCTCAACGCGAGCTTCACCGCGCGCACCGAGCGGCGACGCTCGGCGGCCGGGAGGAGTTCGGGCGCGACCAGTACCGTCTTTTCGCGCTTCCACGCCTGCCGGCCGGCGAGGACCGCCGAAGCGGCGGGCCAGTGCGGCAGGCCGGGGCCGAGGACGCCAATGCCGCTGACGAACGCGGCCGGGAAAGGGCGGAGGGGCGTGGTCATTTTGCGCGGCCGACGATCAGGCTGCAGTTCGTGCCGCCGAATCCGAATGAGTTGCTGAGCACGCGGCGCACCGGCTGCGTGCGCGTCGCGAGAACGTAGGCGAGGCCGGGTTCGGGATTGCGGGTGTTCGCGCCGGCCGGCACGAAGCCGCCGCGCAGCGCGAGCGCTGCGACCGCCGCCTCGACGCCGCCGGCCGCGCCGAGCGTGTGCCCGGTCGCGCCTTTTGTCGAGCTGCACGGCGTCGTCGCTCCGAACAGTGCGCCGACGGCCCGGGTTTCGGAGGCGTCGTTGCTCGGCGTCGCGGTGCCGTGAAGATTGATGTAGTCGATGTCGGCGGGGGACAGGCCGGCCGCCGCGAGCGCCGCCTCCATCGCCCGGCGCGCGCCGAGACCTTCGGGATGCGGCGACGACATGTGGTACGCGTCGCTCGACTCCCCGACGCCGAGCAGCAGAATCGCGTCGTCGGCGACGTCGCCCGCGCTGTCCGGCACGCGTTCGAGCAGCGCGAACGCGGCCGCCTCGCCGATCGAAATGCCGTCGCGCGCGCGATCGAACGGGCGACAGGCGTGCGACGACGTCAGTTCGAGCGAATTGAAGCCATACAGGGTCGTCAGGCACAGCGAATCGACGCCGCCGACGATCGCGGCATCGATGAATCCGGCGGCGATCATGCGACCCGCCGAGGCGAAGGCCTTCGCGCTCGACGAACAGGCCGTCGATACCGCGACCGCCGGCCCGGCGAGGCCGAAAAACGCCTGTACGAACGCGGCGACCGAAAACGGGTTGTGGGTTTGCGCGTAACGGAAATCCGCGGGCAACGCGCCGGTGACCGGATCGCGGTGCCGGTACGCGAGTTCGGTGGCGAGGATGCCGGCCGTGCTCGTGCCGACAAAGACGCCGATGCGCTGCGTGCCGAGCCGATGCGACGCGGCGCGCACCGCGTCGGCAAAGCCGTCCTGGTTCAGGCCGATCTGCGCGAGGCGATTGTTGCGGCAAGTGAAGTCGACGAGCGCCGCGGGGAGCGTCTCGTCATCGACGCCCTCGACTTCGCCGATCCAGGTGTCGAGGTCGACGGTCTCGAAATCGCAGCGCTTCAAGCCGGAACGGCCGGCGAGCAGCGCGTCGCGCAGCGGCTCCAGCCCCCGGCCCAGACAGGTCGTCGCGGTGTAGCGGGAGATCAGCAACGGAGTCACGGTGCCTCGGAAATACATGAAAAGGCGGCATTTTAGCAAATCGTGTGCAACGGCCGCGGCCGGATCTGCATCGGCTCGGGAGTGCGTCACGGAGCCCGCGCACCGCGACCGGGCGCGGACGGCGGCCGCCCCGGTGGAAGTTCCTGGCATGTCCCGGCCGCGCGCCTTTCGGAGCGGCGCCGC
>Ga0214472_10003916_pt1 | contig 15717 bp, 11 predicted proteins | sample RVTome_6_FD_207662 | JGI IMG/M metagenome (GOLD analysis project Ga0214472, IMG submission 207662) | Soil microbial communities from uranium-contaminated site in the Upper Colorado River Basin, Wyoming, United States - RVT140D175 | ecosystem: Environmental > Terrestrial > Soil > Contaminated >...
AAAGTCGTCGACGCAGTGCTCGGCAAAAAGGGCAAAGTCATCATCACCGCCGATCACGGCAATATCGAGCAGTTGATCGACTACGATACCGGGATGCCGCACACGGCGCATACGATTAACCTCGTGCCGGTGATTCTTATCGACGAAGTCCATCAAAAGAGTCGTCTCAATCAAGGCACGGCGATCGACGTGGCGCCCACCATCATGGCGCTACTCGGCTTGCCGCAGCCGGCTGAGATGACCGGCCGTTCCTTGATCGTCGAGACTTAGCGGATAGCCTTCCTTCGATACCGCTGTTTCAAAAGGAAAGCTCGTAACGTCTTTGATCGTCGGAAGTTTTGGCGTTGCCAGTGGGAGCGCGGATTTGATAGATCTCTTCTAACCCAGCCTCTTGGGGCGGGGACAATTAAGTGCGGTTTCCAGAGGGGCGAGCATCCCCTTTGCGATATTGCAATTGGCCGCGGGGTCTAAACCCCGCGAGCGATTCAACTTGATTCTGGGCGTGATGGAACTAGCGGCAAACCTAAAATTGCCCGACCGGCTTGATCGGCTGGTCGATTGGCTTTATCCGCCGCGTTGCCGCGCTTGCGCAGAGCGGATTCACGGGCCGGATCGGGAATATTTCTGCGCGCCCTGCTGGTTGCAGATTCAACTGGTTTCCCATCCGCTCTGCAGAGTTTGCGGCCGGCCGTTTCCCGATGCCAGCGGCGACGATCATACCTGCGGTGTGTGTCTTGAGCGGGCGCCGCGATTCGCTGCGGCGCGCGCTTGGGCCTGCTATCCGAGAGAGGCGTCGGCGCAGCATGCGCTACGGCAAGTCGTGCAAAAGTATAAATACGGTCGCAAGGTATCGCTGGGAAGGCCGCTCGGCCGGCTGATGGCGCGCGGCTGCGAGGAATTTCTTCGCGAATGTCACGCCGACTTAATCGTTCCGGTGCCGCTCCATGCCAAGCGGTTGCGCTGGCGTGGCTTCAATCAAGCGCTGCTGCTGGCCCGGGAAGTGGGTCTAATTTGCCGCCTCCCGGTCGATCCGTTCGTGCTTCAACGCCAGAAGGAAACCGTTGCGCAAACAAAACTTTCGGAAGGCGATCGCCGGCGCAACGTGCGTGGCGCCTTTGCGCTTCGCCCTGACAAGTCCGTGAAGGACCTAACGGTCTTAGTGGTTGACGACGTTTATACTTCGGGCGCGACGGTCAATGAATGCAGCCGGACTTTGAAAAGAGCCGGCGCAAAAGAAGCTTACGTGCTAACCCTCGCCCGCGCGGTGTATTGAAACGATGGGAGAACCGCGATTGGGTGCCGACGATCAAGCCAGATGGGATCAGCAGCACGCCGATTCGGCGGGTGCGGCGCCGCCGGCGACTTTCCTACGGCAAGTTTTTGCAAGCGACGCGTGGCGCTTGCCGCGCGGGCAAGCCTTGGACATTGCCTGCGGCAAGGGTAGAAATGCGCTCTATCTCGCCGAACTGGGCTTCCACGTCGTTGCGATCGATATATCGGGCCTAGCCCTGGCCGAAGCGCGAAAACGAGCCGAATCGAACCAGCTTCGCATCGCTTGGCGCCAGACCGATCTCCAAGACGTTCAACTCGATGAAGCTGCGTTCGATTGTATCGTCAACATCAATTTTTTGCAGCGATCGTTAATTCCACAAATTAAACGAGCGTTAAAAACCGGTGGTCATATTATCTTCGAAACCTTCTTGATCGATCAAAAAGAGATCGGGCATCCCAAAAATCCTGATTATTTGCTGCGCCACAACGAGTTGCTGGAACAGTTCCGCGATTTCCGGGTTTTTTGTTATCGTGAGGGAATGTTCAACGAAGGCGGTGAAGCGTCCTATCGCGCCGGAATCTTGGCGCAGAGGATTGCTTGAAATCGTTGGCCGCTTCGCCGCCATGAAGACAACGGAGATCCTTGGACGCCATTCAGCTCGCTGGCTCGATCAAGCAACGCACCGGCCAGCATGTTTTCGCTGCCGAAGGCCGCGAAGCGGCTGCTACTGCGCGCTCGTGGAGCCTTTCGAATCGAAAGCGCGCTTCGTCATTCTAACCCAACCCCGAGAAGCCAAACACCGGCTCGGCACCGGACGGATGGCTCATCTCTGTCTGGCTAACTCGCGGCTCTACGAAGGCGTCGATTTTTCCGATGACAATCGGGTGAATCGCGAGATTGACGACCCGGCGAATTGCCCCGCTTTGCTTTATCTGAGCCCTGACTCTACCAATCTGTCGCGGATAGCGGCGAGCAATCGACATGCGCTGTTTCCTAGCCATCGTCAAACCGTTATCTTCGTTTTGGATGGAACCTGGAAAAGCGTGCGCAAAATGCTCCGCTTAAGCAGCAACCTGGCGTGTCTGCCGAGGATCTGTTTCGATCCGCCGGCACCGTCGGCTTATCGGATCCGCCGCGAACCCGGGCCGCAGTGCTATTCGACCATCGAAGCTATCCATCAGGTGATCGAACTGTTCGCATTTGGAATGGCCTCCGACACTCCATCGAACCGGCCCCATGACACGATGCTCGACGTGTTGCACTCCGTCATGGAACGCCAGTTGACCTACACGGCTTAAGCTTATTCTCCTTGAGCTTTCGTCCATTGCCAACGATCGGCAGGTCCTTCCCACGTTGTCAATATCACAATATTCGCATATAATGATTGACCAGTTGGGGATCTATGGACTTTGTTCGTACGCTCAAGGCTTTGGCCGATCCTTTGCGCCTGCGGGTTCTCGCCGCGGTGGCGGAAGAAGAGTTGACCGTTGGGGAGGTCCAGGAGGTGGTGGCATCGGTGCAATCGTCCGTGTCGCGCAATTTGGCGCTGTTGCGCGAAGCCGGCTTCGTGCGGCATCGCAAGGAAGGCACCAACGTCTATTTTTCGGTGCGTCCGGATATGGCCGCGCCAGCGCGCGAACTCTTTAAATCACTCCAATCGCGCTTTGCCGAGATCCCCGAAGTCAGGAGCGATCAGGCGCGTTTAGCGGCCTGCCGCCGCCGAAGGGTGCGCCGCTCGGCAAGCTATTTCGAGTCGGTGGCCGGGGACTGGGAGCGAGTTCGCAAAAGCTACTTCGACGATCGGGTGACTTCATTGGCGATCGAGAAACTCTTGCCGCGCGATTTGCGCTTGGCAGACGTAGGTTGCGGCACAGGGAGCCTGACCTTCGAGCTGGCGCGCTTTGCGCATAAGGTGATCGGCGTCGACTTATCGACGGAAATGCTTCGGCGCGCGCGCGCGATCGCCAGAGAGCGGCAGTTTCACAACGTCGAGTTCCGCAAAGGGGATGCGCTCAATCTGCCACTGGATTCGCGCAGCGTGGACGCGGCGTTTTGCGTCATGGTGCTGCACTTTCTGCCCGATCCGGCGCGCGCCGTCACTAGCTTGTGCCGCGTGGTTCGGCCAGGCGGCTCGGTCATTCTTGTCGACCTGGTGCAGCACAAGCAGGAGTGGATGCGCGCGCAGATGGCGCATCAATGGCTCGGTTTCGAGCGCACATCGATGGAGCGGTGGTTTCGTGACGCTGGGGTGAACCGCTTAGAGTACCATCTGACGGGTTCGTTTGCCGGAGAAAAAATGGCGCGCAATGGCAACCGACCGGTGGAGATATTCGTCGCAAGGGCTAACATCCCGGCGAAGGCAGCGGAAAAATCAGCGAGAAAGACAAAGTCATGAATCCAACCGAACAGACGCTACGAAAACTACTATCCGAGCGCGTCGTGCTGCTCGACGGCGCCATGGGGACGATGATCCAAGCGCACAAGCTTGACGAGAAGGCCTTTCGCGGCGAACGCTTCGCCAATCATTCCAAAGATCTCAAGGGCTGTAACGATCTGTTGTGTCTGACTCAGCCGAATCTGATCACCGAGATCCATGTTCAGTACCTCGAAGCCGGCGCGGATATTGTCGAGACCAATACTTTCAACTCGACCTCGGTGTCGATGGTCGACTATCGGCTTGAACCGTTCGTTTACGAAATCAATCGCGCCGGCGCCCAGGCGGCGAGAAAAGCGGTCGAAACAGTCATTGCGAAATATCCGTCGCGCGCCTGCTTCGTTGCCGGCGCCATCGGTCCGACCAATCGGACCTGTTCGATCTCGACGGATGTCAACAGCGCGTCGACGCGCGGTGTGACTTTTGAAGAACTGGTCGAGGCCTATTACGAACAGGCGCGCGGTTTAGCGGACGGGGGCGCCGACATTCTTTTGGTCGAAACGATCTTCGACACGCTTAACTCGAAAGCCGCGTTCTTCGCCATCGCCAAGCTGTTCGATGAGCGGAGCCTTCAATTGCCGCTGATGGCTTCGGTCACTTTTATTCAGCCGGGCAGCAATCGCGGTGTCACTGGACAGACCGTCGAGGCATTCTGGAATTCGATTTCCCACGTGCCGCTGCTCAGCGTCGGCATGAACTGCGCGCTCGGGCCCAAAGAAATGCGCCCGCTGATCGAGGAGCTGGCGCACATCGCGCCGATTTACCTCAGCACGCATCCCAACGCCGGGCTGCCCGATCCGCTGCTGCCCACCGGCTTTCCCGAGACACCGGAGTCGCTGGCGCCGCAGTTAAAGGAGTGGGTCGACAACGGCTGGCTCAATATCGTCGGCGGTTGCTGCGGCACCACGCCGGCGCATATTCGAAAAATCGCCGACGCCGTGACGGGATTAACGCCCCGGCGACCGCCTGCCGTCGAGCCATTCCTGCGTTTGAGCGGTCTCGAAAGCAGCACGGTTCGTGCTGAATCGAATTTCGTCAACATCGGCGAGCGCACCAACGTGACCGGCTCACCTGTCTTCGCGAAAATGGTTCTTGCCGGCGATTTCGAGAAAGCCGTAGGCGTGGCGCGCCAACAGGTCGAGGGCGGAGCGCAGATCATCGATGTCAACATGGACGAAGGCATGCTCGATTCGAAAGCCGCGATGGAACAATTTCTCCGGCTGATCGCGGGCGAGTCGGAGATTGCCCGGGTGCCGGTGATGATCGACAGCTCGAAATGGGAAGTCATCGAGGCTGGGCTGCGCTGTCTACAAGGCAAGGGCGTGGTCAATTCGATCAGTCTCAAGGAAGGCGAAGGGAAATTCATTGCGCAGGCCAAACTGATCCGCCGCTACGGCGCGGCGGTGATCGTCATGGCTTTCGACGAACGCGGTCAGGCGGACACCTTGGAGCGAAAGATCGAAGTGTGCTCCCGCTCGTATCAAGTCCTAACCGAAAAAGTCGGTTTTACACCGCAGGACATTATTTTCGATCCCAATATTCTCACGGTTGGCACTGGCATGGAGGAGCATAACAGCTACGCGGTGAACTTCATCGAGGCGACGCGCTGGATCAAGGAGAATTTGCCCCTGGCAAAAGTCTCGGGCGGCGTGAGCAACGTCTCATTTTCATTTCGCGGCAACAATCCGGTGCGCGAGGCCATGCACTCGGCGTTTCTCTTTCACGCGATTAAGGCTGGCATGGACATGGGCATCGTCAATCCCGGGATGCTGGCCGTGTACGAGGAAATTCCCGCAGAGCTGCTCGAACTGGTCGAGGACGTGTTGCTCAACCGGCGCGCCGATGCAACCGAGCGATTGGTCGCCTTCGCCGAGACCGTGAAAGAAAAAGGCAAGGTCGCGGTCAAGGATGATACCTGGCGCAACGGCGCGGTGGAAGAGCGCTTGTCGCATGCGCTGGTCAAAGGGCTGACCGATTTCATCGATCAAGACGTCGAGGAAGCGCGGCAAAAGTATAGTAAGCCGCTCCACGTTATCGAAGGGCCGCTGATGGACGGCATGAACGTCGTCGGCGATCTGTTCGGCTCCGGCAAGATGTTTTTGCCGCAGGTGGTCAAGAGCGCGCGGGTGATGAAAAAGGCGGTCGCCTATTTGACGCCGTACCTGGAGGCGGAAAAGCAAAAAGCGCAGGATACTTCCACGCGCACCAAGTTGGTGTTTGCCACGGTCAAAGGCGATGTCCACGATATCGGCAAGAACATCGTCGGCGTTGTGCTCAGCTGCAATAACTATGACGTCATCGATCTTGGTGTCATGGTGCCGGCGGACAAGATTATCGACACGGCGATTGCGGAAAAAGCCGATATGATCGGCCTCAGCGGTTTGATCACGCCGTCGCTCGATGAAATGGTTCATGTCGCCAGCGAAATGACGCGCCGCGGTTTGCAGATTCCGTTGCTGATCGGCGGCGCGACGACGAGCAAACGTCACACGGCGGTGAAGATTGCACCGGCCTACCAGCGCGAAACCATTCACGTCATCGACGCCTCGCGCGCTGTCCCGGTCGTCGGCGCGCTGATGAAGCCCGAAACGCGCCGGGCGCTCGACGAACGGAATCGTCAAGAGCAAGCGGAAATGCGCGAGCAGTTTGAGAACCGTGCCGGCACGCAGTTGATGGCCTACGAAGAAGCCGTGCGTCACAGGCTCCACACCGAATGGGACGAGCATCATATCGCCGTGCCGGAGTTTACCGGCAGGCGCGTATTGAAAGAGATTTCGCTCGCCGAGTTAGTGCCGTTCATCGACTGGTCGCCGTTTTTCCACACCTGGGAATTGCGCGGGCGCTATCCAGACCTGTTGAGCGATCCGGCGCGCGGCCCGGCAGCGCGCGAGTTGTTCGGCAACGCGCAAGAGCTGCTCAAAAAAATCGTCGACGAAAAACTATTCACGGCCAACGCCGTTTATGGATTCTATCCCGCCAACAGCGACGGCGATGATATCATCCTCTATGCGGATGTTGCGCGCAGCACGGAACTCGCGCGCTTGCATACACTGCGTCAGCAAAAAGACAACCAGCGCGGTAAGCCGCAGTTGGCGTTGGCCGACTTCATTGCGCCGCGCGATTGCGGACGGATCGACTATATGGGGGCTTTTGCCGTCACCACGGGTCATGGCGCGCAGGAGCTAGCGGAAAGATTCGACAAGAACAACGACCCGTACAACTCGATCATGGCCAAGGCGTTGGCCGACCGACTTGCCGAGGCATTCGCCGAGTGTTTGCACAAGCGCGTGCGCGCCGAGTGGGGCTACGGCAAAGACGAGAGTTTCAGTAACGACGATTTGATCGCCGAAAAGTATCGCGGCATTCGCCCGGCGCCCGGCTACCCCTCCCAACCGGATCATACGGAAAAGCCGTTGATCTTCGATTTGTTGCAAGTCCCTGAGGCCACCGGCATCACGCTCACTGAAAGTTTCGCCATGTATCCGGCGGCGTCGGTCTGCGGCCTCTACTTCGCCCATAAAGACGCGTACTACTTCGCCGTGAGCTCAATTGGCAAAGATCAAGTCGAGTCCTACGCCGGGCGCAAAGGGATGAGAGTTGCGGAAGTAGAGCGCTGGCTGTCGCCGGTGCTCGGCTACGATCCGGCAAAAAAATGATCGTCGAATAGGCTTATCCTGGTCGTTTCAAGAAAAGATCTCGATTTCGGGGTCAAACTCTAACGGAAACCGAGAGGGTCGTTAAAATCTCTCGTTGGTTCCGCTTCCTTGGCGGGTCATGATAAACGCCTTGCGCGTTGCTGCTTGGAGATCGGGCGAGTTCACATGGTCACGCACCACGTTTGCGCCGAATTCCGAATGTTCGACATCGATTTCCGCGTGCTCAATGCGATTGGCAAGCGCTCGTTCGACATTCTTGATGCCCATCGCCTGGTAGTCTTCGCGCAAGGTCTCAATCTCTTCCAAGAGGCGCTGGCGAATTTCGGGGATACGTTTCTCGCCCTCGCCCACTAGACTGCTGCCGATCGCCACCGCCCAGTGGCTCGAGAAGGAAAGGTGTCAGGCCTTTAGTTTTCGACTCGCTTTTTTCGTGTTGTCGGCGCGGCTACCGGACCAAAGCCGCGGGCACATTTTCCGGTTGCGCTGTGTCTCCTGATCGTTCGTAAGATCTAATGTCTAACAGTTTCAGCTCTGTGTTCTTTGAGTAATATGTCCGCCGCTATCGCTTCAGCGCTTCGTCGATTATTTTGAACGCACCGTCGAGTTCTCTGAACTCGGCGCGGTAGACGGGCAGAAACCGGTCGCCGGGCTTGGGCCGGTAAGCGGCGACGCTGGGATCCGGCGGCACGTCTTCGCGCAAAGTGAAAACCGGATCGACTCTGAGAAAATGTTTTTGATAGTGTTCCTGGCCTTCGCGAGACAACAGCCAGTTGACGAAAACTTTCGCAGCGTTGGGATGGGGCAGACGATTTAGGATGCTGAGTGAGCCCTGAGTGGCGCGCATGTAAATGCCTTCTTTGAAAGAGTGGGGCTCGAACCTGGCCACGGGGAGTCCTTGTTTTATCGCTGAATTTACCTCGCTGGCTGAGGGCCCGAGCACGATGGCGAATTTGCCCACCGCGAGCCAGTCGACGAGCTGGCGGCCGTCCCGGGCCAGCGTGATGTCCATCTCGCCAAATAGTTGTCTTAAGAATTTCGCGCCCAGTTCGCTATTGTAATAAGCGAATTGAATTAGCCCGCTCGGAAAGCCGCGCAACTTGGGATCCATGGCGGCGATTTTGCCCTTCCATTTTGGCTGCAGCAAGTCCCAGTAGGAGTCAATGGATTTCGGATCCACCAGGTTCGTGTTATAGGCCATATCCGAGCGCACCACGCCCTCGAAGACGTAGATGTATTTTTCTTCGGGATCGGCGTAATGATGTTGCTTGCCGAACCAGTTGGACGGGTCCTTCACCTCCGGTAGGGCTAGATAGGATTGGATCGGTTCGAGGGCTTTGGCCGGATAGAGAACATCCAACGGCGTTCCCGACGACCCCAAATACAAGTCCGGAATGAATTTGTCGGCCCGTCGCTCCGCCATTATTTTCATGATTATTTCACCGCCGCGCCCGGATGCCGAGGTGATTTTGATGCCGGGGTAGCGCTTGGCGAATTCGGCGAAGAGTTTCTCAAACGGCCCCCGAGTGTGATGGATCGTGAGTTGCCCTTCCTTCTGGGCGGCTTGCAGGGTAGCAGCCCACTGGGAGTCCGACGGCGACTTAGGCTCGCCTGCTTGGACCGGGACGAAAGAGCAGGAAATGAGATAAAGGAAACTGAGGGCCGCAGTCACGAAAGCGTTCATGGAACGTTCCTTTCCGTGGTGAGTGCGGAATCGAATTTGCTGACAGCGGCCTTCGACAACCTGTGCGTGGTCGGGGCGGTCATTGGGAATCCGCAGGCGGAAGCGAGTCATAAGGTTTCAATTCCAATTCGGCAATGTCAGCGCGCTGCCTGCAGGTGGGCGACGAGAAGTGCGGGTGGGACGCCGGCAAGTGGGTTGTACCGCGGCCAAGCCGGCTATCGTGCCGATAGCCGAAGATACAATAAGCCGTCAACGCTGGCATTGCAGATCCGATACAGTTGACCACCCGATGAGCGTGCCATGGCGGCTACGCTCACCGGGTGGCATTTTGTCTTGACGCTAAATCGTGTCGTTCCGTTGAAATTAATTGCTGCTTTTTTTCGAGCCGATCAAAGAGACCAATTTCTTCTTGACGGCGGGCGTCAGGACTAACGACTCTTCGACCAATTTCTCCACCTCCGGCCCGGAGACGAAATCGACGTCGAGATTCAATTTTTTCGCTTCCTGCAAGAACGCCGGATCTTTCATGGTTTGCGCCAGTCCGTTGCGAAAAATTTCGACTCTGTTCTGCGGAGTGCCTGGCGGCAACGCGATCGGACGGAGCATTCTATACGGCGCCAGCCAAGCCCGAACGGCTGCGACGTTCTCCTCGCCCTTCACGACATCGCTTATTTGCGGCAGGTTTACGACCTCAGGATCCTCGAATTTTCCTTGGATCAAGTATGGGATCAATTTCTTTTCACCCTGGGCGTCGAGCATGGATCGCGCCGTGACTCGAATGGAATCCCAGGTCCAGCAGGCGCCGTCGAGCTCGCGGCGTTGCATCGACACACGAATCGCGGACGTTCCCTTGAATCCCGCAATCACGTCAATTTTTGCACCCATCAATCCCTTCATTAATTTCGGCAAATCATCTGTAGTGGAGCCAGCTCCTGTGGAGCCCATTTTGAGAACTTTCTTCGAGGCGAGCACGTCGTCCAGAGTTTTAAGACCGGTAAATCCCATAATGACGCAAGCGGGACTGCCCCCGGCCATCGATCCTACCCACTTTAATTTCCGACCATCGTAACTCACGCCTTTCGAGTCCAGCGCCTGTTGCGTCATCAAGCCGCCGCCGAACACGCCCGCGGTCAGACCGTCGGCTTTGGAGCGGGCGTACAGGTAGTTGGCGGCAAGCTTACTTCCCGCTCCGCCCTTGTTCTCGACCACGACAGACGGATTGCCTGGAATATGCTTTCCCAAATGTCGGGCAACGATTCTCGTATACGTGTCATACCCGCCTCCGGCGCGGTATCCGACGATGATGTTAATCGATTTTCCCGCATAGAAATCGGCAGCGAAAGTAAACGCCGGATACAGGGTCATCGACATCCCCAACACGGCGGCGACAATAAACATTTCTAGTTTTTTCATAGGACCTCCTTTTTCTTTCAAGCTAAATTTAAATCAATTTGACACAACGCTGCTTCGCTCATTGTTGTCAAATAGCACTGACCTCGCTAGCAAAGCGCGCCCGTCCAAAAACACGACCTAGTTACATTGGTGATCTTGAAGATGGCGAACTGGGATAGCGAAACTCTGAAGCCGACCTTTTTAGGTCAGTGCTCTACATGCATTCAGTCTAGCAATTCGAAAACTTTGAGGCTAGTCTGGAGGCCAATTATTTTGCTTTCTAAGCTACCGAAATCGTAGAACAAATTATCTTCGGTCAAATTTTTTGAGGCCGCTGTCGGGGCGCGAGGGCGTAAGCGAGGATATTTGCAGACACTGGATGACGCGGGGAGTGTCGAGCATTTCTAGGTAACGGGCACATCGGATCACTGCTCTTTCATTGCTCGCGGTGGCGAGTGCCTCAGCGAGTATTTTTTCCGAAAAAAACACTCTTGTCAGATTCTTCGACTGATCTGATCAATATGATCTTGGCGGCCTGATCTTCGGTTAATGCCATAACCGGCGGGGCTAACTTAGGGCTGGACCTGAACGTGAATTATTTTGTTCCACTTGACCAAAGCGTCAGCATGCGAATCCAGTTGAGCATGAGAGCGCCTTTAGTTCAAACTTCTAGGTGGCGGTTTTCTGCCGTAACGATGATCGATTTATGGAAAAAAGGTTTTTAGTTGCTTCGATCGGGGCGAGACTCTTTTGCGCACAATCCTCTGCTGCGGCAATCTGCTGCCGCAGTCGGGGTCTTCGCGTGCTGAGCGGGTGGCCAGCCGGCAAAGTTCGCTGGGTCGCCAACGCCGCCCCTGTCTTCGGCGTGAATCGCTCAGCGCTTCGTCGCTGGGGTGATTCGCAGGATCTGCCCGTCGCTTGAGTCGGTGAGCAGATAGAGCGAGCCATCCGGCGCCTGGCGCACATCGCGGATGCGCTGGCGCATTTCGCCCAGATAACGTTCTTCCTGCACGACTTTGCCGTCCCTCATCACCAGCCGCACTAATCCTCCCGGTGTGAGCGAGCCGACGAGAAAGTTGTTTTTCCAGCCCGCGAACAGTTCGCCCGTGTAGATGGTCATGCCCGAGGGCGCGATCACCGGATCCCAATAGTAGACCGGCTGCTCCATCCCTGGTTTCGCCGTGCCTTCGCCGATTTTCAAAAAGGTATAGTGGGTGCCGTAGGAGATAACCGGCCAACCGTAATTCTTGCCCGCTTCCGGATGGTTCAGCTCGTCGCCGCCGCGCGCGCCATGCTCCACGGTCCAGAGTTGGCCGGTCTCAGGATGGAGTGCCGCGGCTTGGATATTTCGATGGCCGTACGACCAGATCTCCGGCCGCGCGCCATCGCGGTTGACGAACGGATTATCGCGCGGCGCCGCGCCTTGCGGGCTGATGCGCACGACCTTACCAAGCGTCGTCGAAAGGTCCTGAGCTCGCTCCGAGTGATTGAACCGCTCCCCCAACGTCACGAACAGCGTGCCATCGGGACGAAAAACAATTCTCGACCCCCAGTGAAGGGAGCCGCCGATTTTCGGCTGTTGACGCCAGATGACCTGGGTGTTTTCGAGACCGCGCTCGCCGAGCCGGCCGCGGGCGACGGCGGTCCCGGTGCCGCCTTCGCCCGCTTCGGCAAACGACAAATAAACGAGCCGATCCTTGTCGAAGGTCGGACTCAACGCCACATCCAAAAGTCCGCCCTGCCCGCTCGCGTAAACCTGCGGCACTCCACTAAGCGGGTCGGAAACGCGGCCGCCTGGCGTGACGATACGCAAGCGGCCCGGCCGCTCGGTGACAAGCATCCGCTGGTCTGAGAGGAATGCGAGACCCCAGGGGTGTTCCAGCCCTTTGACAATCGTTCGAACTTGCACGACGCCTGCTACCGAGGCCGGCGTCGGCGACCGCGGCGCTTGCCCTTGCACCGGCCCCGGCGCGCACCCCATCAACCAGGCGATGAGCACTGGCAAGATTTTTAACCAACAGAGTTTCGATCGCAATCGTTTGACACGGCCGTGGATAAACGAAACAGACGGCTTATTCAGTAACACGCGTTTTTCTCCTTAAATGACCCGCACCATTGAACTGGGCGCGCAGCACGATCTCTGTCGTACTCGAAGAGCATAAAATGTGCGCTACGGTGGTTCAACTAGCGATGAAATTTAGGCCAGTCGCGGCAAGGTCGACGCGGCACTTAGGCGATTCTTTCCTTGACAGCTTGGTAACTGTGCAATAAACGAGGTTCGAGGGCGTATCTTACGCTCGGCGATCGTTGGACTAGGAAAGTTATCACCGCTGCATGTCATGAAGGCGGGGAGGAGGGATCATGTTTCGCGTAGACGTTGATGCCCATGTGGACGAAACGGAAGCAACCTGGGAATTCCTCGAGGACGGGGCGCGCCGGTTCACGCCGGTCACACTCGACCCGGGAGCGGCGACGGCACCGGGTGATGCCCGGCCGCACCGCCTCTGGCTCATCGACGGCACGATCAGGCTCAGGCGCTGGCGCGATGACAAGCGAACCGGAACCGTTCAGGCGACCCGTGAGCTTTTGGACGTGGACGCCCGCGTGCGCCATATGGACGAGCTCCGCATCGACGTGCAGGTCCTGTACCCGACCCTGTTTCTGCACGCGTTTACCGAGCGATCGGAGATCGACCAGGCATTATGCAAGTCTTATAACCGCTGGATCGCCGCAGCCAGTGAGAAGAGTCGCGGCCGGCTGCGCTGGGTCGCTGTGTTACCGCTACTCTCCATCGACCGGGCTGTGGAGGAAATGCGCTGGGCGAAGGATCATGGGGCTTGCGGCGTATTCAAAAAGGGCATCGAATGCGGTGACCGCGCGGCCAGCGACCCGTACTTCTTCCCGGTATACGAAGAAGCGAGCCGCCTCGATTTGCCCATCTGCATCCACAATGCCACCGGCAACGTCGCGTCCGCTACCGTCGAAGGATCCGGGCTGGGAGGGGGAATGGTTGCGATTACGGCGTTCACTGCGCTGGCCGCGCATGGCGTTCCGGATATGTTTCCGAAGCTCAGGGTGGGATTTATTGAAACCGGCGCTTCGTGGGTGCCTTATCTCTATGCAGATTTGGTGGCAAAGAAACTTAGGCGGACCTTCCTCCCCTTAGACTTCAAGGCAGACCTGTTTCGTCGGAACCGCTTCTATGTGGCATGTCAAACGACGGATGATATACCTTACATCCTTAAGTACGGCACTGAAGACAGCTTGATGATAGGGACTGACTATAGCCACGCCGATCAGTCGGCAGAAATCCAGGCTCTGGACGTCATCGAACAGCTCGGCGAGAGAGGGGAAATCCCCGCGTCCGTCGCCCGCAAAATCGTCGACGATAATCCGCGCCGATTTTACGGGCTCTAGATGGGAGCCTAAAAAAGCGAGGCAGCCTGTTAGTGCGGCAGATTGAAGCATTCATCGGAGGTCATTAAGCATGGCGCAAGATTTTGTCGGTAGCAAACGCTGGGTGCGGCCGGCGACTCCCTACGAGGTTTACATGGACGAACAAAATCTGCCGATCCATCGCGGCGCCGTGGGGTTCTACGACATTCGCGACCTGACTTTGGGACCTTGGCAGCGTATGGGTACTCGAGGCGCATTCATTGAGCTTAACGGCTGCGGCGGACTTCAGGGGTTATACGTAGTCGAGGTACCCAGTGCTGGCGCCATTACTGCGGAAAAACATATGTACGAGGAGATTTTCTACGTGCTCGAGGGGCGCGGCACGACGGAGATCTGGAGCGCCGACGATACTAAAAAGAAGCAGACCTTCGAGTGGCAGGCAGGTAGCCTCTTCTCGCCGCCGCTCAATACTTGGCACCGCATCGTCAACGCGACCTCCAGCCCTGCTTTACTCCTTGGCGTTACCAACGCGCCGCCGATTTTTCACCTGTACCGGAGTCAGGACGCGCTTTTCAACAACCCGTACCAGTTCAAGGATCGCTACGACGGAAGTGGGGATTATTTCAAGGCGCAGACTGACCTCGGCAAAGATCCGCGCCACGGCCGTGCGCGCAACTACGGTAATATTATCCCAGACGCGGACCGCGTCGAGCTGCCGCTGGATGGCCAGCGCGGCGTGGGGCACCGAACTTTCTTTTGGAACCTTTCGGGGAATAGTTTCCAGGGGTTCATTGCGCAATACGCGTCCGGTCGCTATTCCCGATGTCACGCCCACGAAGCCGGCCCGGTGCTGCTGTGTCTAGGCGGCAAGGGGTACACCATTACCTGGCCTGGCGAGGCGGGGACGACGCCCTGGGCGGACGGCAAGAGTGAATTGGTCCAGCGACAAGATTACAAGCCCGGCGGCATCGTGAGCGCCGCCCCGGGCGATGCCGGCTGGTTCCACGGCCACTATGGCGCATCGAAAGAACCGTTGCGCGTGCTCGCCTTCCTGGGCGGCTATCCCCGGCGAGTCAAGGGTGTCCCAGGTGTCGATTGGCGAGGTTTGAATCTCGACATCAAACAGGGCGGCAACACCATCGAGTACCGTGACGAGGACCCGCATATCCGCAAGATGTTCCAAGAGCAATTGGCAAAGGAAGGCGCCGACTTCAATATGCCTGAGGAGGCGTATCGGTGAGCCGTTTGCGTGGGCTATAGATTGTCAAGATGAGGGTATCAAAAAATCTGTGTGTGAGGCATATCAAAGTGAGGAGGAGATATGCCGAAGGACAAAAAAGGGGAGAAGACGGGAGGAGAGGAGCGAATCAGCATCAAGGAGGAATTGCTCGACGAGATTTTGAAAGAGTATCGAGGGCCACAAGATTTTGAGGCGATATTCAAGCAATTCAAGAAAGCCGTGGTCGAGCGAGCTCTGGGAGCGGAGTTAACCCAGCATCTGGGCTATGACAAGGGCCAGGACAAGCCAGAGCATCAAAGCAATCACCGAACCGGATCGAGCGGGAAGCGAATCTTGACCGACCAGGGGAGCCTGGAGATCGAAGTTCCCCGCGATCGGGACAGCAGTTTTGAGCCGCAGCTGATCAAAAAAGGGGAGCGGCGCTTTAGCGGGTTCGACGACAAGATCATCGCCATGTACGCCCGCGGGATGACGGTTCGGGAGATTCAGGATTATCTCGAAGAGATGTACGGGATACTGGTCTCGCCTGATTTGATTTCCCAGGTCACCGACGCGGTGATGGAAGAAGTCCGGGAATGGCAGAACCGGCCTTTAGATCGGCTCTATCCGGTAGTGTTCTTTGATGCGCTGCGCATCAAGATCCGC
>Ga0214472_10003917_pt1 | contig 15716 bp, 14 predicted proteins | sample RVTome_6_FD_207662 | JGI IMG/M metagenome (GOLD analysis project Ga0214472, IMG submission 207662) | Soil microbial communities from uranium-contaminated site in the Upper Colorado River Basin, Wyoming, United States - RVT140D175 | ecosystem: Environmental > Terrestrial > Soil > Contaminated >...
AAACCCGATTCGAGTTCCCTACCCCGGACAACGGTCTGCAAGGGCTTGTCATCTTTTTCGAAGGGATAGGCGGAGCCGATTGCAATTTTGACTTGCTCGGCAGTGGCAATGCCTATTACCAAACCATATTTTAGGCGAGCGAAATTGACCACAGCTTCGTCCAATTCATCTCCGGCCACTCGGATAGACTTACCTAAAACTATTCCTCCTAAAGAAATGATTGCAATCTCCGCGGTGCCCCCACCAATATCTACAATCATTCTACCTTGAGGTTCTTCTATGGCAAGACCAGCTCCTATGGAAGCGGCCATGGGCTCTTCTATGAGATATGCCTGCCGAGCTCCAGCCGAAAGCGCGGCTTCTTGAACAGCTCTTCTTTCGACTTCTGTTACTCCAGAGGGGATGCCCACGATTACCCTGGGCCTGGGAAGTTTGAACCTGGCTGCCGGTTCTTTGTGCAGTAATTTTATGTAGTGCGTGAGCATGGCCTCGGCGGCATCAAAGTCGGCTATGACCCCGTCTTTTAGCGGACGTAAGGCTTCGATAGTGCCCGGCGTTTTGCCTTCCATCAGCTTGGCTTCGGTGCCCACCGCCAAAACTGAACCCGATTTGATGTGGCGGGCAACTACCGACGGCTCGTTGATAACTATGCCCCTACCTACCACCAAGACCATGGTATTGGCGGTGCCAAGGTCGATCCCGACATTATAAGAAACAAGGCCAAATAGATTGTCGATAAAGTCCATAATTTAGGTTAACATGACAACTATGCCCCGCATAACGGGGCAGCAGGCACCACTATAGTAGTAATGTGACCTGTTGTCTATGGCTAAAGTGTTATACTTTGAAAATGGATTGGAACCGGACCACAAAAAAGGCTATAGAGCTTTTGTTTCATCTATTGTTTTTGACTGTACCGTTGGTGTGGACTAATAGTACTTCGGAGTTGTTTGAGTTTCCCAAAATGCTAACTGTTTATGTGTTTAGTATTTTGATTGGCGGGTTGTTTTTGGTGAGAAGAGTTGTGGCGGATCATAGAAAACTGGAAAGAAAAGCGTTTGATATTCCCCTACTGATATTTTTGACAACCCAAATTTTGGCCACATTGTTTTCTATTAACAAACATACTAGTCTAATTGGTTATTATTCACGGTTTCACGGAGGGTTACTTAGTACTATTTCCTACCTGGTTTTATATTTTGTTTACGTTAATTCCTTTGATTGGAATGGTGCTAAAAAACACCTTAAAAGCCTGCTGGTAGGAGGATTGCTGGCAAGCCTGTATGCAATCCCGGAGCATTTTGGGGTGAGTTTTTCTTGTATTGCGCTTGGTTCGGGTGCTACAGCGAGCTGCTGGGTACAAGATGTGATCAGTAGAATATTTGGGACGTTTGGACAACCAAATTGGTTGGCGGCTTATATGATAACTGTAGTTTTTGTGCCGATGGCATCTACAATATCAAATCTCAAAAATCATAAATCAATCCGCCATCTGGCGGACAAAAATCAAATACTAAACTACCTGTTAGTTGGCATCTTTTTTGCAACGCTTTTATTTACTAAATCCAGGTCTGGTTTGTTGGGCATGGGGGTGGGAATATTGATATTCTCCATTTTGGTTTTGTGGAAACAGAAAGCTAAAACTCAAGTAGTTAAGTTGCTTGCTACCTACTACTTACTACTTGCTACTGTCTTTATTTTGTTTGGCAAAAGTTTGGTGCCGGTTTATGACAGTTTGGTTAATAGCATGGCTGGTAACAATGAGATAACAGCTGTCGACGAGACTAATGATGGTCAACCGGTGGTGGGAGGGACCCAGTTAGAAACCGGGGGAACTGAGTCCGGTGAAATAAGACAAATTGTCTGGCAAGGAGCGATGGATATTTGGAAGCGTTATCCCCTGTTTGGTAGTGGCGTCGAAACCTTTGCCTATGCCTATAACGGTAGCCGGCCGGTAGAGCATAATCTAGTTTCTGAATGGGATTTCTTATACAACAAAGCCCACAATGAGTGGCTCAATTTTGCGGCTACGACCGGGACATTTGGGTTGGTGTCTTATCTGCTGATAATCGGATGGTTTGGGGTAACTAGCTTTGGGCTAATATCTGATCCAGGGACTGGAAAGCAAGAACCCGGATCTAGGTTTTTGGTGGCGGCTTTGCTTTCGGGGTACGTGGCTTTGGGGGTATCTAACTTTTTTGGCTTTAGCACGGTGCCGGTGGGAGTATTGTTTTTTATGTTTCCGGCCATGGTGGCGGTTTATAACAATAAGCCAACTAGTGAAGAAAGCGTTTTGGAATTGAGTCCCGGTAAATGGATTAAGGTCGCCATGATTGGATTGGTTATGGTTGCACTGTTGTTTCAGGTCAATAAAGTGCTAAAGGCAGACAGGCTGTATGCTCAGGGTAAAAAATACTCACGAAACAATCAACTGACGGATGCTATAAATGCCATAAATGCGGCTGTAAAACTAAAACCCAAGGAGCCAGTCTACCAGGATGAACTGGCTAAAACCGCGGCAAAGGTAGCTCTAGGATTAGTGAGCGAAGATGAGGAATCGGCGGGACAGTTTGCCCGGTTGGCTGTAGGCTTTCACCAAGCCAGTCTGAACGAAAACCCATATTATTTACCCTACTATAAAACCGGTGCCAATGTGCTAGTTAACATGGCGGTGTTTGATGATGGTTATCTTGATGACGCCGAACAACTTCTGTTGCGAGCTATTGGTTTGGCACCAACCGACCCCAAAATCCGTCTGACCCTGGGACTAGTATATATCCAACAAGAGAGGCTTGATGAGGCGCAGTTTGCCATAGAAAAGGCGGTTCAGCTAAAGCCAAATTATGAGCAGGCCAGATATTCGCTGGGGCTAATCTATCATGACCTGGAAAAATTGGGTCAGGCACGTGAGCAGTATGAGTATATTCTTAATTTCATTCAGCCGGATAATCGGCTGGTTAAAGAGGCTTTGGCTGAGCTGGGTGAGGAATAACTCCGTTATTGAGAAGTCGGACCGCGAATTGAATGCTACAATACCCCCATGTTGAATATTCTGACTGTTCCAGACAAGCGGCTGCGGGAAATAAGCCAGCCAATAGCGGAAATAGACAAGAAGCTTTTAGATTTTGTAGAGGAATTAAAAGACACTCTAAAAGGAACCACTAATCCCCCGGGTGTCGGCTTGTCTGGGGTTCAGGTGGGCAAATTGATTCGGGGGTTTGTAACCTACTTGCCCAAAAAACCTGGGTTGCCGGCCAAATTCTGGAATGATAAAACCCTGGAGATGGTGGCTTATATAAATCCGGAAATAGTGAGCAAAAGTAGAAAAATGACTTTGGGTGGTAAACGGGGTAAGCCCTTTATGGAGGGTTGCTTGTCTATTCCCAGTATTTATGGTCCTGTCTATAGACACGAATGGGTGAAGCTAAAATGGCAAAATGAAGCAGGTGATGGGCAGAATAAAAAATTTAGTGGTTTTCCGGCACGAGTTATTCAACATGAAATGGATCATCTAAATGGAATTCTATTTACAGACTACTCATTGAAAGACAAACTACCGATCTACGAGGAAAAAGGCGACGAGCTGGTGGAAATTGAATTATGATTAAAAAGACAGTTTTGTTTTTTGGGTCGTTTTTGCACTATTCCACCAAGGTTTTGGAAGCCTTGGTTAAATCCGCCATGGTTGATGTGGTGGGAGTGGTCACTACCCCACCGATGCCGGCAGGCAGAGATAAAAAATTGACCAAAACTCATACCCATGAATGGGCGCAAGCGAATGGGTTGAAAGTCTTTGCCCCCCAAAAATTGGATGTTAAATCACGATCCTATGTTCTGCAGAACATAGGAATGAAGCCGGATTTTATGGTAACGGCCGGTTATGGGAAATTGATCCCTGCCAGTTGGCTGACGCTTCCTAAGATTTCACCTATTAATCTTCATTTCTCGCTATTGCCGGCCTATAGAGGAGCTAATCCTGCCGAGTGGGCACTACTGATGGGTGAGGATGAGACAGGGGTGACCATGATTGTGATGGATGAGGAGTTTGATACGGGAAGGATTATAACCAGAAAGCAAATCCCAATTTTATTCAATGACAATCGCGAGACCTTGTATGATAAGTTGTACGATGAGGCAGGGACGATGGCGGCTGAGATTTTGCCTCACGTAGAAAATACGGATTTTGCCACTCCCCAACAGGAGATTTTGAATGAGTTTTATGCCTATAGAATGAAAAGATCGGATGGGTTTATTGACTGGCGATTTATAAGGGCGGCGATGGAGGGTGTTGGGTTGGTTGAGCCGACGAAGTATTTGTCAACTGCCTTGGCCAGGGCATGGAGATTTTTGAGTGAGAAAGAAAACCAAACTTATCATACGCCGGCTTATTTTGTAGAAAGATCGGTAAGAGCGCTGTATGGGTATCCGGGGGTGTGGACTACAATAGAAACCAGAAACCAGAAACCAGAAACCAGAAATAAAAAACGGATGAAGATTTTGGAGGTGGAAGTGGAAAATGGAAAATTGAAATTGGAGAAAGTGCAGATAGAGGGTTTGAAGCCGTCGAGGTGGAATGAGGTGAAGAATCAGGTCTTGACTTGAGTTTGGCAGAATTTGTCCTATAATACTTTGATTGTCATTTACTTTTAAATATGGCTTTACCACGGACACCTAATTATTGCGAACAAATGTATAAGGTCTTAATTGACACCATTGGAATAAAAAGTGGCGCGGTTGGGGTTATGGTGCTAAATACAATACTTGATGAAGTGATTGATCATGAGATAGTAACTGAATTTTATGAAGAAGGTGGTGCTACTTACGGGGATTGGCTAAGGGATATGATGGCAGATTGTCAAAGGCGTCTAGCTTATAAAACAGAGGTGGATGGGGTTATGGTTTCACTGAGTTTGAAAGAATCTTGATAATGATTAGTGCTAGGTGTCGTATAATGCACTCATGCATATAACCCTGTTTGGAGGTAGTTTTAATCCGCCACACATTGGCCATCAGATAGTGATAGATCAAGCTTTTGAGCTGATGCCTGATGTGGATGAGATGTGGTTGTTGCCTGACTACCAACATAATTTTCCCAAAAACGAAAAACTTGTTAGCCCAGAGCATAGGCTGGCTATGACCAGATTGCTGGAAACCGAAAGGGTCAAAACCGAAACCAGTGTAATTGACAAGAAAATGAGCGGTAACACCATAGACCATGTGGAGTACTTATTACAAAAATATCAAGGCCATAATTTTTCGTTTTTGCTGGGGTCTGATAATCTGCCGACTTTTATCCGCTGGCAGCGGTGGGGAGATTTGATCAGCCTAATTCCCTTTTATATTTATCCAAGAGCCGGCCACCAGATGGGACCGCTGCAAAAAAACATGACTCCGCTGCTTCATCCCTTGCAAGCCTTGACCAATATAAGTAGTACTCTCGTCCGTCACCGGCTGGAGAATGATTTGAGTGTGGATTTTTTGCTACCACCCAGAGTGGCAAAATATATAAAGGATAATAGATTGTATCTAAGCTGAGGAGAGGTCCGACCTCTTCGCACCTCGAGAGGTCGGACCTCTTAAACACATGAAGTTAACATCGATTGATCAAAAGTCAGAAGAAAAGAAAATAGCAAAGTTTATTGGCGATACATTTAATAACGCTAGTAAGAATAATGCGATGGTGGCGGTGTCCGGTGGGGTGGATAGTGCCACGACTTTATTGCTCACTGTTAAGGCTCTGGGGGCGAAGAACGTGCTGGCCCTGCATCTGCCCAGTAAAACCAGTGATCCGGTGCATACAAAAGATGTCATTGATTTATTGACGGTGGCTAAGATCCCTGAAGAAAATCGACTGACAATAAACATTGGCTCTATAGTTCAGAAAACGTGGCGGATAATTAAGCACTATGTGCAGAAGCAAGAATCAGGAAGCATGAATCATAAAGAGGTCCGCCACCTCTCAAGGGGAGATAGCGACGACGAGGTCGGACCTCTAAAGTCAGTCGACAAAGGTATTCCTGATAGAAAGAAAATCAATGGTGAAATCGCAAAGCTAAATAAATTAAGACTTGCCAATATCTCAGCTCGCGTGAGGATGATGGTTTTGTATGATCAGGCAAAGTTGGAGGATGCACTAGTGGTGGGGACAGAAAATTATAGCGAGCATTTATTGGGCTACTACACTCGATTTGGCGATGAGGCCAGTGACCTGGAACCCATAAAACAATTGTACAAAACCCAGGTTTTTGAGTTGGCAGAGCACCTGGGAGTGCCCAAAGACATAATTAGTAAAGAGCCGTCGGCCGATTTGTGGAGTGGACAAACCGATGAGGGTGAACTGGGGTTTGGTTATGCTGATGCCGATCCGATATTGTTTATGATTGATCAAGGTAAATCTTTAGCAGAAATTATAAAATCCGGATTTGAGAAAAAATTAGTAGAAAATGTGATGAGGCAGGTCAAGGCGAACGACTTTAAGCACCAGGTTCCTTACTCTATACTTAAGCAGTAGCGTTTGCGGCTGTTTCTGATTTCTTTTCCAGGGCCATTTTGTGGGGTCTGTCTGCTTGCCTGAGACACTTGGTGCAGAGTAACCGTTTCATCTTTTTGTCGTCAATCAAGACTGTGGCCCGATGAAGGTTGGGTTTTCTAACGGTTTTGGTGCGGTTTTTGGCGTGGGAAACTAGGTTGCCAAAGCTTTTGCCTTTGCCGCAGTTGTCACAAATGTATGCCATATATTAGTCGTTAGTTAATAGTTATTAGTAATTAGATAATTCAACCAGGTGAATATGATACCAGAGAAATGCGATTTTGTTAATTATTCATCCATCATCGTTATGGCGTAGTTGATGGTTCCTAGATATGCTCTTGCGAGAAGGTTAAAGACTATTAAAAACCCGTTCACAGCACTTGTGTCCTCTGGTACTGCTACGCTTGACATTATAATGCTAGCTAGTGGCACGCCAATTTCTAGTAGTAGTCCCAACCTCCCACCATATCTGGTTTTTTCTGATTCATGCCTTAGATGATTAATTCTCGGAAGAATTGGGATAAGAGAACCAATAAGAAATGGTTTCCAGAATGGTTTTGTTTGAGTATCTTGTTCAGGATTTGCTTGTGTCATCTTCAATAAAAGTTTAACATAATTTAAGTTTTAATGAATATTAGCTTATATTCTTATGGTGTAAAATTGCTTTATGTTGATAATGTTAATTGGGTTAATGTTTTGGCTATTGGCTTTGGTGATAGCCATAACCGTCCACGAGTATGCCCATGCCCTGGCGGCCGATAAACTGGGTGACCCAACACCTCGCATGATGGATCGGATGAGCCTCAATCCCCTGAAGCATTATGATCGGGTGGGTACGACTTTAATGTTGGTAACCAGCATCATGAGGGCATTTGGGGCGCCTGTCATTCCATTTGGTTGGGCCAAGCCCGTCCAGTTTGATCCTTATAATCTAAAAAATCCCAGACGAGATGCGGCCATTATTTCTCTGGCAGGACCGGCTGCAAATTTTGTTGTGGCTATTCTGGTATCTTTATTGATAAGACTCTTTAATTTAGAATTTTCTATTATTAGTCTGGTTGCCATGCCGGTGATAATGCTAAATGTGGTATTGGGATTATTCAATCTCGTACCCATTCATCCTCTAGATGGCGGTAAGATTTTGGTGGGTATATTGCCTCGTGATATGGCATATGAAACTGATAAGGTTTTGAGGCAATACGGGATGCTGATTTTGTTATTTTTAATTTTACCCGTTCGAGGCACTTCGCCAATCTTTTCCCTAATTGGCCCGGTTATGGATTTTGCTCTTGGTTTACTTCTACCAAACTAGTCTAATAATTTTCAAAAAAGGAAATTGTTCTCTTAGAGGTCAGACCTCTTATTTCCCCGTTTATGTAGGTCTATTAAAGAGATTGGACCTCTTATATGTGATACTGGGTGGAAATGGAGAGGGAAACGTGCATATAATGGATGGATGGCAAAGAAAACGGCTAGTGGCTACAAACACACTGCACCTCCGGAGGAGCTAGATCTTAGAAAAGCCTTGCATGAAGAGCGGCATCTGATGCAAAAAGTTGAGGTGCCGATGGTGACAGTGTCTGCGACGTACAGAAAAGAACTAGCCGATAAGTACCAAAGCTTGGTGCATACGGCCAGTGACGTGGTTTATTCGAGGGCACACTACAGTATGGCAGATGCCATAGCAGAAGCGGCTAAGCTGATAGGTAAATCGGTCCATGTAGTAGATCCGACTAATTTTGTGGGAGAAAAAGATTGGGGCAAGATTGAATTTACCCATAAGGTGGGCCAACTTATGGCCCGCCATAAGATGCTAAAGGATATAAAAGATAAGATAGATACTATTGCCAGAAGCAAATTACCCATTACCCAAGCCATTACTCTTCCCCTACTATATTTATCAGGTAAAACCAAAGCCCCGGTTATTTCTCTACACTATGAGGCCGGAAATATTTTGGTGGAAAATGGCAGGCAGGTATTGCAAGTCATAACCGACCCTCACGTCAGGCCTCAGTACCTGGTGCCCCTACCGTCGGAGCTGGTAACTTATGCTGTTTTTGATGAGCAGACAAAAGTTGATTTTATGAAGTTGGCCCGTGAACTGGGTAAAGAGGTAAATGATGAGCAGGTAGTGGTAACGGGGGCGCCGGTTCACCCGCAGATCATAAAAATTGGTAGGAAACTGAAAAAAATACCAAAAGATGGACCGGTCAATATAGCTATTACCACCGGTGGGCTTGGTACCAATTTGGATGAAATAAAAGAAGTCTTGGAAAGTTTTGCCCCCCTGCTAAAGCCACCGGAGAAAATCCGACTATTACTGTATGCGGGAACACATCGTGATTTTCGAAACTTTTTTGAGGATTATGCCAGTAGGCATCACGTCCGGATTGGCAATTGGGATGAAGAGGATAGCAGGATCCGGATATTTCATGACGATAGTATTGTCGATGCTAACAAAAACCTAATTCGGTATATGTTCCCTTGGGCCCATGGCATTATTACTAAACCCAGCGGCGATATGGCCTATGATGCGGCGGTGGCTGGGTGTTTTTTGCTATTTTTGGAACCATGGGGTGAGTGGGAGGAGCATATCCAAAAAAGGTTTGTGGCAAATGGTGTGGGTCATGATTTGAAAGCAGGAACTGCAATAGAACGGTTTAAATCATTGTGGAGCCGAGGGAAATTGGACAAGTCTCTCAAGGCCGCCCATGAACTGCCGGATTTGTTCCGTAACGGGGCTAAGAATATTGTGGGGTTACACGCCAAGGTTTTGCTGGACAAGCATAGTCATAAAGGGAGTTAGAGGAGCTTAGAGGATTTTACAAGTGTGGCAGGGCCGGAGGGAATCGAACCCCCATCAAAGGTTTTGGAGACCTCTATTCTACCATTAAACTACGGCCCTATTCCCCTATTTTACCTGACTAACTGATATACATAAAGGCCAAATTGTAAATACGGACATAATTGGTCATAATGGTTATATGCGACAAGCAATAACCTCTTTCATGGCATTGTTTTTGTGGTCATTTACATCCTCCCCCGCATTGGCGGCTCCTCCAATCGGAGCGATGGACGTGTCTACGAGCACTAGGAGCGCGGGCTGGGCGAGAGACCCTGACAATTCCGGTTCTGTGCCAATGCACCTTTATATAGACGACGTTTTATATGACACCCAGACTGCTAACTTACCTCACGCTGACCAAGGAAATCATGGTTTCGATTTTCAATTTTCCCCTCTGGGCACTGGTAGCCATATGGTGAAAGCTTTTGCCATAGATGTGCTTGCCAATGGCCAGCCTGATCCCAACGGAACAAACATAGCGGTTGGTGGTCAAAAGACAATTACAGCTAATTGCAACGAGATTATCAATGGTGGCGTTAGAGCTTGGTGTACCAATAATCCTAATTACTGGCTAGAGAGGCAGTCTGTGACTAAAATATTAAGAAATAAAAGTGTCATGGTGGGGATCAATAACTCTTATGGCGGCTTTTTGACTCAACTGTACAACCATGATCGATCTAAAAATCTGATTCATGAGCATGGGGGGTCGGGAGTTCAGATATCGATTTGGGGCTATGATGCCAGCGGCGCAGCTGGCGGTTGGTTTACTCAACAACCAGGTACGTGCGATACAACTGTTTACACCAGTGAAGGCGCTTGCTTACAAAATGCAAGTCAATGTCGGTATTATGGCTGGGCTAAAAAAGCCAATGGCAGCCCAGCGGCGCATTTAGTCGATTGCAATTCAGTTTACGACTGTGTGGGTTGGGGTGCGGGAGCACCATGGAACCCACTTCAAGCCCAAGCGGCTAATTGCGGCTGGCACAGCCCAACTAACGACGTGGTGATCAAAGAGGCAGTAGGAAATAACACTTGGCATACGCTGCATAAAAACCCTTACCATTTTACCAAATCGAACAATTTTTTGGGCATGGATATAGATCAAGTCGTAACCTTGTTTGATACCTATGCGAAGGTTGACTATACAGTTACTTACGATGGGCCCTACACAACACCCCATCATGGGCAGGAATTCCCAGCTTTTTTTACCGGGAATAATGTTAATCACTGGTATTATTGGTATGAAGGCAATGAGCCGTTTGTAAATGCTGATAGTGGAGTAACTGAAGAGGCATTGCCTTTGAGTGATAAGCAAAAAGTGGCTTTTGAAAATTTTCCTAACCCCAGTGCAGATCCAAATGTGGTTGGCTTAGCAAAAGAGAGGTGGTGGGGAGTATGCAGTCAAGATAAAGAACATTGCATAACTCTAGCTACGTATTCTCCTCTTATCTGGTCTGGTTTTGTGAGAAAAGGTTCTCATGGCGGGACAAACACCGGCGAGGCAGTGTTGACTGCCCAGTCGAGTTTTAATTTTCATCCAGGAATGAAGCGGGAAACGACTCTTTATGTCTTCCCCTACCGCTGGGACGAGGTGGTGGATGGCAAGTCCATTCGACAGCGAATATTCGAGATTGCGGCGGCGGAAGGATATAATCCCAACCCGACCGAACCACCTACTGATATCGAAGGTGATATAGACGGCGACGGCGGCGTGGATATGGATGATTATAATCTGGTGGTTAACCAGTTTGGTTCTACCTACGATATATTTGACCTTAGTTTAGTGGCTGGTAATTTTGGAGGTTAAGCTAACAATTGTTGCGGATTGAAAGTAAATAGCGGTATATGTATAGTGGATGATAGAAGATTATGGATCAGTATCCTATAAACCCAATGGGGGTAACCCCAACCCAAACCACAGACCAAGCACCCTCCAATCGGGAAGAGGTGGTGGATAATAACGGTTCTACACAAGCCGCTCCCCCGCCGAATGGGTTTAACTTTCAAAAATTTAAGCGATTGGCGGCACCGTGGCTGGCGGTTTTTATTTTACTGGCCGGTTTGGGGGCGGCGTTTATTGTCAGTCGACAATCGACGGAAATAAGACAGCAAGCAAGCGGCCAAAACCCGATTGATTTATCGATACAACCGCCAAGTGTGACCTTGGAGTCCGGCCAAACGACAACGGTAGATATAGTGGCCAACACTAATGATAGCCAACTTAGTGCGGTGGATCTTAGAATAACGTCTTCGAATGCGGCGGTAATTGATTTTGACAGCGCCAATTTGACGCCTGTCCTGCCCCAGCAATTGCCAGAGGGGGCAGGGATAGTGATAACCAATGGCACCAGTGATCACGTTGATATAACTGGTGGAGTAAAATGCACGAACTCTAGTAACGTCGGGTGCGGAGCCCAGAGTGGGACCGGACTGATCATTGCCAAGTTGACTTTGCAGGGAACTGGTGCGGGGACGACTGATTTGACTTTTGCCAACAACTCGCAAGTGGCGGCCATTGGCCAGGACGGAGATGCCAAAGGCAATACTAGTGGGTCTAGTGTGACTGTGGGTGGTGGACCGACTGAAACCCATATGGAGTGTCAGAATAATGCTTGTGTGGAGGTGACAGGGTCGGGAATAAACGAGTGTGTAAATAACAGCGACTGTCAGCAACAAGAGGAAACCCAGATAACAGTGTGTTCTTTGGGGAGTACGGCTACCGGTTGTGATTATTTTGGAGGAGATGGACTTCAGACTGCAATAGATGATGCAGGAGATAATACTAAAATCAGTTTGCTTGAGGGGATTTACACTAAATCTGATGAGATTAGCTGGATAATTAATAATAAAACCGGGTTAGAATTAATTGGCTCTGCGAACGGCCGGACAGTGTTGACAGGTTCGAGGGACGGAGAAAATCTTATTACACTAAGGGAAAATTCAACAGCAACAATAAAATCATTGGTTATTTTTAACAGTGGTAGGGACGGAATAGACTTACTTAACTCATCTCAGGCTGTGCTTTTTAATAATACTTTTGTTGGTAATGGATATGGTGTCAATGTAACTAGTGAAGCGTCAACTGTCCAGTTAAAAAATAATATTGCTGCTTTTAATGATGGTGGATTTATAGGAATCGAACTTACTAACATAACTCTTGCAGAATATAACTTAGGATTTAGTAATGGTGATACTGGCACATGGAATCAAGGCTTTGCCAACTGGCCTCCGGCTAGCAACATTGAGGCTGATCCCCAGTTTACCAATATGGCCGCGAGTGACTTTACTCCCCTGCCCGGCTCACCTGCGTGCGATGGCGGCGGGAATGGGACCTATATCGGGGCAGTGCCGTGTGAGGGTGGTGTAGGAACAATAAGCCCGGAACAAGGTGATATTGTGGATGATGATAAAGTAGATGGTTTGGATTTAATCCTTATATTGGATAACTGGCACCTGAGCCCACCCATTGATTCTAGGGCAGACATCAATGAAGATAATAGTGTAGACGGATTAGACCTAATCGTTATATTAAATAACTGGCATTTGGGATTAAATTAAAACTAATTGATTGAATATGAATAAAAAGACAATAGTATCAGTTTTAGCTCTGTTGGTCATGATTGTTATAGGGTGGGTCTTTGTATCGATAAGTAGAACTAGAACCAGCAGTCAAAATTCTACAAGCAATGTTTCTCTGCCAGTCCTACCAATTGAAAAACAAACGTTGGTAGCGGGTCTGGAAGCTGTTTCGACTGATTGGCAGGCTGGACAGACTCATGTCGTAAATATTATTTTGTCACCCATGGTGACGAGGGCACAAGTAATAGATCTTGCAATAAATTATGATCCTCAAATACTGAGTATATTGTCTGTTATTCCTGGGGATTATTGGCAAACCTATCAGGTGATAGAAAGTGAGGATGATGGCCAAGGTACCTTTGATTATTCAGCTTTTGAAGAGCCTGATTCACTTCCTGGTACCGGTTCTAAACTCATTTCGATTGAGTTTGTGGTTAACTCTACACCAGGTATGATAGCGACCGAAATAATGATTAATGAGGACTCTAACGTCACGGTGGCAAGTGTTGAACAGTTAATGTATCTACAGGCAGACCCTCTGTCGGTGACAATTACAAATTAATTTGCTATTGAATAAAAGAAGCATGACACCTACAATAATTAAGGAACCTGCCCATGAGTAAAAAACTTATAGTTGGAATAATCGTATTAATAGTGTTGGTTGCTGGTGGAATGGCTGGTTATTTCCTGTTTCAACAACAACAGGATTTGAGAGGCCAAGCTGCCCCAGCGACAAGCATGGCCATGAGCGCTAGCCCGCCTGTTGTAGATGTTGGTGGTTCTACTTCTATTTCAATTACTATTGATACAGCTGAGAACGTAGTGAAAATAGTGGAACTTTTTATAACTTTCGATCCCACTCTGTTACAGTCTGTTGAGGTTACTCCTGGAGGTTTTATACCTAATCCAAGTACAATTGGTGGCTCGCCCAACAATACTGCAGGAACGATTAGTTATTCTTTGTATACCCAACCTGGAGATCCAGGTGTACAGGGAATAGGGACTGTTGCTAATATTACGTTCGATGCTATAGAGGCCGGAACAGCCGATATAGAGTTTGGATCTAATACTCAAGTTGTTGCTGTAGATGAAGAAACAAACGTTTTGATATCGTCACAGGGGACTAGCGTGACAACTACGGGAGCTGTTGTGGAAACCCATCTAACATGTGTAAATGAAGCCTGCGTAGAGGTTACTGGTACTGGTCTTGATTCTTGTACCGTGGCAACGCAGGCGGAAGATTGCGCCGAGGATATCGTTGAGACTCATTTGATTTGTCAGAATGAAGCTTGTGTGGAGGTATCTGGGGTCGGGATAGACGAGTGTACCGTAGCCAATCAAGCCACAACCTGTGCCGAGGATAATGAAGATACACAACCTAGCCCCTCTCCCTCCGCTTCTCCGGCGGCAAGCGCTGGAACTGGTGGTGGTGGAACAGGAACTGGATCGGGGACCGGAACTGGGATCGGTGGGACGACTAGTCCCTCCCCTACTCCGGCGGCAAATTTACCGGAATCCGGTGTAACCGGTCCGACTTTGATGGTAGCTGGATTTGGGATGTTGTTTATTCTACTGGGCCTGGCGGCGTTGGCGTTATAGTCGTTTTTGTATAATTTTCATATAATATAAATGCTGGTGGGTTGATATCTTAGATAATCATATGATTGATAGTTCGGCAGAGTTGGGTATTAGCCCTGAATTATCCCCTAGTCGGTTATTTCGAAAAATTCTGATTTCCATAATTGAAGGTAGTCCGGGATCACTTGCTTCTGCCGAACTTGAGGGTGCTATGGAAATTGCAGATATGGTTCTTGAAAATGGTGAAATTGAAGAAACTAATTGGAAAGATACTGTAATGGATTTAATCGATCCTTTAAACACCAATTCGTCAGTTAAAGAAAGAATGGAAGTTATAAATACTCTTGTGAATCTAGCTACTATCAGTGAACAAGAAAAGAAAGAGTTGACTAGATTAACTTTAACTGATCCTCTTACAGGTGTACCTAATCGTCGGTTTCTAGATAGGTCGTTGATGGCAATCATCGCTGAAGCGAATAGACACAATGAAGACCCTAAGAAATCCTTCGTTTTACTAGATTTAGTAAAATTTAGAGAGGTTAACAATAGGTTTGGTCATTCTAAAGGAGATGTGATGTTAGCAGTTATAGCACAGGCATTAGATGGATTTACGAGAGAGGGAGATTTATTTGCGAGGTACGGTGGTGATGAGTTTGGCATGATTGTCTATCACTCCAGCCCCGAAGAACTTGAGTCTTTGATTAATAGGTTTCGAATAATGGTTGCCTCGATAGAGATGACAGGGGTAGATATTAAAATAGGGTTACACTCTGACTCTGTTCCCATAAAGCCTGGTAGGTTTGAGACAACAATGGATATATATAATCTTGCTGATCCAAAATTGTTAAATAAAGGATCTGCCGTGGAAAATGAAGTAAAAGAGAACTAGGAAGTATAAAGTTTTTTGGGTAAACTATGAAGTTATTGGGTTTGATGGTGTTTATTATTTAAGTTTGCTGGTTTCTTTATGTTCCGTATGCTTCATGCAGTGTTTGCAATACTTACGAAGCACTAACTTTTCTTCGGTGTTGACTTTGTTTCTTTCAGATAAATAATTGAAGTTGCCGCAAACGCTGCATTTTAGGCCAAATGTTTGACGGGGACCTTTTTTCTTTTTTGCCACTTTTTCTCCTATACCTTCTTATTAACCTGCTGATTGTATCAGACGTAAATTAATTGAACAAT
>Ga0214472_10003918_pt1 | contig 15714 bp, 16 predicted proteins | sample RVTome_6_FD_207662 | JGI IMG/M metagenome (GOLD analysis project Ga0214472, IMG submission 207662) | Soil microbial communities from uranium-contaminated site in the Upper Colorado River Basin, Wyoming, United States - RVT140D175 | ecosystem: Environmental > Terrestrial > Soil > Contaminated >...
GGGCGTCGGCGGGTGGCTGCTGGCCAGCAACTGGAGCCATCTGTTCCCCAACGCGCCGGCAGCGGCGGTGACCGCGGCCGCGGACGCCGCTTCGGTGGTGGCGCGCGCCAGGAAGCTGCACGAAGACGGCAAGACCGTGGTGGCGATCGCCCAGTTACGGCGTGTGCCGCCGCAGGACGCCGCCTACGCCGAGGCGCAGTCGCTGATTTCGCAGTGGGAGCGGCTGAGCGAGAAGGAGAAGCCCGAGCCCGGCGTCGACCGCGAGCTCTTGGCACGCCGCGACGAGCTCGTCGCCCGCGCCGACGCGGCGGTCGCTGCGGGCGAGCACTTCCTGGGGCGCCGGCTGCTCGCCGAGGCTGCCGCCGTCGCGCCGCTCGAGAGGCGCGGCCTGGAGCTCCAAACCACCGTCGAGCAACGCGCGCAGCAGTACGCCGACGTCCTCGCCCTCGTCCGCGACGGCGAGTACGAGCGCGCGCTCAACCTGCTCTGGCGCCGGCACGAGGCCGATCCCGCCGACAAGGACCTCCGCCGCCTGATGGTCGACGCCTACTACAACCTGAGCGTCACCGACCTGCAGCGTGGCGATCCGGCGGCGGCTCGCCTGAAAGTGCGCGAAGCGCGCAACTTCGATCAGAGCGACCCGCTCCTCGACCGCCTCGATCGCTTCTGCGCGGTCTACGAGAAGCGCGAGCAGGATCTCCTCTACCGCATCTTCGTCAAGTACCTGCCGGTGCGATGAACGAGGATCCACGCCACGAGCCCGGCCTCTTCGATCTGCCGCTCGAGCCGCCGCCGACGCCGCCGGCAGCAGAGCGCGCGCCGCGCGCCGCGGTTCGGCCGCGTGGCGAGAGCCTGCCGCTGTTCTCGGAAGCGGAGATCGAGGAAGCGCTGGGCGGCGCTCTCGGCGTCGAGCCGACCGCCGCCGAGCTCGCCGAGCTCGGCCCGCGTCGCGCCGGTCCGCGCCCGCTGCCGGTGCCGCCGCCGGCGCCGCCGCTCGCACCGCTCGGCAGACGTGGCCGCGCCGCGGCCGGCGATCTCACCGTGCTCGCCGCTGCCGGCGTCGTCGCGGCGGCGGGAGCGAGCCGCCTGGGCGTGGCCGTCGAGGCCGCCGGTCTCGTGCCGCTCGCGCTGTTCGTTCTCAGCTTCAGCTTCGTCTACTTCGTCATCCCGCTCGCCTTCTGGGGCGGCACGCCGGGGATGATCTGGAGCGGATTGGTGGCGCGCAACGCGGTCACCGAGCCGCTCTCCTTCGGCCAATCGGTGCGGCGCTGGCTCGGCACCTGGCTCACCTGGGCACTGGCCGGCCTCCCCGGTCTGCTCGCGCTCACCGGCCGCTCGCTCACCGACCGGCTGTCCCGCTCGGCGACGTACGCGCTCACGCCGCCGGCGCCGGGCTGAGTGGTGACATCGAAAAGGGGCGGGCGGCGACTCGTCGTCGCCACGCCCGCCGTCGGCTCACGAAACTCCGACGCTCAGGTCCGAACGGGCCGCGGCTCTTCGCCGCGCCGCACGAGACCGGCCGCCACCCACAGATTGCCGAGAGCGGTGGCTGCGGCGAAAGTCCACAGCTCCGGCACGCCGGGGATCAACGCCACCACGCCGCCGAGCTGGTAGAGGATGCCGGCCGTGCGCTGCGGGCGGAAGGCGAGGCCCCCCAGCCCGAAGAGCGAGTGGCCGAGCAGGAGCAGCCAGAGCCCCGGCAGAAAACGGCCGTTGCCGGTCGCGAGGAGCACGGCCGAGAGCGCCACGGCGACGAGCGAGAGATTACCCTGCAAGGTCATCGCCCACGAACCGAGCGGCGTGCCGCCGCCGAGCCGGCGGCGGGCGCGGAAGAGATAGACGCTCTCGACGGCGCCGCCGGTGACGATCGCCGCCGACCACAGGATGAGCACGCCGGCGTAGCTCGCCGCCGCCGACGCACGCGGCGTCGCGAGCGCCGCGGCGGGCAGCAGCACCGCCCAGGCCAGCCACGGCACCGGCGAGCTCAGGTAGGGGCGGCTGGCGCGGGCGAACAGCTGCCGCGTCTGGGCGAGATCGCCCGCCGCGTCGTCGCCCGAACGGCGCTCGGGAAAGACCGGATCGTATTCGGACATGGCGAGCGTCCGGCGCGAGCTTACGGAATTCGAGATGACGGCGCCGAAGCCCGGAAGGAAGCCGCGGGAGCCTGAGCTAGCGTGGTGCGACGGCGGGCGCCGCCACCGGCGTGACCGCATCGACGTCGCGCTCGCCGGTGCGGATGCGCACCACCGATTCGACGGGCAGGACGAAGATCTTGCCATCCCCGACCTCGCCGGTGGCGGCGGCGGCGCGGATGGCCTCGACGGTGACGTCGACGAACGGCTCGGAGACGCCGATCTCGAGCCGCACCTTCTCGACCAGCTCCATCTTCACCGTCGTGCCGCGGTAGGTCTGCACCGCCTCGAGCTCGCCGCCGTGCCCCTCGACGCGTGAGAGCGTCAGGCCGCGCACGTCGGCGCGGAAGAGCGCCTCGAGCACGTCGTTCAGGCGGTCCGGACGGACGATGGCGACGATCAGCTTCACGACGTTCAGGCCCGTCCGCTCTCGGCGGCGCTCAGCACCGGCGCCGGGAGATCGTGCGACGGCCCGGCCGAGGCGAGCACCAGGATGGCGCCCTCACCGCTGCCGTAGGCCTCCTCGCCGTGCAGCGCGACGTCGAGCCCGCGCGCCTCGACGCGGCGATCGACGGCGAGCGGCGCGAAGGCGGCGACGAGCCGCAGCAGGCCGGCCGTTCCCAAGCCCGACCAGGCGAGCGTCGCCAGCACCGCGGCGAGCTGACGGCCGACGAGGGGGGCGTTGCCCTCGAGCAGGCCGGGCGTGCCGCCCCAGGCGGCGCTCGCGAAAACGCCGGTCAGCAGCGCGCCGGAGAGCCCACCGAGGCCGTGCGCGGCGACGACGTCGAGCGAGTCGTCGAGCCGGCTGCGGCCGCGGGCGAGCAGCGCGAAGTAGCTCGGCAGCGCCGCCACCAGGCCGATGGCGAGGGCGCCGCGCGGCGAAACGAAGCCGGCGGCGGGGGTGACGGCGACCAGGCCGACGACGATCGCGGTGGCGGCGCCGACCGCCGTCACGCGGCCGGTGCGGCCGGCGTCGAGCGCCATCCAGGCGGCCAGGGTCGCGAGCGGCGCGAGCAGGGTGTTGGCGAAGGCGACGACCGCCGCGTCGCCGACCGCCAGCGCGCTGCCGGCATTGAAGCCGAACCAGCCGAACCAGAGCAGGCCGGCGCCGAGCAGGACGAACGGCACGCTGTGCGGCAGGAGCGCCTGCCGTCCCCAGTCGCGCCGGGGGCCGAGCGCGAGCGCTCCGACCAACGCCGCGGCGCCGGCGTTGACGTGCACGACGGTGCCGCCGGCGAAGTCGAGCGCGCCGAGGTCGGCGAGCCAGCCGCCGCCCCAGACCCAGTGGCAAACCGGGGCGTAGACCACGATCGTCCACAGCGCCGAGAAGGCGAGCCAGGCGCCGAAGCGCATGCGCTCGACCAGCGCGCCGGCGACGAGCGCCACCGTGATGCCGGCGAAGGTCGCCTGGAAGGCGAAGAAGAGCAGGTGGGGCACCGTCCCGCGCGGCTCGAGTCCGACGCCGGTGAGCGCCAGATGGCCGAGGTCGCCGAACCAGGCGCCGTCGCCCGAGAAGGCGAGGCTGTAGCCGGCGAGCGACCAGGCGAGCGTCCCGGCGGCGAACGCCCCGAGCGTCATCATGATCGTGTTGAGCGCGTTCTTGGCGCGCACCAGGCCGCCATAGAAGAACGCCAGGCCCGGCGCCATGAGCAGGACGAGAGCGGTCGAGACGAGGAGCCAGGCGATGTCCGGCGCGGCGGCGGCGGGCAGCGGAGGCGTGAGAGCGGCCGACGAATCCATGCGGGAGCTCCTCCGTTTCGCCGAAGGATGCTCCCGCAGGAATTAAAAGTCAATTGATTTACTCTAAATTCGAGAGATTTTGATCTTAATTCGGGTCCGACTGATGTCGGCTGAGCGGATTCGGGCGTGCCGCGCGCCGGCGGCCGGCTCAGCGCCGCAGGCGGCGCAGGGCGCGGGCGCGGGCGACGACGCGCTGCTTCCTGGCGAATTCGGCGTCGGTCGTCGCGGGGAGCGCGGCCGCTTCGCTCAGGCTGGCGTTGGCGGCGTCGGCCGGGAGCGTCTCCGGCTCGCGCGCCTCCTCGGTGAGCAGCGTCAGCTTGTCGTCGACCATCTGGGCGAAGCCGCCCGAGACGAACAGCTGCCGCTTGCCGCCGGCGGCGTCCTCGACGCGGAGGACGCCGGAGCCGAGCTGGGTCAAGAGCGCGGCGCGCCGCGGCAGGATGCCGATCTCGCCGTCGTAGGCCGGCAGCGCGGCGAAGCGCGCCTCGACCGCGAGCACCTCGCGCTCGGGGGTGACGACGGAGACACGGAAGGTAGCGGCCACGGTCAGCCCAGCTTCTCGGCCTTGGCGGCCGCGTCCTCGATCGAGCCGACGTACATGAAGGCGGCGTCCGGCAGGTGGTCCCACTTGCCGTCGCACAGCTCCTCGAAGCTGCGGATGGTGTCTTCGCGCTGAACGTAGACGCCGGCGAAGCCGGTGAACTGCTCGGCGACGAAGAACGGCTGCGAGAAGAAGCGCTCGATCTTGCGCGCCCGCCGCACCACCAGCTTGTCGTCCTCGGAGAGCTCGTCGATGCCGAGAATGGCGATGATGTCCTGCAGGTCCTTGTAGCGCTGCAGGATCTGCTGCACGCGCCGGGCGACGGCGTAGTGGCGCTCACCGAGCACCTCGGGGGCCACGATGCGGCTCGACGAGGCGAGCGGATCGACCGCCGGGTAGATGCCCTTCTCGGCGATCGAGCGCTCGAGGTTGACGGTCGAGTCGAGGTGGGTGAAGGCGTTGGCCGGCGCCGGGTCGGTGTAGTCGTCGGCTGGCACGTAGATCGCCTGGATCGACGTCACCGCGCCGCGCTTGGTCGAGGTGATGCGCTCCTGGAGCTCGCCCATCTCGGTCGCCAGCGTCGGCTGGTAGCCCACCGCCGACGGCATGCGGCCCAAGAGCGCCGACACTTCGGAGCCCGCCTGGGTGAAACGGAAGATGTTGTCGATGAAGAGCAGCGTGTCGGCGCCGGTCTGGTCGCGGAAGTACTCCGCCATGGTGAGCGCCGAGAGCGCCACGCGCAGGCGCGCGCCCGGCGGCTCGTTCATCTGGCCGAAGACCATCACCGTCTGGTCGATGACCGACTTGCCGGTGTCGCCGATCTTCGCCTCCTGCATCTCGAGCCAGAGGTCGTTGCCCTCGCGCGTGCGCTCGCCGACGCCGGCGAAACAGGAGTAGCCGGAGTGGAAGCGGGCGAGCCGCGCGATCAACTCCTGGATGATGACGGTCTTGCCGACGCCGGCGCCGCCGAACAGACCCGCCTTGCCGCCGCGCACCAGCGGGCAGAGCAGGTCCATGACTTTGATGCCGGTCTCGAAGATCTCGGTCTTCGACGACAGCTCGTCGAGCTCGGGCGGCGACTGGTGGATGGCGCGCTTCGCCGCGGTCGTCACCGGGCCGCGGCCGTCGATCGGCTCGCCGACGAGATTGAAGACGCGGCCGAGGGTCTCGGGTCCGACCGGTACCGTCACCGCCGCGCCGGTGTCGAGGATCTGCTGGCCGCGCCGGACGCCGTCGGTGGAGCCGAGCGAGACGGCGCGCACCTGCCCGCCCCCCAAGTGCTGGGCGACCTCGCACCACAGCGTCTCGCGGCTCGTCTCGCCGAGCACCTTGCGCTCGACCTCGACCTGGAGGGCGTTGTAGAGCGCCGGCATGGACTTCTCGGCAAACTGCGCGTCGAGCGTCGAGCCGATGACCTGGGTGATGGTGCCGTAGTTCGGAGTGGACATGATCTCGAAACCTTTCGAAAGGGCTTCAGGCGAGCGCGTTGGCGCCGCCGACGATGTCGAGGAGCTCCATCGTGATGTGGGTCTGACGCGCCCGGTTGTACTTGCGCGTCAGGGTCTTGATCATCTCTTCCGACGCTTCGGTCGCCGCCTTCATCGCCACCATGCGGGCGATCTGTTCGGAGACCGCGGCGTCGAGGAAGGCCTGGAAGAGGCGCACGCGCACGGTGGCGGGCAGCAGCTCGGCGAGGAGCGTCGCCGCGTCGGGCCGGAACTCGTACTCGACCGCGCGCTGCTTCGGCTCTCCCGCCGGCGCCTCGCGGACGAGCGGCAGCAGCTGCACGATCTCCGGCCGCTGGCGCCCCGCCGAGTAGAAGCGCATGTAGACGACGTGGGCCTCGGCGATGCGCCCGGCGAGGAAGTCCGCGATCAGCGCCGTCACCACCGGCTCCACCTTGTCGAAGCGCGGCGTGTCGCCGACCGAGAGGTTCTGCTCCGCCATCTCCTGGCGTTGGTAGCGGAAGTAGGCGATTCCCTTCTTGCCGAAGACGCGCAGCTGGTAGGCGTGGCTTTCGCCGCGCCACGCGGCGAGCCGCTCCTGCGCCGCGCGCAGCACGTTGGCGTTGTAGCCGCCGCACAGGCCGCGCATCGAGGTGAGGACCACGAGCGCCGCCGGTGCCGCGGGGTCTTGCGAGCGCATCAGCGGATGGTCGATCCCGTCGGCGCCGCGCGACAGATCGCCGACCAGCTCGGCGAGCTTCTCGGTGTACGGGCGCGAGGCGACGGCGCGGTTGAACGCCGCCTGGAAGCGCGCCGTGGCGATGAGCTGCATCGTCCGCGTGATCTTGCGGATGTTGCCGATCGACTTGCGGCGCTTGACGAGGACGCGGCGATTGGCCATCGGCTCAGGCCACTTTCTTCTTCTCGGCCAGCCAGGCGTTCTTGAAGTTGGTCAGCACCTCGAGGAGCTTGGCGGCGAGCGCGTCGGGCAGGTCGCCGCTCTGCCGCATCTCGTCGAGCAGCTCCGGGAACTCGTTGCGCAGATGCTTGAGCATCTCGGTCTCGAAGGGCAGCACGTCGGCGACCTGGAGCTCGTCGAGCACCCCCTTGGTGCCGGCGAAGATCGCCGCCACCTGCTCGAAGGTCTCGTAGGGCCGGAACTGTGGCTGCTTGAGGAGCTCGACCATGCGCTTGCCGCGGTCGAGCTGGCGCTGGGTGGCGGCGTCGAGGTCGGTGCCGAGCTGGGCGAAGGCCTCGAGCGAGCGGAAGGCGGCGAGGTCGAGGCGCAGCGAGCCGGCGATCTTCTTCATCGCCTTGCGCTGGGCGTTGCCGCCGACGCGCGAGACCGAGATGCCGACGTTGACCGCCGGCCGGACGCCGGCGAAGAAGAGATCGGGCTCGAGGTAGATCTGGCCGTCGGTGATCGAGATGACGTTGGTCGGGATGTAGGCCGAGACTTCGCCCTCGAGGGTCTCGATGATCGGCAGCGCCGTCATCGAGCCGCCGGAGTCGGGGAACTTGTGCACGCGGTACTTCCCGGCGTCCGGGAGCGAGGCGAGGAACGCCTCGGCCTTCTTCCGGCCGTGCGGCCGGTGGAAGAGGCCGAAGAGGTCGTCGGGCCGCACCTCCTCGGGCGCGGCGAGACCCTGCGGATGCTTCACCACGAGCGCGCGGTCGGTCGTGTCGGCCGGCGTGTCGCTCGGCACCACGCCGTACTCGTCGCGCAGCTTGACGGCGCGCTCGAGCAGGCGCGAATGGAGGTAGAAGACGTCGCCCGGATACGCCTCGCGGCCGGGCGGACGGCGCAGCAGGAGCGAGAGCTGGCGGTAGGCGGCGGCCTGCTTGCTCAGGTCGTCGTAGACGCACAGCGTCGCTTTGCCCTCCTTGTACATGAAGTACTCGGCCATCGCGGCGCCGGCGTAGGGGGCGATGTACTGCAGCGGCGCCGGGTCCGCGCTGCCGGCGGAGACGACGATGGTGTAGTCCATGGCGCCGGTCTCGCGCAGCTTCTCGACCAGGCCGACCACCGTCGACTCTTTCATGCCGATGGCGACGTAGACGCAGACGACGCCGGTGCCCTTCTGGTTGATGATGGTGTCGATGGCGATCGCCGTCTTGCCAGTCTTGCGGTCGCCGATGATCAGCTCGCGCTGGCCGCGGCCGATGGGGATCATCGAGTCGATCGCCTTGATGCCGGTCTGCAGCGGTTCGTTGACCGGCTGGCGCTCGGCGATGCCGGGGGCCTTGAACTCGAGCGGCCGGCGGTGCGGTGTCGCGATGACGCCGAGGCCGTCGAGCGGGCGGCCGAGCGGGTCGACGACGCGGCCGACCATGGCGTCGCCACAGGGGATCGACACCAGCTCGCCGGTGCGGCGGACCTCGTCGCCCTCCTTGATCTCGAGGTACTCGCCGAGGATGACGACGCCGACCGAGCCCTGTTCGAGGTTGAACACCTGGCCCATCGAGCCGTTCGGGAAGGCCACCAGCTCGCCGGCCATGGCGTTCGAGAGCCCGTAGACGCGGGCGATGCCGTCGCCCACCTCGAGCACCCGGCCGACCTCGGCGAGATCGACCTCGCTGCGGTACCGGCGGATCTCTTCGGTGAGCACGGACGAGATTTCGTCGACCCTGAATTTCATGGCGTGCGGTCTCCTGACCTAGGCAGTCTCTTCGAAGTAGCTCTTGCCGGCGTGCAGCTCGTGCGAGGCGCGCGCGAGGAGCGTCTCCTCGAGGCGGGCGAGCTCCCGCGCTACGCTGCCGTCGAACTTCTCGTCGTCGATGCGCACTACCAGACCGCCGAGCAGCGCCGGATCGACGCTCTCGACGAGCACCGGCTCGCGGTCGGTCGTGCGGGCGATGGCTTGCCGCAGCTCGTCGCGCAGCGCAGCGCTCAGGGGCACGGCACTGGTCACCCGCACCTCGACGCGGTGGCGCCGCCGCAGCCACTCGCCGCGATAGGCCGCGGCAAGCGCGCGCACCAGGTCGAGGCGGCCCTTGCGGCGCATCACCTGAAGCAGGTCGACGAACAGGTCGCTCGCGCGGCCGCGGAAGGCGCGCTCGAGCAGGGCGCGCTTCGCGTCGTCGTCGACGATCGGGCTGGTCAGCAGCGGCTCGAGGCCGCTCGCGCGATCGAGCATCGCGACCAGGCCCTCGAGCTCCGCGAGCAGCTCGTCCTCGCGGCCGCTCTCGGCCGCGAGCCGCGCTACGGCGTCCGACCACACCGCCGCGACTCCCGCTTGACGTTCGATCCCGCCCGCCATGGCGCCCTAGCTCGCGCCCTCGCCGCCGAGCCGCGCGATCGACTCGCGAATCAGCCGCTCGTGGTCCCCGGGCGTGATCTCGCGCGCGAGGATGCGGCCGGCGACGTCGGCGGTGAGCCGGGCCGAGAGCGAGTAGAGCTCCTTGACGGCGGTCTCCTTGGCGATCGCGATCTCGCGCTTGGCGCGCTCGACGATGCGCCCGGCCTCGTCGCCGGCCTCCACCTCGATGCGACGCTTGACGACGTCGGCGTCGCGCCGCGCCTCCTCGACGATCGCCGTCGCCTCGGAGCGCGCGCTGTTCAGGCGCTCCTCGTACTGCCGGAGGCGCGCCTCGGCCTCGGCGCGGTCGCGCCGCGCCTCCTCGAGCGAGCTGCGGATGAACGCCTCGCGCGCCTGCAGACCGCTCAAGATCGGCTTCCAGGCGAACTTGCCGAGCACGTAGACGACGAGGGCGAAGATGGCGAGCGTCCACAGCGCGTTGCCGACGTCGCCGGCGAACGGTGTCAACGCGCCGCGCTCGGCATCGGCCGCGACGGCGGGGGCCGCCGCGAGCGCGGCGAGGGCCGCGACGCGGCGCCGCACCGCGACGATTTCCGCGCGCGCTCCGCTCACAGGGCGCCGAGCAGGCCGACGACGACGGCGAAGAGCGCCGCGCCTTCGACCATCGCGGCGGTAACGATCATGGCGGTGTTGATCTGCCCCGCCATCTCGGGCTGACGCGCCATCGACTCGACGGCCGAACCTCCGATCCTGCCGATGCCGAGGCCGGCGCCGATGACGGCGAGGCCGGCTCCGATCGCGCCGCCCATCTTGCCGAGCCCGCCGGCGGCGGTGGCGCCCGACGCACCGCCCTCCTCCTGGGCGAAAACGGCGGGAGCGAAGACGAGCGCCACGGCGAAGACGGCGACGACGAGAGCGACTTTCGAGAGCTGCTTCTGGTTCATGACGGGATTTCCTCTCTGGAACGGCCGCGGTCCGGTCTCGGCCGCGGAGACAGTGGGATCAGTGGGCGGGAGCCGCTTCGTGGGACTCGTGGTGGACGTTGACCGACATGCCGATGAACAGGGCGGTGAGGAAGCTGAAGATGAAGGCGTGGAGCAGGGCGACGAAGACCTCGAGCAGGCTGATGGCCACCGCGCCGGCGACGACCACGAGGGCGATGGCGAAGCCGACGCCGGCGCCGAGCGCGGTGCCCGCGGTGAGGATCAGCGAGACGAGCACTCCGAGCAGGATGTGGCCGGCGATCATGTTGGCGAAGAGCCGGACGGCGAGGGCGAAGATCTTGGCGAACAGGCCGATGATCTCGACCGGGACGAGAAGCGGCGCCAGCCAGAGCGGACCCGGGCAGAAGTGCTTGACGTAGTCGAGGCCGCCGAAGCGCAGGCCGTTCGTCACCATGAGCACGAGTGTGACGACCGCCAGCGCGCCGGTGACCCAGATGTTGCCGGTCGCGGTGCCGCCGAGATGGAGACCGCCGAAGGCCGCCAGCGGCGCGATCGGCAGCAGGCCGAGGAGGTTCACCGTCAGCAGGAAGAAGAACGCGCTCCAGACATAGGGGATGAAGCGGTCGGTGTGCTTGCCCAAGACCGGCTCGACCGCTTGGACCCGCAGATACTGGCAGACGGTCTCGAAGAAGTTGCCCCAGCCGCTCGGCACCAGCCGCCCGATCGCGTCCTCGCCGGCGCGGCGGCGCGCCAGGCGGGGCACGAGCGCGACGAGCAGCACGGCGGCGACGATCAGCATCACGATCTGATCGGAGAGCAGCGTGATCTTGTGCTCCGGCGTCAGGAAGCCGAGGTCGGCGTCGAGCTGACGAATCGGATGCTGGACGACGTGTCCGAGGGGATTTTCCGAGGCCATCGATTCCACTCCGCTCCTGCCCTCAATCCGCTCCCCCGGCGCGCAGCCAGCGGAGAGTCCATCGCGTCTCGACCACCAGCAGCGCACCGTAGGCGACCGCCACCCAGATCGCCAGCGGCCGCCGCGGCAGCTCGCTCCCGAGCGCGACGACGAGCGCCGCGGCGAGCGTCGTCGCGCTGCGCAGCGCCATCGCCCAGCCGGCGGCGACGTGCGGCCTCGCGCCCCCGGCGGCGGCGAGGGATCGCAGCACCGGCGCGGCGCCGACGAGCGCCCCGAGCGCCGCGATCGAGCAGCCCGCCGCCAGCGCCGCGAGCCCTTCGACACCGGCCCAACGCCACGTCGGCCAAGCGCCGATCGCCGCCAGCGCTGCGAGCGCCGCCGCTGCGCCGAGCAAACCCTCGCGCGCCGCGCGTACCACCCGCGTCACGTTTCCGGCTCCCCCGTGCCGCGCCGCGCTTCTCGCGAGGCGGCGAGCGCGGTACGGATCAGGTTGTAGAGCCCGCCAACCGCGCCGACGCCGGCCAGGATCGCGAGCCAGCGCGGCGAGCTTCCCGCCCGGCGATCGATCCACCAGCCGAGGAGCGCGCCGCCGCCGATCGAGGCCGCCAGCTCGACTCCGAGCCCGGCCAGCCGCAGCCAACCCTTGGAGTCGTTGCGCTCGTTCATCGCGAGCCCTCGCTTTCGACGGAGCTCGATACCTGCTCAGCTTGTCCGGGTCGACCCTCGAGGGGTCTCGCGAGCGAGCGCGCCGATCGCGCGACCCGGCGAAATCTATCGCAGCGCTCGCCGCCGGATCAAGCGAGCGCGCCGCCGCAGCGCTCGCAGGCGGTCGGCAGCGCGAGCCGGCGCTGGAAGCCGAGGTTGTAGCCGCAGCGCGGGCAGCTCTCCGAGAACTGAATCGCCGCCGCCAGCAGGCAGGTGGCGCCGAGCAGGACGAGCGCCGCGGCAGCCCGCCCGGCCGGCGGCTCGTCGCCGACGAGCGAGGCGGCGACGAGGCCGAGATAGGCGATGCCGACGAGCACGAGAGCGCGGCGCAGGCGGTGGGCCCAGGTGCGCAGACGCAGCAGCTCGCCCGGCGCCAGGGGCGCCTCGCGGGACTGCGGGTCGACGGCGAGCGGGCGCCGGAGGGCGCGCCAGCGCAGCACGACGAGCGCGGCGGCGGCGAGTGGCAGGGCGGCGAGCACGGCGAGCGCGGCGGGCGGTCCCATCGCCGCAACTCTCTCGCACGGCGCCGGCCGGCTCAACCGGGCGCCTCGCCACCGCGCCGCCGAGGCTTCGCTAGACTCCCCGCCCCGTGGACGACTCGCTCCGGCGCCGACAGCGCTACGCCTTGATGAAGCTGGCGCGCGAGTTCGACGCGCGCTTCGAGGCGCTCTTGAAGACCGGCCGCGTCGCCAAGTGGTACTCGGCGATCGGCAACGAAGCGATCACCGTGCCGGCGGGCCACCTGCTCGAGCCCGGCGACGTCCTCTGCTCGCTGCACCGCGACGTCGGCGCCATCGTCGCCCTCTACCTCGACCCGGCGCGCGCCTTTCCCGCCGCCGGCTTCGGCGCGCCGGACGGCCGGCGTCCCGAGCCCGCGGCGCTCCTCGAGCGGCTGGCGCGTCAGGTGCTCGGCAAGCGGGGCGGCTTCTCGGAGGGGATCGAGCGCTCCTACCACTACGGCTACTTCGCGCCCGCGGCGGGGATCGTGCACGTCGGCATGATCAGCCATCTCGGGGCGATGATCCCGGTGGCCGCCGGCTGCGCCTTCGCCCTCAAGGCGAGCGGCTCGGACGGCGTGGCGGTCAACTTCATCGGCGAGGGCGGCACCTCGACCGGCGACTTCCACGAGGGGCTGAACCTCGCCGCGGTGTGGAAGCTGCCGCTCGTGCTGGTGGTCGAGAACAACCGCTACGCCTTCTCGACCCCGTCGCGGCAGCAGTACGCCTGCCTGCAACTCTCCGACCGCGGGCCCGGCTACGGCATCGCCGCCGAAACGGTCGACGGCAACGACCCCGACGCCATGGCGCGCGTGCTCGAGAGCGCCGTGGCGCGCGCCCGCACCGGCCACGGCCCGACGCTGGTCGAGGCGATGGTCGGCCGGCTGCGCGGCCACGCCGAGGGCGACGGCTCGATGAAGGTGGTGCCGGCGCCCGAGCTCGACCTCGACCAGGCGCGAGACCCGGTGCCGAGCTACGCGCGCCGGCTCGCGAGCGAGGGCGTGCTCGACGAGGCGGAGCGGGCGGCGCTCGACGCGCGCGCCCGGGAGCTCGTCGAGCAGGCCGTCGAGCGCGGCCTCGAAGCGCTACCGCCCGAGCCGGCGGTGGCGCTCCGCCCCGTCTTCGCCACCGCTCGCAGCGCGCCCGTCGTCCGGCCGCGGCCGGGCGCCGACGAGGACGACACGCAGGATTCGCAGCGCCCGAGCCCGCCCGCCGACGCCGCTCTCGAGTCGGCGCCGGGCGAGCGCGCGGCCGCCGGCCCGGCGGAGGCGCCGACGGCCATGGCGGCCTTCACCGGCGCGCCGACCTCGCCCGTCGCCGCCGACGAGCGCACCTTTCTCGACGCGCTGCACGAGGCGCTCGCCGAGGAGATGGAGCGCGACCCGGCGGTCGTGCTGCTCGGCCAGGACATCGGTGCCTTCGAAGGCGCCTTCCGGGTGACGCGCGGTCTCCACGCGCGCTGGCCGAGCCGTGTGCTCGACACGCCGATCGCGGAAAGCGGCACGCTCGGCCTGGCGGCGGGGGCGGCGCTCATGGGCTACGTCCCGGTCGTCGAGATGCAGTTCGCCGATTTCGTCGCCTGCGGCTTCAACCAGATCGTCAACGTCCTCGCCAAGCTCTACTACCGCTTCGAACGCAGCTGTCCGGTGGTCATTCGCCTGCCGGCGGGGGGCGGTGTCGGCGCCGGGCCGTTCCACTCGCAGAATCCCGAGGCGTGGTTCACCCACGTGCCGGGCTTGAAGGTCGTCTGCCCGGCCGGCGCCGCGGACGCCAAGGGACTGCTCAAGGCGGCGATCCGCGATCCCAACCCGGTCATCTTCTGCGAGCACAAGTTCCTCTACCGGCGGATCAAGGAGCGCCTGCCCGCGGGCGAGCACCTGGTCGAGCTCGGCCGCGCCCGCGTGGCGCGCGCGGGGCGCGAACTGACGATCGTCGGCTACGGCATCGCCACCTGGTGGGCGCTCGAGGCGGCCGAGGCGCTGGCGGCCGAGGGCGTCGAGGCCGAGGTGATCGATTTGCGAACGCTCGTGCCGCTCGACGAGGAGACGCTCCTCGCTTCGGTTCGCAAGACCAGCCGCGCCGTCGTCGTCCACGAGGCGCACCTGACCGGCGGCTTCGGCGGCGAGATCGCGGCGCGCCTCGCCGACTCGGCCTTCCCCTGGCTCGACGCCCCCGTCCGCCGCGTCGCCGCCGCCGACCGCCCGAGCCCCTACGCCCGCGTCCTCGAACAGGCCCTGCTGCCCGGGCGCGACAAGCTCCTCGCCGCCGCGCGTGAGGTGCTGGCGTACTGAGCGGCACGTGCCGGGCGAGGCGGGTCACCGAAACGCTCCGAGCCTGTGGCAGGATCCGCCCGTTCGCGCCGTTCGGAGGGGGTCTGCAGATGACGCCGATCTCGCTCGCAGGGCTCGCCGGTCTCGCGCCGCTCGCCGCGGTCGATCCGCTCGGCGCGCGGCTGCCGCTTCTCTCGCTGGCGCCGTTCGCGCTCCTGCTGCTCTCGATCGCGGTGCTGCCGCTCGCCGCGCCGCACTGGTGGGAGTCGAACCGCAACAAGGGGCTCGTCTCGGCGGCGCTGGCGCTGCCGTTCGCCGGCTGGCTGGTGCTGACCCACGGCGCGGCGGGAGCGCACGAGATCCATCACGCCGTGCTCGACTACATCTCGTTCATGGCGCTCCTCGGCTCGCTCTTCCTCATCTCGGGCGGCGTCGTGGTGCGCGGCTCGCTCGCCGGCACGCCGCTCGCCAACAGCGCGCTGCTCACGATCGGCGCCGTGCTCGCCAACCTGATCGGCACCACCGGCGCCTCGATGGTGCTCTTGCGGCCGCTGTTGCGCGCGGTGGAGGAGCGCCACCGCAAGGTGCACATTGTCGTCTTCTTCATCTTCGTCGTGTCGAATTGCGGCGGGTTGCTGACGCCTCTCGGCGACCCGCCGCTCTTCCTCGGCTTCTTGAAGGGCGTGCCGTTCGACTGGACGCTGCGGCTGTGGAAAGAGTGGCTGCTGGTCAACGGCCTGCTGATCCTGGCTTTCAACTTCCTCGACCAGCACCTGCTGACCAAGGACGAGGCGGAGAATCCGAAGGAACCGCTGCTCGAGGAGATGATCGAGCACCAGCCGCTCACGATCGCCGGTTGGCACAACTTCCTGCTCCTCGCCGGCGTGGTCGTCGTCATCGTCGGCAAGGGCCAGGCGTGGGGAACGTGGCCCGAGCCGTGGCCGTTCGGCGTGCAGGAGGGGCTGATGGGGGCGCTCGCCTTCGCCGCCTATGCGTCGACACGCGACGCGCTGCGCGCCGAGAACCGCTTCACCGCCGGGCCGATCGTCGAGGTCGCCGTGCTCTTCGCCGGCATCTTCGTCACCATGGTGGCGCCGCTGCTGGTCCTCAACTCCCGCGGCGCGGCGCTCGGGCTGGCGACGCCGCTCGGCTACTTCTGGGCCACCGGCGTGCTCTCCTCGTTCCTCGACAACGCCCCGACCTACCTGACCTTCGCCGCCGCCGCGGCCGGCCAGGTCGGCGTCTCGGTCGAGGGCTCGACCTA
>Ga0214472_10003919_pt1 | contig 15713 bp, 17 predicted proteins | sample RVTome_6_FD_207662 | JGI IMG/M metagenome (GOLD analysis project Ga0214472, IMG submission 207662) | Soil microbial communities from uranium-contaminated site in the Upper Colorado River Basin, Wyoming, United States - RVT140D175 | ecosystem: Environmental > Terrestrial > Soil > Contaminated >...
ATTGGAACAAAACGGCGAGGGCGCCCGCCACGGGCGGCCGCCCCCGATTTCTGTGTGGAGGATGCCGATGCGAGTGCAGTTCGTCCAGAAGGAGAACGGGCCGGAGCGGCTGGTCTGCGAGGCGGAGGTCGTGTTCGACGAGCCCGGCCCGCTGGTGGGGATGAAGCTCGTGGGCTTCTCGCTCTGGCGCAGCGCCGAGGGCGAGGTCTACGTGACGTTCCCCTCGCGCGCGTTCGGAGCGAGCAACGACCGGCGGTACTTCGAGTTCCTGCGGTCCGCCGAGGGCACCGGGGGCGACGTCAAGAGGGTCAAGACCTGGATCCTCGAGGAGTTCCGCGCCAGCTCACGAGCCGCTTGAGGTTGTCGCACCCCGTCGAGATGTACCTTGCCGCCTCAAGCGGCGAGCTTCAATGTCGGTTCTCGACGGTCGTTTCGTGTCGTTGATCCGTCCTCTCGCGCCGCTGGGGACTCTCATGCGGCCCCAGCGGCGCGTGTTTTGACTCCCCGCTTCGGCGCGTGTGACAATCCCCGAATAATGATGACGAGCGTTTCCGCTATCCTTATTCTCGCCGCGGCCGCCGCTCCCGCGCGCGGCATCGAGCCCCGGGACCGGGCCGAGGCCTACTACTACTACAGCCTCGGCCAGCAGGCCCGCCTGGCCGGCTCCGCCGACGAGGCGCTGGCCGAGTACCGCAAGGCCCAGAAGGCCGATCCGCGGTCGGGAGAGATCCGCGCCGAGATCGCGCGCACGCTGCGCGAGGCCGGGAAGTCCGAGGAAGCCCTGGCCGAGGCCAGGGAGGCGGTGCGGCTCGATCCGGAGAGCGTCGACGCCCACCTCGTCACCGCCCAGCTCCACCAGCTGCGGGGCGAGGGCGACGGGGCCGAGGAGGCCCTGCGCAGCGCGGCCCGGGAGTACGAGGAGGTGGTGCGCCTCCAGCCCGGCGACGGCCGCACGCTGCTGAACCTGGCCGCGCTCTACGGCCAGCTCCAGCAGCACGCGGAGGCCGCCCGCACCTGGGAGAAGTACCTGGTGCTGGATCCCGGGAACTTCGACGCCCTGATCCAGCTCGGGGCGCGCTACCTCTCGATGGGCGAGGCCGACAAGGCCGCGAGCACGCTGCAGAAGGCGCTGCAGCTCCAGCCGTCCAACGCCCGGGCCTACCAGAGCCTGGGCGACATCTACGCCCGCGCGCAGCAGTCGGACCAGGCGATCGCCAGCTACCGCAAGGCCCTGGAGCTGGAGCCCGACAGCATCCGCATCCGGCTGATGCTGGGCGAGGTGTTGTTCCGGGCCCGGCGGCCGCAGGAGGCCCTGGCCGAGGCGGAGGCGGTCCTGGCCGCGGACGCGAAGAACCGCTTCGGCTTCGACCTCAAGGGCCGGTCGCTGCGGGAGCTGAAGCAGTTCGACCAGGCCGACGCCGCGGCGGACCAGGCGCTGGCCGAGGATCGCAGCGACCTCAAGGCGGCGTTCCTGAAGGTCACGATCGCCGAGGCCCGCCGCGACTTCGCGGGCGCGGTCAAGATCCTGGAGGCGGTCCTCGCCCGCAACCGCGCCGGCGAGGACGCGGCCGAGGGCGGGGGCAACGACCGGGTCTTCCTCCTCCACCTCGGGTTCGCGTACCAGCAGCTCGCCCGCCACGCGGACGCCGCGGCCGCTTTCGCCCGGGCCCAGGCCGTGGGCGGGGAGCCCGACCCCGCGCTCATGGCCTACGAGGTGGAGGCCTGGGTCCAGGCCAAGGACCTCGTCAAGGCGCTCACTCAGGTGCGGGCGGCCCGCGCGCGCTTCCCCCACGATCCCGACCTGGCCGCCCAGGAGGCCACGATCCTGCGCCAGCAGGGCGACATGCCCGGCGCCCTGGCCATCGTCGAGAAGCTCAGGCAGAAGGACCCGCGCGACGTGGAGGTGCTGGTCCAGGTCGCCGACTTCTACCAGAAGGCCAGGAAGTACGCGGAGGCGGAGGCCGCGCTGCGCGAGGCGCGCGCCATCCAGCCCAAGGACCTCCGCATCTTGTTCCAGCTCGGCGCCGTGCTGGAGCGCGCGAAGAGCCACGACGAGGCGGAGGCGATCTTCCGCGAGGCGCTGGCCGTGCAGCCGGACTCGGCGCCGATCCTCAACTACCTCGGCTACATGAACGCCGACCGCGGGGTGCGCCTCGAGGAGGCCCTGGCCTTCCTGGAGAAGGCGGTGGCGCTCGATCCCGAGAACGGCGCGTACCTGGACAGCCTGGGCTGGGCCCTCTACCGGCTCGATCGCCTGGAGCGGGCGGAGGCGCAGCTCCGCAAGGCCGTCTCCAAGATCGGCTCCAACGGCGTGGTGCTGGATCACCTGGGCGACGTCTTGAAGCGCCGGGGGGCGGTGCGCGAGGCCCTCGACTACTGGCGCCGGGCCCTCCAGGGAGAGGACGAGGGCGACGAGCTGGACCGCACGCTGGTGCAGCGCAAGATCCGCGAGGCCCAGGCCGGCCTGGACGCGGCGCAGAACAAGCAGCAGCCGTAGTGGGCCGCTAGCCGCGCCGGTCCGGATGCCGCGAGGTCGAATGCGCGCCACCGCGCTCGCCGCCTTCCCGCTCGCGCTGTCGGTCCTGACCCTCGCCGGGTGCGCCACCGCCGCCCTGCCGCCACCCGCGGCCGTCGCGGAGCGCGCGGCCGCGGCGCGCTCCTACAGCGCCCGGCTGCGGGTCACGCTCCGGGGGCCGGCGCTGCGCGGGCGTACGGCGGCGCTGCTGGGGTTCCGGCGGCCCGGCGCGCTGCGCATCGAGATCCCCGGCCCCGCGGGCCCCCGTCTCGTGGCCGTCGCGCGCGAGGACGTCCTGACCGCCGTCTTCCCGGGTGAGCGCGCGGTCTTCCGCGGCGAAGCCACGGCCGAGGGCCTCGAGGACCTCCTGGGTGTCGCCCTGAGCCCGGCGGAGGTGATGGACCTGCTCCTCGGGTCCCCCTCGCCCCGCGTCCGCGACTACCGGGCGCGCTGGGGTCCTTCGGTCCCGCGAGAGATCCAGGCCACGCTCCCCGACGGTGGCCGGCTGAAGGTCGCCGTGGAGAGCGCCAGCATCGACCCCGATCTGCCGGACGCGGCGTTCCTGGAGCCGCCGCACGAGGGCTATCGCGCGGTCGACGCCGCCGAGGCGCGCCGCTTGTGGGGGGCGCGTTGAGGGGCCGGGCCCTGCGCGTGCCGTCCTTCGCGAAGGTCAACCTCGGCCTCGAGGTCCTCGGCACGCGGCAGGACGGGTACCACGAGCTGCGGACGATCTTCCAGACCATCGACCTGCGCGACGACGTCGAGCTGCGGACGGGGGGGCGCGACGTCACGGTGCGCTGCGACCATCCCGCGGTCCCCTCGGGGCCGGAGAACCTGGCGGCGCGGGCCGCGTCCGAGCTGCGCCGTTACGCCGGGCGGAAGGACGGCGTCGAGATCCACATCACCAAGCGGATCCCGGTGGCCGGCGGCCTGGGCGGAGGCAGCAGCAACGCGGCCGCGGTGCTGCTGGGCCTCGACCGCCTGTGGCGTCTCGGGCTGGGGCCGGCGGGCCTGCACCCCCTGGCCCGCCGGATCGGCGCCGACGTCCCCTTCTTCCTGCTGGGAGGCACCGCCCTGGGGCTGGGCCGGGGGGACGAGGTCTACCCCTTGCGCCGGCAGGTGCGCGCCCACGTCGTGGTGGCGGACCCGGGACGCCCGCTTTCGACGGCCGCCGTCTTCCGCCGGCTGGACCGGAGTTTGACACCCCGGGAAAACAGCCATACAATTTTCCGCTTTGTATCGAGGGACTTGGAGGGAGAGGGGACGGCCTTCCCGATCCTGGCCAACGACCTCGAGAAGGCGGCCCTGGAGGAAGCCCCGGACCTGGTCGACCAGGTGAGGCGCATCCGGGGTATCCTGGTCCGGGAGGGAGCCGTGTCCGCATCGCTCTCCGGGAGCGGGTCGTCGTTCTTCGGCCTGTTCGACGACCCCCAGAGCGCCCGCCGGGCCTGCGCGGCCCTGGCGGCGAAGGGCTTCATCGCCCTCCGCGGCCGGACGCTCTCCCTCGACCAGTATCGCGGCGCCTGGCGCCGCTCGTTGGGTCACGTGGGCGGCGAACCCGCTAAGGAGCGGCCATCATGGAGATCACGGACGTCAAGGTCATCCCGGTAGACGACGAGAAGCTCAAGGCGTTCGTCTCGATCGTTTTCGACCAGTGCTTCGTGGTGACGGACATCAAGATCATCCACGGGCCGAAAGGGCTGTTCGTCTCGATGCCGAGCAAGAAGCGGAAGGACGGGACGTTCAAGGACATCGCCCATCCGCTGAACAACCAGATGCGGCAATACCTCGAGGAGAAGGTCCTCGCGGTGTACAAGCAGCAGGTGGCGCAGCCTCCCGCGGCGCCGCCGGCATCGGCGAGCGCGGCGGCCCCGGGCCCCGAGCAGACCCCGAGCGAGACGCCACAGACGTAGGGTTCCCGGTGCCCCGGTTGGGGCGTGGCCAAGCGGTAAGGCGCGGGGCTTTGGACCCCGTATTCGAAGGTTCGAATCCTTCCGCCCCAGCCACCTGAGCGAGTCCCCCGAGGGCGGGGAAAATGGAGGGCGGCCTAGGCGCCGCCGGGTCGAGATATGGGCCGCGAGCTACGGGTCTTCACCGGCACCGCGCACCCCGCCCTGGGCGAGGCCATCGCGCGCTTCCTGGGCGTGCCCCTGGGCCGCGCCCACCTCTCGCGCTTCAGCGACGGCGAGGTCTGGTTCCAGATCCAGGACAACGTGCGCGGGGCGGACGTGTTCGTGGTGCAGCCCACCGGGGCCCCCGTCAACGAGAACCTCATGGAGCTGCTGGTCATGCTCGACGCCTTCAAGCGCTCGAGCGCCTCGCGGATCACGGCGGTCATGCCCTACTACGGTTACGCCCGCCAGGACCGCAAGGACAAGCCGCGGGTGCCCATCTCGGCCAAGCTGGTGGCGGACCTGCTCTCCGCGGCGGGGACCAACCGCGTCCTCACCATGGACCTCCACGCCTCGCAGATCCAGGGGTTCTTCGACGTGCCGGTGGACCACCTCTTCGCCGCCCCCGTGATCATGGACCACGTCTCCAAGCTGAAGCTGCCCAAGCTGACCGTCGTCTCGCCCGACGCGGGCGGCGTGGAGCGCGCCCGGGCCTACGCCAAGCGGCTGGAGGCCACGCTGGCCATCGTGGACAAGCGGCGGGTCACGCCCAACGTGGCCGAGGTGCACCACGTGGTCGGCGAGGTCGAGGGGCGCACCGCGCTGATCGTGGACGACATCGTGGACACGGGGGGCACGCTGGCCAAGGTGGCCCAGGCCCTGCAGGACGCGGGGGCCCGCGACGTCCTGGCCTCCTCGTCCCACGCGGTGCTGTCGGGCGGCGCCATCGAGATGATCCAGCAGAGCCCGCTCTCCCGGCTGATCGTCACCGACTCCATACCTCTCTCCGCCGAGAAGCGGCGCTGCGAGAAGATCGTGGTCCTCTCCATCGCGGAGCTCTTGGGGAAGGCCATCCGGAACATCCACGAGGAGGCGTCGGTCACCAGCCTCTTCGTCTAGCCGCAATGATGAAACAGGGGACCGCAGAGGAGCTGCCAAGACATGCCTGAGATCGTGGTCGCGGCCGAGACCCGGACCGAGACCGGAAAGAACGTCAACCGCCGGCTGCGCAACCGGGGCCTGATCCCCGGCGTGCTGTACGGCGCCAAGAGCGAGGCCACCCCCGTTTCCGTCTCCCCCAAGGAGATCGGCTCCATCCTCCGCAGCGCGACCGGCGAGAACACGCTGTTCGACCTGGACCTGGGTGGGCGCCGGCGCCGGGTCATCCTCAAGGAGTTCCAGGTGGAGCCCATCAAGGGCCGCATCCTGCACGCGGACTTCTACGAGGTGGCCCTGGACAAGACGCTCGAGGTCAAGGTCCACGTGGAGCTCACGGGGGTGCCCGTGGGGGTGAAGGTGCAGGGCGGCATCCTGGACTTCGTCACCCGCGAGCTGGAGGTGGAGTGCCTGCCCACCGACATCCCCGAGAAGATCGTGGTGGACGTCTCGGAGCTGGAGCTCGGCAAGCACGTCCGCGTGAGCGATCTCAAGGTGCCGGACAAGGTCAAGGTCCTGACCGACCCCGGCCTGGTGGTCGCGCACGTGGTGACGCCGCGGGCCGAGGAGGAGGTGGCGCCGGCGGCCGAGGCCGCGCCCGTGGAGGGCGAGGCGCCCGCGGAGCCCGAGGTCATCAAGAAGGGCAAGGCGGAGGCGGCCGAAGGCGGCGAGGAGAAGCCCGAGAAGCCCGAGAGGGCCGAACGGGGCGAGCGGGGAGAGAAGGGCGAGAAGAAGGAAAAGAAGTAGCGGCCCCCTGCCATGCGCGTCGTGGTGGGCCTGGGCAACCCGGGGGACCGCTACCGCCGGACGCGGCACAACGTGGGCTTCATGGTGGCGGACGCGCTGGCCGCGCGGTCGGGCGTGACGCGGTGGCGCGAGGAGGCGGACGCCTGGACCGCCGAGGCCCGGGTCGGCGGCGAGGACGCCCTGCTCGTCAAGCCCGCCACCTTCATGAACCGCAGCGGCGTGGCCGTGGAGCGCGTCCTGGCGGCGCGCGGCGGCGGGGCCGCCGACCTGGTGGTGGTCCTGGACGACGTGGCCCTCGACCTGGGCACCCTGCGCGTCCGGGAGCGGGGCGGCCACGGCGGGCACAACGGGCTGCGGTCCCTCATCGAGATGCTGGGCAGCGACGAGTTCCCGCGGGTGCGGGTCGGCATCCGGAAGGGGGAGCCGCGGGAGGGCCTGGCGGATTACGTCCTGTCCGAGTTCCCCGAGGAGGACGTGCTGGTCGTCCAGGAGATGGTGGACCTGGCGGGGGACGCCGTCGAGTGCCTCGTCCGCGAGGGGGCGGGAGAGGCCATGAACCGCTTCAACGGCGCGCGGAAGGAGCCCGGTTAGCGCGGAGAGCCGGGAAGACGTAGAATGGCGGATCGCGCCGGCCATGGTCCGGCGCTCTCCTTGCTCCCGTTAGGGCCCTTCGGGCCCGAGGGGGGCTCGACGCCCCGGAAGGGGCCGGATCCACAAGGAGGATCAAGAGCAGTGAGCGACCGTCTTTACGAGATCCTGTTCATCGCGGACCCCAACCTCGGGGAGCCCGAGGTCGACGCCCTCGCGACCCTGGTACAGGGGTACCTGGAGAAAGAGGGGGGCCGCATCCAGAAGGTCGAGAAGTGGGGCAAGAAGCGGCTGGCCTATGTGATCGGCAAGCACCGCGAGGGCTCGTACGTCCTCCTGGTGGCCGAGGGGAAGCCGGCCCTGATCAAGGAAGTGGAGCGCCGCATCCGCGTCACCGACGGGGTCATCAAGTTCATGACCGTGCGGGTGGACGAGGAGCTGCGCAAGGCCGAGGGCCGCAAGGCCCGGCGCGCGAAGTGGGAGGCCAGCCGCAAGGGCCGGACGGCGGCGAAGCCCGCGCCGGCCGAGGGTGAAGCGGTGCAGGCATGAGCTTCGGTGGCGGCGGGGGACGGGGCGGCGGCGGGGGCCGCGGCGGGGCCCGGGGCGGCGCCGGCGGCCGGGCCGGCGCGGACAAGAAGGACCAGGCCAAGCGGTACTTCTTCCGGCGCCGCAAGGTCTGCAAGTTCTGCGCGGACAAGATCGACTACGTTGACTACAAGGACGTGAAGCTCCTGTCCGGCTTCGTGCCCGAGCGCGGGAAGATCCTGCCGCGGCGGATGTTCGGCACCTGCGCCGAGCACCAGCGCAAGCTCACCCTGGCCATCCAGCGGGCGCGCAACATCGCGCTGCTGCCCTTCGCCGCGGACTAGGCCCTGCCGAGCGAGCCCGCGGGGCGGAACCCGTCCGAGAAGGCGTCGGTCCGCGCGCGGCCCGAGCCGCGCACAGGCGGCGTCCTCGGCGCGGGATTCGCCTCGGCGTTCCTTTACTCGGTCTCGCTCGCGCATCCGCTGCTGGGGCTCTGCGCGGGGATCGCGCCGTTCCCGATGCTGGTGCTGAGGCTGCGGTCGGGCCTGGCCGCGGGCACGCTGGCCACCCTGCTGGCGGCCGCGATGCTGGCCGCCGTCTTCTCCCCCGGGCACGCCCTCATGTTCCTGGGGGCCTGGGCCATTCCCGTCGGCTTCATCGGCGAGGCCATGGCCCGGGGGAGGGGGCTCCGGAAGGGCTGCGGCTGGGCCTTCGGCGCGCTCGCCGCGGAGATCCTGGTCGCGCTGTTCTTCGCCAGCCCTCTCCTGGAGGCCCGGGCCCTGCGTCCCTTCGACCACCTGCGCTCGGCCTCGTTCCTGGAGGAGATGCGGGCCGGGGGCATGCCCGCCGAGCAGATCGAGATCTGGACCGAGCAGGTGGGGTCGATGCGCGAGGTGATGGCCGTGGTGTACCCCGCGGCCTACATCATCCTGGCGGCGCTCATGGTCCTGGCCAACGCCGTGCTGCTGCGCTGGTACCTCGCCCGCCGCGACCCCGGATGGCTGGAGGGCGGAGAGTTCGAGGGCCTGCGTTGGCCGATCGGCCTGGCGGTGGCCTTCGTGGCCTCGGGCCTGGCGGTGGCGGCGCCGCCGCTGCGTCCCGCCGGCTACAACGTCCTGCTGGTCCTGGCGTTCTTCTTCGTCCTGCAGGGACTGGCCGTGGTGGCTTTTTACGCGAACCGGCTCGCGGGGCCGCCGGTCCTGCGCGCGGCGGTGCTGGTGCTGGTGCTGGTCAACCCGTGGGCGCCGCAGATCCTCGCCCTTCTGGGCCTGTTCGACATCTGGTTCGACTTCCGGAAGTGGGCGGAGCCGCCGGAGAGGGAGCCGCAACGTTGATCGTTTCTTGGAGGGAGTCATCGTGGAGCTGATGCTGAGGGAAGACGTCGAGAAGCTCGGAAAGCGCGGGGACCTGATCAAGGTCGCGGAGGGGTACGGCCGGAACTACCTGCTCCCCCGCGGGCTGGCCGTGCCGGTCACCGAGGCCAACAAGGCCCTGATCGCGCGCGAGCGCAAGAAGCACGAGGCGCAGGTCTCCAAGGAGAAGGCGGAGAGCGAGGTGCTGGCGGAGAGGATCGGCAGCCTGCGCTTCATCGCGCCGCGCAAGGTGGGGGACCACGACGTGCTCTACGGCTCCGTCACGTCCGGCGACGTGGCCGAGTTCCTCGAGGCCAAGGGCATCGAGATCGACAAGCGGAAGGTCCTGCTGGACGAGCCGGTCAAGAAGCTCGGCGAGCACGACGTCCGCATCAAGCTCCACCCCGAGGTCACGGCGACGCTGAAGCTGCTGGTGAGCAAGGAAGGCTGAGCGGACCTCGGGCGATCCCGGGCCGCTGTACCGTCAGTACGTGGAAGCCCGCCGTGAGATGGATCACGGCAACTCCCGCCGGAAAAAAACTCTTGCCGCCCCGGTCCTCCGGTGGGTAGAGTGAGCCTTCTCTCAAAGACAGGACCCGTGGCCACCGAGCTCATCCTCAAAGAGAAGACCCTGCCCCACAACCCGGAGGCGGAGCGGACCGTCCTGGGCGCGGTCCTGGTCGACAACTCCGCCTTCAACTCGGCCGCCGAGATCCTGACCCGCGACGACTTCTACCGCGAGTCGCACCGCCGCATCTTCGACGCCATGGCCGCCCTGGCCGAGCGCAGCCAGCCCATCGACCTCGTGACCCTGAAGGACGAGCTCACCCGGGCCTCGGCCCTCGAGGCCGTGGGGGGCGCCGCCTACCTGGCCGCGCTGCTCGACGGCGTGCCCCGCATCGCGAGCGTGGAGCCGTGGAGCCGGATCATCAAGGAGAAGGCCGCGCTAAGGAACCTCATCCACGCCAGCAACCGCATCGTGCAGTCCTGCTACGAGGCGGAAGACGAGCCCGCGGTGATCCTGGACCGCGCCGAGAAGGCGATCTTCGACATCTCCGAGCACCGGCTCCGCCAGGGCTTCATCGGCATTCGCGAGATCGTGAAGGAGAGCTTCCGCACCATCGACCAGCTCTCGCAGTCGAAGGAGCTGGTCACCGGCCTGCCCACGGGTTTCGTGGACCTCGACGAGCGGACGAGCGGGCTGCAGAAGGGCGACCTCATCATCGTGGCCGCCCGCCCGGCCATGGGCAAGACGTCGTTCTGCCTGAACCTGGCGCAGTACGCATCCGCGAAGACGGGGGAGACGGTGGGGATCTTCTCCCTGGAAATGGCCAAGGAGCAGCTCGTCCTGCGGATGCTGTGCGCGGACGCCCGCGTCGATGCCCACCGGCTGCGCACGGGCAACCTCCAGGAGAAGGACTGGACGCGGCTGGCCAAGGCCTACGCGGACCTCTCGGCCTCCAAGATCTTCATCGACGACTCGGCCTCGCTCACGCCCCTCGAGATGCGGGCCAAGTGCCGCCGCTTGAAGGCGGAGCACGGGCTGGGGCTGGTGATGGTGGACTACCTGCAGCTCGTCTCCGCTCCCGGGCGCGCCGAGAACCGCCAGCAGGAGATCGCCGCCGTGAGCCGCTCGCTGAAGGGCCTGGCCAAGGAGCTGTCGGTGCCGGTGATGGCCCTGTCGCAGCTGTCGCGCGCGCCGGAGGCCCGCACCGAGAAGCGCCCGCAGCTGTCGGACCTCCGTGAGTGCGTGACGGGTGAGACCCTCGTAGTCCTGGCCGATGGCCGTCGGGTTCCGATCGGGGACCTCGTGGGGGAGGCGCCCATGGTTCTGGCCATGTCGGCCGGCGGAAAGATCGTCGAGGCCACGAGCGACCGCGTGTGGTGTGTCGGGAAGCGCCCCGTATACCGTGTCCGGCTAGGGACTGGACGAGTGATCCGGGCGACTGACCTGCATCGCCTCTATGGCGCTGACGGATGGACACGGGTGCGGGATCTGCGGACCGGCGATCGCCTCGCCATCGCACCGAAGGTACCGGAGCCGGTCGCGACGGGTCAGGTTGTTACTTTTCGTACTCGTTCCGGAACGAGTACGAGAGGTAACACCGAAGTGTGGCGCCGGGCGCAGGCGGCGGTGCTCGACCACGACGATCCTATCCTGAGGGAGCAGGCAGGCACCGACCTTTTCTGGGATCGGGTCATCGGTATCGAATCCGATGGCGAGGAGGACGTTTTCGACTTGACGGTGCCCGGACCTTCCTCCTGGCTTGCCGACGGGATCGTCAGCCACAACTCGGGCGCCCTCGAGCAGGACGCGGACGTCGTGATGTTCATCTACCGCGAGGAGGAGTACAAGCCCACCGAGGAGAACCGCGGGGTGGCCGAGATCATCATCGGCAAGCAGCGCAACGGCCCCACCGGCATGTTGAAGCTGGCCTTCATCAAGGAGTACACGCGGTTCGAGAACTTCGACTGGCGGAGCACGTGAGGTCCGTCCCCCGGGCATGAACCCCGCCGCCGTCCTGGACGGGCTGCGGCCCGCGCGGGCGACGGTGGACCTCGACCGGCTCTCCGGAAACTACCGCGCCGTCCAGGCCGCGGTTTCCGTGCCCCTCATGCCCGTGGTGAAGGCCGACGCCTACGGCCACGGCGCGGCCCGCGTCGGCCGGCACCTCGAAGGCCTGGGCGCGGCGAGGCTGGCCGTGGCCTTCGTGGAGGAGGGCATCGCCCTGCGCGCGGCCGGGGTCCGCGTCCCCGTCGTCGTCCTGGCCGGCTTTGGCCAGGGCCAGGGAAAGCTGTTGCTCGAGCACGCCCTGGTCCCCGTCGTGTCCACGCCGCGCACCCTGGAGTGGACGCTCCAGGCGGCGCGGGGATCGCGGGCGCCCCTGCCCGTGCACGTCAAGGTGGACACGGGGATGACGCGGCTGGGCTTCGCGCCCCGGGAGTTCGACCAGGCCACATCGCGGCTGGCCGAGTCCGGGCACGTGGAGGTGGAAGGGGTGATGACCCACCTCGCCTCGGCGGACGAGGACGAGTCCGTCACGGCGCGGCAGCTCGACCTGTTCGACGAGTGCGTCGGCCGGCTCGCGAAGCGCGGCCTCCGGCCCCGCTTCGTCCACGCCGCCAACAGCGCGGGGCTGGCCTTCGTGCGGCCGAGCCACACCCTCGCCCGGCCCGGCCTGCTGCTGTACGGCGCGCGCCCGCGGCCGCTCTGCCCGCCCATCAGCGTGCGGCCGGTGATGACGGTCTCCGCGGACATCGCGCTCGTGAAGGACGTGCCGGCGGGAACGGCCGTCTCCTACGGCGGCCGGTGGGTCGCGCCCCGGCCGTCGCGTATCGCCACCGTGCCGCTCGGGTACGCCGACGGCGTGCCGCGCACCGATCGCATGCGCGAGGAAGGCCGTCTGCTCGTGCGCGGACGGCGGACGCCGGTGGTGGGCACCATCTGCATGGACCTCACCATGCTCGACGTCACGGACCGCCCCGAGGTCGTGGAAGGCGACGAGGCCGTGCTCTTCGGCGACGATCCCACGGTCTGGGACGTGGCCGACCGCGCGGGCACCAACGCCTGGGAGACCCTGACCCGCGTGGGCTCGCGCGTGCCGCGCGTGTACGTGCAAGGCGGCCGGGTCGTCGGCGTCGAATCACGCTATCAAGCCCTCGCTTGAGGCCCGCGTGACCCGCCCTGGCATTCCCCCGCGGTAGCCTCCCGTCGGTGCCGCTGAGCAAGGTCAAGACCGTCTTTGCGTGCCAGGCCTGCGGGTTCGAGAGCTCGAAGTGGCTGGGGCGCTGCCCGGACTGCGGGGAGTGGAACAGCTTCGCCGAGGAGCGGCAGGAGGTCGCGGCGCCCGCGAAGGGACGCGGGCCCGTGCTGGCCGCGCCGGCGGGGAAGCCGCGGCCCTACGACGTCGTGGACGTGGCCGAGGCCAAGCGCATCCCGTCCGGGATCGAGGAGTTCGACCGCGTCCTCGGCGGCGGGATCGTCCCCGGCTCGATGGTGTTGATCGGCGGGGAACCGGGGATTGGTAAGTCGACCCTGCTCCTCCAGGTCGCGCACCTGCTCGGGCGTGCCGGCGGCCCGGTGCTCTACGTCTCCGGGGAAGAGTCCGAGCGACAGATCAAGATGCGCGGGGAGCGGCTCGGGGTGGAGGGCGGGGCCCTCTACCTCATGGGCGAGACCTCGCTGGAGAGGATCCTCGAGGAGGTCCAGTCGCTGAAGCCGGCGGCGCTCGTGGTCGACTCCGTGCAGACGGTCTACTCCTCCCGCCTGCCCTCGGCTCCCGGCAGCATCACCCAGGTGCGCGAGGTCGCGACGCAGCTCCTGTTCCTGGCCAAGGGCCACGGCGTGACGATCTTCCTGATCGGGCACGTGACCAAGGACGGCAGCCTCGCCGGGCCCAAGTCGCTCGAGCACATCGTGGACACCGTCCTCTACTTCGAGGGCGAGAAGCGCCAGCACCACCGCATCGTGCGCGCGGTGAAGAACCGGTTCGGGGCGGCCTCCGAGCTGGGCATCTTCGAGATGACGGGCGCGGGCTTGAAACCGGTGCCCAACCCTTCCGCCCTCTTCCTCTCCGAGAGGCTCGCGGGCACGCCGGGCTCTGCGGTGGTGGCCACGCTCGAGGGATCGCGGCCGGTGCTGGTGGAGATCCAGGCCCTGGTCTCGCCCACGTCCTTCGGCAACCCCCGGCGGACGTCCATCGGCCTCGATGCCAACCGCACCACGCTCCTGCTCGCGGTCCTCGAGAAGCGCGTGGGCCTCGAGCTCTTGACCGACGACGTCTTCGTCAGCGTGGCGGGCGGGCTGGAGGTGACGGAACCCGCCGCCGACCTCGGGGTGGCGGCGGCGGTGGCCTCCTCGTTCCGCAACCGCCCCTTGCCGGCCAAGACGGCGGTCTTCGGCGAGGTGGGGCTGGCGGGCGAGGTGCGCGCCACGGGCCAGGCGGCACTGCGGGTGAGGGAGGCGGCGCAGATGGGGTTCACCCGCTGCATCCTGCCGGGGCGGAACCTGCCCACCGAGGCCGAGGGCATCGAGCTCGTGGGCGTGGGCACCCTCGAGGAGGCCCTGGCCCGCCTGCTCGAGCGCTAGCGCAACGGAGCCGCGCTAAGGCAATGGCACGCGGATCGCGCTGATCCCGGAGAGCGCGCCTAGGAGGAGCAGGTACTTCCCCAGCGCCGCGCCGTCGGGCCGCTCGGCGGGCTTCCCCGCCGCCGCCGTGAACGTCGCCACGATCAGCAGCAGGCCCAGCAGCCCCTCGTGGGTCACGAACCAGGCCACTCCGATCGCCAAGACCACGAGCCAGCGCTGGCCCCGGGAGAGGGCCTGGAACCCGCGGCCGCCGTCGAGCTGCCAGATCGGGAGCAGGTTGAAGAGGTTGATGCGCGCGCTCCACTGGGCGATGGCGGCCCAGATCCCGATCGCGGTCACCAGGAAGACGCCGTAGGCGGCGAGGGACGCTCCCAGGCCCCACAACGGGCCCGCCAGGCCGACGCTCGCGTCTTCGGCCGGCGTTGCCGGGTGCTGCTTCAAGCGGACGAGCGCGCCGAACCCCGGGATGAACATCGGGGCGCTGGCCTTGATGCCGAAGCGCTCGAGCTGGGCGACGTGGCCCATCTCGTGGATATAGATGGCGACCACCACGCCCAGCGCGAACTTCCAGCCCCAGGCCGCCCAATACACGCCCAGGGAGACCAGCATCGAGAGGAACGTGGTGCCCTTGGTGAGACCCAGCAGAAGCAGCTTGCCTTTCGTCAGGATGAAGACCACCACGAACTTGAATTTCCACAGCAGGAGGATCAGGACGGCGACGGGGCCCGCCCGCGTCAGCAGCTTCGAGCGACGATCCGCTTCCGGCGCCGGGGCCGCCGACGGGTGCGACTCGCCCACGCGCCGGGTGAGGGCCTGTACCCTTTCCGAGACCGCCCGATGCTGGCGCGAGTCGGGCGGCAGCAGGTCCAGGGCCTCGCGCCATGCGCGGAGGGCGGCGCCCGCGTCGTCCGCGGCGGCGGCCCGCTCCGCGTCCTGGGCCAGCCGCTTCAGAGTCTCCCCGTGGACCAGCCAGTGGCAGGCGGGGCAGCTCAGGAGCGAGGGCGCGACATCGCCGCCGCACCCCGGGCAGACGATGGCCCCCGTCGTCAACGGCTCAACCGGTTGCTGCGGGGTCGGGGGCCGGGGCCGAGCCGACCCGGAAGGGGCCGGTGACGACGAGCGGCACGCGCTTGTTGATCTTCCAGGCCTCGTAGAGCCCGATGCCGATGATGAACAGGCCGATCACGTTCTGGAAGCCGCCCAGGAACGGCGCCACGCACGCGATCGGGAAGACGACCAGACCGAAGACCGCCACCGCCAGCAGCGCCCGCCCCGGCTGGATCTTGGTGGCGGTGGCGGGCGGCGTCACCGCGGGCGCGGCCGTTGCGGGCGTGACCGCCTGGGCCTCGGACTTCTTCGCTGCCGCCGTGAGGTCCTTCGCGATCATGGGGACGTACGTGCTGACGATCGAGGCGTAGGTGAGGAACACGGCCAGGGCCTGGTACAGCCAGCCGCCGCGGCCGGCCGAGCCCTTGCGCACGGCGCCTCCCACCATGAAGCCCACCAGGATCGCGATGAGGCCGACCTCGTAGCCCGTGAGCGCTCGCACGCCGTACCAGATCCCCGCGCCTACCGCGCCCGCCAGGGCGCCGAACGTCGCCGCCCACAGGAAGCGGCCCGGCCCGGAGCCCTGCCTTCCCGCAAGCTCGAGGTCCCGGCGGCAACGCTCGCAGCAGACGCTGCCGTTGACGTCGTAGTACGTGTCCCACAGGGGCTGGCTGCATTTGGCGCAGGTGGTGGGCGCGGCGGCCTTGTCCGCGTACTCGGCGCGGTCGAACTGCACGCCCTCCTGACGCTCCTCCTCCACGGACGGCCTCCTCTCTTCGAGGCGAACGGCGCCTCGGTGGGAG
>Ga0214472_10003920_pt1 | contig 15710 bp, 14 predicted proteins | sample RVTome_6_FD_207662 | JGI IMG/M metagenome (GOLD analysis project Ga0214472, IMG submission 207662) | Soil microbial communities from uranium-contaminated site in the Upper Colorado River Basin, Wyoming, United States - RVT140D175 | ecosystem: Environmental > Terrestrial > Soil > Contaminated >...
GTTCGACGGCACAGTTGCTCGAGTATGTCCCGACGGTGCTCACCGGTCTGCCCGGCGCGCACCCCCCTTCCTGACGGTCGGGGGAACATCCGTCCGCGCCAGTTAGCCGCCGATGTAGGACATCTCGGCGGGTGGTTGTCATCGTTACGCGTATTTGCTGAAAACATGCTCTGACCTGGGCAAATGAGAATTACAGATTTGTCATTGGTGCCGGACCTCTCGCGTGACTTTCCGTCCTCCCGCGGAATATCCGCGGAACGGGAGAAGCACGTCAAGGTACAAGCGAGGGGTCGCGTCCCATGCCCCCTTGTCGGACTCGAACCGTCAACCTTCGGGTTATGAGCCCGAATGCGGCGTAGTGCCCGACCTGGGGAGACTCGCGAAATGCCTGTTCAGCGGCCATTTCTGGTTCGCGTCATGTCGTTCATCCCAGTTAGTGAGCCCAGTGGCCGATGCACCGTGTCGAGCGCTATCGCCCAACGCACGCTAGAATCACCGTGGTGAAGAAGATGCCACCGTGGTGATCGCGCTGCAGGCCACTGGTGGCGCGCCCAACGGCGTGCCCAAGGTGCCGTTCAATCGATGGTTTCGCTACCCGGCTGGCTTCTCGACGGCTACGCTCAGAGCGGCGGTCGGGGCTGCCGAGGTTCCGGAAAGCGGTAAGCTCATCGACTGCTTCGCTGGTAGCGCTGCCGTGGGTGTCGCTGCGATGCAGACTGGCCACAGCTTCATCGGAATCGAAGGCAATCCGCTTGTCGCCAGTCTCGGTGCCCTTAAGGTGACACGTCCGAAAGTCACGGGCGATGCTGTACGTAGGCGCGGCGAGGTGCTGCTCGCCGCTCTCGCGGATTCTGCGGATACTTCGATCGACAGCGAGCATCCACTCACCCTGAAGTGCTACTCGGAGGAGTCGCTGCGACAGCTCGTGACTCTACGGGACACGCTCGCTGGCAGCCGCCGACCGGCGGATCGATACCTTCGGTGCGCCCTGATCGGCCTTCTGCGGGAGACGGCGCGCGTCAACACTGGTTGGCCTTACCAAAGACCGGAGCAGATCAGGAAGTCCCCGATCCCCACCGTGCGAGATCGCTTTCAGGTGCGGTTCGAGGCGATCGCAGAGGACATCGATCGATGGAAGCCGGGATGGACTGAGGGCCGGGTCATCAACGGCGACGCCCGGACCGCGGCCGCATGGCGCTCCATCTCTGACGGGTCGATCGACGCGTGCGTGACATCGCCTCCTTACCTGAACAACTACGACTACGTCGACGCGACGCGCCTTGAGCTGTACTTCCTCGGCGACGCGTCCTCTTGGTCCGACCTACTGACTCTGGCGCGAAGCCGGCTCGTGATCGCAACGACTCATCACTCGACGATGGCGATGGCGAGCGCCGCCGAGAAGCGCCTACGAGAGCTTTCGGCCTACGAGACGATTCTCACGCTTCGGGAAGGGCTCGCCGAGGCACAGCAACACCGGCCACGACCGAAGGAGTACGACCGGATGTTGGTGTCGTACTTGGCAGACATCCATCGCGTCCTAGAGCGTCTGGCCCGCAGTCTCCGCAAGGGTGGTCGGGCCGTGTTCGTCGTGGGGGACTCGGCCCCCTACGGCGTCCACATCGATACCCCGGGCCTGATAGCAGAACTCGGGGCGGAGGTCGGACTCAAGCAACAGAGCTCTGCGGTCGTCCGGAACAGGGGGGAGCGATGGCGGACCAACGGAACCCGCCATCAGGTCGCGCTCTCGGAACAGCTGCTCGTGCTGCAACGCGTCAGCTGAACCGGCGGTGTAGTTCGCTGAAGAAGCGGTCAGAGGTCACCGTCGCGTGCCGGTTCGACAACCCGTGGTCGTTCCAATGAGCTGATCGACAGTCGGCGACGAACTTCTTGACAGGATCAGGCATCCCCGGGGAGACCCACGTCTCGTGTGTACCGAGAGCGAAGTCCCGCTGTTCGATCAGAGGAACGAGGTCGCGATCTCGCATGCTGTGCCCTACGTAGACCCACGGGATCGGGTCATCCTCGTCCCGTAGCAACGACAAGGCCTTGGCGACTCCGGCGGGAAGTCCCGTAGCCACGGTCTGCACATCCGCCACGACAGACTCCAGCTCGTCGATGCAGCCGTGGAGCTTCAACAAAGGGATCCGACGTTCTGGCGTCCCGGGTTGCTGCGCTGAGGTTAGGTACGCCTCGATCACTTCGTGGCTCGACTCCAACTCGTCGGGCGTGCGAAGGGTTCGGATCGTGTCGCCGCAAACGGTCTCCACGAGGGTGTCGAAGTTGACAGTCAAGAGGACGAGCTTCACTCCCGCTCGGACGAGGTCACCGAGCCGGCGTACCCCGACGCTCGGGGCCTTGACCACATGGCTGTTGAGCTTGACGATGCGCTGCAACGTGGGACTAAGACTCTTCGCTCGACGTTCTTCGAACTCGACGAGGAGAACTCGCTCCAAGGTGAGCGAGGCGATGAACTCACCTGGGCTCGGCAGGCCTCGAGCCCGTTCCGCCGGCGTCCAGAGGTCGCCATCAGCAACGAGTTCGTGGAATCGTGCCAGTCGGCTCTCAACTGTTCCCTCGTGACCGAACATGTCCTCCAGCGCTTGATCGCGCAGCGTGTCACCAAGAGGAAGCCGCTGCTGCGGGTCATCTCCAGAGCTCATCGAGAACCCCGCTCCGAGGAACAACACGAGCGGTTTCCCCTCGGAACAGAGCTGCGTGAGAACTTGAACTCGGGCCGCGAGGTGAGCGGGCCGCTTGATGCGATCAGTGACGTCGCCATGCACCCAGTAGCGAGCAGGACGTGGGCTGTCTATGTGTAGGTCGGTCCGCACACCACCCGCAGCGAAGAGGAAGACCCGCTTCAGCTGCCCGATGTGCTGACTTCCAAGGTCCGTCAGAATGTTCCAGACAGCGGTCGCGCCCTGCGGGTCGAGTGTGTCGTCCTCCCAGATGACAGCCGCTGTCTCGGACGCACCCAGGTCGACGGCGAAGGGAAGGACCGCTGCTCCGAGGAGAATCGGCGCGCTGTCGTTCTGATCTCGTCCTGGGCCAAATGTCGCCTTGACCAAGCCGTCGGTGGTCGACCAGGTGAGTTCGCCACCCGGCGGGACTGCAAGGCGCAGGTGACGCGCGATGCCAGCCTGCAGATCATTTCGGTGAGCGGTGTCCCCGGGAACACCGCTCCTGCCGATCTCGGCCAGCGTGAAAGTCTGCCCGTCCAGGCCTCTCACGATGTCCGTTGTCAGCCTCTGGTGAGCCTTGGGGAACGCATCGGACACGGCAGGAATGATCTCCACGCCCTGTAGCGGGTCGCGAGGTTCCTCGAAGCTCTCGAGGAAGACTCTCAGGATCCACTCGGCACTCACCGACCTACCGTTCTGCGATGGGCTTCGAATGTCTCGAGCAGGTCTGAACGCAGCGCCCGTGTGTTGGCAGGCTGCTCGAACGCGCTGTCCTGCAGGGCCAGTCTCCCTATCGGCCCCCGGATCGCGTCGACGAGCTCGTCGAATGCGGCGCCAACGATCGTCGCATCGATCGACTGCCGACGAGCGAGGTCCCGAGCAATAAGGGTGACGATGTCGTGTTCACGACCAGGCTCGAGGTACACGCGCTCCTCACCGCGGACAAGCGAGGGACCGAGACGCCGCGCTGCCTCCGAGAGCAGATACCCGCCATACAAGGAAAAGTGCCGAGGGTCTCGAGAGCCCTCGGCCTTCCCGCCAATCCGGTTGGCGAAGGCCGTCAATGCAGCACGCACGGACTCGTCGATGGCTGCGATCTGCTCGCGATCGTCAGAAACGCGTAGCCCGCGCTCTGGCGCGGTCGAGCGGTTCACCAGGAGAAGCACGAGCAACCCAACCACCGGGGGTAGAAGCGGTGGCCCTTCACCGCGGAGGAGTCCGACGACATCCCTCAATCGGAACTGTGCCCAGCTCGAGTAGACCGCATGCGCATGCGCATAGGCGCTGATCACGTCAGCCGAGAGAATGACGGCAACTCCCGATGGCGACACTGGGAGCGTCTGCAACAGCAGATAGCCCTCGACCGTCAAGAGAGCACGATCCTCGTCGACCCACAATGCCAACTCGTCCGTCAAGTACGCACTCCGAGGTCGGGGCGCCGGGCGACCCAGCCTCGCTAGGCGATCTCGAACCGTGGCACCTCGCAACTTTGGATGCCAATAGGTAGCAAGAACCTCGACGTCCGCTTCGAATCTCGCCGGCGGTCGACCTGCCAGAACGAACCAGAGCTCTTCCAGATCGGCGCGCAGGGCTGCAGCATCGGCGGCTTCGAGAGCAAGCGGCACTCCGAACAACGTCGACGGAGGTCGAGTTACACCCGTCATGTCAGCTCCGCCTGCTCAGTGAAATACCCGACTCGTTCAACCTCGGCGGCACGCCGAACCAGTACAGGGCTTGCAGCATCGCCGGCTTCTGCAGCTTCCGTGACGTAATCCTGGCTGAGCGGGACGATGAGGACCACCTGGCTGACAGCGCGGGCGTGGATGCGCTCCGCAAGTAGACGGTTCAGGAGGCGTCGCCGGTCGCCTGCGATGAACGCACTGAACTCGTCGAGCACCAGGAGGAGATGCTCGTCAGCTCGCTTCCGCACCTGCTCGATCCGAGCCTGGATGTAAGCAAACGCCTGCTCCCCGGAAGAGAACGCTGAGAAGGGGCGGATGACCCTGAGCCCGTCCTCGTCCCAGGCCACCGACGGGTTACGGAGATCCACTGCCTCGACTACGGCACCATCGAACAGCGCTGCACGAATGGTCTCGGACATGAATTCAGCGCGCACTCGCTCCTCGCACGCCGCGATCACTGCCTTGATGATCGGCGTTTCCGCAGGAAGAGCACGAGCATCCGAAACATGCGCGGCGATGTCCCGAAGCGCGTCCGCGACGCCCTTGGTGTTCCGGGAAGCGGCATTCACGGCCTCGCGTGCCTCGGCAGCAGAGCGACGCACTCGATCTGTCCACTCGGCTGACCAGTCGCGAACTCCGACAGCAGACCGAAACCACGCCCATTCGGGCTCAGAGGCGAGCAAATCTCTGCTCTGTTCCTGCTGTGCTTGCGCTTCGGCGGCAGCGAGTCGACAGGCGTCAACCGCTCGTTGGGCCTCCTCCCGTGCCCGGACGAGATCACCGACCTCTTGACGGAGAGCGTCCCTCGTCGGGATCAGCTCCTCGGCAGGTACGTCAGCGGCCGAAACTAAGTCTTGCAACTCCGGTTCGGTTGCACCCTCGGCCAGCGCCGCGAGCGCGCGTTCCGCCTCCTGCTTGGTGAGCGTAAGCCGCTCCGCGTCCTGGATTGCCGTGTCCAGCTTCTCACGCGCCGCGCGAAACTGGCCCTTGGCGCCTTCGAGTCCTGACTCGAGCTGATCAAGCTGAGCGAGCGCTTCCCTAACCATGTCTCGCTTGTGCGCCAAACGCCCGAGAGCATCAGCGACAGCGTCGAGGGCCTCGTGCTGTTCGACTAGGTAACGTAGGCGTTCGTCAGTCGCGTCAACCTCGCGGGCGATGTCAGTCTGATCTAGAACGGATCTGCGTGCTTGAGCCGCGTCCTGCAGGATCGCTCGGGTGACGGGCTGACCCGACAGCTCGAGGACGACGGCTCGCCCCTCGAGTTCCTCAGCGTCAGCGAGGAGCTGAAGCAATCGCGTCAGGAAGGCCCGCACAGCGTCGGATCGAGCGAGGTCACCCCGTCGTGCCGTCTCGGTCTCAAGATCGCGAACGATCTGTGCTCGAGCCTCGGCGACGAGGGCGCCATTGGGCGCTACGTTCGCGGCACCCGCGATCTGACTCACTTCAAGTGCGACCTTGTCCGCAGCCTTCTCCCGGCGAGCCACGAGCTTCTCGATCCGTGCCAGTTCTTTGGTCGCCGTTGAGCCGGGGCGACTTGCGGCTGTGGCCGTGAGTTCGGCGACCGCGTCATCCCGGCGACGATGAGCATCATGCAGCTCCTGACCAATGGCTTCGATCTGCGCGATCAGCTCAGGACCACGGCTGGTCAATGCCTCGAGCGAATCAGCGGCATGGATCGCTTGGTCAAGGAGTCTCAAGCGGCGGCTCACGGGATCCAATGCTGCGTCGGCTTGCTGCAACGAGGATTCGGCTTCTGCGAGTTTGGCTGCAACTGATTCGGCACGATCTGAGGCGGCGTGGTCGAGGAGCCGTATCAACGCGTCGAGCGAAGTGTCGGCAGCATCGGCTCGCGAGCCAAGTCGGTCCGCAAGCTCGTCGACCTCCGCAGCAAGATCCACGAACTGACTGCCGATTGCGCGCGCGAGTCCTTCCTCGCCGGCGATCCGGACGACACGCAGCCGCTCGATGATCTGTTCGCGAGTGGCCGGTTCCCCACCGATCGTCGCCGTTCCAAGCTCGTCCCAAGGCTGTCGAGCTGGAACGTCGGCCCACCCCTCCGGATCGAGCCGGAACAGAAGCTCGTCGCCGTTGTTCGCGCTGATCGTAATGACGCCTGTCCCGGACCGCAGAGACTTCCACGCCTCTGGGTCGGATGCATATGGTGAGCCACCGGTAGCGAGGTCGAGCAGCCTTACGGACAGGCTCTTGCCGATTCCGTTCCGACCCTCGATCCATACGATCGGACCATCGGGGATTTCCGGCAGGACCGGGAGGGATAGTCCGGAGGACGAGGGGGCCGAGGCGAACTCGAAGCGCACGTCCCTACTCGCCCTGCCGCTCGAACTCGTCCTTCACGATTGCGGCAAGTACCGCCTCGGTCGATTCGGACATGAGCAACCGAGCGACGTCAACGGATCGTCGAGCAGGCCCTGGTGCAGCGCGGAGCATCTCAAGGAAGGAATCCAAGTCATTGGGCGGACTGTTGTTGCCTGCTTCGCTCACTCTGCACTCCCAACCAACATCCGCTCGGAGGAGGCAGTCTCCCACGTCGGAGGCCGCGACGAGTGTAGGTGACGCCCCGTCGAGAACCGCAGGTATAGCCACAACGCTCCGGATCGGCGACTACCTCGCCGTGAAGATACAGAACGGGCCAGGGGCGCGGCTTCCAGCCCGCACTCGATCTCGTCGATGAAAAGGATCACTCCTTCGCGCACGGCGAATGACTGGATGGCTAGGCCAACCAGGCGCCGCGTTCCGATGCCTGAGGCCGCTACCGGCACGCTGCCCCGATTGGACCCTTCGATCATCGCCTGCGTCGCGACCTGCAGCGAGAGCTCAATAAACTCGCTGTCAGCCGCGGCGTCATCAATGGGATCGATCGGATATGGGAGTTGGCTCCGATCAAGGCTCAGGAGGAGGTCCTGGTTCCGGACAGTTGTGACTCGCATACGTGACCACCTGCCCGTCCTCCACAATTGGCGAACCCCCTCAGACGTGACATCTTGGCTCAGTTTGCGTGTCGGACAGCTCGACAGTTCCCTGCTCGTGCTGCTGTCATGCTTCGAGACTCAGCTCACGCGAGATCAACGCGATGCCGCCGTCCGTTCGGTCGTGGATGCGCACGAGGCTCTGATTCCAGCCGCTGACTACGTCATTCTCCGGGGCCGCGCTCACCGACAACCTTGGATCAGTAGGAAGAGAACCATGAGAGCCGCTCGTCGTGCGATCAAGAAGGGAGACCTTTCCAAGTATCCACCTCTCGAATGACGACTTCTAGGGATTGGCTTGCATCTTCCGTCTGCCCGTATCAGACCAGGAACTCCCTCGCTCACGCCCGACCCGCCCTGATGACACGGGTGGACAACATGCAGCGGCGACAATCGCGCTAGCGAGGGCAATGCGATCGAGATCAGTTGCCGACTGCGAATCGAGGCACGGCGTTGAAACCCACAGCGAGGAGGGTCGCGCTCCGGCCCGACTGGAGTTGGTCACTCCCAGCTACTTGACGCCTGCTCTTTCCCCGAGGCAAAGGCATCGATGAACGAGACGACTCCCCTAGTCGCCTCGTTCATCGCCCAGAGCACTTGCTCCAAGAAATCGAACGGGTAATGGTCGATGTCACTCGGGAACCTCCCCGAGAGTGTGCCGTCGGCGCCGACAAGCATCGTGACACCGACGTGAACGCTTGAGAAATGGATCCAGCCGGAGGCCTTCTCGTACACCTGGTCAAGCCACGGATATAGCGGTCGAGCATGGTCTCGGAGCCGCGCGTCGGACAGCTTGAACTTCTTGCCAGGTGGAGCGAGCGGATCAGCATGATCACTGAGCCTGTCGCCTGATAGCAAGAGACGGCTCACGGAGTGAGGCGGAGCAACGTGGACCAAAGCAAGGCGAAGGAGATTGTCAACCTGCATTCGCACCTGCGGTGCTGCCGTACTGACGTTCCAGCGGTCATACGTGCAAACAAATCCATCGATCAGATCGAGAGACCGATTGAGGACGCTCAGAAGCACGAGGTCGACTTCAAAAAGCGGAGTCAACCCCCGATCTGCTGTCGTCCCCACGAGCCTATGAACAAGATCGAAGTGAGTGTCCTGTTGATCTCGGAGAAACGCGAACCCTTGAGCGAGCTGTGGGTATCGCTCAGTGACCGTCGGCTGGCCGCGTCGGGAATCTTCATACTTCGACATGGCTATCGAGAAGCCCAACGTCGGAGATCGCGGAGCATGTACAGGAAGTTGCGCAATAGGGCCACAGCCTCTGGCTCGAGCGGATCGGGATCGAAGTGCGCCACGCGGTTTCGAATCTCTCTGACGTCATCCAGGGCCTTCACGAACGTCCTTCGGTCGAGCGGCCAGCCCAACACCTCGAAGCGCTCAGGATGTTCAACCATGCGCTGGTAGTCACCAAAGGTCAGGTCGTCATGTGACTCGATACGTCGCTCGTTGTCCGGATCGCACACCTCAATCACCTGCTCGATCGTCCACTCATCGGATACGAGGCCCCGTAGGAGATGGTCGATCTCGCCAAGGATGAAGAACGGTGTAGCCGTCTCGCCATACAGCCTGACGACGTCGGAAGACGTCACAATGCCAGAGATCTTGTTCTCCGAGTTCCTGACGAACACGAACTCGTGGTCATAGAGCGTCACCAGAACGTCGACCAAGTCCTGGTCGAAGGCTCTTTCGCGAGCTGGTTCGATAGCGTCTGCGAGAATTGCGCCACTCTCGTGGGCGAGCGCCTTGGCGATCGACCGCCAGGTAACCGAGCCGCGCAGCGTGTGAGGAGAGGTCATCACAGCAAGCTGAGAGAAGTCGTTGAGACGCATCAGTGTCATCGCCGTCTCCAGAGAATCTTCGGGCTTGACCGATGTGATCCCGGCCAGGGCAGAGGGCACATTTCCGAGTGTGAGCCCCACCTCGAGATCGTTCGCGTCGGTGGAAGACTCGACATCGCTCGGCACTTGATCGTCGATCACTGTCGGCTGAGCCACCAACGCGATCGTGGCGTCGAGAGATACCTTCCGAAAGTCTGGCCGCGTCTCCAAACTGTGGTTGTCGAGGTCAGCCGAAATTCGCTCCACCACGCGATGACCACGTCCCTTGGCTCCCCACCACGCAATGAAATCGCGGACGGCCATTCTCCATGGGTTCCCACCCTCCGCCGCCTGGTACGCGCTCTCCAGCTTTGAAGAGCGAGAATCAGCGTCACCACCCAGCGCTGTGTCGTCTCCTCCCTGTAGCTCCGCTGGAAGGACCCCCACTAGGAGCTGTCGCCGCAGGTCGGCCAATCGGGTTCCGTCCTGCGACAACGTCCAGGCGAACCAGCCGTCGATGCTGGGCAAATCGGCAGCCTCCATGGCAGCACGAGACGGTGCCGCGAACTCTCGACCATCCTCAAGCCGGATCCTGCCTTCTGTCGTCACCTCTCCTGTGTACGACGTATCCAATCTCGGTCTATCGAACACAAGGGCTGCACCCGCGGCTAACAGACCCGCATCGATCAGGTCCTTGAGCTGCACACGGCGACCGTCGAGCAGGCTCATGTCGCGACGCGATTCTCCGGTCATGGTGTCCCCCATCGCTGGGCGATGTATTTCTGTTTCTCGTCGGAGTCGGTGATCTCGTGGGTCTTGTTGTTGAGACGGACGTAGAAGGCGGTCTTCTTCCAGTGCTGGCCGTCTTTGAGCAACGTGACTTCGGCCTCGACAGGGAAGGCCGATGGTTTGACGTGGACCCGGCACAGACTGTTGCCGTCGATCGTGTGGATCTGGGTGGACAGGTTGGCGGCGGCGGCGTCGCCCATGGACGCTTGGACGATCTGAGTCAGGTGGAGTTGGAACAGGTCGGCGTTGTCCTTGCCATCTTTGGCGAGGCTGGCGTAGTCGGAGTCGAGGCCCACCACGGTGGCGTTGTCGGCTACTCCGATCAGGAGGGTCCCACCGGCCGGCGAGTTGAGGAGTGCGGCGATCGTCTTGAGCGAGGCGGTTTCGAGAGGTTTGAATACCTCGCCGCTGTCGGCGTGGGTGCGAAGCGTCGACTTGTACTCGATGGTGGCGGTCTCGCCGGCGGCGAGCAGGTCACCGATCGGGATCCACTGTTGGCTGGCAACCTTGGCGGCGGCGTAGGCACCGGGGAGGGTGGCACCGATCAGCTTGGCGAACAGTTCGGGGTCGTCGAGCAGTTTGTAGGTGAAGTCCTCGTGGGCTTTGGCCATGTCGAGCATGGCGCCCTGGAAGAAATCGCTGTACACCTCGCCGAAGGCCTTCTCGTCGTTCGCCCAGGCGACGCCTTGGACGTCTTCGTCGTTGATCAGGGCGTCGACGATCGTTCTGGTGTGGACGGCTTGGGCATCGGTGAAACGGGTGCCGAAGCGTTCGTTCATCTGGGCGATGATCTCCGACAGAGGTGCCTCGTCCGGCGTGTAGATCTTGCCGGCACCGCTGAAAATGGTCACGACTTCGCCTTCGACGTCGGGGTCGAGTGACGCCGAGCCTTCGGAGGTCTTCTCCAACGCCAGGTGGGTGAGGTCGACTTGGGTTCCCAGGTCGACCCCCGGTTCGGCGTCGGCGCGGATGAACGGGGCGAGCGCCCGTCCGAACAAGTAGTCGCGCTCCAGTTTGGTGTCACCGAACGACACCACCTGGGACAGGAACGAGTAGATGCGGATGAACCGCTGGAGGGCATCTCGGAAGGCGTCCTGCTCGTCTGCTTCGAGATCATGCCGGAACCGGTCGATGGCCGGCGACAACGCACCGTGGATGCGGCCATGGTTGGCGGCGGCGTCGACCAAGAGCAGCCGCACCACCGTCTCGACCTCCTCGGCATGAAGGATGCCGTAACCGCCCAGCTCGGCGTGGGTGTCGTACAGCAGGTGCGGGTCGGTGGGTGGCGCCACCGTCTGGACGTACCAGGGGGCGAAGGAGGTGCGGATGTCTTCGGCCTCGTTGCGAAAGTCGAGCACGAAGGTCCCGGTCTTATCAGGGTGGGTCCGGTTCAGCCGGGACAACGTCTGTACGGCAGCGAGGCCGGTGAGGACCTTGTCGACATACATCGCGTAGAGCTTGGGCTGGTCGAATCCGGTCTGATACTTCTCGGCCACGACAAGGATGTGGCTGTCGTCCTCATCGAAGCGGCGGGTGGTCTGGGTTTCGGGAAAGCCGTTGAGGTTGGATTCGGTGACCATCTCGCCGTCAACGGTGAGCGAATCGGAGAAGGCGACCAACACCCCGATGTCATAGCCGTGTTCGTTGCAGTAGCCCCGCAGCGCCTGCCAGTAACGGAAGGCGTGGAGCCGCGAGGAGGTGACGACCATCGCCTTGGCCCTGCCCCGCATCCGAGTCCGGACGTGCTGGCGGTAGTGCTCGATGATCACTTCGGCCTTCTGGGCCAGGACGTGATCGTGGAGTGCGATAAACCGGGCGATCGCCGCCTTCGCCTTGGCGGTCTCGTATTCGGGGTCGTCTTCCACCGCCTTTTCGATCCGCCAGTAGGTCTTGTAGGTGATGTAGTTGGCCAGGACGTCGTGGATGAAGCCCTCTTCGATGGCCTGGCGCATCGAATACAGATGGGATGGTTCGTGCTTGCCCGTGTCAGGGTTCAACCGCCCGAAAATCTCCAGGGTGCGTCCCTTCGGGGTGGCGGTGAACGCGAAGAAGCTCAGGTTGGGTTGCTGGCCGCGGGCGGTGACTTCGGCCAACAGCGCTTCCTCCGCCGCGTCGCCCAGCTCCACCGTCAGCCCGGCCTCGGCGGCCTCCGCCTGCACCAGCTCGGCTTGCGGAGAGGAGGCAGCGCCAAGCACCTTCTTCAAGTCCTTGGCGGCCTCGCCGGTCTGGCTCGAATGGGCCTCGTCGATGATCACGGCATAGCGCCGCGACGGGAGGTCACCCACCTTGTCGAGGACGAACGGGAACTTCTGGAGGGTGGTGATGACGATACGGGCCTGCTCGCCAGCGAGCGCCTCGGCCAACTGGGTCGAGTCGAGATCGATCTTCTGTACCACCCCGTGGGCGTGTTCGAACTGGTAGATCGTGTCCTGAAGCTGACGGTCCAGCACCACCCGGTCGGTGATCACCACCACCTTGTCGAAGATCTTGACGTCCCCGGCATGCAGACTCGACAACCGGTGGGCCAGCCAGGCGATCGTGTTCGACTTGCCCGACCCGGCTGAATGCTGCACCAGATAGGAGTGGCCTGCGCCCTCCGTCCGCGCCGCCTCTTCCAATTGCCGTACCGCGTCCCACTGGTGGAACCGGGGGAAGATCATCGTGGCATGCGCCTTCGAGCCCTTGGGGGCAGGTTCGACGTGGATGAACCGGGCAAGGATGTCCAGCCAAGCGTCCTTGTGCCACACCGATTCCCACAGGTAGGCGCTCCGATGCCCGGCCGGGTTGGGCGGGTTGCCCGCCGCCAGCCCGTCACCCCGGTTGAAGGGGAGGAAGACCGTCCGCTCCCCGGCAAGGTGGGTGGTCATGAACACCTGCTCGGTGTCGACGGCGAAATGCACCAGCGCCCGCCCCAACGTCACGTTCTTCGGGTCGCGATCGGTGCGGTACTGGGCCTTGGCATCATCGACCGTCTGGCCGGTGAGATGGTTCTTCACCTCGGCGGTGGCCACCGGGATCCCGTTGACGAACAGCGCCAGGTCGACCGTCTTGTTCGAGCCCGGCTGGTAAGGCAACTGGCGGGTGACGGTCAAACGGTTGGCGGCATACCGCTCGGCGAGAAGCGGGTTGAGCCCCGAAGCCGGCCGGAAGAACGCGAGGGAGAACTCCGCCTTCTCATACCCGGCATACACCAGACCGTGACGCAACACGTCCACCGTCCCCCGAACGTCGAGCTCCTTGGTGAGCCGGTCGACAAACCCTGCCCGGGCGACGTCCGGGGTGCCCGAGTGGGTCTTCAACACCTTCGCCCATTCGTCCGGCTGGGTGGCCTCGATGAACGCGAACAGCTCCACAGTGTCGAGCCCCTGGCCCGCGTCGAAGTCGCTGGACTGGGTACCGAGCTTCCAGCCGGTATACCCGCCGTGGTCGGTGAGCCATCCGGCGATGTGCGTTTCGAACGCCGCCTCGTCCGGTTTCACGCGATCACCGCCCAGCTCGATCCAGTGGGCTGGAACAACGACAACCGGGCCAGGCCACCATTCCAACAAACGGCGTTCCTCTGGAACAAGTGCGGAGGCGCTCATCAGTCATGACGACTCATTCTGGTCGGAGCCGACCGCCCGTCCGGCCCAACCCGGACCCTCTTCGAGACAGGGCGAAGCATCACGGCATCTTCTCGGGGCGCCAGCGGAGTTCGATACGTTCGCGATGAAGGACGTACACATAGGGCCCTGGCTTGGCGGCCCGGTGCAGAATCCTGCCCAGGTGACCTCGGATCCGTTCGGCCATCTCCACGCCCGTGAGATTGGAGCTGTCGAGGGCGAACACCCGCAGCGCCGAGCCCTCCAGCGCTTCTCGGTGATCCCGAATGAGCCTCGAATCCTTCGTCAGAGCGATCCACCCGGCAGCCGAGACGTCACGAATCCACGTCGGGTCATCGACCTCCTGGTCGAGGCCGCCCGGATACACGTCGGCCATCGGCTTGACCTCGTGGCCTTCCGACCGGAGCATGTCAGCCACGAGTCCGCGACCCAGCCCGCGGTCGAGGAAGAAGACGGTGCGAGGCGGATCAGGCGGCGAGCCGCGGCGGCGCGAGGGCATCGAGCGCCTCCTCGACGTCGTGGACTTCGATGCCGTAATCCCGCGCAATCGACTCCACCGATTCCCCGGCCTTACGCCGTGACAGCACGGCCGACCAAGGCGCACCACCCATGATGAACAGCGGCTCGCCACCGGCCACCGCCGGGCGAACCCGGAGGATCGGGTCAGGCGTGACCGGCACGATCAACTCCGTCGCCCACGCGTCGTTGTCGAAGCCGATACGGTTCAAGTACTCGTTGATGACTTCGTGGAACACACGTTGGCCCGACGCCACGACGGTCAGAAGTCGGAGTTGAGAGTCCTCCTCACGTCTGGCGTAGTCGTACAACACCTGGGCCCCGTCCGAATACAACCTGCGAGAAGCAAGTGCATGTTGCAGCTCGCCCTGGCTTGAAAGAACCTCGAGAGCTCGGCGGATCCGCTGCAACGGCAACCCGGTCTGTCTGAAGGCCTGAACCACGGTCGCCTCGATGAGACCGACGAACGGCACTGAGAGACCACCTGTCCCGTCGAGGGCGGTGATGACGGGCCCCTGTTTCACTGGTGGCCGATCCGGAAACTCTCGCTGGTAACCGCGAGCCCATGTGGTGAGCGTCGAGGGACTCATGCCCACGAAACGAGCGGCATCAGCGATGGTGTAGAGAGGTCGTGTGAACCTAATGTCGTCGATCAGCCATCATCCTTTCGCTTCCCACATCGTACGTCCCACGCACGACATATCCCGCCCTTCTCACCATTCCAACGAGAACGGCGAACGCATCGTCCCGGTGGTCTCCTCGGCGTCGAAGAAGGCAGGGTCGAAATCGACCGGTGCCCACTCGCGCAATTCCTCGTGCTCCGAATCGTCAGGCTGGGCCAGTGCCTGCAACAGGTGGTCGTACCCCCACGGGCCGCCACAATCCTCGGGCGGACATGCTCGCCGCCCAGCAAGACACAGCGGGTATTCGACTCCACGCTGAGGCATGCTGATCGCCTCGACCACCACATCGTGTTCCCACCCGTCACCGAAGTCGTAGTCCCACCGCATCTTCATCCCCACCTTGGGGAGCACGTCGTCGAGCCGGAACCGGTTCTCGTCGAGTTCGGTGATCCCCCATTCCGGGTCCGGTATCCCGTACCTCGTCCCGCCCACATCGAACAGATGCAGATGCCCGCCCATCCACCCCATCGCCGACAGCAACACCGAGTACAACTCGCCCAACGTCAGATCCGACTCGACCACGATCCGCCGCCACACCGGCGGCTTCACCTCCCGCAACGTCACCTTCAACTGATGAACGGTCCTCGTCACGAAGCCTCCTCTGAGATTCGTTCGGCAAGGTCGAGTTCGCCGGTCACGGCGGTAGTGATCAGGGAATGCCGGCGCTCGGTCAGCAGGTCGATCTGGCGCGTGAGCTTGGCCGCAAGGTGATCCACCCGCTGTCTCCCCCGATCAAAGGCTGCAGAGAGGTCGCGCTGTTCGCTCGGCTCGGGTGCGGGTACGCGGAGCTCAAGGATCTGAGCCACGTTGATCCGACTAAGTGCACCGATTCATAATTACACCTACGTAAGTATTAGGGTAGAGTTCTCTCCGAGAGGAGGGATCTATGCCCAGGAAGAGTCCCTATCAGATCGATCTCGACCAGGCAACACGAAGCACCC
>Ga0214472_10003921_pt1 | contig 15709 bp, 11 predicted proteins | sample RVTome_6_FD_207662 | JGI IMG/M metagenome (GOLD analysis project Ga0214472, IMG submission 207662) | Soil microbial communities from uranium-contaminated site in the Upper Colorado River Basin, Wyoming, United States - RVT140D175 | ecosystem: Environmental > Terrestrial > Soil > Contaminated >...
CGTTGAAGAGTGTCGACTTACCGACGTTGGGGAGGCCGACGATGCCTACTTGCAGCGCCACAGGCGGGACTCCAGTGAGGGGGAACGGAGGAAAAGGTAGCGGGGCCGGCGACGGGTCCAAGTCGAGCGGTAGGGTCCGCCGCCATGCGCATCGCTGTCATCGGGGCGGGATCGTGGGGGACGACTCTCGCTTCACTCGCCGCCCGGACCAATCCGGTCGTGCTGTGGGCGCGCCGACCGGAGCTCGCCGAGACGATCAACTCCACCGGAGAGAATCCCGAATACCTGCCGGGTCACCGCCTTCCCTACGGATTGCGGGCCACCAGCGACCCGTCCGAGTCCGTCGAGGGCGCCGATCTGCTGGTGATGGCCGTCCCGTCGCACGGATTCCGGGCGGTGCTCTCCGACCTCGCCGACTCCATCTCGCCGGGCCTTCCCGTCCTCAGCCTGACCAAGGGGATCGAACAGGACAGCCTCATGCGCATGACGGAGATCGTCGCCGAGTTGGTCCCGGACCACGGAGGGGATCGAACGGGCGTGCTGACCGGCCCCAACCTCGCAAGGGAGATCGTGGCGGGGGCTCCCACCGCCGCGGTCGTGGGCATGAAGGACGCGGTGGTTGCGGCCGAGATCCAGGCCGCGCTCATGGACCCGACCTTCCGCATCTACACGAACCCCGACGTAACCGGCTGCGAGCTCGCGGGTGCGCTCAAGAACGTGATGGCCATCGCCGCAGGCATGGCCAAGGGACTCGGCTTCGGGCAGAACACGCTGGCTGCACTCATCACGCGTGCACTGGCGGAGATCACTCGCCTCGGTGTGGCGATGGGGGGCCGATCGGAGACGTTTGCCGGACTGGCCGGCATGGGTGATCTCATCGCCACATGCGAGTCGGACGACAGTCGAAACAACCGGGTCGGGATGGCTCTGGCCCGTGGCCGCAGACTCGACGACGTGATCTCGGAGATGCAGATGGTGGCAGAAGGCGTGAAGACGGCCCGACCCGTTGTGGAACTCGCCGACAGACTCGGCATCGACATGCCAATAGCCACCCAGGTCGTTCGGGTTCTCCACGAGGGAGCCCACCCTCGCGATGCCGTCCTCGCCCTCATGACGCGCGAGGCGAGAACCGAGTGAGACGGGTCTTCAGAAGTAGTAGCGGCTCACGGTCTCCGCTACGCACACCGGCTTGGTGCCGCCCTCGATCTCGAAGGTGAGGGTGTAGACGACCTGGACGCCGCCCTCGACATCGTCGACGGATTCGAGAACGGCGCCGGCGCGGAGTCTCGAGCCGACGGGCACGGGAGCCGGGAAACGGACCTTGTTGGTCCCGTAGTTCACGGCCATGCGCACACCTTCGACTCCGAGGATCTCCTGGGCGAGCGGTACCGCCAGCGACAGCGTGAGATACCCGTGGGCGATCGTTCCGCCAAACGGAGAGAGAGCCGCCTTCTCGGGGTCGATGTGGATGAACTGATGATCGTCGGTGGCGTCGGCGAAGCGATCGACGCGGTCCTGGGTGATCTCCCACCACTCGGAGTATCCGAGGTGTGAACCGACCGCGCCTCGCAATTCGTCGATCGAGGAGAATGTGGTCTGTGGCATGCCCGGACGCTAGCGGCGGCGGGCTCCCCGACGGCCGTCGGCGGCGTCGAGGGCCGAGAGTCGGCCTCATCGATTCGCCGGCGCGCGTCAGACGAGGCGCCCACCACGGGTCGCCGGTTCCGCCAGCGCAGTCGCCAGGCGTGGGATGGCGTCGATCTCCAGGTTCGACACCGTGATACGAACGGCGGGACGATCGCCGCCGAATGGTGCCCCTCCCCGCACCACGAATCCGGATCGCAGGGCAGCGGCGGTCGTCGACTGCTCGGATTCGACCGGAACCCACACGTTGAGACCGGAGCGCCCTGTGGCGTCCGTGAGACCGACGTCTCCAAGCGCCTCGATGAGTCCGTGACGGCGGCGGCGGTAGCTTTCCTCGGCCCGGACAAGCAACGATCGGACCTCCTCGTCGGTGAGCATCGAGTCGACTGCCTCCTGGAGGATGCGGCTCACCCAGCCGGGCCCGAGCCCGAATCTCCCGGCCACGCGATCAAGTGTCAGCTGGTCGCCGGTGAGGAGTGCCAGGCGGAGGTCGGGACCGAGCGACTTGGCCACCGACTGTACGAACGCCCAGCGTTGCCTCCCCGGTCCGAGAGGATGCAGCGGCGCGCCCGATACCGGCCCGCCGTGGTCGTCCTCCACCACCAGCAGGTCGGGACGACGATCGAGAACGGCCAGCAACTCGGCGTGCCGTCCGGCGTCGACGGCCGAGCCCACCGGGTTCTGAGCGCGCGGAGTCACCACGACCGCGTCGACCGACGAGAGTCGTCCTGCCAGTGCGTCGGGCAGCATCCCCCTGTCGTCTGTGGCCACCCCGACGGACCGCATGCCGAGGGCGGAGACGAGATCCGTCACGGCCGACCATCCTGGCCGCTCGACCGCCACCGCATCACCCGGTCTGAGGTGGGCGGTCAGAACGCGCTCTATGGCGTCGAGGGCACCGGAGGTGACCGTCAACCCGTCGAGTTCCACACCCTGAGCCGCCAGCCACGACGTCGCCGACTCGATCAGTTCCGGCCTGACGGCGGGATCGGTGTAGGACGACGAAGGTCCAGAGTGGATCAGGTGCGACTCGAGTCTGGGGAGCAGCCTTGGGTCCGGACCGCCGGAAGCGAGATCGACCGCTCCCTCGGGAACCGGCGGTGTGCGGTGCACACCGAGCGGCGGCCGTTCGAGAACAAACGTCCCGGCACGACCGCGGCTGACGAGGACGCCACGATCGGCGAGACGTCGGTATGCGGTGGCGACGGTATTCGGGGCGAGCGATACCGCCTCGGCCATGTCGCGAACCGGTGGGAGCCGCTCACCTCCCGCCAGCGTTCCTGCCGCCACGTCCGCCTCGATCCGTTCCATCAATTCGACGGCGGAGCCGGGTCGGGTGCTATCTTTGTCCTGGTACAACGTCATCTTTGTATCAATACACATTACCGGATTTGTCATGCCACGTCCACCGCTCACCCAAACCGACCGCACCACGGTCCGCTACCACCAGCGCGCCTCGTTCGACCGCGACCTCGCCTATTCGATCATCGACGAGGCCACGGTTGCGCACGTCGGGCTGATAGATCGAGAAAGGCCCGTCGTCATTCCCATGCTCCACGCCCGTCTCGGAGACAGGCTGTATCTCCACGGCTCTCCCGCCACCCGGCTCATGCGCGCCACCAAGCCCGCCGCCGACATCTGTGTCACGATCACGGTCATCGATGGCCTGGTGCTGGCTCGATCTGCCTTCCATCACTCCGCCAACTACCGCTCGGTGGTGATGTTCGGCGTGACCGAACCGGTGTCATCGGTCGTCGAACGCCGCAAGATCCTCGAGGCATACGTGGACAAGATCGTTCCCGAGCGCCGGCCGCACCTGCGAGCGATGAGCGACAAGGAGGTGCGGGGCACGGCGGTGATCTCCATCCCGATCGACGAGGCTTCGGTCAAGACCCGAGTCGGTGGTCCGGTCGACGAGGAAGAGGACTACGACCTCCCCATCTGGGCGGGCGTGCTTCCCGCCAGGACCGGGTACGCGACACCGATCCCGGATCCCCGGAATCATCCGAGCCTCGAAGTTCCCGCCCATGTGCTCGGGATGACCCGATGAGTCTCCCGGCCACCGCCGCAGCTCGCAGCGATCGAGAACCCTTCGAATCCAAGGACTGGAGCCTGTTCCTGGCGGTGTCCTTCATCTGGGGGGCGTCGTTCCTCTTCATCGACATCTCCCTCGGCGACTTCCACCCGGGGCTGATCACGTGGATCCGGGTGGGACTCGGAGCACTGTCGCTGGCGGCCCTGCCCGCCGCCCGCGTGCGGTTCGACCCACCCGACCGCGCCCGGATACTGGTCCTTTCGGTGGTCTGGGTCTTCGTGCCGTTCACGCTGTTCCCACTCGCCCAGCAGTACATCAACTCGGCGGTGACGGGGATGCTGAACGGGGCGTTACCGATCTTCGCCGCCATCATCGGAGGTCTGTTCTTCGGCCGACCGAGCCGCGGCCCGCAGCGCCTGGGGCTGACGGTCGGATTCGTCGGCATCGCCGCAGTGAGCCTCTCCTCCGGCGCCGCCGGGGACAATGCCTTCCTCGGCGTGGCGATGGTCCTCTTCGCCACGCTCTGTTACGGCCTGGCCACGAACATCGCCGGTCCGGTCCAACAAAAGTACGGCTCGGTACCGGTCATGGCCCGGATGCTCGTCCTCGCCGCGGTGTGGACGACACCGTTCGGTGTGTACGGACTCACGGAGTCCTCCTTCGGTTGGGCCGCAGCGACGTCGAACGTGTTCCTCGCCGTCGCCGGCACCGGACTGGCCTTCGTGTTGATGGCCACACTGGTCGGCCGGGTGGGCGGGCCACGAGCGTCGTTCATCACCTATCTGATCCCGATCGTGTCCCTTGCCCTCGGAGTGGGCTTCCGCGCCGACCGGGTCACTGCCGTCGCCGTCCTCGGGGCCGCCCTCGTGATCGCCGGCGCCTTCCTCGCCTCACGCCGGGAAGCCTGAAGCCCCGCGGTCACGACGAACCCCGGCGACCGGGTGCCGTGAGGGCTGTCAGGCTCACGGCACGGGTGTGACGGCCGCCCGACGCAGCGCCCGATACATCAGCATCTGATCGCCGAGACGGTGGCGGAGCTCTCGTTCCAGGCCACCGATCGGATACAGATTCTGCGGGGCCCGCGGATCCTTGTGCTCATCGGACGAGAAGCGGGGCAGGGTCGCCGTGACTCGGGACGCCACCGACGCCGCTTCGGCTGCCGTGCCCACCGCCGCCACCTCGCACCGAACGACGCCCGACATGGGACCGCCTGGTGCGGCCAGGCGGAGATACCACGAGAACACCTGACGCGCACCGCCCACCAGGAAGATCGGTGTTCTCCGCCCCACCGGGATCTCCCGCAGGATGCCACGGACCTCCGGCGGCAGATGATGCACGTGCTGGCTCTTGACGTACCCGACCGCACCGTCGACCTGTTGATGATGTGACAGCGGACCGTCGACGATCACCATCGAGGAGCCCTCGAGAGCCGCCGACACTCTTCCTTCGAGTATCCCCATGCGCTTCTGGATCGCGATCCACAGGTCCTCGGGAGCCGAGCCAACCGTCGGCACGACTCCGTAGCCGCCATGACGGGTCTCGATGATCGCGGCCGTTCGCGCGGAGGTGAAGAGGCTGCGCTCGACCAGAGCGGAGACGATGTCGGCGCGCCCGTTGCATCGCACGGCACCCGCTGCGTAGGCGGCGCAGACGCCATAGATGGGCGGCTCCGGGCCGTCGTCTATCCACACGTTGGCGTCGATCCGGCGGACCCCGTCCACGAACACGACATCCGCGGCGGGGGTTACGTCGGATTCGAGCGGCCTCCACGCGTCGCCCGGGAGTTCCACACCGATGTCGACGGCGACATCCGACGCCTCCATCTCCGGTTCCATCGGCGCCCCGTATTCCGGGGCCCACGTCTCGACTGCGAACCTCACAGGTCCACTCTCGTCACCGTCGCTCCGTCCGCCAGCTTGCGCACTTCGAACCTGGTCGGCATCTGCTCGGCGAGCTCGCGAACATGTGTCACGAGTCCGAGCATCCGTTCCCGTGACCCGAGCTCCTGAACCACCGATGCAACCGTGTCGAGGGTCTCGGAGTCGAGCGTGCCAAAGCCCTCGTCGAGGAACATCGATTCGATGCGGGCGGTGCCTATGGCAGAGGTAGCCACCACCCGCTCGGCCAAAGCCAGGGCCAGGGCGAGGGAGACGAGGAAGGTCTCCCCGCCCGACAGGGTCTTGACGGATCGTCTGGCCTCGGCGTTACGGTGATCTATGACCTCGAACTCGCCTCCGTCGACGACCAACGAATAGGCGCCGTCGGCGAGTTTGGCCAGCTCGGCATTGGCGAACTCGACCAGTCCGACGAGAGCCTCCTCGATCAACCACTGCTGGAACCTGTTGGAACGGAGCAACTTGGCCGTCTCGTCATACCTAGCCCGCTCGGCTTCGAGTGACTTCCTTCGCGACTCGAGTCCCTGTTTCTTGTCCAGGTCGGAACGGAGGCGGGAGAGTGTGGTCTCGGTTGCGGCGACCGCGGCCGCAAGAGAGACCCTCGGATCGTCGCCCGTGTCGTCGAGCCCTGCTCGGGCCGCCTCCGCACGGAGCGCACGACGGATCCCCTCGACCTGCTCCTCGCGACGAGCCACCTCCCCGTCCAGCTCGGTCCGACGCGCCTCGAGGGTCGACCGTCGCTCCGAGCACCACTCCATCAGCTCAGCCCACGCCCCCGCCGGATCGGCCCGATCCGGGACGGGAGGTTCGAGTCCGGCGAGAGAGTCCCTGACCCGGTCGAGCGCCTCGGCGGCCACCGTCCCCGCCCTTTCTGCGTTCTGCAGTCCCGAACCGGCTGCCGCCGACTCCTGGCGGGCCGCTTTCAGCAATTCCCGCGCCGTCGCGAGCTCGGCGTCGAGTGCCGCGACCCGGTCACGGGTCCGCATCACTTGCTCGAGCGGCAGAAGTGTCTCGACCAGCTTCTCGGCAGCGGCCAGTTCCTCGGATCGCTGCGCCATCAGCCCCTCCAGTCGGGCGAGCTCGGCGGTGACCTCGGAGGCGTCCGTCGCTGTTCTGTCCCGCCCGTGGCGGGCCTCACCGAGGTCGCGCTCCGCCCGCGCCAGGTCGGTGGGTGGCGCTTCGGATGGAACTGTGGCGATCGTCTGGAGGCACACAGGGCACGGATCCCCGTCTTTCAGTCCGGAACGAATGGCGTGAGCCGCGTGCGTGCGTTCCAGGTCCCGAAGGACGGCGCTGGCGGCTTCGACGGCAGCTTCGGCGCGGGAGAGTGCCTCGATCGCAGCCGTCTGCCTGGCCCCCGTTGCCACGAGGAGCTCCCTGCCCTTGGCGACTCGCTCGCGGAAGTCGGACACTCGCCCGTACGTCTCGACGACGCGGTCCAATGCCGCCAATTCCCCCAGCGCCATCCGTTCTTCGTTCAGCCGGGCGACGGTGGCTTCGCGGTCTGCCAGCTGCTTCGCCCCCGCGTCGGCTGCGGCGCGAGCGGCCCGCATTCGCCGTCCGAGGTCGGTGAGGTCTTCGGGCGGCTTCACTCCATCGAGCCGGGCGACGTCGACCACGACCCGCTCCCGCGCCACCCGCGCCTCGCCGAGGGCGGTCGTCGCCTTCTCCTCGGTCTCGGCCGATTCTGCGATCCGCTCCCTCAGCTGCTCCAGTCGCTCCAGGCGCGCTTCGGTCTCGGCGACCTGGGACGCATCGACGAGCAGGTCGTGGAGTTGGGCGTCGACGACGCCGATCTCGCCCTCGAGGCGGGATGCGTGCCCGGCGCCGCGCTTTCTCATCTCTTCGTAGACACCGAGGTCGAGCAGCTGCTTCAGGAGCTTCTCCCGAGCAGCCGGACCATCCTCCAGAAAGGCGGCGAAGCGCCCCTGCGGGAGGACGACGGTGCGGGTGAAGTGGTCGAAACCGAGTCCGAGCAGCCGAGAGATGCGGGCATCGACCTCCCGGACGCCCTCGATGGCGAATCCGACCCCTTCCAACCGCACATCACGCTGTGTCGCGCCGTCGCCCTGGCGGACGATGAGACGACTGACCGTGTAGCTCTCGCCCCCCACCTCGAACACCAGTCGGATGCGCGTTTCGGCCTTGCCGAGCGAGACCACCGGCGCCACCCCACTCAGACGTGGGATCGACCCGTAGAGAGCGAAGCAGATCGCATCGATGATGCTCGACTTGCCCGAACCGGTTGGTCCCGTGAGAGCGAAGAGATCAGCACCGGTGAAGTCGAGGTCGGTCGGACTGCGAAAGGCGGTGAAGCCGGCGAGGTGGAGCGAGACGGGTCTCATGACACCTCGTCGAACAGTTCGTCGAAGACCTTCACGAGCGTGCGGTCGGCACCCTCGTGCTCGAGGTACTCCAGAAACAGCTCGTGCGGGTGCCGCCCCAGGCGGGTGCGGGAGTGCACTCGCTCCGGCTCGTCCTTCCGCTCGAGAGTGACGTCGACGACGCCCGGGATCTGTCGACGCACCTCGTCGGCGAGGCCCACACGGGCACTCTCCTCGAGCACGACCCGGATGTGCGCCTCGCCGATCCACTCGGACTGGGCCACGACCTGTTCGACGGTTCCCCGCAGCACCGCCAGCCGGGTACCGCCCGAGAGAGGCAGCTCGGTGATGGTTGCCGGCCTTCCCGGCTCCGCTTCGACGAGCACGGTGGACTTCTGCTCCCCTGCCTCCCCGAAATCGAGCTGGAGTGGCGATCCGGCGTAGCGGACCGGTGCGGCGGCGGGGACGCGCTGCGGCCGATGCAGATGTCCGAGAGCGACGTACGACAGGTGGCCGGGGAAGGTCTGGGCGGGAAGGGAGTACTCGAAGACCGTGTGGGCCACCCGTTCGCTGCCTGCGGTCATCGTCGGGTCGACGTGCATCATCAGATGTGCGACCACCAGGTTCACGGTGTCGGTGGACGTGGCGGCCGTCAGCGCCTCGATCACGCGCCGCATACGGTCGATGTAGGCGACTGCATTCTCGTCCCGGTCCCTGACGATGAGATCGTCGGCCGAGACGATCGCCCGTTGACTCGTCCACGGGATGGGCACCACCCGAGCCCCGATCGAATCGAATGCGAGCACTCCCCCTTCATCGGGCGGGTGGATGGCCGCGACCGCGGTGACGCGCCCCAGATCCAGGAGGGGCTCGAGCGCTTCGAAGCGTCTCGGATTGTCGTGGTTGCCCGCCACCGCCACGACGGGTGCGACCTCGGCCAGGTCCAGCAACGCTCGGTAGACGACCTGTTCGGACTCCGGCGTCGGCGCGGCGACGTCGAAGAGGTCCCCCGCCACCAGCACCAGGTCGACGGCGTGCTCACGCGCCTGGGAGGCGATCTCGGCGAGCACCGCCCGATGCTCCCCTGCCCTGCTGCGACCGCGCATGGTTCTGCCGACGTGCCAGTCGGAGGTGTGCAGCGCCTTCACGGCGCCGATCGTATCGAGAGGCACCGACGAATCATCGGTACCCTCCCTCCGCGCCGTCCGCCTGCCCGAGACCACCGGGGTCATCGAAGCGGACCATCGAAGAGCGCGTCGAGTCTCCGCGCATCGACGCGGTTACTGCCCAGGCCTCAGAGCTTCGGGAGCTTGAACCCCGATTTGGCGATCACGTGGTCACGCGACTCGAGCGCCATGCGCTTCACGGCCTCCCAGTCGACATGTTGCAGTTCGCCGTGGCGTTTCATCACCCGGCCCGCGATCAGCACGGTGTCGACGTTGCCGGTGTCCATACCGGTCACGACGGCGGTGGCGGGGTCGTTGAGCGGGGTCACGTTCATCCTGTTCGTCCTCAGGGCGATCAGATCCGCCTGCTTGCCCGGCGTGAGTGTGCCGACCTTCGCCTCGAGCCCATTCGCCCTGGCACCCTCGATCGTGGCGAACGCCAGGACGTCCCGGGCGTCCACCTTGGCCTTGCCCTCGGCGGCGGCGATGGCCCTCTGCAGACCGAACACCGACCGCATCTGATTGAACATGTCGCCAGGGACGTTCGTCTCGACGTCGATGCTCAGGCTGGGACGGAGGCCGCGGTCGAGGAACTTCTGGACGGGCGGCAACCCGTGTCCCATCATCATCTCGACGGGCGCCGCCAGCGAGACGGTCCCACCCGTGTCGACGATCATCTGGATCTCGGTGTCGTTGAGGGTGGTGCAGTGGATGTAGGTGGTGTCGGGTCCGAGCAGGCCCGCCTCCCCGAATTCCTGGACCTTGCGGTCGAGGCCATAGCTGCCCACACCGACGTGGGTGGTGATCCGGGCCCCGGTCTCGCGTGCCAGCTTCCAATGGTCGCGCGTCACCTCGAAGTCCGTGAACTCGGGGCCGGGAGCGGCGAGAGCGAGGGTGAGGAGCTGGTCGGTCGTGGTGAAGTGCTCGGTGGCGGCACGTACGAACCAGCTCGGCTGTCGCTCCTCCCACTTCCCCCACCAGGGGAACCCGTAGGCGAAGACCGCCCGCATCCCCGAATCCTCCAGTGCCTGGATCACGGCGTCGGTGTGGGCGGGCGACGCCTGGATGTGTGACCAGTCGAGCAACGTGGTGATGCCGGCGTCGATGGCGCCGAGGGCGGAGATCAGGTCTCCGAGATAGGCGTCCTCGGGGCGGAAGGCGGGCGCCAGCTTGTGGAGGACGAAGGAGATGTAGCTGGTCCTGCCCTCCAGCGGGACATCGGTGCCGATGTTGCGAAGGAGGCCCTCCCAGATGTGACGGTGGGTGTCGACGAAACCGGGCATCACGATCATCCCGGCCGCATCGATCACCTCCACGTCGGCGGCCTCGAGGTTGGGACCGACCGCCACGATCCGGTCGTCCTCGATCAGCACGTCGCCCGTGGCGAAGTCTCCGATGGCGGCGTCGAGGGTGAGCACCGTGCCGCCCTTGATGAGCTTGCGACCGGCAGATGTCATCCGGAAGTCCGTTGCCTCCGGGTAGAAGGCGGGGAGCTCGACACCCTTCGGAGGTCGGCTCCCCACGATCAGGCGCCGCGCCCGCTTGTAGTTCCGTTTGACCAACTCCTTCATGTCGCCCACCTGGAACAGGATGATCCCCAGGAGGACGAGGGCGCCGATGATCATCTGTCCGTCGCTGTTCGACAGACCGAGGTAGGGCAGAGTGGTGAGGATCAGCGCCAGCAGAATCGCCGCCACCATGCTTCCGATGAAGGTGGCTCTGCCTCCGGCCAGCGATGCCCCACCGAGCACGGCGGCGGTGATGCTGGCGAGGGCGAACGTCGAGCCGATCTGGGCGTTGCCGATGGGCGATCGCGCCATCACCAGGAAGGAGGCGACGGCGGCCAGCCCGGTGCAGAGGAGGAGCGCCCTGACTCGGACCCAGTTCGTCCGGATCCCGCTTCGTTTCGCCGAGCGCTCGTCGAAACCGACCGCCCGGACCTGGAGTCCGGAGCCGGAGGCGTGCAGCCACAGGTCGCCCACCACGGCTCCGATCACGACGACGACGAATGCAACGGGAACGGGTCCGACCGCGGACCGGAGAACGGAGACGAGATCAGGGCTGATCGTGCCCTGGGCCGAGGGGCGCAGGTTGAGCGAGATGCCGTCGAGGATGCTCATGGTGGCCAGAGTGGCGATGATCGAGGGCATCTTGACCCCGCGTATCAGACCGGCGTTGGCGAGGCCGAGCGCAACCGCCGCCAGCGCGATCACCCCCGTGCCCGCCAGGATCTGGGTGACACCGGCGTCGACCCCGATGAGGAACGAGGCGATCACCACTCCGAGGCTGATCATGGCGCCCACCGAGAGGTCGAGATAGCCGACGAGGAGGGCATGGGTCTGGGCCAGGGCGGCGACGATCAGGGGCAGCGCCAACAGCAGGATCTGGTTGACGTTGCCGGAGCTGATGAAACCGGGGAATCTCGTGTTGGTGAACCAGGCGAGGCCGACGACCAGCACCACCTGGAGGCCGACGGGCATCCACAGGCGGACCTTGACGATCTTCCTCCAGCGGTTCTTGTCCCGGGCTTCACGCACCACCTTTCGCCGGAGCTGTCTGGCCCGGTCCACGCGGGTCGTCATGACTCGCCCGCGGTGGATGACACCTTCGGCATGGAGACCCCCAGCGGTGATCTCCCCGCCTTGGCCAGGCCCGGCCCCCGCACGATTGCCTCCGTGATCCGGCGTTCATCGAGCTCGTCACCGGGGATCTCCTCGACGATGGTGCCGCGCGACATCACCAAGACGCGGTCACACAATCCCGAGAGCTCGATCGGGTCGGATGACTTCACGAGCATCGCAGCCCCGGCACCGGTCCGGCTCCTCAGAGCCTCGTAGATGTCGAACCGGGAGCCGACGTCGACCCCCTGGGTCGGCTCGTAGGCGAGGATGACCGACGGCTCGCGGAGGAAGGTCCGCGCCACGACCACCTTCTGCTGGTTTCCTCCCGACAAGAACTCCACGGGCTGCTCCAGCGACGGCGTGCGTACCTCCAGTTCCTCGATGAGGCCGATGACAGCACTTCGCTCGCGGCGGCGCTGGAGGAGTCCGATCGAACTGAACCGGCGCAGGGACTGGACGGTCATGTTCGCCCTGATCCCGAGCACCGACATCAGCGCTGCATGCTTACGATCGCCGGGAAGGAGCATGAGCCCCGACCGCACCGCCTCGGCGGTGGAGATCAACGTGAGCTCCTCGCCGCCGCACACGACCCGCCCCGCCCGAGGGGGCAACCGCCCGGCGAGGGTGTCGAAGAGCTCGGGCTGGCCGTTGCCCTCGGCACCCGCCAATCCCACGACCTCACCGGCTTCGAGCGTGAAGCTCACCGGGCCGAAGGACTGGCCTTGTAGGGCGTCGACGATCAAGACCTCACGGCGGTCCGGGTCCGTGACGGCGGTCGGGGGGAAGGCGATCTCGAAGGGTCGCCCGACGATCAGCTCCACGAGTTCGGCCTCGGTCGTGGCCCGGGCGTCGAACGTGCCCCGACTGCGACCGTCACGGAGAACGGTTATCCGGTCGGCGATCTCGAGGACCTCGGGGAGACGATGAGAGACGTAGACGATCCCGATTCCCTTGTCCCGACACTGCACGATGGCCCGATGCAGCGCCTCGACCTCGTCGGGACCGAGAGCCGTGGTGGGCTCGTCGAGCAGCAACACCTTGGGGCGGGAGACCAGGGCTTTGGCGACCTCGAACAGCTGGCGGTCGGCGAGGCTGATGAATCCGACGGCGACGTCGGGGAAGAGCTCCAGGTCGAGGTCGAGGTCGGCCAGCACCTTGCGTGCCCACCTCTTGCGCCGCCAGAAGGGCGGTCGCTGGTCCGGTGTGGCTGCCAGGTACAGGTTGTTCTTGACGGGCTCGGCGCCCACCAGTGAGGTGTCCTGGTAGGCCATGGCCAGGCCTAGCTTCCGGGCCAGCGCCGGCGAGTCTCGACGGAGGGATACCTCCCCGATCCGGACAGCACCCAGATCGGGTTCGACGAACCCACTGGCGATCCCGAGGAGTGTCGACTTGCCCGAGCCGTTCTCGCCGACGAGGGCATGGACCTCGCCGGCCCGACAGTCGAAGCTGACGTCGGTCAGTGCGCGAACGGCCCCGAACTGACGGGACACGCCCGTCAGCTCGAGGACCAGTTCGTGATCGGTCTGTTCTCCCACGGGTTCGCGGCTGCCCATCAGCCCCCGAACATCAGCCGCAGGATCTCGTCCGGCACCAGCGAGGTGCCCGAGACCACGGGGTTTGGCCGGTCCGGGTCACAGTCGTCCGCCGTCACCTGCCGCATCACGTGCGGGACGACGACCTGCGGCGGGACCTCGGCACCGTTGAGACTGAGCATCGCCGCCGTGACCCCGGTCCGTGACTGGAAGTTGCCTCCCGCCGAGTACCAGATGTTGTAGGTCGGCTCGGCGCGCTCCACCCAGTCACAGAACAAGCTCTGTTCGTCTGTTCGCAGCGCCACCGTCAGGTTCTGCACCGGGATGCCCTGCCGGTCGTACTCCTGCAGGCCGGTGAGGAGCCCATCGGCGTACTCGTACGCGTACCCCGCGATGTCGGGATTCGGAGCGAGCAGACCTTCGAACACCGCCGGAATGGCCGGATTGAACCAGAAGGTGTCCCCGGTGGTGGTGTCGCGGTTTGGCGGCGGGTTGACCAGGGCCAACGGGTCGCCCAGCGCATCCACGGTGCACCGCTGCCATCCGAGGGTGAGGGCGTTGCCCGGCGTCCCGCCGAGGAGCGCCACCTTGCCTTCGCCGACCCCTTCGTTGAGGATCTGGGCGAAGCTCTCGCCGAGGGCGCACAGATCCTCGCCGACCACGGTCAGATAGTCCACGCCGGGGACCAGCGCATCTTGCTGATCGGGAAGGCCGACCCAGCCGGCCGAGAAGGACACGTAGGGGATCCCCGCCGCGGTTGCTTCCTTGATCACCTCTCCCAGGCCGACGCCTATGTCGGGATAGCCGACGATGAAATCGACCCCGCGATTGATCAAGAACCGGAGGTCGTTCACATGGACGGCGGGATCCTGGTCGAAGTTGGCCGCAGTGGCGACGATGGTGCCAATCTCGGGATAGGTCAATGCCTGGAGGACCGCCTCCATCTTGCTAACCGAACGCCAGACGTTCACGTCGTTCCCGCCGCCGTCGGCATACCCCATCACGAGGTCGCCGCCGCTGCCGGTGTCGCACTCCTGGTTGGCCCAACACTCGAGGGCCTTGTCGATGGTGGCTTGATCGAGATCCTGATCGGCCCGAGCGATCGACGCCAGCACGATGTTCCAGCTCGCCTCGTCCGACGGCGTCACCGGCCCCAGTGCCTTCTCGACGAGGGCCGGGTCGGCGTCGGTCGACTCTCCGAACTCCGCCAGCGGGCCGCCGTCCACGGACTCGGTGGTGGTGGTCTCTTCACCACCTGCCGTCGTGCTCGTCTCCGCCGCCGTCGTGGACGTATCCACCGCCGTCGTGGTGGTCTCGGCGTCGCCGTCGCCGCAAGCTGCCGCCACGAGAGCCAGCAGAGCGATCACGCCGATGGTCTTGATGCTCTTCACGTTCCTCCTCCCGAAAGTGTCATTCTCTGTCCCGATTCGCTTCATCGAGTTCGTCTCCTTTCTCTTCCGCTGCTGAAGGTCGGTAACCGGCCGAGGGCGTGCGCTTTCGCTCGCGCAGAGCCCGTTCCACCGTCTTGATGATCCGATCGCCCGAAACCAACATGCCTGCGACGATCACGGCTCCGAACACCACGAACTGCCACGCCGTGGACAGCCCCATGATCAGCATCATCCGATTCAGGCCGGTGAGGAAGAACGCGGCGGCCAACGTCGAGAGCGAGCTCGCCAAGCCTCCCGTCAGTGAGGCGCCTCCGATGACCACCGCGGCGATCGGCGCCAGCAGAAACTGATTGCCGGACGCCACACCCGGGGTGATGATCAGCCCGGCCAGCGCGACGCCGGCGATGGCGTAGAGGACGGCGGCCACGACGTAGGCCGATACCTGGTTGACGGTGACCCTGACCCCGACCACCTGGGAAGCCACCGGATTGGCCCCGACCACCTGGAACCTGCGACCGACGGTGGTGTATCTGAACCCGAGGATGAGGAGTGCGGTGATGGCCAGTCCCATCCAGAACACCGGACTCACGCCGAGGAGCCGGCTCGAGGCCCAGTCGGACAATCCGGCCGGCACCGGACGCTGCACTGGGAAGGTGCGTCCGTACCGGTTCACGACGCCCGTCACCAGCTGACCAACGGCCAGGGTCACGATCAGGGCGTTCAACTTGAGCCCACCGATCAACAACCCGTTCACCAGACCGATCAGCGCTGCCGCACCGAGCGCGATGAGGATCGCCGTCCCGATCCGCTCGCCCTCCTGGTTCCCCACACCAACCATGATCAGCGCCGCCAACGAGAACGTTCCCGGTGTGCTCAGGTCGATGCCCCCGGTCATGATGACCAGCATCTGGCCGAGGGCGGTGACGCCGAGCAGAGCACCGGCGGGGGCGATGGCGCGGAGGGCGGAGCCGCCGAGTGTGGCCGGGGCCCAGATCGAAGCCACGATCACCAGGAGGACCAGCGCCACATAGACAGGCATGTACCGGGAAGAGACCACGAACGACGTGAGCAGAGCGGGTGGTACCCGGCGGGTGCTGGCGA
>Ga0214472_10003924_pt1 | contig 15707 bp, 17 predicted proteins | sample RVTome_6_FD_207662 | JGI IMG/M metagenome (GOLD analysis project Ga0214472, IMG submission 207662) | Soil microbial communities from uranium-contaminated site in the Upper Colorado River Basin, Wyoming, United States - RVT140D175 | ecosystem: Environmental > Terrestrial > Soil > Contaminated >...
CCCCAGGGCAGCGACTCGAAGGTGACCGGGCGGCCGCCCGCGTCAGCCACGGCCTGCAGCACGGCGACCGCCTGGGCGGTGACCTCCTGGCCGATGCCGTCTCCGGCAATGACTGCGATTCGCACGGAATCCTGTCCGGGGGAGCGAACGACTGCCGACCCTCAATGATACGTGATCACGCGAGCCTGCACCGAGTTCAGGCCCGCTCGACCGCGAGCGCCATCCCGAGGCCGCCGCTCACACAGAGCGTCGCCAGGCCCAGCCGGACCTCCCGTCGCGCCATTTCGTGGACCAGCGTAACGAGAATCCGCGTGCCGGTGCAGCCTATGGGGTGACCCAGCGCGATGGCACCGCCGTTGACGTTCAGCTTCGACCGGTCGATCGGCACGTCGCGGAGCACGGCCAACACCTGGGGCGCGAAGGCCTCGTTGAGCTCGACCAGATCGAAGTCGCTCGCAGACAGGCCCGTCCGCTCCGTGAGCCTGGCGATGGCCGGCACAGGCCCGATCCCCATGACTCGTGGATCGACGCCCGCGGTTGCCCAGCCCGCCACCCGCGCCATCGGCCGCAGCCGACGCTGCCGAACGATGCCGCCCGACGCCAGCACGACGGCGGCCCCGCCGTCGGTGATGCCCGACGAGGTGCCGGCCGTGATGATCCCGGGCTGGCCGTCCACCGGCTCGAACACGAGCGGCAGGCGCGCCAGATGCTCGAGCGTCGTGCCTGGACGCGGGTGCTCGTCGGTCTCGAGCGCGACCGGACGCCCCCTGGCATCCGTGCCCGGCGCCTCGACCATCTCGTCGCGGAAACGCCCCACGGCAATCGCCGCGCCGGCGCGCTGCTGGCTCTCGAAGGCAAAAGCGTCCGACTCCTCACGGGTGATGCCGTACTGCCGCGCCAGCACCTCTGCCGTCTGCCCCATGATCAGGTTCGACAGCGGGCACAGGAAGCCGTCCCTGTACATCGCGTCGACCAGCCTGAAATCGCCCATCCGATGCCCCCAGCGGGCGTCGTCGCTCTCGAGAAAGTGCGGCATGCGGCTCATCGACTCGATGCCCCCGGCCAGCACGACTTGCGACTGGCCGAGTTGGATCGCCTGCGCGCCGAGCGCCACGGCCTGCAGCCCCGACGCGCAGGCCTGGTTGATGGTCTGCGCCGGCGTGCGATCCGGCAGCCCGGCCCGGCGCCCGACCTGGCGAGCCGGGTTCGGCCCCGAGCCCGCCTGCCGGCCGTGACCGACGAACACTTCGTCCACGTCGCCGGGCTCGAGGCCCGAACGCTGGATGGCCGACCGCGCCGCGACGGCACCCAGCTCCGCCGGGTGCGTGCGGGCGAGGGTGCCGCCGTACCGGCCGATGGGCGTGCGCGCCGCGCCAACGATGAACACGTCTGGGACTGACATCGCAGAGGAGTCTAACAAAGGCCGTTCGGCTGAAAACAGAGCGGGGCGGACTGCCTGGCAGCCCGCCCCGCTCGTGAGTCCGTGTCCCGTGACCGGCGGATCAGCGATCGCCGCTCATCTTCTGCATGGCCGCCAGGCCGTTGATCATGTCGAGCAGCTCGATCGGAACCGTGAAGGTCACACTCACGGAGTTCCCGACACCCTGGACCTGCACCGACTTGACGAGGGCCGACAACCGCGCATCCTGCCCCGTCATGAGCTGCGCCGCCGCGAGCGCGCCCCGGACCACATCACGGAGCTGCTCGCCGGCCAGCTCATCGCGGGTCTCGGCGCTCAGCGTGCCGACGAGGCCGCCGTTCATCCTGGCGCTCGCCGCCACCCACTCGACCGGTGGAATCCGGTCGCGCACTTCCTCGGGGATCGAGGCCGACTGGCTGACCGCATCGAAGTGGCCCACAATCCAGGCGTTGCTGGTCGGGTCGATGCCGTTGATGAAGCGCATCATGTCCGCGTTGCTGGTGATGTTCTGCCGCGTGGCCGCCGCGTCGATCGCCTTGCGGAGCGAATCGATCGGGCCGAGCGCGACGAGGTCGCCCTCGAGCAGCGCGAACCCACCGCGCGCTTCGGGATGATCGCGGTCGGGGCTGGTCGGCGTCAGGAATATCCGCTTGCCGCCGTACTCCTCCGCCACCGCGCCGTGCTGCAGGGCCAGGCCCTCGATCTGGGTGAAGTTCAGGCGGCCGCGGATCAGCACGATCCCGTCCTCGGGCGCATCGGCGCCGAGCGAGATCCCCATCAGCAGGCTGTCGATGTCGCGCTCGAAGTCGATACCGAGCTCCGACTCGATCTTGTCGCGCTCCTCACCCGTCGGCAGCACCTGCTGGATCCGCTGCCGGAACTCCGAGTTCATGATGTCCCGGACATTGGCGTAGGCCACGGCCGAGGCGCCGGCCGGAATGTAGGACAACTCGACCGGCTGCGCCGCCGAGGCGCCCATCGGCGAGCTGGCGTTGTAGTAGGCCAGCAGCCCCACGCCGAGACCGACCACCACGATCAGGGCGGAAGCCACGAGGAATCCACGGGTGCGTGAGTTCATAAGGCAAGTCCTCTCAGTGGATTATACGGAAGACACGGTTCCCGGTTCCCGGTTCCCGGTTCGCGGTTCGCGGTCCGGCCTTCCCCGTCGCCGGCTCCGGGCTGCCCCGAGAACCGCGAACGGAGAACCGCGAACCGCTACTGTTCCAGTACATACTCCCGATTCGTCACCGCCCGCATGGCCAGCCAAAGGCACAGAGCCTCGATCAACCCCAGGTAGACGAGGCTCTCGGCCAGCGAGGGCACGTCCCGGACGATCGACTGAATCAGGCTCATCGCCGTCCCTCCGGGCATGGTATGCGGCACGAGCCCTTGCAGGTAGTAGGCCACCGAGAAGTACTTGAGCGAGCCGGGCAGGAGGAGGACGAAGTTCTCCCAGCCAAAGACGAAGATCAACCCGATAAGCAACGGCCGCTTCAGGACCGCGCCGGCCAGGGCAAACAGAGCCCCGTAGACGGTGAGCCCAAGGGCCACCAGACCGAGGTCCGTGAGGAGGCCCGTGAACCCCGCGCCCAGACTGCCCTCAATCGGCACGACGAGCAGCCAGACGAGGACGATCGCCGGCAGCACGACGAAGACGGTGCAGACCAGGTAGGCCACGTACTTGCCCAGCAGAACGGCGCCGCGGGGAATGGGCCGGCTGAACAGATAGGTGATCGTCTTGTCCTCGACCTCGTCGGCGATGAGGGACGTGCCGTAGAAGACCGCGAGCACGGGCACCGAGAAGCGGATGAAGAACACCCAGATCATCAGGCCGAAGACGACGGGACCGGAGGCGGCGCCTCCCATGGCGCGAATCGGCGCGCCGAGCTCGACGAGGCCCCGCACGACGACCGACAGCAGCACGGGCAGCCCGACGACGAGTGCCATGAACACGGTACGGCGGGACCAGAGCATTTCGGCGAGCGACACGTCGAAGACGCGCATCGCGCCGTACCACAGTCCCGGGGTCTTGGGTTTCATCAGCTCTTCACCAGGTACTTGAACACGGCCTGCAGGTTGTCGTCGGGCGACGTGACCTCCTCGACGGTGCCGGCCGCGCCGGACGCGACGAGCTCGGTCAGGCTCGTATAGAACTCGTCGGGCTTCCCGGTCTCGACGACGACCGCGCCGGGCTCGAGGCGCAGGCTGATGACGTCGGCCCTGGCGAGGAACGCGCGCGCCAGGCCGCGCGGGTCGTCGGTGCGCACGTAAACCGTGTGGGGATGCTCGTCGATAAGGTCGCGAATCTGGTGGACGTTGCCCTCGGCGAGGATCCGCCCGTTGTTGATGAGCAGGATGTTGGCGGTCATCGACTCGATTTCGTGGAGGATGTGGCTCGAGACGAGCAGGCTCTTCCCCTGTTTCGCCCAGTCGCGAATCATGCGGATGGTCTTGCGCCGGCCGAGCGGATCCATCCCGGACAGCGGCTCGTCCAGGATCAGCAGGTCCGGGTCGTGCACGAGCGACTGGGCCAGCTTCACCCGCTGCCGCATGCCCTTGCTGTACGCCCCGATGCGCTTGTGCGCGGCGTCCATCAGGTCCACGGCGGTGAGCGCGCGCTCGGCGGCCGCCCGCGCGGCCGCGTCGTCCAGCCCGTTCAGGCGCACGAGAGCGGTCACCCACTCGAACCCCGTCATGCGGTCGTAGAAGGCGTCCTGCTCCGGGCAAAACCCGATGCGGAAGAACAGGTCCTGGTTGCCCCAGATCGGCTCACCCAGCACGCGGACGCTGCCCTTGCTGGGTTTGAGCTGGCCGGTGATGAGCTTCATGAACGTGCTCTTGCCGGCGCCGTTGGGCCCAAGCAGGCCCGTGATGCCGGGCGGGACACTGACCGTGACGTCGTTCAGGCCGATGACCTGCCCGTACCACTTCGACAGGTGCTCCGCCTCGAAGATCACGTCACTCACGAGACGATCTCCACGCCGCGCACCCGGCGCTCCAGCACGGACACCGACAGAATGACGAGGCCGACCAGGACGAACGCGGACACGACGAGCGGCGTGTCGTACCCGGCCGGCTGCCGGAAGAGCGCATCGCTGACCTGGTCGAGGTTGGCGCCCAGCGACACCCAGGCGACGGCGGTGGTGCCGGTGATGAACGTCAGCACGCCGTACATCGCTTCCGTGAAGAAGATGACGCCGGTGTACAGCACGGCCACGTACCGGGTGCTCTTCGACAGGGACGACAGGGCCAGCATCGCGAACGACGCGACGGTAATCCGGATCGCCGAGGACAGGATGATCGCCGGCACGATTTGCGGGTTGGCGGCGTGAAGGCCGAACCCGGCGGCAAAGCCGACCTCGACGAACACCAGCATCAGCGCCGGCAGGAGCGTGACCGACGCCAGGAAGAAGAGCAGGACCGCCAGCTTGCCGGCGATGTACTCGGTCCGCAGCAACGGCTTCGACAGGTAGATCTGCAGGGCGTTGGCCCGCCGGTCGTTGGCGATGAGGCCGGAGCCGACGTAGATGCTGATGAAGAACACGAAGATGCTCTGCTGCTCGATGAAGTCGCGGAAAAGGCTCGCGTCGATCGGCAGGATCTGTCCGGCCTGCGGGTACATCGTCACGGCGTAGATCTGGACCGCGCGGACGATGAAGGGAATCCAGGCGAGGACGAGCAGGATCAGAAAGAGCTTCCGGGCGAACATGCCGCGGATGCCGGCGCCGGCGATGACGGTCCACGAGCGGCCGAGCGGGAGGCGCGTGCCCTGATAGCGGCGGTAGCTCTGGTCGTGAATCGGGCTCATGACTCCCCAATCGCGCGCGCGAAGACGTCCTCGAGCGTCGGCACGCTCGCGCGCAGATGCCGCACCTGCACCTGGCTCGCCGCCGCCAGCTCGCAGACGCGCCGCTGGTCATCGCCCGGCCGGCCTGGATCGCCCGGTACGAAGACGCGCATGACGTCCTCGTCGGTCTGATGGCACTCCATGCCGGCGTCGTGGAGCGCGGCAACGAACGGCGTCAGATGGCCCTTGACCCGCACTTCGTACACGCGTCCGGGCGGCCCCTTGAGCTGCTCGATCGGCCCGGAGGCCGCGACCACGCCCTTGTCGAGCACGACGACGTGGTCGCACGTGTATTCGACGTCGGGCAGCAGATGCGACGAGAGGATCAGGTTGACGCCCTTGTTGTGCGCCAGATCCCGCACGAGCTCGAGCATCTCGTCGCGGCCCTTCGGATCCATGCCGTTGGTGGGCTCGTCGAGAAACAGCAGATCGGGATCGTGCACCAGCGCCTGGGCCAGCTTGATGCGCTGCTTCATGCCCGTGGAGTAGGTCTCGAGGTTGCGGTAGCGCGCCTCGCCGAGACCGACGTAGTACAGCACTTCGTGCGCGCGCTGCATGGCATCGGACCGCGGCAGCCCGGCGAGCTGGCCGCAGTAGGCCACGAAGGTGACGGCGTTCATCCCGGGGATGTGCCCGTCGATCTCGGGCATGTAGCCGATCCGCGCCCGGATGTCGAGCGGGCGCGCGGCCACGTCCAGGCCGAGCACCTCGAGCCGCCCGGTCGCCGGCGGGATGAACCCGAGCAGCGCCTTGAGCATCGTGCTCTTACCGGCGCCGTTGGGCCCGAGGAGCCCGACGGCGCCGGGCGGAAACACCGCGCTCACCTCGCGGAGCGCGCGGTTGTTCCCATAGGCGACCGTGACGTGTTCAAGAACGACGGCGTTCGACATCGGCGACGGGGCGATCCTGATAGGCGGTTGGCAAGGCCAGCCTCACGGCGTGCTCGTGTCCATATACGAACGTGGGGGGCAAGCGGGTTCCTTAGGGCCCGCGAAGGCTGCCCTTCAACCCCAACTCCTCCGCGCGCTCGCCCATGAACCGGATGACGTTGGCGATGTGCTCCTCGAGGGGCAGGCCGATGGCCTCGGCGCCTTTGACCAGGTCGTCGCGGGGGACGGCGCGAGCGAATGCCTTGTCCCTCATCCGCTTGATGACGGACTTCGGTTCGAGGTCGAGCACGCTCTTCGAGGGACGGACGAGCGCAGCGGCCGTCACAAAGCCCGCCATCTCGTCGCACGCAAAGAGCGTCCGTTCGAGCCGGGACTCGCGGGACACGCCCGTGTAGTCGGCGTGCGACAGCACGGCGCGAGTCACCCACTCGGCGTAGCCCAGCGAGGTCAGAATCTCAACGCCCCGGTACGGATGGTTCTCGCGGTCAGGGAACTTCTCGTAGTCGAAGTCGTGGATGAGCGCGACGAAGCCCCAGGCCTCCTCGTCCTCGCCCCACAGCCGGGCATAGCCCCGCACGGCGGCCTCCACGGCCAGCAGGTGCTTGCGGAGATTGGGGCTCTCCACGTGCTCGGCGACGAGGGCCCAGGCACGCTCCCGGGTCAGCAGCGGGTCGGTCATCAGGCCGCGACGATCCTCACACGACAACCGTGCCCTTCTTCACGCCGGCGAACCGGTCGACGACGGTAGCGGTAACCAGGTCGCCCGTGACGTTCACGGTCGTGCGGCACATGTCGAGAATGCGGTCGACGCCCAGGACGATGGCGATGCCCTCCATGGGCGCGCCCACCATCGCCAGCACCATCATCAGGAGCGGAATGGACCCGCTCGGCACGCCGGCCGCGCCGACCGCGACGACGACCGACATCAGCACGACGATGACCTGCTGGTCGAGCGGCAGGCTGATGCCGAACACCTGCGCGACGAACAGCACCGTGACGCCTTCAAACAGCGCCGTGCCGTTCATGTTCATCGTCGCGCCGAGCGGGACGACGAAGCCGGCGACCTCGTTCGGCACGTTCAGCTCCTCCTCGGCCACCCGCAGCGTCGTCGGCAGCGTCGCGTTGCTCGACGACGTCGAGAACGCCGTCACGATGACGATCCAGGCCTTCTGGAAGAACGCCCGCGGCGGGCGGCCGGCGACGAACTTCAGCACCAGCGGGTAGACGATGACCATGAAGATGAAGAGCCCGACGATCACCGTGAGCACGTAGTTAGCGAGGCTGATGAGCAGGTCGAATCCGAACCGCGCCGTCACGCTGAAGATCAGGCAGAACACGGCGTAGGGCGCCGCCATCATCACCATGTCGATGATGCCGATGGTGACCTGCGCAATCGACTCGAGCAGGTCCAGCAGCGGCCTGGCCCTGGCGCGGTCGAGCCGGGTGAGCGCGACACCGACCATCAGCGAGAAGAAGATGATGGCCAGCATGTTGAAGTCGGCCATCGCCTTGACCGGGTTGCGCGGGATGACGTTGACGAGCAGGTCGATGCTGACGCCGGTCTGTGCGAGCCCCATCGCCTGGTCCGACGCGCCCTTGTAGGTCTCCATGAGGCCGGCCTGGATGGCGGGATCCAGGCGCGTGCCCGGCCGGACCGTGTTTACCATCAGCAGGCCGAGCGTCGCCGCCGTCGCGGTCAGCGAGAGGAACGTGAGCAGCGCGAGGCCGCCGATCCGCCCCACCTTCGCCAGCGATCCGAGGCCCGCCACGCCCAGCGCCAGGGTGGACACGACGAGCGGAATGACCACCATGATGAGCGCGTTCAGCCACAGGTTCCCGATCGGCTCGGTGACGTTGCGAATGAACGTCACGAGGCCCGCCGGCAGCGGCAGGCCGACCATCAGGTTGAGACTCACGCCGGACGCCGCGCCCGCGACGAGCCCCAGCAGGATCTTGTTGTGGAGGGCCATGCCGTGCGACACGCTACCGGGCGAGCGTGACCATGTCAATCACGGCCGATCGGTCCGGAGCCGGCCCCGCGGCCGAAGCCCGCCGGCGCGGCCACTTGGCGGTAGCCCTCGGGCACCTCGAAGAAGCCGGCGGGCGTGGTCGTTTCGGCCACGCTCGTCACATTCGTCTCCATCTCGTAGCCGGCCAGCATCGGCGTCCGGACGATCTGCCGCATCGCGAAGCCGATGTCGGCGACCTGCGCGAGGCCGAGCGCGGCCATCGCCGGATTGCCCTTCACCATCTGCGTGCCGTACGCCCTGAACGCCTCAGCGGTCCAGTTCTCGATGGTCATCGTGATCTCGGTCGGAAACCCGGGCGGCAGCTGCGCCATCGCCTCGGTCGGGATCGGCAGCGGCATGCGGAGGTCGAGCACCACGCGCTCGACGCGATGGCCCAGCAGTTCGGTGAACTCGCCGGTGCGGTTGACCGTGACGGACGGCGCCAAACCCGCCAGCGCGGCCACGTCGGGCATCGTCGCGCGGAAGTACGTCTTCTCGGCCGGGTTGATGCCGATCATTGAGCCGTCGGCAAAGAGGATGGTCATGGCCCCGGCCGGCAGGCCGCCAAGCGGCTTGTTCATCTCGGATCGGATGACGCCGTCGCCGATCGTGGTCGTTGTCTCCGTGCCGTTCATCGCCCCCATCTGCTGGGCCATGGCGTTGCCCATCATCGCGAAGAACGGGTTGACCGGCCCCGTCGTCTCGACTTTGCGGACCTCGAGGCGCGAGACGACCTTCAGATCGGCGCTGAGCGGCACGGCCACGAGCGCGAGGAGCACGACGACAACGGCAAGTCTCTTCACCATGGGTCTCCCCGATTCAGGGCTACGGCGCGCGCCACGACGGCCCGCACCTTCTCGGTCACGGCATAGCTTGACAGGTCATCCGGATCGGCCAGCGTCGCCTCGTCGACGTCCGTGCCGCCGGCCAGCGCGCCTGCGCGCGGCCGGCACAGATAGTCCACGAGCACGAAATGGAACCGAACCGCACCCCTATCATCCACCAGAATGCGGTCGAACACCTCGATCACGGGACCAAGGTCGACGACGAGCCCCGTTTCCTCGAGCATTTCCCGCGCGGTGCCGGCCTCGAGCGTCTCGCCGAGCTCGAGCATCCCACCCGGCAGGCTCCACTGGCCCGCCAGCGGCTCGTGGCGCCGCCGCACGAGGACGACCCGGCCGTCGCGGTCCAGGATCACGCCGCCCACGCCGACGACGGGCCGGGAGGGATAGGCGCGGTCAGGGACGGCGGACGAATCGCGCGCGGCCAGCCCGTCGATCGGCTGCCCGACGCTCCGATGCCGGCAGATCAACCCGCCGTCCACCCAGAAGAAGGAGTGTCCTGCGGCGAACCTGTCGGTCGTGTCGCCGGCCGAGCGCCAGCCAGCCACCCAGTCCGACCGGACCCAGCCCCAGCCCGTCTCGATGCCGGCGATCCGGCGCACGTCGATCCGGTGGCCGCCCGCCAGCGCGCCCGCACGTGTCTCGAGCTCGTGCGCCCACCAGGCGGCGATCCGCTCCCGCCCTTGATGCACCTGCGTCTCGCCGGCAAAGACGCGTTCGAGCACGCCGTCAGGATGGTAGAACGCGACCACCGCGTCGATATCGTGGCGGTTGAGCGCGCGGTAGAACTCTCGAACCAGGTCCAGCGGATCGGCCACGGGAACGCTCAGCCCTCCCCCATCACCTTGACGATCACGCGCTTGCGGCGCCGGCCGTCGAACTCGGCGTAGAAGATCTGTTCCCACGGGCCGAGGTCGAGCTTTCCTTGTGTGATTGGAATGATGACCTGGTGTCCCATGAGCGTCCGCTTCAGATGGGCGTCGCCGTTGTCTTCACCAGTCTGGTGGTGCCGGTACGGCCGACCGGCGGGCGCGAGCTCCTCCAGCCATTCCTGGAAGTCGTGAATCAGCCCGTCCTCCCAGTCGTTGACGTACACCGCCGCGGTGATGTGCATGGCCGACACCAACACCAGGCCCTCGGCCACGCCACTCTGGCCGACGATCGCGGCGACTTCGTCCGTGATCCGGATGAACTCCTGGCGTTTCTTTGTGTTGAACCAAAGGTAGTCAGTGTGGGTCATGGGAATCGGGGAATCGGCGGATTCGGGGAATCGGATCAGCCGACGGGCAGCGATGCCTCCGCATTGAAGTCGAGCGACGAGGTCTCGCCGCGCGTGAGCTTGCGGAGCCCGGCGGCCGCGATCATCGCGGCATTGTCCGTCGAGAGCGCGAGCGACGGGAACTGCACCAGGAGGCCCACCTGCCCGCCGCGCGCGAGTGCGTCGCGCCGGAGGCGGCTGTTCGCCGACACGCCACCGGCGATGCCGATGCTCCTCGCGCCGAGCGCGCGGGCCGCCTCGAACGTCCGATCGACCAGCGACTCGACGACGACCCGCTGAAAGCTGGCACAGACGTCGGCCACCTCGCGGCCAGAGAGGGGGCCGGCGTCGGTCGGCACCGACAGCCCCGTCGCCACGCGCACGCCGCGCTCGGCGAGGTGGCGGACGACGGCCGTTTTCAGCCCGGAGAAGCTGAAGTCGGCGAGGTGCTCGAAGCCGGCCGGCAGCACGCCCACCGCCAAGTCCGGCGGCAGGGGGTTGCGGTCCGCGTGCGTGAACCGCGACCGCGGCAGGTCGACGGCGCGGTCGTCACCCTCGCGCGCTTTGCGGTCCAGCGGCGGGCCGCCCGGATACCCGAGCCCGAGCAGCTTGGCAACCTTGTCGTACGCCTCACCCGCCGCGTCGTCGCGCGTGCGACCCACGAGCTGGTAGACGCCGGGCTCGGGCACCCAGTAGAGGCTGGTGTGGCCGCCCGACACGACGAGCACCACGGCCGGCATCGGCATCTCGCCGTGCTCGAGCACGACGGACTCGATGTGCCCCGCCAGGTGATGTACGGCGACCACCGGTTTGCCGAGCGTCGCGGCAAGCGACTTCGCGAAAGCCACGCCCACGAGGAGCGAGCCGACCAGTCCCGGGCCCTGCGTCACGGCGATGGCGTCGACGTCGCCGAGCGTGTCGCCCGCCGACTCGAGCGCGCGCTCGACGACGCCGCAGATGTCGCGCACGTGCTGACGCGACGCGATCTCCGGCACAACACCGCCCCATTCGCGATGGAGGTCCGCCTGCGACGCGATGACGTTCGACTTCAGGCGCCACGGGCGCGCGGCATCCCCAGTCGTAGCCACCACGGCGGCGGCCGTTTCGTCGCACGAGGTCTCGATGCCGAGAGTCAGCATGGTGGTCCGAGGGTCCGACGGCCCGGCGCTCCGAACAGCGCGCGCAGGCTCCGGTCGTAGGGCGCCCGCGCGATGCCCTTCTCCGTGATGATACCGGCAACGAGCTCGCTCGGGGTGACGTCGAAGGCCGGGTTCCACACGCTCGCGCCGTCGGGTGCGAGCTGGACCGAGCCCAGGTGCGTGACCTCGCGGGCGCTTCGCTGCTCGATGGGAATCCGGCTGCCGTCTGGCGTCGCCAGATCGATCGTGGACAGCGGCGCGGCGACGTAGAACGGGATCCCGTGGGCCTTCGCCATCATCGCGACGGTATACGTTCCGATCTTGTTGGCGACGTCGCCATTGGCGGCGATCCGGTCCGCGCCGACGACGACCAGGTCCACGCCCTGCTGCCGCATGAGGGGCCCGGCCATGCTCTCGGTGATGACGGTCGTCGGCACGCCGTCGCGGAGGAGCTCCCACGCGGTCAGCCGCGCGCCCTGCAGAAACGGCCGGGTCTCGTCAGCGAACACCTGTCTCACCCGGCCCCGCTCGGCGGCGGCCCGGATCACGCCGAGCGCCGTGCCGTACCCGGCCGTCGCGAGCGCGCCCGCGTTGCAGTGCGTCAGAATCCGCGCGGCCTCGGGCACGACCTCGGCGCCGAACGCACCCATCGCACGGCAGCTCGCGACGTCCTCATCGTGAATGGCTTGCGCCTCGCGCTCCAGCAGGTCCTGCAGCTCGCCCACAGACATGCCGGCCGTCACGGCAGCACCAAACGCCTTCTTCATCCGCTCGATCGCCCAGAACAGGTTGATGGCCGTTGGCCGCGTGGCGGCCATCAGCTCACAGAAGCGGGTGAACTCGGCGGCGAACTGCTTCGTGCCGGTCGCCTTGGTGCGGCGCATGCCCAAGGCGAGACCCATCGCCGCGGCGACCCCGATCGCGGGTGCGCCGCGGATCACCATGTTCTTGATCGCGCGCGCGACTTCGGGGGCGGTCCGGCAGCGAACGTACACTTCCTTGCCGGGGAGCTTGCGCTGGTCGATCATCACGACCGCGTCGGCCTGCCGCTCGATCGTCGGAAGCATGCCGCAAGGATACACGCGGGGCGCGGCGTTCCCGAAAAGCCGCCCGTCAGATCGACTCGAGCAGCCGGCGGTCGAACGGCGCCGGCAGGAGCTCGGCCAGCGTGTACCGGCCGGTCACCCGCCTGCCGTTGGCCAGCACCACGGGGATGTCCCCGCAGAATTCCCAGAGCAGCTGTCGGCACGCCCCGCACGGCGGGGTGGGCTTCGCGGGGCCAGCCACGACGGCTAGGCGCCGGAACGACCGCGCGCCTTCCGAAAGCGCCTTCCACAGCGCCACGCGCTCGGCACACACGGTCAGCCCCAGCGTCGCGTTCTCGACGTTGCAGCCGGTGAACACGCGCCCATCGGCCGTCGCCAGCGCCGCGCCCACTTTGAAGCCGGACTGGCGCGCCACCGCGTGTCTTCGCGCGGCTCGCGCCGCCGCCACCAGGCGGTCGTCGTCAGAGCCGCGCAATCGTCTCCTCCATCAGATCGCCGAACGTCCCGCCGGCGCGCGACGCGGTCGCCAGGACGTCGTCGGCGCTGAGGGGCCCGGGGACCAGGCCCGCCGCCGCGTTCGCGATACACGACACGCCGAGCACCTCCAGGCCGCACTGCCGCGCGACGATGGCCTCAAGCACCGTCGACATGCCGACCGCGTCGGCGCCGAGCGTACGGAACGCGCGGATCTCTGCCGGCGTCTCGTAGCTGGGCCCCGACACCGCCAGGTAAACCCCATGGGCGACCGGGATCCCGCGGGCGGCCGCGGCGGCGTCGGCGATCGCCCGCAGCCGACGAGCATACACTTCGCTCATGTCTGGAAACCGTGCGCCCAAGCGCGGGTCGTGGGACCCGACGAGCGGGTTCTGGCCCATCAGGTTGATGTGGTCGTCGATGACCATCAGCGTGCCGGCCGAGAAGAGCGGGTTGATGCCGCCAGCCGCGTTCGTCAGGATCAGCTGCGAGATCCCCAGCCGCGCGACGACGCGGATCGCGAACGTGACGACATCCGGCGGGTAGCCCTCGTAGACATGCGTGCGGCCCGAAAGCGCGAGGACGCGGCGCTCGCCGATCCGGCCGGCCACGAGCCGACCCGCGTGGCCGACCGCAGCGGCCGCGGGCCAGTGCGGCACGTCGAGGTACGCGATCGACGTGGCGCCGGTCAGCCGATCGGTGAAGCCCCCGAGGCCCGACCCCAGGACGACGGCCACCTCCGCGCGGGTGACGAGGCGCTCCTGGATGACGCCCGCGGCCGCCTCGATCCGTTCGATCATCACAGCAGCATGGCGGCAATCGAGGCGTTGATCATGGTGGCGACGAAGCCGCCGAGCAGCGCCTTGCCTCCGAGCCGGGCGAGATCGCCTCGGCGCGTCGGCGCCATGCCGCCGATGCCGCCGATGAGAATGCCAATCGATCCGATGTTCGCGAACCCGGTGAGCGCGTAGGTCGACAGCACCAGACTCTCGCGGCTGATGCCGCTGTACTCGGTGGTGAGCTTGAGATAAGCCACGAACTCATTGGCCACGAGCTTGGTTCCGAGCAGATCCGCGACGATCGGCACTTCGGCCATGGGCACGCCCATCATGATCGCCGCCGGCGCGAACACGACCGCGAAGATCCTCGCCAGCGACAGGCCCGGATACACGGCCCCGAGCGCAAAATCCACCAGCGCGAGGAAGGCGAGGAAGGCGATCAGCATCGCGGCGACATTGATCGCCAGAATCGTGCCCTCGGAAGCGCCGGCCGCGATCGCATCCACCGCGTTGGCGTGCGATTTCTCCGAGGTCGTCTCGGTGTGCTGGAGCGTTTCCGGCTGCGCCGTCTCCGGCAGCAGGATCTTCGACAGGTACAGGCCGCACGGCGCGGCCATGACGCTCGTCGTCAGGATCGCGACCGGATCGGCGCCGAGCGCGATGTAGATGGCCATCACGCTGCCGGCAATCGTCGCCATGCCGCCGACCATCATCGTCAACAGCTCCGACTGCGTCATGCGGGCGACGTAGGGCTTCACAATCAGCGGCGCCTCGGTCTGCCCCATGAACACGTTGGCGGCGGCCGACAGCGTCTCGGCGCCGCTCGTGCGCATGAGCACCATCATCAGACGCGCCATCAGCCGAACCACGAATTGGAGGATGCCGAAGTAGTACAGCAGCGTGAAGAACGACGACACGAAGATGATGACCGGTAACCCCTGGAAGGCGAACACGAAGCCCACCGGGAATCCCGCGCCCTCCATGACCGCCGGGTCCGCCAAACCGCCGAACACCATCTGGGTGCCGGCGTTCGTCAGCGACAGGAACTGCCGGACGCCGGCCGCCACCGCCTCGAAGAGCTCGTAAACGGGACGCCGGCCTCCAATCTCGAAGCGCAGGATCAACAGCGCCAGGCCAACTTGCAGGGCCAGCCCCCAGCCAACCGTTCGCCAGTTGACGGCCCGCAGGTCGGTCGAAAAAGCGGCGACCGCGGCGAGAAACCCGACGACGCCCAGGCTGCCACGCACCGCCGCCGGCGCGGTACCGCTCACGAGAAAAGCGGCCAGGCCGGCCGTCAGTGTGATGGCGATGGCGGCGATCCGGAGCGACAGCGGCGAGAATCGAGACAGCATCTTCGAAAACGACGCGGCCAAGTATAGTGGGAAACCATGACCGAGGTCGGCCGCGTCCTGCTGACGGCCGCTGTCCTGACGCTGTCGGCGTTCGCGAGCTTCGCCTGGCGCATTTCCCGGACCGACGCGTCGCAACCCGAACGGCTGATCGGCGAGCTGCGCCTCGCGCAGTGGGCGGCGGTCTTGTTTGCGGCGACCGGCGCCGCGTCGATCGGTTTCGCCGCCGCCAGACCGTCGATCCCGCTCGGCACGATCGACGCTACAATCGCGGTGCTGTGCGTCGTCGTCGCCGGCGTGGTCCTCCAGCGGGAGCCGCGCGCCGGCCTCCTGATCGCCGCCTGGGCCTTCCTCGGCCACGCCTTGTTCGACGTGTCGCACCGGCAGGGATTGCTCTCAGACGATCTCGTGCCGCGCTGGTTCGCGGGCAGCTGGGCCGTGTGGGACCTGGCCATGGCGGCAATCTGCCTGTGGGGCCGCCGCCGCTAGCGGTTTCGCTGGACGCTCAGCCGGTGGAGCGATAGGATCCCCCGGCCGGCCCTCTGCCAGGAGCCCTCGCCCATGAAGTCCGTCGTTTGGGTCCTCGGTCTCGCCGGCCTCGGGATCGTCGTCGCCGCACAGACGCCATCGGACCAGCAGAGCGCGCGCCCGGAG